>Ga0075425_100003889_pt1 | contig 15276 bp, 15 predicted proteins | sample SoiMethybrSBSTD4_FD_75300 | JGI IMG/M metagenome (GOLD analysis project Ga0075425, IMG submission 75300) | Bulk soil microbial communities from a Populus tree surrounding site in Tennessee, USA - Soil MetaG P. TD hybrid SBSTD4 | ecosystem: Environmental > Terrestrial > Soil > Tree plantation...
GCGATGATCGCCATCGCATCGTTGAACCTGATGGGACTCCGGATGTATTCGCCTCCCTACGCGCGGCAGATGGGCCAGGTAATCCTGGGATCGGCGGTTTCCCTTTATTTTACACCGCCGGTGGTCGCTGCTTTGGGCGGTAATTTGCCGGCCATCGGAGCCGCGACGCTGACCGTTTTTCTGGTAGGCATCTTTGGCGCGCTCACCTTGAGTCGAACTTCGGGAGTCGACGCGAAATCGACGTTTTTCGCTTGCATCCCCGGCGGCGCGATGGCGATGGCCGTACTTTTCGATCGCTACGGCGCGCAGATCGCGCCGGTTGCCGTCGCTCACAGTCTTCGGGTTTCGGTTGTCGTCATTCTGATTCCGTTCACTTTGACCTACGGCGGGTTCCCGTTGGAAGCCGCTGCGTACCGGCCGGTGCTACTGCTCAGTGTTCCGATCCTTGCCGTGTGGCTTGCCGTGGGGTGGTTGCTCGGCGAAATTTCCGAGAGGCTTAACTTCCATAATGGCTGCCTGCTGGTGCCGATTTTTTTCGGCGCCGCGTTGACCATGGCGGGCGTTCAGCTGTCCGCGGTGCCGCGCTGGATGACCGATTTCGCCCAACTGATGTTTGGGCTCGTGCTCGGGGCTCGTTGTGAGCGCGCTTTTTTTGCCCATTACAAGCTTTTTATTACGTTCGCTTTATTGAATTCGTTTTTTATTTTGCTCGCATCCGTGCTGGCTGGCATCCTGCTGGCGTGGGCGTTCAATTTACCCATGGCGACGATGATCTTGGCAACATCGCCGGGCGGATTGGCCGAAATGACGATCACCGCTCAGGCGCTGCACATCAGCGTTCCGCTGGTGGTGGCCTTTCATCTGTTTCGCGTCGTGGTCGTGAATATGGGAACCCAATACATCTACGCGTGGATGTCCTGGCTGTTCAACCACAGCCCGAGATCGATTCACAAGCCCACCACTTCGATTGGCGCGTGAAGTGGGTCACGAACCGACCGGAACGAGGTGAATAGCGTCCGGCGAGACGGTAAACACGATTGCATCGTTATCCGCATACCCTCTGTCGATAAACATCTTTCGGTCCATCGCTGCGACGAGGGTAAAACCGCTGCAATCCGCGGTCAATCTATAGCTGCCGATACCCGGCGCCGTGCTGACGATTCGACCTTTGAATTCGTTCCCCGGGATTTCGCTGCAGTCCTCGCGCGCTAACCTGATTTGTTCCGGTCGAATGCAAACAAGGACTTCTTCTATTGTTTGCAAATCGCTTCTGGCCTGAAGCAATTGGCTGCCCACTTGAACCCATACCGTCCCTCGATCGATGCGCTGAATCCGGCCCGGAAGGCGGTTGGCAACTCCGACAATCTCGGCACACGCTTCGCTGTTCGGCTGAAAAAAGACTTCCTCGCGACCGCCGAATTGAACTAACGAGCCGGCTTTGAGAGCGGCGACCTGGTCGGCCAGCGCGAACGCTTCTTCCCGGTCGTGGGTCACGAACACGGTTGTCAGTCGCGTTTCTTTGACGATGCGCGCAAAATCGCGCAGAAACTCTTCCCGGCTGGCGGGATCGAGCGCCGCCCAGGGCTCATCAAGAAGAAGCAAGTCCGGCTCGAGCGCCAGCGCGCGCGCCAGGCTCGTTCGCTGCGCCTCGCCACCCGAGAGCGTCCGCGCAGAGCGCCTCGCCAGATGGGCAATCTCGAGCTTTTCAAGCCAGGGCAATAACCGTGTTTCGGTCTGCGTGGCGGTCATGCCGCGCAACTTCAGGCCAAGCGCCGCGTTTTGATAGACCGTCGCATTGAGCAGAAGCGGCTCCTGAAAGACTGTGGCGATTTGGCGGCGGAGCTGGAGCGGATTTTTTATCAGGGCGTCCTTGCCGTGCAGTAGCACCTGCCCTCGGGTCGGACGCTGGAGCAAGCCCATGACGCGGAGCAGAGTCGATTTGCCTGCGCCATTGGGACCGATGATGGCTAAAAGATCGCCGCTATGGATATCCACAGAAGCCAGCCGTAACGCCGCGTGCTCGCCGTAGAGCACGACGATGTCGCGAAGGGTCAGGAGAGTTTCGGCCACCGAAACTGCTCCCGCTGCTGAATGCGGGTCAGGAAAAAATTGATGGCGAACGTCAAGGCCAAAAGAATCAAGCTCAAGGCGATGGCGACATCGAACTCGCCTTTGCCGCTCTCGAGCACCGTCGCCGTGGTCAACACCCGAGTCTGACCGCGGATATTGCCGCCGACCATCATCGAGGCGCCGACTTCGGAAATCACGCCGCCGAAGCCGGCCATCACGGCGGCGAGCAGCGGCAAGCGCGCTTCTCTGCAGAGAAGCCAGATGACTTGCGCTCTCGAAGCGCCGATGCCGAGCAATTGCAGGGTCAATTTCGGATCGAGAGTTTGAAAGCTCGCCATCGTCAGACCGGCGACGATCGGCATGGCGATGATCACCTGCGCAATCACCATCGCGGTCGGTGAATAGATCAGCTCGAGAAATCCGAGCGGGCCGCTGCGCCACAGAAATATCGACACGAACAGGCCGACCACGACGGGCGGCAAACCCATGCCAGTATTTACCACTGCGGCAACCAACGACCGGCCGGGAAAATGCGCGAGGGCCAGCGCGATGCCCACCGGAATACCGACGAGCAGTGAAATGAGTGTCGCAGAACCGGAGATCTTGATCGAAAGCCAGGTAATCGCCCAGACTTCGGCATCGAAAGTGAAAACCAGCTCGACGGCCTTCAATGCGCCTTGCCAGATCAACTCCATGCTAAACTCCCAGCTCCTCTTCTTTCTTCCCGGCAACCGGCACGAATAGAGATTGGCCGAACTTCTCGACGCCGAAATTGCGGATCACGTTTTGGGTTTGCGGCGCCACCATGAAATCAGCGAACGCCTTGCCGCCTGCTGAGTTGATATGCGCGCCGTTAGCGGGATTTACTTCCATGACGGAATAAATATTGAGAAGCGAACGGTCGCCTTCGACGAGGATCGGCAGGCTGATCCGCTTGCCGTAGGCGAGATAGGTACCGCGATCGCTGATCGTGTAGGCGTTGCGCTCGTTGGCGATTCCAAGAGTCGCGCCCATGCCCTGCCCGGCTTCGATATACCAGGCACCCTTCGGCACGACACCGGCAGCCTTCCAAAGCGACTTTTCCAGCACGTGGGTGCCCGAATTGTCGCCGCGCGAGACGAAATTCGCCTTGACCTGCTCGATCGCTTTCAGCGCCGCAACAGCAGTCTTGGTCGAACGCACCTTCGCCGGATCGTCCTTCGGTCCAATGATTACGAAATCGTTGTACATGACCAGGCGCCGGTTGAGCAGCTTCCCCTCGGCGATGTATTGCTTTTCCAGGCTCGGCGCGTGCACCAGCGCAACATCGGCATCGCCTTTGGCGGCAAGCGCCAGCGCCTGACCCGTACCTACGGAAACGGTTTTGACGGAATAACCGGTCTGCTTCTCGAACATCGGGACGAGCACGTCGAGCAGCCCGGAGTCCTGTGTGCTGGTGGTGGTGGAAAGAATAACATTACGACTCGTAGACTCCGCGCCATGAGCCGTGAAACTCCACAAAGAAAACATCAAGACGAGGAAACCGATTAGACCGGAGCGCTGCTTCACCATCGATAGTACTCCTTTCCGCTAGTGCAAATGGATGATCCGGCCGGATTCGCTGACGTCGTAACCGCCCAGCGCGTCGACGCCGGCGCGAAACTCGCGTGATCCGATAACGCCGAGCAGGGTCTGGATGCCATCGGTGAAAAATCGCTCGCGTGGAATCCACAAATCGAAACGCTCGTGGATCAGCGAGTGAAACTCGAGCCCGAGCAATAGCGCTGTCGTTCGCGTGGCCAGAGCCGCGTCGGCTTCGCCCCGGAGAATCCGCAGCCCCGCGTCGAGATGCGTCGAGACGATGAGGTCATAGCCTGAGATTCTCTTTGGATTTAGACACGCCCGAACTAGCTGCTGATCCAGATAAATCCGAGTGCCCGAGCCGGGTTGACGGTTGACAAACCGCAGCCCCCGCCGCACTAGATCGCGGATCGAATCGAGGCCCTTAGGATTGCCGGGGGGAGCCAGCAATCCGAGCTCACGATAGAATAAGCCAACGATGACCGTGTCGCCGGGCGTAAAAGCCGGCGGCGCAGTTTTCCTTCCGCCGTTTCGCGCTGGCTCGAGCAAGTGCGCGGTAGCGCAATCCGCCACTCCGCTGCGGATCGCCGCCACCCCGCTTCCGCTGCCCACCGTCGTCATGTAAAACGATGCGGAGCGCGTCTCGCGTTCGTAGAGATCATGGAGAATGCCCAGGCACGGATCGTCGCTTCCTGCCGCCAGTAAAAATGCGCGGTTCGGGAGAGCGGGCGCCTTGCTGCGATTGCCACTGGCGCCTCGCTCGATCCACTCATCGATCAGGTTTTTCGGAAAGGTCCACTTGCCGGTCACGCGGGTAGAGGGGATCTGGCCCGCCTTGGCGAGAAAATAGATTTTTTTTTCGTTGATCCCGAGATAGCGCGCGGCCTCGCGCACATTCATCAGCTCGCCGGACAAAGCGCCCATAAAGTCGCCTTATCAACTTCTGAGAAAATAGGCAAAGATACTTACAATTAATTACAAAGAATCCGAGATATGACAGTAATCAGCAGAACACCGCTCACAGGGCTGCCATGAGGCATCAAGCTGTTGGCAAGATCCCGATCCAGCTCGGGCAGATCACCGGAGCTCGGAAATCGCGCGGCGTCGATGACAGCGCGATGTAAGAGAGATACTCGCCAGCAGTTCGGATTAGCCGAGCACCGGGCTAATTATGATGGGCGGATGAGCCGGGGTTTTCTCGAAGACGGAATCCGAAAGCCGTGTGCGAGCGCTGAAACGAATGGAGGTTCGCTGCTGGACGAAACTCCCAGAAGTGGCGAAGGCGATGAGGCAACGCTAAAGCGGGACCGGAATTCTCATTGCTATTTCCCTCAAACCGGCCAGCCATGCTGCGACAAGTCAATCAAATTGCCGTCGGGATCGGCGACGCGGTATTCGGCTTCCCGATTGGGCGGTCGTTTCTGAATATCGGAAGCGGCACCCAGCTCTTTGCAGACGGATTTGAGCTTCTCGATATCGTCCACTTCGATGCCGAAATGGTACAGTCCTTCTTTGTAGTGCGGCCGCTTCTGAATAATTGCGACATTCAAATAGCCGTCGGTGAGATAGATCGCCGGGCCGACGCCGTCGATCACTTTCATCCCGAATGCCTCAGTATAGAACTTCACCAGGCGCTCTCGATTCTCCGAAACAATCGCCAAATGGCGGATCCGTGCCATGGGGGTCTCCTTTCAACTTACTTATAGAGTCGGTCGATAAAGCCTTCGTCGCGCAGTCGCTCCACGGCGCCAAAATAAAGCTGTTTTTTGATGTCGAGTCCGGCGAGTTTCGGCGCAATCCGATAACTAATTTCCAGTGTGTTTTGAATCGCCCGCTCGTTCGGGATCGGCACCCGATCGAGACCGTTGATGTAACTTTCGTAAGCGCCGTCGAGGGTCTTCGTATCCGCCGTCCGCATGTATTTGCGCAGAGCCGAAATGGTTTTCGGCCGGTCTTTGATGATGGTTGCAACGGAAGCTACGTACGCGCGCATCACCCGATAAATCAGCCCGGGATTTTCCTCGGCGTATTTGCGGCTGGTCCAGAGCGCATCGATGATCAGCGGGATAGGTTCAACCTCGATGATCTGCAAACCCTTCTCCTGCGCCGCGGTCACGAGTCCTTTTGAGATTGGCGCCGCTTGAACTTTACCGGTCGCGAGTGCCGCGAGACGGGACATGGTACCGCCGACAGCGAGATAGATCACATCCCTGTCCGGATCCAAGCCGTTGTTCTTGATCACCATCCGCGCGATTTCACCGGCGCGGCCGCCGATCTGCGAGATACCGACGATTTTGCCCTTCAGATCCTGAATCCGCCGAATCTGTTTCGTCACTCCGAAAACATACGGTAGGACGTTTTTCGCCGAGCCGAGAAGCACGATATCCGCGCCGCTCGCGACCGCGGAAAACGCCGAGACGGCATCACCGGTCATAAACTGCGTGTGTCCCGACAGCAGGCTCTGAATTGATAACCGGCCGCCTTCCATGTACACGAGCTTGGCATCAACTCCGTTCTCTTTGAAAAAACCGCCCTCGCCAGCCATCCACAGGCTCGCTGAATCGCCCGACAAACCGGGATAAGAGATCGCGATGTCTTCCGCCGCCGATGGCGCAGCGCACAACCAGAGCGCCAGAGCCGCTGACACGAGCAAGCCACGTTTCATGGCTACTCCTCTTTCCAGACGCTCTCGGGGTGGCGTTCCATCAGCTCATGGATGAACTGCGCAAAAGGCCCGTTCGCTTCCGAACCGTCGGCCTGAACGCCGCCGTCATGAGCGCCGAGGAGACACAGCACGCGACCTTCTTGCTCGGTGATCTCCACAAAAGAATTGGTGCCGAACAGTACCTGGACTCTTCTGTAACCTCGCTCCCGGTCGCCTTCGACGACCACCGCTCGGATCTTTGCCATCTTCACTCCTCTTCTATTTCCTAACGATTCAGCAAAAATTCTTCGCGCAACTGCTGATAAGGTTTATCGAACTGTACCGCGTCATCCGGTGTCAGCAACAATATCTTGATGCCCTTAGCCTCGATATCGATATCCGGATAGCGCGGCCGCACGCCGCGTCGCGCTGATATGCGGCCGAAGTCGGCAAAAATCTTCTGCACCGGCTCTGAGAGAAGATAATCGAGCAGCAGGGCCGCGGCATACGGCCGCGGTGTTTTCTTGATGATTCCGACCGGGCTCGGAGTCGCGGGCGTCGGGTCCGGATAAGATATCTCCACGGGGCAACCGCGAGTGTGTTTGAGATCCGCCAAACGATACGCATACATGTCTATACCGGCTTTGAACTCGCCGGCGCAGAGCAATTGCGCCATCAGCGTATGCCCCTTGCGCACCACGACTTCATTGCGGCTGATGGCCTGCAAATATTTTTTGGCGCGCTCCACTCCCCAGGTTTTGAACCAACCCATGATGGATTTGTCCGGATCCATGTCGAGCGCAAAGTTGCTCTTCCACTTTGGATCTAAAAAGTCCTCGTATTTTCTCGGCGCCTCGGCGGGGGGGACCAGTCGAGTGTTATAGGCGATCACCGCCACGTTATAGTCGTATGCCGTCCAGTAACCCTGCTTGTCTTTGTGCGAATCCGGAAATGCCGCTCGTTCCGGGGAGTTGTAGCGGCCGGCGATACCGGCTTTGATCAAGGTCGGAATATGCTCGTTGCTCGGCGCCATAACGTCTGCGTCGAGCTTGCCGCTGCGTGCTTCGGTCAGCAATCGGTTCGATACGCGCTCCCCTGAAGCGCGATAGCCGTCGAGCTTCACGCCGTAGCGCTTGTCGAAGTCGACGCGCAGCTTTTCCAGATGATCGGCGCTGATGTTGCCGTAAACGATCGCTTTGCCTTCGGCCCGCGCGCCTGTGACGAGACGCTTTTGCCGCTCATCCATCGGCAACTTGAGCAATTCCTGCCAGATTTCTTCCGGCTCCCGCGGCGAAGCGGCGCCGGCGCTGGCTGCGGGCAAAAACGCGTTTAGCACGGCAAGCGCAAAGATTACTGTAGAGAACAGCAATTTTTTCATTTTCCTGCCTCCGATCAGGCCCAGTACGTGGTTCGATCGATCGGAATATGCTGCAAAACTTCGCCGGGCACGAACTCTTCCAGTTTCACTCTCTCCAGCGCATCAACTGGACATTTGGAAACCGGGGAGAACGGCCGATCGAGCGGCTTGGTCGCATCGACGATCATCGCCGAGGTTTTCCGCGCATCGGTCATCGATGGATCGATCAAACTGCCGCGCATCAGCTCGGGGATGATGGAGATCTGCCGGTGCGGCTGCACGCGCGTCGCCAGTGCCCAGAGAATCTCGGTAGGGTTGTAGACATCGATGTCTTCGTCGAAAACAAACACGTTCTTCGCCCAATCCCAGGTCAGCGCCGCCGCAGCGGCGCGGCCAGGATCGCCCTCGGACAGTTTTTTCATCGCGATAAAAACGTTCAGCAATGCGTGTCGGCCGCTCGCACAAACCGCCTGGACACCCGGCACCGCTTCGCGGCAGCGGCGCAGATAAGCCCCTTCGCGCGCGAGATCCATCCACGGCTTGTCACCCTCTGGAGTTAAAATCGAGGTGTGCATGGCGCCGCGCCGACGCGTGATCGCGCGCACTTCGTAGTGCGCCGATTGCTGAAAACCCTGCACGCCCAGATAACCGTTCACCTCGCCGAAAGGTCCTTCGACCATGCGTTTCCCCGGCAAAAGCGTGCCTTCGATAACGATCTCGGCGTCCGCCGGAACGAGCAGGCGCTCACCCCAGCTTTCGGATGGCGTGAGCCGAAGCGGCTCCTGTAGATAGCCGCCGATGATTTCGTATTCGCTGATTTCGAAGGGACCGCCGTAGCAAGCGCCCATCTGATACGCCGGATGATGCCCGATGACCGTGGCCACCGGACATTCTTCGCCGGCCTCTTCGTAGCCGCGAAAAATCCGCCACATATGCTGCAGGGTCATGAGAAAGCCCGTGTGGTTTCGGTCTTTCACTTCCATCCGATGATACGAGCAGTTGTACACAGCGCTGCTTCGATCCCTAGCTACACTCGACATGTCGATGTAAGGCCCGCCGTCCATCTCATGATGGCGCATGAGCGGCAGCTCGTAGAGATCGACCTGATCGCCGGTTTGGACGATCTCCTTTACCGGCGCAGCTTCTTTGCGAACGATCACTGGTCCGATCTTGGCCGCTTCGCGCCGCAAACACTCACGCGCCATTTCTCCGCGACCGATCTCGCTCGGCAACTTGAGCGCCACCTGAATTTTTTTCTGCGAATTCTCCGCGCCGATCACCAGTTTCACATCATTGGGGCGGCCATGAGCATTGAGCGCCTGCTCGAAAATGAGCACCGGGAATTTTTTTAGCGCGCCGAGATGCCTGACGATCGCCGTGACGTCGTAATGGAGCGGATTGACGGTTTTCGAAATCGAGACCACATCGCTCGGATACGAGCGCCGCATATCGTCTAGAAATGTTCGTAATGATTTTGACATCATGTATTCAATTAGGGATGTTCAGGAGATCCTGATCGAATCACCCATCCGACCTTAGCCTTCAGCCTTATCCGCATACCCCCTATGAGTGTTGTACCGATCGTCCTTACCTCGTAACACGCGGCAAACGACGTAAACAACACCAGTGACAGGATCCTGTGAGGACCACGGTTGCGGCTACACCCTCTCACAAAACTGCTTGTCACAGCCGCACCGGGTGATTATCGTAAGCGGCCAAGGTTGCCGAGAATCTCAGGTATATAGTAAAAACTGCGCGGAGTGCATATTGCCCGAACGGCACATCTCTAAGTTCGGAACGTCGATGACAAGGAGGAGCAAGTGAAAATTGATCGCAACATCAATTTTGGAACGTTGCTGTTATTTGCCGGTTTGATCGGCCTTGGCCCGATTTCATTCCCACAAACCGCGGTCGCACAGACACAAAAAATTCGCGTCGGCTTCATGCTTCCCTATACAGGGACTTACGCCCAACTTGGAACCGCGATTACTAACGGATTCAAATTGGCCGTCGCGGAAAAAGGCGGCAGGCTCGGCGGCCGAGAATTGGAATATTTCACGGTCGACGACGAAGCCGAGCCCGCCAAGGCGCCCGAGAATACCAATAAGCTGGTCCAGCGCGACAAAGTCGATGTGCTGGTGGGCACAGTGCATAGCGGCGTGCAAATGGGCATGGTCAAGATCGCCAGAGAAAACAACACGCTGCTGATTATTCCCAATGCCGGACTCGATGCCGCCACCGGCGCACTCTGCGCCCCGAATATCTTTCGCACCTCGTTTTCCAACTGGCAGCCTTCTTTCCCGATGGGTAAGGTGCTCGCCGACCGCGGCATCCGCAACGTCGTCTCTTTTGCCTGGAAGTATGGCGCCGGTGAAGAGGCCGTAGCCGGCTTTACCGAAGGATTCATCAAAGCCGGCGGGAAATCGGTCCGCGGCCTGTGGATTCCCTTTCCAAACGTCGAGTTCCAGGCGTTGCTCACCGAAATCGCTTCTATCAAGCCCGATGCGGTGTTTGTGTTTTTTGCCGGAGGCGGTGCCGCCAAGTTAATCAGGGACTACACGGCCGCCGGACTGAGGAAAACCATTCCGCTATTCGGATCCGGCTTTCTTACCGACGGTGTGCTCGAGGCGACAGAAGAACCGGCGCAAGGGTTGGAAACAACGCTTCACTACGCCGATGGTTTGAATACAAAACGCGATCGCGAGTTTCGCAGCGCCTACTCTAAGGCCTATACTTTTACGCCCGACGTATACGCGGTCCAAGGCTACGATGCCGCTCTGCTGCTGGCTTCCGGACTAGAGGCCGTCAAAGGCGATATCACCAAGCGAAAAGAGATCGTCGCGGCGATGGAAAAAACAAAAATTGATAGTCCGCGCGGCGCCTGGACAATGTCGAAGGCGCACAACCCGGTCCAGGACATTTATCTCCGAAAAGTTATCGGGCGTGAAAACAAGGTCGTGAGCGTTGCCCATAAAGCCCTCGCCGATCCGGGTCGCGGATGCAAGATGTAGCAGCGGAAAGCCGCAGCGTTCTAACCAAATAGCTCGGTCGTTGAGATCGTTCTGTACCTGGTCCGAATTGCGACGGCTTGAACGTTTCGAACGACTCGAACGGATTGAACCATGTTTTACTTGATCCAAATATTAAACGCGGTCCAATACGGTCTCCTGCTGTTCTTACTGGCGAGCGGCTTAACCTTGATTTTTGGCATCATGGGCGTGATTAATCTCGCTCACGGCAGTTTTTATATGATCGGCGCCTATCTCGCCTACTGGTTAGCGAAGCTCACGGGCAATCTTTGGTTCGCCATTCCGATCGGCGTAGTGATGACTTTGGGAATCGGCGGTTTGTTAGAGACCACGATCATCAGGCGGCTCTATCAGCGCGATCATCTCTATCAGGTGTTAGCTACTTTCGGCTTGATCCTTATCTTTGAAGAACTGCGCAGTATCTTGTTTGGCAACGATGTCCATGGCGTCGCAATTCCCGCTGCGCTCAACTACTCCATTCCTCTCACCGATACTTTGTCGTATCCGGTTTATCGCCTATTCGTAACCGGCGTCTGTTTAGTGACCGCCGCGCTGCTCTATTGGGTAATTTACAAAACCCGCGTTGGCATGATGATTCGCGCCGGCAACAGCAACCGCGAGATGGCAGCCTCCTTGGGCGTCAATGTTCCCCTACTGTTCACGTGGGTGTTTGCCGCGGGTACGGCTCTGGCGGGTTTTGCGGGCGCAGTTGCTGCCCCGATCTCGTCGGTGTTCCCTGGCATGGGTAATCAAATCCTGATCATTTGCTTTGTCGTCGTCGTGATCGGCGGCATCGGTTCGATCAACGGCGCGATGATCGCGTCCTTGGCGATCGGGCTCGCCGATACGCTCGGCAAGGTGATTGCCGCGGAATATTCGGCGATCGCGGTCTATCTGGTGATGGCGTTGATTCTCTTATGGCGCCCGCAGGGAATTGCGAATAAAGCGTGAAACCCAAGTGACGCTAATCATTCTGCCGCGCTCACTGTTGCTGATCGCTTTGCTGCTGCTGGCGCTCTTTCCGCTCACAGGCTCGACCTTTTACATTCAGCTCGGCGCCAAAATTTTGATCATGGCGATCTTTGCTCTAAGCCTCGATCTGCTGGTCGGCCACACCGGTTTAGTCAGTTTTGGCCACGCTGCGTACTTCGGGTTGGCAGCGTACGCTCTGGCCTTGGTCTCGCCCAAGTATGAAGCAGCCAATGTATGGCTCACGCTGCCGCTGGCGATTGGCATCGCTGCCTTTGCTGCTTTGGTCATCGGTTTTTTTGTGCTGCGCACCACCGGGGTTTACTTCATCATGGTCACGCTCGCCTTCGCGCAGATGCTTTACTCAATTTTTCACGATACCCAACTAGGCGGCGGCTCCGATGGCATCTATATCTACGTGCGACCGGAGCTGGCGATCGCCGGATTCAAGCCTCTCGATCTGGAAAGCCCGCTGCAGTTTTATTATTTCGTGCTGATCCTTTTGATTCTGGTTCATGGCTTGCTTAAACGAATATTGCACGCGCCGTTTGGCCGAGCGCTGGCCGGTATTCGTCTAAACGAGCAGCGGATGCGCTCAATCGGTTTTCCAGTTTTTGGTTACAAGCTTGGCGCTTTTGTGATTGCCGGTGCTCTCGCGGGACTTGCCGGTTACCTCGCTGCCTGCCAGTTCGGCTTTGTGAACCCCGATATTCTGGCCTGGCAGCAATCCGGCACCGTGCTCATGATGGTGATCTTGGGCGGTATGGGTCGGCTGCACGGCGCTGTGCTCGGCGCATTGGCGTACGTGCTGCTGCAAGAGTTTCTTTCCGCCCCGGCTATCACCGGCGAGTTTGCCAAGCACTGGCAGTTGCCCATGGGCTCTTTGATCGTGGTCATCGCGCTCGTATTTCCCCGCGGCATTGGCGGCATCTTCGATGTTGCGCTACGCCGCTATTCGTACCGGACGCCAAGCGCGAATCTAGTGAGCCGCGAATGAGCAGTGAGACGATTCTAGAACTGCGCGGCCTCTGCAAAACCTTTGGCGGTCTGGCGGCCGTCGACGATGTCTCGCTCGAGGTCAAAAGGGGCGCTCTTCATGCGATCATCGGCCCCAATGGCGCGGGCAAAACAACGCTGATCAATCTTTTGTCCGGCGATTTGCGAGCGAGCTCGGGAACCATTTTCTATTGCGGCCACGACATCACGCAGCTCACGCCGGAGAAGCGCTCGCGCATGGGCGTCGGACGAAGCTATCAGAAGACAAACGTCTTTCTCGGTTTCACGGCGCTGGAGAACTGTCGTCTGGCGGCGCAGTCCCGCGCACCGCGTCCACTCCATTGGTGGCGCGATGCCATGTCCGATGACGCGCAGATCGAAAAGGCGCGCGGCGCGCTGATCGCGGCGGAATCGATCGAGCGCGCGGATGAGATCGCTTCAACGTTGAGCCATGGCGAGCAACGCCAACTGGAAATCGCGATGTGCCTGGCGACCGATCCCGAGCTTTTGCTGCTCGACGAACCGCTCGCTGGCATGGCTGCGGAAGAGTCTCAGAGAATGATCGCGCTCATCGCGCGCCTGGCCGCCACCCACGCCGTATTGCTGGTCGAGCATGACATGGACGCGGTGTTTCAGCTCGCTAACGTGTTGACGGTTATGGTCAACGGCAAAGTCCTCGCCACCGGTGCTCCCGATGAGATTCGCGCCAATCGCGAAGTTCAGAATGCCTACCTTGGCGCTGCGGATACGCTGCCATGAATGACACGCCGATTATCGATGCGCGCGAGCTGCACGTTTACTATGGCGCCAGCCATATTCTTCATGGCGTCAGTTTTTTCTTGCGCGCCGGTGAAGCAATCGGACTGATGGGGCGAAACGGCATGGGCAAGACTACTCTGATTCGCGCTTTACTCGGTCATGTTAAACCGCGGCGTGGCGAAGTTCGGATCAACGGTCGCGTCATGACGCATGCCGAGCCGCATTTAATTTCGCGGCAAAGAATTGCCTATGTTCCCGAAGGTCGTGGAATTTTTCGCAATCTGACGGTCAGAGAAAATCTTCTGATGGCCGCGCGGCCTTCAGCGAATGGAAAAAGCGGCTGGACCTACGAGCGTGTGCTGGAAACATTTCCGCGGCTGGCGGAGCGGCTGTCACACGGCGGTCAACAGCTTTCCGGCGGTGAGCAGCAGATGCTCTCGATCGGTAGGGCGCTCATGACTCAGCCGAGCTTGCTGATCCTTGACGAAGCAACCGAGGGTCTTGCGCCGCTGGTCGCGCGCGATATCTGGCGCCTTTTAGGAACCGTGCGCAAAGATGGGATCGCCGCGCTCATCGTCGACAAAAATTTCGCCGCGCTCTCAGCGCTCACCGACCGAAACGTCATTCTCGTCAAAGGCCGGGTCGTTTTCGAGGGCGGGAGCGACGACCTCCGCAGTCGGCCAGAGTTGCTGCAGGACCATTTAGGGATCTGACGGCCGCACGAACTTCCCGTTTACCTCGAGTCAGGCGAAAATTATCGGCTGGCGATTAATGTACTTGCGCGACAGCAAGAGGCGCGATCTCTCGCTGTCGCGCATATATCGGCTGGATGGTAGCTAATCTTTCGGTTGCGAAACGAATCGCAAGTAGGGCTTGACGGTTTTGAAGCCCTGCGGATACTTCTTCTTCGCGTCATCGTCTGAAACTGCCGTCGGAATAATAACATCCTGCCCCGGTTTCCAATTGACCGGTGTTGCCACCGAGTGTTTAACCGTAAGCTGGAGGGAATCGAGCAAGCGTACCACTTCGTCGAAATTCCGCCCTGAGCTCATCGGATAGACAAGCATCGCCTTGATCTTCTTGTCCGGCCCGATCAGAAATACAGCGCGTACCGTCTGATTATCCACCGGTGTGCGCTTCCCGGGCGCTTCGCTGGCTGGGAGCATATCGTAAAGCTTCGCCACTTCCAGGTCGAAATCCCCAATGATCGGATACGTTGGAGCGTGACCGGTCGCGTCTTGAATATCCTTGGACCAGCCTTTGTGATCGGTCACCGGATCGGCGCTTAATCCGATGATCTTGCAATTTCGTTTATCAAATTCAGGTTTAAGCCCGGCCATGTAACCGAGCTCTGTCGTACAAACGGGGGTGTAATCTTTCGGATGAGAAAAAAGAATCGCCCAGCTGTTGCCGATCCAATCGTGAAAGTTAATCTTACCTTCGGTAGTTTCAGCAGAAAAATTCGGGGCAACGTCCCCTATTCGAAGAGCCATTGCTTATCTCCTTTCATCAGAAATATATGGAACCTTATCGCTAGCGCGAATCGAATGGTTCGTCAATACAAGGGTTCACCGGCTTGCCCTGCTTGAAAGCGCAATCGCTATGGATGAACGCTTTCCAGAAACCAATCGGTGGGAATTTCATGGCCGATACCCCGAGACTTCGCCTCCGCAAATACAGCAGCACCCACTGCCGCGAACTGAAGCCCGATGCCAATATTGTTTAGAAAACAGGTCGCTTCTTCGGCGCTCTGCCGCCCGGCGACTTTTCCTGTGACCAATTCCTTCAACGCAGGAGCGGCGAGCCAGAACGGATGGTCGACGTTGACTTCGTGGGCGTGCGCCGGACCTTTTTTGATAATATCGATAGCATCATGGGCGGCGATGCCTTCT
>Ga0075425_100003890_pt1 | contig 15276 bp, 14 predicted proteins | sample SoiMethybrSBSTD4_FD_75300 | JGI IMG/M metagenome (GOLD analysis project Ga0075425, IMG submission 75300) | Bulk soil microbial communities from a Populus tree surrounding site in Tennessee, USA - Soil MetaG P. TD hybrid SBSTD4 | ecosystem: Environmental > Terrestrial > Soil > Tree plantation...
TGCCTCATCGCCCGAGCAATGCCGGCAGCTCCGTGAGGGAGGCAACCCTATGCTGCGGCGCGCCGCCAGGGGCGACCTGGGCATGCGCGTGGATGCGCCAAAACTGGGGACGTTCCACCATGATGCTGATCCAGCCCCGCGCATTGGGCACGATGAAGTCCTTGGAGGGGTTGTCGCCGATGTAGACGAGGCGATCGCCTGGCCCGCCCAGGGCCGCCTCGACCATCTCATAGCCGCGCGGGTGCGGCTTGGAATATTGGCGCCCGCCCAGCGCGTGGGTGTAGACGATCTGGCGAAATCGCGGGGCAATGCCCAGCGCCGCCACCTTCCTCGCCTGCATGTGATGCGTACCATCGGTGATCAGGCCAAGCTTTGCCTCCGCGAAATGCGCAAGCGCCCAAGCCGCATCGGCAAACAGCGATAGCTCTGGGTCGTGGTCGCGGTAAGCGCCGATGAGCCCCGCCAGCTGCTCGGGGGTATGGTGGGCAAGCCTGCCGGCAAGTGCGATTCGGAAAAGCTCGCCCAGGTGGCCCTCATCTAGCAGGCGCGCCATGTCCTCTGCCAGCCCGCCCACGCCCAATTCTGCTTCGGCCCATCGCCCGGCGGCAGCAAAGCCCGACAGCGCGAACTGGCGCTCGGGGTAGAGCGTGTCGTCCAAGTCGAACACCAAGATGAGTTCGCTCATGCCGCAGGCCTTGCCTCGAGCCGCGCCCGCAGCACCGTGTTGAGGTGCCATAGGGCGAGCGCGAATAGGGCGACGGCGCCTGCCTGATGCACAAGTGCCAGCGTCAACGGCACGCGCGCGAGCAAGGCGGCGATGCCGACGCTGGCCTGGGCCAGTGCGGCGCCTGCCAGCCATGCCGCGCTCAGGCGGATCGCGGGATGAGACGGCTCGCGCCGCACGCGCCAAGCATGCCACAGCGCGATGAGCAGGAGGCCATAGGCAACGAGCCGATGGGTAAATTGCACGGTCAGTGCGTTCTCAAAAAAGTTGAGATACCAGGGCTCCATGGCTCCGAGGCCCTCCGGGATCACCCGGCCATCGATCAACGGCCAAGTGTTATAGGAGGCGCCGGCCTTAAGCCCGGCAACGAAGGCTCCGAGCACGATCTGCAAAAACACCAGCATCACGATCGCCACGGCTGGCCCGAGTTGGGAGGGCCTTGCGGCAGATCGCTCCTGCCCCACCGCGACCGAGAGCGCTACCCAAACGAGCGCTCCGAAAATCAGGATTGCCAATCCCAAGTGCAGCGCCAGGCGATACTGGCTCACCTCGGTGCGCTCGGCGAGGCCGGAGCTCACCATGTACCAGCCGACCAGGCCTTGCAGGCCCCCCAGCGCAAAGATCGCGGCGAGCCGGCCCATCAGCGGCCGCGAGATTTGCCGTGCGGCCAAGAAGTAGAGGAACGGTAATAGAAAGGCTGCAGCCACCAGGCGGCCGAGAAAGCGATGCAGCCACTCCCACCAGAAGATAGTCTTGAAGGCTTCCAGGCTCATGCCCTTGTTGACGTGCTGGTATTGCGGAATTTGCTGGTATTTGGCGAACGCGTCGAGCCAGTCGGCCTCCGAGAGCGGGGGGAGGATGCCGACGATTGGCCGCCATTCGGTGATGGAAAGGCCCGACCCGGTCAGCCGCGTCACACCTCCAACGCTCACCATCAAGAAGACCAGCACCGCCACCCCGAACAGCCATGCCCGCAAACCCGTGCTCTTGCGGGCAACCACTGGGGCGACCCCCAGCGTGGAGACCAGCGTGGAGACGTGTGTGGAGAACTGCGCCATGGCGCGGACAATGCCGCCCTTTCGCGCGCTTTGCCATGCGGCGCTTGGGCCACCGGCGCGGGCTGCTTCATCACGTGACGGGCGAAGCGTTGTTGGCGGCCCGGCTCACCACATTGAAGAAAGCGAACGGGGCACCGCTCAGCAACACCTTCACATAGCGCTTCTTCTGATATTCGCCGTTGAGGGAAACGCGCGGCAGCGCGGTCAGCTCGGCCGCGTGCCTGGGATGGATGAGGCCCCGGCGCGTCGTCACCCCGGTCTTCAGACCTAGCTCCTTGGCGAGGTCGAATTCCCGCGGCCCGGCGCTCGCCTGGTCGCCATAGGGATAGCTAAAGTGCAAACCGGGCTTGCCGATCTCGCGCTCCAAGCGCCGCACGCTCTCCACCATCTCGGCCCGCGCCTCCGCAAGCGTGAGCTTGGCCAGCGCGTAGTGCCGCCGGGTATGCGCGCCAATCGTGACGAGCGGATCGGCCGCCAGCTGCCGGATCTCGTCCCAGTTCATGATTAGATCGGCACACAGATCGTCGGGAAGGAAGCCAACACTGTCGCAGAGCTCGCGCACGAACGCGCGGGCATCGGCCTCGCCGATGCTGCGCAGCCACCAGTAGATCGTCTGGAACGCGGCATCCTTGGCCGCGGGTGTGGCGCAGCGCAGACGCCGCTGCACCCCGCCGAGCTTCACGCTCAAGGCTTCGACCTGGACGATCGCCTTTTCCAGCGCCAACCACCACAGGTCGCCGTATCCGTCGGCGTACTCGGTGGGCACATAGATGGCAAATGGCAGGTTGTGACGCTTGAAGATTGGATAGGCGTACTCGAGATTGTCGCGATAGCCATCATCGAAGGTGAAGCAGACGAAGGGCTTGCCATAGTTGCCCTCAATCAGCCGGAAATGCGCCTCATCGAGCGAGACGATCTCGAAGCCGGACGCGATCACCTGGGTGATCGCTTGCTCGAGGAATTCCGGCGTCACCTTCAAGATGCGGTTGGGCTCGAAGCTGCTGGGGGTTTCCGGCTGCACTTGGTGCAGCATGAAAATAGCGCCAATGCCGCGCGTCAGCGGCGCGATCATGGCGTCCGCACCCGAATAGTGCAGAGCCGACAGCATCGCTTTGAGAAATGTTGTGCGCCGGCTCATGACGGCGTCCCTGGCCTCCCTCCCTACCCCAGCGCATTCTACGCCAACGAGCCCCGGGCAGTCAGCAAGCTCGATCGCCCGATCCTGGGCGGCGCCGGGCTCATAGCGGATGGCGTCGAGGTCTGCAACGGCCAAGCCGACCTCTCGCGAAAGCGGGCGGTTGCCCGGCGCTCTACCGTTGCCGCCACGGCGATGGCATGCTCGAGCCCTACTTGGCTGTCGCGCGCCGCCTGAGCAGATAGCGCTGCACGCCCTGCATCACCAGTTCGCGCTTTTGATTGTGAACGGTGGAGGCAAGCGCCAGCACGCCCGTGGTGCGCTGTGGTTTGAGCTCGCTCACCTTGAGCTCGGGATAAAGCGTGTCGCCGACGTAGACGGGCCTCAGAAAGCGCGAGGACTGCTCAATGAAGCCCAACAGGGAATCCTCCACCAACAACGGAAAGAGCCCTGCTCCCGCGGCCGTCTGGATCAGCACCTGGTATCCATGCGCCAAGAGATCTGGATGGCCGTGACGACGACAGTACTCGCGGTCGTAGTGGATCGGATGGTTGTCGCCCGAGGCCGCCTGGAAGGCCAAAAATTGCGCTTCGGTCACGGTGCGCGATGGAATGTAGAACGCTTCGCCCAGGACGAAATCCTCAAAGTAGCGGGAGGGGCCGAACCGGTGGGCGGCAGGATCGAAGGTCTGGGGCATGGTGCGTCCGCTGATCGGGAGCTCAAGGATTGATCGAGCCGAGGGACACCCCAGCAGCTGGCCAGCTGGGGCGCCGGGCTCAGACTGCCCGACTTTCGCCCTGTGCGCCTCCCTCGCCATCATGCACCAGTTGCCGCTCAGTCCAAACCGTGAGCGCCTCGGGCCATGACGGCACCGGTAGGGGCCGGCGACGGCCGCCCGTTTAAACGCCGAAGATGGCGCTGTATTTTGCCTTGATCGCATCGCCGTGGGCTGCAACCGCCGCCGGGTCCTCCTTCATCACCTTGATTTCGGCAAGCGACTTGCGACCCTTGCGCTCGCTGACGCCTGCGTGCACCGAGCGTAGCCAGGCGGCGTCCACGATCAGCTGCTGGCACTCGATGCCCATGGCCCAGCTGTAGAACAGGCGCGCGGCGTTGGGATTGGGCGCCCTCTTCATGATACCGGCCGGACCGCTGATGAGGGGCGTGCCCTCCACTGCATAGACGATCTCGACCGGCTCGCCCTTTTCGTGGAATTGCAGGATCGTGTAATCGGCGCCGTCGATTTGCACGGCGCGTTCCCCCGCCGCCACCTTCTTGGGCGGATCGGCGGCCGATTGCACCTGCATGACCTTCTGCTTGGCCAGCTTCTCGAAGAAGCCCCACCCGAGGGTGGCGACCATTTGCTGGGTCGCCGTCATGATCGTTCCGGAATAGCCCGGGTGGGCCTTGACAAGCTTGCCCATCCATTTGGGGTCGAGCAGATCGGCAAAGCTGTTGGGGGCATCCTCGGCCTTAACGAGCTTGCTGTTGTAGGCGATGACAGAAAGATGGATGCGCCAGGAAGCAAACATGCCGTCGATGTCCCTATGTTGCGGCGGATAGTGCCTCGCCACCTCTTCGGGCAGGTACGCTTCGAGCAATCCATCCTGCTTCCAGGCAATGAAGTGCGCCCCATCCGAGCTTTGCGTGACATCGCAGGCATAGATCCGGCTCGCGTACTCTTGCGCAATGCGTTGGAAATTGCGCTCTGCGCCGGCACGCTCCACGCGCACCGCGATATTGGGAAACCTTGCCTCGAACGCCTTGGCGACTTTCTCGGCCACCGGAAGGTCAACGGAGGTGTAAAAGCTCACCTTGCCTTCCCTCTGCGCCGCGGCAATCAGCTCGGCCGTGATCTTCTGTGGCTCCGGCGCGGCCGCCCGGAGCCATCCGGCCGGGGTAAAGGCGGCGCTGGCGGCGGCCGCAGCCGCTGTGCGCAGCGCGTTGCGTCGCGAGAGCGATTGCATCTCTTCGCCTCCCCAGGGTATCGGTGTCGCTTATCGTCCCCGATTGGGGACCGACTTTGCCACGCCGCAGGCAGGCTAGCAGTTGCGCAATCGGTATGGAATGCGAGAAGGGGATGCAGCATGCAGGACGAGAAAGTCATTGGGCACAGTGATGGGCCCGTCGGCCACGTCGTCTTCAACAATCCCAGCAAGCACAACGCAGTGTCCCTCGACATGTGGGAGCGGGTGCACGCGCTGCTCAGCCAATACGCCGACGACCCGGCAATCCGCGTGGTGGTTGTGAGCGGAGCCGGCGGCAAGGCTTTCGTTTCGGGCGCCGACATTTCCAAATTCGAGAGCGAACGCGCCAACATGGAGGCGCAGCAGAAATACGAAGCCATTTCCGGCAAGTCCTACGACTTCTTGTACAGCTTTCCCAAGCCCACGCTGGCGAAGATCACCGGATACTGCATCGGCGGCGGGATGAATTTGGCCGGCTGCTGCGACCTGCGCTTTTGCAATGAGGGTGCCCGGTTCGGCGTTCCCGCGGCGAGGTTGGGTCTGGGCTATGGCTTCGAGCGGGTGCGCCGCCTGTCCGAAAGCATAGGCCTGCCAAAGACGCTGGAGGTCATCTACACGGGGCGACAATTCTCCGCCCGGGAGGCCCTGGCAATGGGTTTCGTGCAGCGCATCGTCGCCGACGGCGAGCTCGATGCGGCCGTCGCCGAGACCACGGCCCTCATTGCTGAGAACGCACCGCTGACGATCGCCCTTGCCAAAGCCGCCGCGCGCGAGATCGGCAAGCCGGAGACGCGACGCGACTTTGCGCGGCTCGAGGCGATGGTCAAAGCCTGCTTTGACAGCCAAGACTATGTCGAGGGCCGCCGCGCATTCATGGAGAAGCGCAAACCCAATTTTCGGGGCAGATAGCTCAGCCAAACTCCACGGCTAGCCGCTCCAATCGATGTGCTTGGAGAGAGGAACAACTATGACCAACATGCCGCTCGCAGAGCTGACCGTGCTCGACCTCACGGCGCATCGCGCCGGACCCACTGCCGTGCGTCAGCTGGCGGACTGGGGCGCCAAGGTGATCAAAATCGAGCCACCCGGCTCGGCACACGGCGATGTGGTTGGTGGCAGTCGGCACGGGTTCGACTTCCAGAACCTCCACCGCAACAAACGCGCGATGACCCTCAACCTCAAAAGCAAGGAAGGGCGAGACGTCTTTTTTAAGCTCGCGGAGACGGCCGACGTGGTGGTTGAGAACTACCGTTCCGATGTGAAGCACCGCCTAGGCATCAACTACGACGCCGTCGCCAGCATCAATCCACGCATTGTGTACGGCAGCATCTCCGGGTTTGGGCAAACCGGGCCTGACGCCCGGAGGCCCGGCGTCGATCAGATCGCGCAAGGTCTGGGCGGGCTGATGTCGATCACGGGCCTGCCGGGGCAAGGTCCCGTCCGGGTCGGCATTCCCATTGCCGATCTCACGTCAGGCTTGCTGCTGGCGCAGGGCATCCTGCTCGCGCTCTACCAACGCGAGCGGACCGGTCGCGGCCAATGGGTGCACACGTCGCTGCTCGAAGCGCAAATCTTCATGCTCGATTTCCAGGCGGCGCGCTGGCTGATCAGTGGCGAAGTGGCAAAGCAAGCCGGCAACGACCACCCCACCTCTGTCCCGACTGGCGTTTTTCCGACGAGCGACGGGCACATCAATATTGCTGCCGCCGGCGAAGGCTTGTGGAAACGGCTCTGTGGCGCCGTGGGGGCATCCGAGCTCTTGTCGAAGCCGGAGTATGCAACACCCCAGCTGCGCTCCAAGAACCGCAGAGAACTCAATGCTCGACTTGCCGATATCACCCGGGAGCGTTCAAGCTCCTACTGGATCGCGGCGCTGAACGAAGCGGGCATTCCCTGTGGAGCGATCAACGCCATCGATCAGACGTTTGCGGAACCGCAGGTCCAACACCTGGGTATTGCCCGCCCGGTGCAGCATCCCCAACTCGGTGAAATCAGGGTCGTTGGCCAGCCCATCAACATGAGCGCCGCGCCGCAGCCGCCGACCATGCGGCCCACCCCGGACCTCGGCCAGCATACGGTCGAAGTCTTGACTGGCCTTGGGTATTCCGAGGCGGCCATCGCCGATTTGAGCGCACGCGGCGTCATTTGAGGCGAAGGTCGGGGAGGCGGTGCGCCAAGGACCGCGGCCGTCGGCTCAGCGCATAGGGTTGGGGAGCCCTGGCTCGCGGTGAGCATGGTCATTCTTTGAACGGATCGTCGCGGAACTTAAGGGAGGCCTTGAGGCCTTGCTCCTTGCGAATGCGCTCAAGTTCGCTCATGCCCTTCTCCGCCGGGCTCAGGTGGCTCGTGAATGCTCCGACCGCAATCCCCTCGGCCTGCTGTGTCCTGATCCCCTGCAGATCGTAGAGCCCATTGATCATCCGCTTCACCGCGCGCGCCGCCACCGCCGGCACGTGGGACAACCGCTTGGCCAACGCAATGGCCGCGGTCGCAGCCTCGCCTGAGGGAACGACGCGCGCCACCAAGCCGAGCCGATGTGCCTCGCCGGCCGATATGATGTCCCCGCTGAGCATGAAGAGCTTCGCCTGCTGCGGACCGGTCAGCCAGGGCACCATGCTCTGCACGACCCAGCCCTCGCGCACCTCGGGTTGGCCGATCCTGGCGTCCTCGGAGGCCACGACGATGTCGCACCACAGCGCCAATTCGAGGCCACGGCCCAGGCAGTGCCCATGGACGCCCGCCACCAGCAGCTTTTTGCTATCCCACATGCGAAATTGACGCGTGTGGTGGCGCTCAAAGGCGTCCCACCAGGAGAGCATCTCCACGGGATCCTCGCCGGGAGTTAGATCGGCGCCGGCGCTGAATGCCCGGCCGTTGGCGACAAGCGCGATGGCGCTCACCTCGGGATCGTCGTCGGCCTCAACCATTCGGGCATCGAGATCGCGCCAAAGCTCGCGACTGAGCGCATTGAGCTTGTGCGGCCGGTTGAGTGTGACGACGGCGACCTTCTCCTCCTTGCGGTAAAGAACGAGCCCTTCCGACATTGCCAACGATCTCCTTTTCGCATCGGCCGTTGCGCAGGTCTAGCGCAGCATCAAGCGTTGAGGCCAGACCCCGTTGCGAGCATCGGTGGCTCGGTTGGCGCTTTGGCATGGGCAGTGGGGTCTGCCATGACTTGCGCCACCGCGACAACCAAGGTCCCGCGGCCGGTCTCGCACCGGAGGGATCAAAGGCCATCCGCCCATTGCTCCAGCAGGCGCACGCGGGCGACGTCGAGGGGATGGTCGATCAGTTGCTGCACACGCTCGAGAAACCGCAGCGTATGTGGGAGGCCGGCGTGAATGTCAAAGGCGGCTTCATCCACCCAGCGCGAGAGGAAGAAGAACAGGTTTGGGTCACGCGTGGACCGAAAGGCATCCAACTTCAGGCATCCGGCCTCGGCGCGCACGGGCTGCAGCTGCTCTCGCATCAAAGCTGCGAGGGCCTCGTCCTGACCCAAGCGGGCATGGAAGCGGGCAACAATAGACAATTCCATGGGGCCCTCCGGCTAAAGCTCGATCTCAACTACGATCGGAACGTGGTCGCTAAGACCCGCGCCGCACCAGTCCTCGAAGGTACCGACCGCCAACTCGCGCACGTGGACGAGCCAGTGTGCGGGTAAAAACACGTAATCGATGTGATAGGTGGGGCCGTCCTTCCTGCGGTCCCGCCAGTAGATCGTCGGCACCGATTCCTGGCCCTGCGGCTCGCCGCGCAGTGCGTGGTAGGCACTGGCAAGACCGAACTCCTTCAAGCTGGCGACGGCGTTGGCATGATTGATGCGCCAGCCAGGCCGATGCCAGTAGACGCTATTGTTGAAATCCCCTGCCACGATGCTTGGCCGCTCGGCGAGGAAGCTTCGGTATTTGGTGAGCGCACGCCGCAGCGGACCAAGCTGGTGCTTTCGGGTCACGCCGCCGCTGCCGTTTTGCGCCCACACGGCCAGCAGATTGAATTCGACGGGGCCACTGACGCGAACGGGCGCAAGGTGGCGAAGGCTGGCGTGAAAGGGCAGGGCCAGGCTCACCCGATAGCCGTTGAAGGCAAACACGGCGAGCCCCTTGTTGCGGTTGTCACCCACCCACACCGTCTGGTCGCAGCTGCCGATCGAACCCGCCCATGCCTGCAATCGCTTCGGCTCGGCACATTCGCAAATGACGGCAACATCGGGCTGCAAACCGAGCATCGCGTCGAACTTTCGATGCAGGGCCATGCTGCAATTCCAAGTCGCAAGCCGCATGCGGCAAGTTCCAGCGGAGAGACCGATCACCATCGGCACGATCATGGATCGCCACTCCTGACAGCCTCCCGTCAGGAGTGGCAACCGGCGGTTCGACTGACGGTCGATTGCTCAGCCAATTGCCACCGGGATGACCTGGGTCCAAGACGAAGACCGGCGCAACCGCATCGTCCGATGCGATCGCGCGCGGTGGTTCTGTCTTCTTGATGTCGCCGAACTCCCAGGCGGTGCTGATGGGGCGCATCGGCCCGGAAACGGTTGCTGCATCCGAGGCTATCAGCAAAAGTCGGCATCCAAAGCCCGCCGATGGCTATGCTGGGCTCAAGGCGCGGCTGCGCCAGGGACCGTGAGGCGCAGGGCAGAGGCGCCGCTTGGCACGGCGGTCAGGCGAGCATGGGCTGGCGCGGAAGCGCCGGCCCATGCGTCGCGCTCATGCCTTATGAGTTGCGTTGGCCCCGCCGCAGGCCGCCATCTGCTGCATCGCTTCCTGGATCTCTTCCGCGGTCATGTCGCGCTGGTGGGTTGCCACCGACCAGCTGTGGCCGAACGGATCGACGATCACACCGTAGCGGTCGCCCCAGAACATGTCCGTCACCGGCATGCGCAAGGTCGCGCCCGCCTTGACGGCACGACCGACGAAGGCATCCACATCATCGACGTAGAGGTGCACGGTGACCGGCGTTCCCTTGAGCGATGTCGGCGACAGCGCGCCACACTCCGGCATCTCCTCGACCAACATGACCCTGCCGCGGCCGATGGCGATGGATCCATGCATCAGTCGGCCGTCCCGGCCCCGCAGCCGCATCAGCTCGACCGCACCGAAGGCGCGCTTGTAGAATTCCATTGCCTCGGCCGCCCCCGCACACACGAGGTGCGGGGTGACGCTCTGCAGATCCTCGCGCCTTGCAGACGTACGTTTTTCGTCGGTGGTTCTGACAAGCGTATCCGTCATCGTGCCTGCTCCTTCCGTTGGGCTCGGTTGAAAAGCAGTTCGACATATCGGTGCAGGTGATCGACGGCATCGGTGGCCGCCTTTGCGCTCCCGGTCGCCTTGGCAAGAATGAAGGCACCCTGCAGCACGGCCTGCGTGTAGAGTGCAAGGCTTGTGGCGGTCCACGCCGGCTTGATGCCGTACTTGGCGATTGCGGCGCGGATATCCCGCTCGATCGTGGCGGCATGGCCGGTGATCGAGCGTGCGCATGCCTCGCGGATGGCGGGATTGCTCGCGTAGGTCTCCTGCAGCATCGTGCCTGCGAGGCAGGTGAATTCCGGGAGTTCGCCTGTGAGCAGCGCCTTGCGGAAGACGATGTAACCGAGCATCCGGTCGAGCGGGTCGGCCAGCTTGTGGTAGGGGGCTCCGGCAAAGGCCGCGCCCGTCACCTCCGACCAGTAATCGGCCGCGGCGAGGGCCAGATCTTCCTTGCTGTCGAAGTGGTGGAAAAAAGCTCCCTTGGTTACGCCGGCACCGGCGCAAAGATCCTCCACCGTCGTTGCCGCGTACCCGTTGGTGCGCAGGCGCGACAGGGCCGTCCGTAAGATCTTGTCCTTGGCGGACTCTGTTGGGTTTCTGCGCATCGCAGGTCTCTGGCCAGGTCTCTGGGCGGATCTCTGGAGCTCCTTCGATGCTTACAATCATACCAACCAGTCGGTACGCCGTCAAGCCTTCGCTTGTCAAAGCGGCGGACGCATTGCCCCTGCCGCCGATACCAGCGCAGGGGTCATCAAGAACACGCGGGGCGACGTGTGCGGCGCGGGCAACCCGTGAGGCGCTGGCTCGCAGGCCGTCGCGGGCAGAACGCCGACTGGCTGGACCTCAACAGCGCTGGCGCAAACGCCTTCGCCACAGCACAAGCCCACGAGACATAGACCCCGGCCCAGCCCTCGTCCCCAAGCTCTGATTGCCCAAGCCGTATCGCCTGGAGCCTTTGCACGCCTTTGGCCGCGCGCCATGCCCGCGGTCTGGCGGGACGCCAAATCGAATGTTTCTGCTTTTGCTGTTGCAAATTGTCGAAACGCTTTTCGCCGACATCTTCTGCAAACAACCAAATAGGTATGAATAAATATTCAGATCGTAGAATAAATATGAACCGCTATTCACGCGTGCAGCATTTAAATGTCACAAGTTCTTGCAAGTATAGGCGCGAATCCCACCTTTGATGGCGGATCACGCGCAATGCAGTTGGAGGTCACAATGCGCAAACTCCTGGTAGCGGCGACGGCCCTCGGGCTCATCACCGCATCGCTCCCTGCCATGGCAGCACAGAGCGAGGCCAACAAGGCTGTGCCCGCTGGCGCGGCCGTTGCCAAGCCGAAGCTCGCCAAGATCGGCAGCCGCAAGCACCATGTGAAACGCACGCATCACAAGCACTTCGTGCGTCACCATCGCCATCACCGGATGGCGCATCACAAGGTGCATAGGAAGCACCTGGTCCATCACAAGAAGCACCAGGTCCGCAAGGCCACGTAGCCTACAGCGTAACTTCTGCACCAGGGGCGGTCGTCACACCAGCGACCGCCCCGCAAAACTTCCGCGAGCCTTACGAACATTTCATCTTGCCGACGCTTTATCGTCGGCAGCGAAGTTTCTATGTTTATTGCCAACGTCTCTCTTCCCCCGTGGAGAGACGCGTGCCGCGCCTAGTCCCTCAAGGCTGCGGCACATGGGCGGAAGCGCGACGTCGCTGCTTCCGCCCTTTCTTTTTTAACCTGCCCGGAACCATCGCCTTGATTGGCGCGCGGCCTGCCGATAGGCCACGTGCCCCATCCCCAAGATGCGCGGGACGCGCGCACGGCACCCTCAAGTGCCAGCACCGCGCCACATTTCGCGCATGCGCGCTGCGATATCGATGGTGGCGGTGATACGCAAACTGCCGGAATGCGCCCCGGTGAAGCGCGTCCATGTCCCCACCTCAAACTGGGCGATCAATCCGGCCGGAATGAAGCGCGTGCGCACGGCATAGAGGTGCTTGTCGCCGCGGCGCGGCTGTTGCAGCACATAGAAGCGCTGCGGAACGAGGAGCATCAGCCGGTCCCGCGCGCGCGTCATGGCCACGTAAAGCAGGCGCCGTTCCTCCTCGATCTCCTCGGTGCTGCCGGTTGCCATGTCGGAGGGAATGCAGCCATCGACCACATTGAGAACAAATACCGCCCGCCACTCCTGGCCCTTGGCCGAGTGGATCGTCGAGAGGATGAGATAGTCCTCGTCCAGCCGCGGCGTGCCAGGCTCGTCGCTGCTCGCGCTCGGCGGGTCGAGCGTCAAATCGGTGAGAAAATGCGCCCTGGAGCCATAGCCAGCGGCAATGCGCTGCAGTTGGTCGAGATCGGCGGCTCGAATCAAGGCGTCCGCATGACGCCGTTCCAGATGCGGCTGATACCATTGCCGCACGAGATCGAGCTCTGCCGGCCACCCGGCGGCTCCCGCCCGCTGCATCAGTGCGACCAAGTCGGGCCACGCATGGGCGGCCTTCGTCGGCGGCTGGAAGGTTGTCAGGGCGTCCGCGGGCAATCGCACAGCCATTCGGTCGAGTACCTTACCCGCCGTCGCCGGACCAATCCCCTCGATGAGTTGCAGCACGCGAAACCCGCTCACGCGGTCCGCCGGGTTCTCCGCCCAGCGCAATACCGCCAGCACATCTTTCACGTGCGAGGCCTCGATGAACTTCAGGCCGCCGTACTTCACGAACGGGATGTTGCGCCGCGCCAGTTCGATCTCGAGCATGGCGCTGTGATGGGCCGTCCGGAACAGCACCGCCTGCTCCCTGAGGGGCGTGCCGGCCTCTCGGTTCTCAAGGATCGCGCTCACCACGCAATCGACTTGGGCGGCATCGTCGGACACCGTGATGAGAGCCGGCTTCGCGCCGGAGCCCCTTTGCGAGCGCAAGTTCTTCGTGAAGCGCTCACGAGCAAGCCCAATGACCGCATTGGAGGCGGTCAGAATGGGCTCAATCGAGCGATAGTTCTGCTCCAGCGTGACGACCCGTGCCGGCGGTACAAAGTGAGCCGGAAAGTCCAGGATGTTGCGCACCGTAGCGGCGCGGAAGCCGTAAATCGCCTGGGCATCATCGCCTACCACCGTCAGTCCGGCGCCGGTGGGTTTCAGGAGCAGGAGAATTTTGGCCTGCAACGCGTTGGTGTCCTGGTATTCATCGACCAGCACATGATCGAATTGCCCCCCGACATCTAAAGCGAGCTCCGGCACACCCATGAGCTCGCCCCAGTAGAGCAGCAGGTCATCGTAATCGAGCACGCCCTGCTTCTGCTTGGCCTCGACGTAGGCGCCAAACAGGCGCTCGAGGTCCTCCTTCCATTCAGCGCACCACGGAAACTGCTTTGCCAGCACGCGGTCGAGCGGCAGGGTCGCGTTGACGGCACGCGAATAAATCGCCAGGCACGTTGCCTTGAGCGGAAAGCGTTGCGCCTTGTCGGAGAGGCCTTTCTCATGACGAATGAGGTTCATGAGGTCGGCGGAATCCTCGCGGTCGTGGATCGTAAAGGCGGGGTCGAGCCCAATCGCATGGGCGTACATGCGCAGCAGCCGGGCACCAACGGCGTGGAAGGTGCCAGACCACGGCATTGAGCTGCGCCGGCCACCGGCAGCTTCACCCAGCACCGAGGCGACGATGCGATCGACCCTTCTCTGCATCTCGCTCGCCGCGCGGCGCGAGAAGGTCAAGAGCAGGATGCGGCTGGGGTCGGTACCGTGCACCATGAGGTGCGCCACCCGATGGGCGAGCGTGTTGGTCTTCCCGGAACCGGCGCCAGCAATGACCAAGAGTGGGCCCGCAATGTTGGGGCCCGGGCCTGCCACGCCGTGCTCGACCGCTAAGCGTTGCTCGTCATTGAGGACGTCGAGATAGCGCGTGACGGACATTGGAACCAGACCAGGAGTGGAGCGTCACCAGTCCTGATCATGATTCGTTCGCGCCCGCCAAGACCCCGCGCACCGCCAGCATGAGCCCTCAGCCCCCGCGTGGCTCGGGCAACATCGCCCGGCACCATCTGCGGGCAGGTCTCGGGGGTGCGCCCGTCGGCCGGCTACTGGGTATCGCTGCTCGTGTCGAGGCCCGTGGTCATGACCGTGTCGGCGGCCGCCGCCTCCACCAGCACCTTGCAGGCAGCCGCATAGTTGGGTGGTTCTGCGCTCGCATAGCCGTAGAAGCGCTCGTAATAATCCTCGGGGACGGTGACATTTCCGGTCTGCGGGATCTGCACCCAAACGTATTCGCGGTTCCACTTGCGCTCCACGAAGGGCTGCAGCGTGCAAGACTTGCACTCCTGCGTCGGCGCCGAGTTCGCCTCATAACGGTACTCGGCGTCCCCCGGCATGGTGACGCGCGCGGGCTCGCGCTCCTCCCCGGCCGATGCCGCGTCCTCCAGCACCCGGCAGGCCTGCGGATAGTTGGGCGGCGCGGCGGCGGCATAGGTATAAAAGCGCTCGTAATAGTCATCGGGCACTGTGATGTTGCCAACGTCGGGCAGCTTCACCCAGGCGTAGCTCTGGTTCCACTTGCGCTCGACAAACCGGTCCCAGCGACAGGACGGGCAGTCCGCGGGCGTGACCGCCGCCTTGGCCCGGTAGCGGTAGGCCGCGCTGGCCGGCATGCTGACGCGGACGACCTCCTCCTCTTCCAGCGCCGCGTACGACAGGATGTAGGCGCAGTCGTCGTAGATCGGGTCATCGACGCCCATGCAGCTATAGAAGCGGTCGTAGTAGAGCTCCGGGATCGTCAGGTAGCCGATGCCGGCAACGGCGATCCAGAAGAACGCTCCCTTCCAGTGCCGCTGCACGAACGGCGCAAACCGCGGACGAAACTTGATGCTCGGCGCCTTCGTGAGCGTCAGTTTGGGCTTCACGTTCTGCGGCACCACCAGTCTGCCCTTCATGAGCGCGCTGCTGGCGACCGCCTTCTGTCGCGGCAGGCTGCGCAAGTTCAGCCTGCCCGATCCGATCGTGCTTTTCTTCACGAACGAAGTGGCGGTGCCCTTCTTGAAGCTGCGGCCCGTGCCCTTTTTTACGAACGTGGACCGGGTGGTGCTCCTGTAGGTGGGCTTGTGCATGCGCGGCTGCACGCTGCGGGAGGGAACCTTGCTGGCTACGAACCGTCCACCCCTGG
>Ga0075425_100003893_pt1 | contig 15271 bp, 12 predicted proteins | sample SoiMethybrSBSTD4_FD_75300 | JGI IMG/M metagenome (GOLD analysis project Ga0075425, IMG submission 75300) | Bulk soil microbial communities from a Populus tree surrounding site in Tennessee, USA - Soil MetaG P. TD hybrid SBSTD4 | ecosystem: Environmental > Terrestrial > Soil > Tree plantation...
GACTCGGCGGACGGTCTCGACCAGGTCGTCTCCGCGCTCCTCGAGGAAGTGGACGCCGAGCAGGCTCGCGACCCGGCGGAGCGCTGCGAGCTGCGTCTTTTCCTCCGGCGTCGGCTCGCGGCCGTCGGGGTGCACCCAGAGCGCATCGATGTCTCCTCCGAGACGTTGCGCCGAGCGCCAGGCTCGACGGAGGATCCGCTGTGATTTCGGCTGAGGCTCCACCAACGCAAGGATGCGCTCGGCGATCGCCTGCTGGCTGAGCGGTTCGAGCTGCTCGACATGTCTACGCGCTTCCACGTCCTCGGCGACCTCGCGCAGCGCGAGCTCGCGCAGCTTGGCGAGGTTCTCGTGTCGGAAGAAGTTTTGGAGCGCGGCCTCGGCGCGCTCCTCGGAATAGACCTTGCCGGCGCGCAGCCGCTCCTGCAGCTCCTCGGGGGTGAGGTCGACGAGGACGACCTCGTCCGCCTCGTCGAGGATCCGGTCGGGAAAAGTCTCACGCACTCGGACGCCGGTGAGCTCGAAGATCGCGTCGTTGAGGCTCTCGAGGTGCTGGACGTTGACCGTGGAAATAACGTCGATGCCGGCGGCGAGGATCTCGTCGATGTCCCCATAGCGCTTCTCGTTGCGCATCCCGGGGGCGTTCGTATGCGCGAGCTCGTCGACGAGCGCGAGCTCCGGCGCACGCTTGATCACCGCATCGACGTCCATCTCCTCCAGCTCGAGTTCCCCGTGGCCAATTCGCAGTCGCGGCACGAAATCGAGGCCCTCGGCGAGCGCGATCGTCTCGGGCCGGTCATGCGGCTCGAGGTAGCCGATCACGACGTCGCGGCCGGTTTCCTGCGCCTGGCGGCCCTCCAGCAGCATCCGGTAGGTCTTTCCAACGCCCGGGGCCATGCCGAGCAGGATCCGGTAATGGCCGCGCGCCAAGTCACGCCCCGAGCAGGTTGTGCACGACGAGATCGATCAGCTTGATGCCGACGAAGGGCAGGATCACCCCTCCCAGCCCGTAGATCAGCAGGTTGCGGCGCAGAAGAGCGGTTGCGCCGATCGCGCGGTATTTGACGCCGCGGAGCGCGAGCGGGACGAGGGCAGGAATGATCAGCGCGTTGAAGATGATCGCAGAGACGATCGCGCTCTTCGGCGTGCCCAGCTGCATGATGTTCAGTGAATCGAGCGGTCCGCGATGCCCGGGCTTCGACGCGTACGTGAAGGCGAACATTGCCGGCAGGATCGCGAAGTACTTGGCGATGTCGTTGGCGATCGAAAACGTGGTCAGGGCTCCGCGGGTGATCAGCTGCTGCTTCGCGACTTCGACCACCTCGATCAGCTTCGTCGGGTTGTTGTCGAGGTCGACCATGTTGCCGGCCTCCTTGGCGGCCGAGGTGCCCGCGTTCATCGCCACGCCGACGTCCGCCTGGGCAAGCGCCGGCGCGTCGTTGGTCCCGTCACCGGTCATCGCGACCATGAGTCCCTGGCCCTGCTCGTCCTTGATCAGCGCGAGCTTCGCCTCCGGTGTCGCCTCCGCGAGAAAATCGTCGACACCCGACTCCTGCGCAATGACGGATGCAGTGATGCGATTGTCGCCGGTGATCATCACGGTGCGGATCCCCATCCGGCGAAGCTCGTCGAACCGCTCGTTCATCCCGCCCTTTACGACATCCTTGAGGTAGATGACGCCGAGGACGAAGTTGTCCTGCGCGACGACGAGTGGCGTGCCGCCGGCGCGGGCGATCTTGTCGACCTCCGCATCGAGCTGTTCAGGCACCTTGCCGCCGTGCTCTTCGACGAACGCCTTCACGGCGTCGGCTGCGCCCTTCCGGAGCTGATGCCCGTTCAGGTCGACGCCGCTCATGCGTGTCGTCGCCGAGAACGGGATGAAGGTCGCCGTCTGCTCGCCGACCTCCCGCCCGCGAAGGCCGTACAGGTCCTTCGCGAGGACGACGATCGAGCGCCCTTCCGGCGTCTCGTCCGCGAGTGACGAGAGCTGCGCCGCCTCGGCCAGCTCTTCGACCGAAACTCCGTCGACCGGTACGAACTCGACCGCCTGGCGGTTGCCGAGCGTGATCGTGCCCGTCTTGTCGAGCAGGAGGACGTCAACGTCGCCTGCGGCCTCGACCGCCCGCCCGGACATCGCGAGCACGTTGCGCTGCACCATCCGGTCCATCCCGGCGATTCCGATCGCCGACAGGAGTGCGCCGATCGTTGTGGGGATCAGCGCGACAAGAAGCGCGATCAGCACCGTCTGCGAGGTGGGCGTGCCGGCGTAGATCGCGTACGGCCGCAGGGTCACGACCGCTGCGAGGAAGGTGATCGTAAGCCCGGCGAGCAGGATGTTGAGCGCGATCTCGTTCGGAGTCTTTCGTCGCTCGGCGCCTTCGACGAGCGCGATCATGCGGTCGAGGAACGACTTGCCAGGCTCCTGGGTCACCTCGATCACCAGATGATCGGAGAGCAGCTTTGTTCCGCCGGTGACGGCCGACCTGTCGCCGCCCGACTCGCGGATCACCGGCGCCGACTCACCTGTGATTGCGGACTCGTCGACCGAGCCGACGCCTTCGATGATCTCGCCGTCGGCAGGGATGATCTCACCTGCGGAAACGAGGACGACGTCGCTCCGCTGCAGGTCGGGTGCCGGCACGTCCTCGAGCGCGCCGCTTTCCAGCCGCCGGTGCGCCGTGGTCGCGGTGCGGGTTGCCCGGAGGGCGTTCGCCTGGGCTTTGCCGCGGCCCTCCGCCACGGCCTCGGCGAAGTTCGCGAACAGGACGGTCAGCCAGAGCCAGAAGGCGATCACGCCGACGAACCAGAGCTGCCCGTACTCACCGCGCGCGAGCTCCAGGAAGAAGATCACCGTCGTGATCACGCTCCCGAGCTCGACGATGAACATGACCGGGTTCTTAAGCTGGTTGCGCGGATCGAGCTTCGGGAACGAGTCGCGAATCGCCGTCAGGACGATCTCGCGCGAGAAGACGCTCGAGCGCCTCGCCTGGGTGACCGGCGAAGGCGGGGTCGAAGGCGCTCCGGCAGGGGTTGTCGGCGGCGCGGTCGTCGTCATCGTCTACTTGCCCCCAGCTTGTCGAGGGCGAGGTTCAGCTTGAGCACGTTCACGCCGGGCTCGCCGAAGAAGCCCCACGAGCGGCCATCGGTGTTTTGATCGATCAGCTTCTGCACCGTCGCGAGCGGCAGGTGCCGCACGGCGGCGATGCGGCGCGACTGCAGTGCGGCGTTGGCGGGCGAGATGTCCGGGTCGATGCCCGAGCCGGAGGTGGTGACCGCATCGACTGGGATCTTGTGGATCGTCAGCCCCCGGTTGTACGGGCCCTCCAGCTTCAGGATCGCCTGCGCCGCCGTCTTGACGTTCTTCGCGAGGTCGGAGTTCGTTGGCCCGAGGTTCGCGAAGGTCGTGCCCCCGGCGTTATAGGGAGGCGCAGTCGCCGACGGGCGCTCGTGGAAGTAGCGCGGGCTGGTGAAGGGCTGGGCAGCGAGCTTCGAGCCGATCACCTGCCCGTTCCGCTTCAGCAAGCTTCCGTTCGCCTGGTGCTTGAATGCGACCTGCGCGAAGCCCGTCATCACCAACGGATAGGCGAAGCCGAAGAAAGCGGTCAGCAGAACGATCGCGACGATCGAGGAGACGAGGTTGCGCATCAGTGCGTCAGCCCCTCGACGATCGGCCCGAGCGTCAGCGCCGGGAAGATCATCAGCCCGGCGGTGAGCGCGATGACGCCGATCAGAAGCACGACGAACGTCGGGCCGTCGGTGCGGAAGGTGCCGGCCGAAACGGGGTGGATCTTCTTGCCCGCGAGGGCGCCGCCAAGCGCGAGCGCGGCGAACATAGGCACGAAGCGGCCGAGCAGCATCGCGATCGCGCCGAAGTACGCGCTGAAGTTGGTGAGGCCGAAGCCGGCGAACGCACTGCCGTTGTTGTTGCCTTGCGAGTCGTACGCGTACAACGTCTCGGTGAAGCCGTGCACGCCGCTGTTGTAGACGGAGGCCAGCCCGCTCTTGGTCACGATCGAAAGCGCGGCCAGCGCAAGCACCATCGTCGGCACGAACAGCGCCCCGAGGGCCGCGTATTTGATCTCGCGCGCCTCGATCTTCTTGCCCAACCATTCGGGCGTCCTGCCGACCATCAGCCCGGCTACGAAGACGGCGATGACGATGTAAAAGAACATCCCGTACAACCCTGAGCCGACGCCGCCGAAGATCACCTCGCCGAGGAATAGGTTCACCAGCGGCACCGCGCCGCCGGCCGCCGTTTGGGCGTCGAAGCCGCCGTTGACGGAGCCGTTCGAGGCGTCGCTCGTCGCGACCGTCCAGTTCGATGTCACCGCCTGACCGAAGCGGACCTCTTTGTCGGACATGTTGCCGCCCGACTGACCGTGGCCGATCGTGAGGTTCACACCCGAGTTGCGCAGGACCTGCGACCCGTGCTGCTCGGCGGGCAGGTTCACGCCGACGCCGATCGCGAACACGATGAACATCGCCGCGAACACCGCGATGGCGTTCCTGCGACTGAACACCATCCTCCCGAACATGAACACCTGCGCTGCCGGGATCAGCAGGATCGCCAGCATCTCGACGAAGTTCGAGAGCCCGGTCGGGTTTTCAAACGGCACGGCCGAGTTGGAGTTGTAAAAGCCGCCGCCATTCGTCCCGAGCTGCTTGATCGCGATCTGCGACGCGACCGGGCCGCGCGCGATCGTCTGGGTCACACCCTGCAGCGTGTGCGCCGTCGCGTGGCCGTGAAGAGTCTGCGGGACGCCTTGCCACTGGAGGATCACCGTGACGACGATCGCGAGCGGCAGGAGGATGTAGACGAGCGAGCGGTAGAGGTCGACCCAGAAGTTGCCGAGCGTGCCGGCCGACCGTCGTGCGATCCCGCGGACAACCGCGGCCAGTACTGCCATTCCGACCGCGGCCGAGACGAAGTTCTGCACCGCCAGCCCGGCCATCTGGGTCAGGTAGGACATCGTGTACTCGCCGCCGTAGAACTGCCAGTTCGTGTTCGTAACGAAGCTCGCGGCAGTGTTCAGCGATAGGTGTGCCGGCACGCCCTTGAGCCCGTCGGGGTTCAGGAACAGGTGTCCCTGGACCCGCTGGATCAGGTACAGCAGCCCCCAGAAGAGGACGGTGAAGACCAATACAGTGACTCCGTAGCTCTTCCAGTCCTGCTCCCGGTCTCTCTGGGTGCGGACGAGCCGATAGAAGCCGCGCTCGATCCAGCCCAGCCAACTGAACGCGCCGCGACTCGCGAGCGAGCCGTCCGTGTAAACGCGTGCCATCCAGAGGCCGAGCGGGTAGCCCAGCACGATCAATGCGAACGCGTAGACGAGGAGCTGTCCGACCCCTTGCCCGCTCATCTAGAACCGCTCCCCGCGAAAGAGCGCGTACACCAAGTACGCGAAAACGGCGAGTGAGACCGCGAGACCGAACGCGTCAGCCGCCGACATCAGACCCGCCCCAGTACGTAGAGGATCAGGAGGGCGAATGCGAAGCACGCGAGCGCGACCGCAATTGCCGCGACATCGAACATCAGCTCTGACTCCTGCGGTGTGGCACTGCGAGCCTCCAGAGGCGTGTACGGGCTACTCCGAGGGTCGCGGCCGCTACCCGGATTGTCTTCCCGGCGAGCGGTCGACTGGCGTTCCGGCCTCCCCCACCGCGTTCGTGGCCGTTAGCCGGGGGTTGCTCGGCGGCGAGCCACTCCGGAGGACCATCGAGGGCACGGAGTGACGCAAGAAGTGACCGGGGCAGTTGATTCGCCCGCTCGCGGGCGTACAGCGGGCTGTCGGCAGAGGTCAGCAGCTCCTCGACCTGCAGCACCGCCTGTGGCGTCACAGGGCGGTCGAGCGCCGACAGCCGGTCGGAAAGACGGCGAAACAGTTCTGTGTGTGGGCGTGCGGCGACCCGGTTGAGCGGCGAAGCACCCGGCAGGAGCGCAGGCGACAGGTCACGCTCCGTTCTCGCCACTGCCCGTGCGAGTGCAAGGCGGTGACGGTCAGAGGTGAGTTCGTGGGCGCGCCACTGCCCGGAGGTCGAGAGGAGGTTAGGTCGGGGCTCGCGCAGGAGCTCGAGGTCGGCTCGGCGGCGAACGCGATTCAGCTCGGCGTGGGCAAGGAACCATTGCACGCCGCCGATCGCAAAGAAGATGCCGGCGAAGACAAGACCCGTGAGTGGCCGGATTACGTCGGCTAGCCCGAGCGCCAGGGGTAGTAGCCCAACCGCTGCAACGGCGAGCCCGGAGCCAATCGGCCGCGGTAGGTCAGGGCTGTCCCAACCCTCGGTGCGATCGAAGTGAGGAAAGTCCACCTCGCCGACGCTAGGGCGTTGCGTCTGAGAGCCGCCTGATGGTTACAGGCGCCGGCCTGAAGAAAGTCTGAGATTGTTGCTTAGAAGGGCTCCGATTCCGGATTGACCAGCCGGTAGCCGGCGCCGGCTTCCGTCAGCAGGTAGCGCGGGCGGGCGCGATCGGGCTCGATCTTTCGCCGCAGCTGTGACACGTTCACGTGCAGCAGATTCGCTGCTCCGTCGTAACCCGGTCCCCACACCTCCTGGAGCAGCGTGCGGTGGGTGAGCAACTTGCCTTCGTTCAGCGCGAAGAGGCGCAGCAGCTCGTACTGGTGCGGTGTCAAATGCACCGGCTCGCCCGCGACGCTGACCGACCGCTTCTGCAGGTCGACGACGAGCTCGCCGATCGTGATCACCGGCTCGCCGGAGGGCGACGTGCGCCGCATCACGGCGCGCAAGCGTGCGAGCAGCTCGTCGATTCCGACCGGTTTGGTGACGTAGTCGTCCGCGCCGGCGTCGAGCGCCGCGATCTTTTCCCGCTCCTCGCCGACTGCCGAAAGGACGATCACCGGTGCCGAGCTCCAGGCGCGCAACTCGCGCGTAACCTCAATCCCGGTCCCGTCCGGCAGTAGCAGGTCCAGGATCACTGCCTCCGGCGGTCGCATCGCCGCCGACGCGAGCGCGCCTTCGGCGGTCTCGGCCGTCTCGACCTCATATCCGGCAGCACGCAGGCTCGTGCGTAGCGCCCGCAGGATCTGCTGCTCGTCGTCCACGACGAGGATCCGGGACTTACTCACTACCCCGACTCGACGAGAGGGAGCGCGAGGACGAAGGTCGAGCCTTGTCCAACGCGAGACTCGGCCCAGACACGCCCGCGGTTCGCGACCGCGAAGCCTCGCGCGATCGCCAGGCCGAGGCCGGCGCCACGTACGCCGGACTCGTTGCTGCGCTGGAACGGCTCGAAGATCCGCTCGCGGTCTGCGCGCGCAATCCCAGGGCCGTGGTCGACTACCCGGATCAGCACATCCGCAGAGGCCGCCGTCACCTGCACGTATACGGGCTCCTCGGCCGGTGAGTACTTCAAAGCGTTCTCGATCAGATTGACCAGTACCCGCTCGATCTGATCCGCGTCCGCGCGTACGGTCGGCGACTCCTCCGGAAGCGCAACCTCGACGCGTTGCCCGGCCTCGCCGACCTCGTCTAGGGCCTGCACGACCAGGTCGTCCACCGTCCAGACGCCCGGTTCGGGCCGGGCCGCGCCGGCCTGCAACCGCGAAAGGTCGAGCAGGTTCGCGACCAGGCGATCGAGTCGTCCTGCCTCTCCGAGAATGGTGGCCGCCAGCTCGCTCCGATCTTCGCCGCCGAGCTCCAGGTCGTCTCGAACAAGCGCGCCGGCCGAGGTCAGGATCGCCATCAGCGGCGTGCGCAGGTCATGGCTGACGGCTCTGAGCACGGCCGTCTTCATCGCGTCGCTCCGACGAAGCGTCTCCGCCTCGAGGGCCTCACGGGCCAGCCGCTCACGATCGATCGCCACGCCCAACAGCGATGCCAGCGCCGGCAGCAGCCGCCGACGCGCCGCCGCGCTTCGCTGCCGCGGCCGATCGAGATAGATCGTCCCGACGCGCCGTCCTTCAACCGAGAGTGGGAATCGCTGGCCTGTCTTGCCCGCAGGAGTGCCCTCCCCGTCGAGCTCGATGCGCACCCGCTCGACCTGCAAGGCATGTGCCGCCTCGTCCGCGATCCGCTCCAGCTCACCGCTGACTTCGCCGCGCCTGAGCAGGGAGGTGGCGATCTCGGCCAGCAGCGCCGACTCCCGTGCCTGACGTCGCGAGCGCGCGGCAAGCTCGCTGACAACCACCGAGGTCACGACGAAAACGACAAGGGCAAACCAGTTGCGCGAGTCCGCGAGCGTGAGCGTGTATAGCGGCGGCAGGAAGAAGAAGTTGAACGTCAGCATGCTGACGACAGAAACCGGAATCGCGTACGCCAGACCCCACAGGACCGCGACGGGAAGGACGGCGAAGAGGTACAGCACGGCAAGGCTGAGCACGGGCACATGCGGTTTCAACAGCTCGATCGCACCTGTCACGGCTGCTACGAGCGCAACGCTCACGAGCACGCCGGTCAACCGGCGTCGGAGGTCGGTGGCTTCCCGCCAGCGCCGGAGTTGGACAGACGCAGCCGGGGACGCGGGAGTTGCCAAGGCAGGGGCGATGTGTCGATCCGTTGCCACGGATCAGATCATCGCAACACCGCCGGGGTTGGCGAAGAGCCGCACCGCGGTTCCTACGCCCGTCTGCTGCTAGGCCGCGATGTCGAGTGCCGGCTCCTCGTTGCCGGGCTACTCGGACACGTCTCTAAGCGCGCTTCGCGAGATAGGCATGCCTCGTCAGGCGTCGTTCGCGTGCAAGCAGGGTGCACGTTTCCAGGAACTTCTGCACGCCTTCGAACGTCTCGTTCCCTTCGTCCGCGACGAGCTCGTCACGGAACCGCGCTCGTGCATCACGCCAGCGGCCCGCAACCTCGGCCATGTTCTCGGTCACGTCCAGTCGGTTGAGAAGGTCGAAGCCGGCCTCGGCGAGCAACCGCTCGTTTACGGATTCGGCGGAGAAGACGTAGAAGCCGATGGCGCTTCGAACGGCGATCTCAGCTGCAGTGACGAGGCCCGTGACGATCGTGGGATCCGTGAACAGCACACGTGCGCCGCTGGACGTGACCCGATGCCACTCACTGAGGACGGCGAGTCGGTTCGGTAAGTGGCACATCGCGTCGATCGAGATGACCGCATCGAAGCTGTCGTCGGCGAACGGCAAGGCCTCGGTCGCGTCGATCTGGACGAATCGCGCGTGGTCGACGAGACCACGCTCCTGCGCAAGGCGCGTCGCCGTGGAGATTCCTTCCTCGAGCGCGTCGACACCGAGAACATGAGCGCCTGTCTTCTCGGAGAGGTAGAGGGCGGGCCCTCCCGATCCACACCCGACATCGAGGAGATGAGACTGGGCTCCGAGCCCGAGCAGCTCCGCGAAGTGGTCGAGCTCGTCGGTCGTCGTCCATCCGGACTGGCCGACGTCGTTGCCGTAGGTCTCGCGACGCACCTGATCACGCGCGTCAAAGCCGGCGTACGCCGAGGCGTAGAGCGGCACCTCCTCGCTCGGAGGCCTACTCCGATCGGGCGAGTCTGTCAGTCGAGATGAATCGTCGTGCACGAGGTCTCATAGGCCACTGTGCTGCCGCTCATGACGACCCACATGCCGCCGACCGTGAGGCCGCGAAGCCCGTCCGCGTCGGCGGGCGTAAACACATGAAACGCATTACCGTTCCCTGCCGCGTTTGTCGTGATCGTCGCGGTCGGAATGTCGATGGACGTGCTCGAGGGCGAACATGTGGTGTCTGTCGGGAAGATCATGAGCACGACCTGATAGCTGGAGTTAGGCGTAGCGCCGTTCAGGACGTACTGCTCGTGCGCGTAGACATTCGGGCCGTCGGCGTGGATGTTCTCGACGAAGCCTGAGCGCAGCGGCGCGTTCCCGACCGGCGAGAGCGCAAGGTGCTCCGAGTGGTACACAGCGTCGGCCGAGGCCGAAGTGGCGCCGGCCATCGCTGCTAGCCCGGCCAGGATCAGTGTCGCAAACAGCCGTCGCATCGTCCCTCCCCGCTCGTGCCGAACGTCGCGAGTATACGACGGGCGTGCGCGTCCCGGCTAGACGTCGTACTACTGGGCGCGATATCACTCACCGGTCAAACAAGGAGGGGAGAAATGAAGCTCCTGCTCGTACCCACAATCGGCGCGGCTGCGGCCGTTCTTGTCTTCGCCGTCGTCAGCGCGAGTGCGGGACTTGGCACGCACGGCCCCAAGCCCGGGAAGGGTCACAGGGGCGGGAACACGATCCATGTGATCGAACATGCGACGACCGACGCCGTCACGAACGGGAGTGCGGCCGACGCCGTCGGCAACATCCTCACGTTCGGCAACGACGTCTTCGACAGCGCGAACGCGAGCAAGGTTGGCACGGACCAGGGTTCGTGCATCCGGATCGTCGTAGGCAAGTCGTGGGAGTGCACGTGGACGACGCTCCTGCCGGCCGGCCAGCTCATGGTCGAGGGACCGTTCTACGACACGGCCGACAGCACGCTTGCGATCACCGGCGGGACCGGCGCCTACCGCAACGTCCGCGGCTCGATGGACCTCCACGCGAGGAACCCCGCGGGCACGGAGTACGACTTCGTCTTCCACATCATCGGCTGAACTGCGGGCCGGTGGGCTCGGTCGTTTCGGCCGAGCCCACCGGCCCAGCAAGCAGTGATCTAGGTCGCGAGTTTCCCAGCGCGAAGTCGAGAGCTTGGTCCCACGTCATCGCTCGTCCTTCTTCGAAGGCCGCGGTGGCTCGCGTTTCGCCGAGTCTCGTACGAGCTGGCCCGAGGTCGCGTTTGCGCCATGCCTCGGATAACGGCGGAGCATGGGTGACGCCGAACTCCTTCCATTTCGCGTCAACAGCTCCCTCGAGGCGCAGCGCGTCTTCGTCGCGTCCGAGCCCGGCGGCGGTGAAGGCGAGGCCGAGGACCTCGATGGTCTGCTGCATCACGTTTCCGATTGTGAGCACGGTTTCGAGGGCGCTCAGACGGTACTGCTCGGCAAGGGCGTAATCGCGGCGGTCCATGGCGCAGTCACTGAGGTAGTGGTCTGCCGAGCACATATTCGAAACGTCTTCGCTGTCGCGCGTAGAGGCGTGCAGCTCCAGAGCCAATGGTTCTGCGCGCTCGAACTCCCCGGTTGCTACGAGCAGCTGGCAAACCCCGGCGAGCGAGCGGTTGATGAGTGCTCGGTCTCCGCCAAGGCGCGCGAGCTCGAGGTTCTCCTCGAACACCGCGAGTGCGCGAGACTTTTCTGCGCGCATGTAGAGACCCCAGCCCAGCGCGTCACGTGCCACCGCAAGCTCTGTGTCGTCGCCGGCGGTGGTCAAGAGCTCGATCGCGTGCTCGTGTCGACTGAGGATGTCTGTTTCGTCGACGTCGATCGATCCTAGGGAGGTGAGCGCGCGGGCCGTGCGTGATCCGTCCTCTGCGGTTGACGAGAGAGCGTCTTCGAGTCTTCGCGTGCCTTCTGCGAAATGCGATCTCGCGAGCCAGTACCAGCCGAGTGCGCCGGCGAGCTGGAGGTAGTCGAGGTGGTCGCGGTCTTGGAGGTAGTCGAGCGCAGCTCGCAGGTTGTCGTGCTCTTTGTCGAGCCGTCGGACCCAGGTCAGGCCCCGGTCGAACCGCTCCGCGTACGCAAGCTCGCCGAGCGCGACGTAGTGATCGGCGTGCCGCCGGCGCACGGCGTCGGCCTCGCCGCCTCCTTGCAGCAGCTCGTGGCCGTACTCGCGCATCGTCTCGAGCATCCAGAACCGCTCTTCCGAGTGCCGGAGCAGGCTCTTGTCGACTAGCGACTGCAGTGTGTCGAGGTCTGCGTCGACGACCTCTTCGGCCGCCTCGAGCGTGCAGCCGCCGCGGAAGACGGCCATCCGGGCGAAGAGCTGCTGTTCGTCCGTCGAGAGCAGGTCATACGACCAGGCGATCGTGGCCCGCAGCGTCTGCTGGCGCGGATCGGCGTCGCGGCCCGCCCTGAACAGGTCCAGTCGCTGCGCGAGGCGCTCGAGGATCTGTCCCGGTGTGAGGACACTTACCCGGGCTGCGGCGAGCTCGAGCGCCAGCGGCAGGTTGTCGAGGCTCCCGCATAGCTCGGCAATCTCGTCGTCCGGCTCTATGCGCGCCCGGGCGCAGAACAGCTCGACCGCCTCCGGTTCGGCGAGAGCCGGCACGGGGTAGACGGCCTCGCCTTCGACCCGCAATAGCTCGCGGCTGGTGACGAGCAAGCGCAGGTTCGGGCAGGTCCGCAACAACGACGCGAGCTCGACTGCCGACTCGACCACCTGCTCCAGGTTGTCGAGTACGAGCAAGAGCTGCTTCTCCCCAATGTGCGCCGCCAGCTCCTGCTTGGCCCCCAGCGTCCGGCCGATCGTGTCTACGACGAGTGACGGATCGCGAACCGGCGCCAGCCCGATCCAGAACACGCCGGCTCCGAACTCGCTTACGAGCTCCCCCGCCGCCTCGACCGCCAGCCGCGTCTTCCCCGTCCCACTCGGACCGACGAGCGTCACGAGGCGCGCCGCCTTGTCCCGAACGAGAGAGACGACCTGCGTTACCTCCTGCTCGCGCCCTACGAACGAGGAGAGCGGCACGGGCAGGTTCGTGTTCGAGATCGTCCGCGGCGGCGGAAATCGATCGGATCCGAGCTGGTACAGCGAGACAGGTTCGGCGAAGTCCTTCAACTGGTGCCTGCCCAAGTCGAGCACGCTGTTCGCGACGAGCTCGCGGGTTGCGCCGGAGAGCAGCACTTGGCCACCGTGGGCCGCGCTCATGATCCTCGCGGTCTTGTGCACGTCGGGGCCCGTGTACTTCGGCGGGTCGAGCAGCGGCTCGCCGGTGTGCACGCCGACCCGGCTCCGCACCGGCCCGTCGTTGAGCGACTCCATCGCCTTCGCCACCGCGGCAACGGCTCCCGACGCAGACGCGAACGCGTAAAACAGGCCGTCACCGGCTTCGTCGACCTCGTAGCCCGAGTGGGTTGCGAAAGCGTCGCGCAAAGCCCCGCGGTGGTCGGCCAGTGCGTCCTTGTACGCCTCGGCGCCGAGGTCGTCGAGGAGCATGGTCGAGCCCTCGATGTCCGTGAACACCAACGTCACCGTGCCGGAGGGTTGCGACGCCACGGACGAATCATCCGCCGCGAGCATTCTCAGCACAACGTCACCTACGATCCAGGCGCGTGAGCCGCGACCGCCTTGAAGCATTCAGCGACGGCGTGATCGCTGTCGTGATCACGATCGGGGTTCTCAATCTGCGACCACCCGCCGGCGACGCTTTGACCGATCTCCGGCCGGTCGCCCCGAAGCTGGCGATCTACCTCCTGAGCTTCGTTTTCATCGCGCTCTACTGGAACAACCACCACCTTCTGCTCCGGGCCGCCGAGCGTGTCAGCGGCGCGGTGCTGTGGGCGAACGCCAATCTCCTGTTCTGGCTCTCGCTCACGCCGGCCGCCGCTGCCTGGTTGGGACCCCACCTCGGCGACCCCGCTCCGGCCGCGGTCTACGGCGTCGTACTCCTTGGCTCCGCGATCGCATACAGCATCTTGACGCGGGCACTCCTCGCCGCTCAGCCGCCCGGCTCACGGCTCGAGCGCGCGGTCGGTCGCGACCGCAAGGGCAATCTCTCGCTTGTTGCATACGTCGTTGCGATCGCGCTCTCGCCGATCGCTCCGTGGTTCTCGGTCGCTATCTATTTTGCGGTCGCAGCGGTCTGGCTCGTTCCCGATCGCAGAATCGAGCGCGTCCTACGGGCGCCCAGCCCTCCAGAAAGCGCAGCGACAGCTGCCTCCGGGGAGCCACGGTCGCGTTGGCGCCATCCCGGCCGCTGATTACTCGATTTCGTCTACGAGTCGCGGATTCATCGTTGCTCTCCGTTCGTTGTCATAGAGGTGAGTCAGCTGTCACCGCCTAGACGAGGAGGAGCGATGAGCGAGCAACGCCCGAGCGAGCGAATCACGGAGGAAGTCACCTCATGGCCAGGAGTGACAGCCGGCCCAGGGAGACGCGGCGAATTCGCCTTCAAGGTCGGGTCTCGCGAGATTGGACACCTGCACGGCGACCACGCTGCGCACTTCGGGTTCCCGAAGGCGCTGTGGCAAGAACTCTTCGACCAGGGGCGGATCGACTACCACCCGGTATTCCCCGGCAAGCCCGGCTTCGGAGCCCGGAGGATCGAAACCAACCATGACGTCGAAGACGTGATCGCACTCATGCACCTGAACTACGAGCGCGTGGTCGAGCGTCACGGGGTACCGGCGCTTACCGGTCGCAGCCTAAGTTAAGTACGACTGCGGACTGGCTTTTTCATCCGGCCGGCTGCTGCTGTCCCGCGGGGCCCCATGAGCGAGCCTCTCCGGGCCATGACTCGTCCGCTCTGCTCGCCGACGTGTCGACGTCGCGTGTATCCATCTCGGCTCTTCTGGCGCGGCGCGTACGCCGGCGGTGTTTCGGCTGCGCCGTCGACGACGGAAGCTTGCCCACAGCTCGCGCGAAGGTTTGCGCGGCGCGCTCGTCGACGAACGTGACGACGGGGCCGTGGACCAGCAGTCCCTTCTCCGCGCGCTCCTTCATCAACGTAGGTAGGAAGTCCTCGGCGAGCCACTCACGGCCGGCGGCGACGGCGCACCGCGCAGTGATCCTGTAGAGGTCGGACGCGAGCGACTCGGTCTCGATGATCTCCGGGCGTCGGAGGAACTGCGTCGGGCCGACAGGAAGAATCGGTGCGATCTCCTCGACGAGCTCCCGCCCCTTCCCGGGTTCGGAAGCGAAGAACTCGACCTCCACCTTTCGGTACCCGCGCGGGATCACCCGCAGCGTCACCACCTGCGAGTTCGGGACGTAGATGATCTCGCCGCGAATCGTGCGGATCTGCAGCGCTCGCAGCGACACGGCTTCCACCACACCCTGCGCATTCCACGCGTCGATCGCGACGGTGTCGCCGAGCCGGAACCAGCCTTCAAAAAACATCAGCAGGCCGGCGACGACATCAACGAGGAATCGCTGCACCAAAAACCCGACGACGACCGCGAGGAACGAGGCGCCGATGATCGTCTGGAGGCGCTGCGCGCCCGAGATCGCGAGGATGGAAACGACGACCGCAATTGCGAAAGCGAGGAAGCGGACGCTCGTCGCGATCAGGTCGATTGCGGTCTGGCGCTGACGCAAGCTCGTCATCATTGCCGTGTCGAGCTCACCATCCGCCGGCCGCCGCCTTCGTTCGACCCGGTCGACCAAACGGGCGGCGAGCCGTTGGGCAAACCGGCTGACGAGCCACGCCGTGACGAACACGGCTACGACGACGAGCACGACCGCGACCGGCCTCCCGATCCGCAGTGAGCTTTCGAGCGACGTCATGAACCTACCCT
>Ga0075425_100003894_pt1 | contig 15270 bp, 13 predicted proteins | sample SoiMethybrSBSTD4_FD_75300 | JGI IMG/M metagenome (GOLD analysis project Ga0075425, IMG submission 75300) | Bulk soil microbial communities from a Populus tree surrounding site in Tennessee, USA - Soil MetaG P. TD hybrid SBSTD4 | ecosystem: Environmental > Terrestrial > Soil > Tree plantation...
CACCATCCGGGCGGCGATCTCGCGCGATCGCGACGACGCAAGGCGCGCGCTCACCGCGAATCCGCTCGTGCCAAGCGCCTCCGTCGATGCGCTGCTCGATGGCCTGCAGTGGCAGGCATGACGTCCCCGTCCGAGCGGCTCGATCGCGGACTCGGTCTGACGCAGGCGACGGCGACGAACCTGATCGGGATGATCGGCGTCGGCCCGTTCCTCACGATACCCGCGATGCTCACCGCGATCGGCGGTCCCCACATCATTTACGCGTGGATCGCCGGCGCGGTGCTGTCGCTCGCGGACGGCCTCGTCTACGCGCAGCTCGGCGCGGCGCTGCCCGGCAGCGGCGGACCGTACGTGTACCTCCGCGAGGCGTACGCGCCATTCGGTCTCGGTCGGATGATGGCGTTCCTCTTCATCTTCGAGACACTGCTCGTCGGCCCGATGTCGATCGCGAGCGGAGCGGTCGGCTTCGCCAATTACCTGGGGTTCTACTGGCAGTCGATGTCGCCGCTCGCGCATGGTCTCGCGGCGTCCGCCGTGTGCGCCGCCGCCACGGCGCTTCTGTATCGCGACATCGACCAGGTCGGCCGTCTCGCGGTGGCGATGCTGGCCGTCGCGCTCGTCACGATCGGCTGGATCGTCGTCGCGGGACTGTTCACGTTTTCGCCGTCACAGGCGTTCGACTTTCCACCGTCCGCGTCGCGCCTGGACGGCGGCTGGTGGAAGGGACTTGCGGCGGCGACGCTGGTCGCGATCTACAACTACGGCGGCTACAACAACGTCTGCAACATCGGCGAAGAAGTCGGCGAGCCGGCGAAGACGCTGCCGCGCGCGATCGTCGTGTCGATCCTGTGCGTCGTCGCGCTCTACATCGCGATGAGCACGGTGATTCTCGGCATGGTGCCCTGGCAGGAGGCGCAGCGCAGCGACACCATCGCGGCGCTGTTCATCGCGCGGACGTTCCGCGATCCGGCGCTCGGGCGCGCCGCCGGCGCGCTGATGACGGCGCTGATTCTCGTCGTCACGGCCGCGTCGATCTACGCCCTCATCCTGGGCCTCTCGCGCGTGCCGTTCGCCGCCGCGCGCGACGGCCAGTTCTTCCGCGTCTTCGCGCGGCTGCACCCCACGAAGCGGTTTCCGCACGTATCGCTGCTGACAATCGGCGCCGTTTCGCTGCCGTTCTGCTTCGTTCCGCTCGGCCGGCTCGTCAACTGGCTGATCCTCGTCCAGATCCTGATGCAGTTCGTGTGGCAGTGCGCGGGCGTGATCCTCCTGCACCGCTATCGCCGCGACATCGCGCAGCCGTTCGTGATGTGGCTCTACCCGCTGCCAGCGCTCGCCGCGGCCGCGATGTGGATCGCGGTCTTCGTCACCGGTCCACTTGATGGAATCCTGTTCTCGTTCGGGTTTGCGGCGCTCGCGCTGATCGCCTACGCGCTGTTCCTGGGCCGAGCACCTGCGGCACAATCCCGAGAATGAGGCTGGTGTGGCCCGCCGCCGAGTATTTGCCCGGCTACGTCGACGCGCTGGAGCGCGGCTGGTCGCCGGACAACGTCCGCGGCGCCGAAGCCGCGCGCGAGCAGCTGGAGAAAATCGCGACCGACGCCGACGCGTTTCTCGCGAGCCTCGTCGACCGGGAGGCGAAAGGCGATCCGATCAGGCTGCCCGACGGGACGACGGTCGAACGCCTGCCCGGCTACAACCGGTGGATCTGGGACGGCGAGTTCTGCGGCGCCATCGGCTTCCGCTGGGCGCGCGGCAACCCGGGAGCAGCGGCCCCTGGAGTGGTCACCGAGGCGCTGCCGCCGCACTGCCTCGGGCACATCGGCTATTCGGTCGTTCCGTGGAAGCGCGGACGCGGATACGCGACGCGCGCGCTCGCCGAGCTGCTGCCAGACGCGAAGGCCGAGGGGCTGAAATACGTCGAACTGGTGACCGACCACGACAACGTGCCGTCTCAGCGCGTCATCGAGGCGAACGGCGGCGTCCTCGTCGAAGAATTCATCAAGCCGGCGATCTACGGGCACAACAAACGCGGATTCCGTTATCGGGTCAGCCTCGCCTGAACGAGAGACATCATTGCGCGGAACCCCTTCCTGCCGCTCGCTGGGGCGGCGGCAGCGCCTTCCGCGGCAGCTTCTCGTCGCGCATCGCCGCGTCGTACGCGAACACGGCGATCACCGTCGCCTGCTGGATCATCTCGTCGCGGATCACGTGATCGACCGTGTCCATGTTCGAGTGGTGCGTGCGCGAGTTGTACTCGAGGCGATCGACGAGGAACTGGAACGCGGGAATGCCGGCGTTGTCGAACGAGACGTGATCGGTCTGCTGCACCGACCGCGGCGACAGGATGGTGACGCCGAGATCTTTCAGCGGCTCGATCCACTGGCGGAAGATCGGCGTGACGGCCAGGTTGCTCTGCATCCAGACGCCGCGCACGCGGCCCGTGCCGTTGTCCGAATTGAAGTATGCCGCGAGCTTCGCGTGTTCCGGCTTCAGCGCCATCGTCGTCACGTCCGCAAGGTGATCGGCGACGTAGGCGCGGGAGCCGAGCAGCCCCTGTTCCTCGCCGCCCCACAGCGCGACGCGAATCGTCCGGCGCGGCTTGACGCCGATTGCCTTCAGGATCCGGACAGCCTCCATCATTGCGGCGCTGCCGGTGCCGTTGTCGGTCGCGCCGGTCGCGTACGGATGCGAGTCGAAATGCGCGCCGAGGAGCACGACCTCGCCCGCGAGGTCGGTGCCGGGCAGATCCGCGATCGTATTGAAGCCGCCGCCCGCGGCGTCTTCCTCGTGGAACTTCACGTCGATGTTCAGCTCCACCTTCACCGGCAGGTTTTTCTCGAGCACGCGCATCATGCGGTTGTAGTGCTCGACGGCGAGCGTCACGCGCGGAACGTTCCTGCCGGCGTTCTCGTCGCGCGGCCCGCTGCCGCCGGGGAAGATGGTCCCGCCGTCGGGATGCTGCTGGCGCCACGACAGCGTGCTGCCGCCGTCGGCCATGTCGCTGTCGCTCCCGCGCTCGAACACCGCGACGACGCCTTCCGACGACAGAAACTTCTCGAGCCTGTCGCGGAACTCCTGCGCGCCGCGTCCGCCCTGTCGACCTTGTCCGCCGCGGCCCTCCGCCGGCGGCTGTGGAATCGCCGTCGTCTCCGCCTCCGCCGTCCATTTCTCGTCCATGCGCAGGATGATCGGCCCTTCGAGCATCCGGACCGCGCGCGCCGGCTGCGTCAGGACGATCTTGCCGGCAAGCTTGCCGCGGAACCGCTCGATGTCCGCGTCGGTCGCGATGGTCGCGCGCACGACGTCGGCCGTGACCGTGCCCTTCGTCCCCGAGCTCCACTCCATCGGGAACCCGACGAGCGGCTGCACCTGCGGCTCCAGCATCGTCGCCGAGAAGCGCTGCAGCGACCACCCCTTGCCGAACTTCCACCGTTCCTGATGGACGTTGGCGAGGCCCCACGACGTCATCGTCTTCATCGCCCACTCGCTCGCCTGCTGAATCATCGGCGAGCCGGTCGTGCGCGGGCCGTAGACGTCGGCGAGCCAGCTGACGTGGTCCATCACCTGCGAGCGATTCATGCCCTCGTCTCGGATCTTGCCGATGGTGACGTAGTCGATCTTTTCCGCCGACTGCGCGAACGCGAAGCCGACGAGCAGCGTGACGCCAATCAGAATCGAGGCCGTGCGCTTCATTTCAGTCTTGCTCCCGTGAGCGTCGCGACAGCGCCGAGCGTCGTCTGCGCCGCATTCAATCCGAGCCGGAAGTCCTTGTCGTTGTACGTCGTGAAGAGGTCGGTCGGCTGATGCCACTGCGGATCCCAGCCGCTGCCGATCTGCGTGCCGCGCTCGTTCTCGCGCAGGCTGATCGACGGCACGATGTCCTGGAACGGACCGGAGTCGGTGTTGGTCATGTGCGGGCCGACCTGCGCCGGGTAATCGGTCGCGTAGCGCTCGTTCGCGAGATGGAACTGCCACGCGAGCATCATCGACGGCTGCGCCGTTTTCGACGCCGACTGGAACTCGATGTTGACGTCGGCTTCCGGACGCTGCTCCTTCGGCATCGTGCCGTCAGGGTTCGGCGCGCCGTGGTCGAACAGCATGATGTCGTGCTGGATCATGCCGAGCCATTTCGGCTCCGGATATTTTCCCGACCCCGGCGGATCTTCCTTTCCCTGCAGCGCCTGCCGCTGCGCGATGTACGCGCGGGCCCCGTTCGTACCGGTCTCCTCGTTGTTCCAGAGCGCGAAGCGAATCGTGCGGTCCGTGACCACATCCGGCATGCTGAACACGCGTGCGAGCTCCATCACCAGCGCGGTGCCGGACCCGTCGTCGTTGGCCGCCTCGCCCCAGCCATGGCCGTCCATGTGCCCGCCGACGATGTACATCTCGTCGGGATGCGTCGCGCCGACCTTGGTGCAGAACACCTCTTCGCGGGGACCGTCGGATGCCGGCTGCATGTTCAGCTGCCGCAGTTTCTCGTCCGGCTGCTTCATCGGATCGGTGTTGACGCCCGTCGGCATGCGGACGCCGCGCGGCTTGCCGCCGCCCTGCGAGAGTCCGCCCTGATTGCCGCGCCCGCGGCCCCCGCCGCCCGCGTTCGGATTCGGCGGCGGCGCCTTGAATTCGTAGCGAATGCGCTCGGTGGGGCAGCCGTAGGACTTCAGCTGCGCCTCGATCCAGTCCACCGCCGCCCGATTGCGATCGGTGCCCTGACGGCGGTCGCCGAACTGGGTCAGTCCCTTGATGGTGGCCTTGTACCTGTCGAGATCGAGACGGCCGACCATCGTCTTGATGCCTTCGTCGATCTGCGCGGCCGCGGGCGGCGGCGCCGGCGGCTGGTCTCCCCGCTGCGCGTGCGCGACTGCCATGAATCCGCCGATGGAAGCGACGCCGAATACGATTAGGATGAAGCGAAACGGGCGCATCAATGTCCTCCGCGGCCAGAAGTTTAATGCATCCCCTCGCGGTGCTGTGTGCTTTCCTGGCCGTACCGCCGGCGAGCGCGCAGGATCTGATTCGCACCGCCGATTTCAACGCCCGCGGGCTCGAGGCGTCCGATTTTCCGCGGACGAAGCTGCTGGCCGACCGCGTCTGGGCGTACGAGCAGATCGATCCGACCAAACGCACGGTCACCGTCAACAATCTCATCGTGGCCACCGACGACGGCGTGGTCATCGTCGAAGGGCAGGGCACTGTCGACAACGTCAAGCGTCTGATCGCGGACGTCGGCAAGCTGACGCCGCAGCCGATCAAGTACGTCGTCGTCGGGTCCGAGCACGGCGATCACATCGGCGGCATTACCGCCTTTCCGCCGACGGTGACGTTCTTCGCGCATCCGAATTCGAAGGCAACCGTCGAACGCCGGCTCGGACGCGCCGTCGAAGCCGTTTCCGACACACGCGTGCTGACGCTCGGCGGCCGCGAGGTCGACGTGCTCTTTCTCGGCCGCGCCCACACCGGCGGCGACCTGCAGGTCTATCTGCCGCGCGAGAAGATCCTGTTCATGAGCGAAGTGTTCGTGAACCACATCTTTCCGTCGATGGCGAACGGCTTCCCGTCGGAATGGGTGGAGACGCTGAAGAAGGCGGAGCAGATCGATCCGGCGTGGTACGTGCCGGCGCACGGATTCGTGGATGCCGCGCCGGTGCTGAAAGAAGAAGAGCGCGCGTTCCGGTCCGCGCTCGAGCGCGTCATCGCGGAGGGCAGGCGCCTGCACGACGCCGGAACCGATGTGGAGAATGCGTCGGCGTCAGCGAGGCTGGAGCCGTACGACGCGTGGACGCGCGCCGCGAACAATGCATACGCGGCGATGAAACGAGTGTATATGGAGCTGAATGGAGAATTGAAGCGTTAGCGGTTTCGTGCTTTCGTGGCGAACGTGTCCTGTCAGCCGACGTACGCGATCGAGTACCCGTGCTCCTGCGCGCGGTCGACGGCGACGATGCCCGCCGGCACGAGCCGCGCATTCGGCATCAGGTTCGCCGAAATCTCCTTGTAGACGTCGTCGGCCTTCTGATCCGTCGCGCGCGCGACGGCGCCCGAGAAGCGGTGCGTCGACAGGTTGCACAACGTGAAATGGACGCCGCGCTTCGCCAGATTCTCGAGTGACGTCTTGCGGACGTTCGTCGTCGCCGGCTCGCCCGTTTTCGGATCGCGCCACGGGCCGGCATTGTCGCTGAACACCTTCCCGTACTTGTTCCACATCGCCTCGTTGAAGCCGAAGCAGGTCGCGTTGTGGCGGAAGCCGACGATCACCGCGAGGTCGCCCTGTTCGAGGCCGTAGCCGTCCTTGTTGCCGGTGAAGAAATTGCCGGCGAACATTCCTCCGTCGACGACGCCGGACGGGGACGTGCAATCGAAAAAGATCCGCCGCTTGCCGGCAAGCTGATCGTACCAGTCGTCTTTCGCGTCCTTGACGGGCCGCCAGCGTTCCGTCGGCGTCGCAACCTGCGCTTCGGCGGGCGAGCTCGCGAATCCGAAGAACGAGCCAATGGCGCCGAGACCAGTCAGGAAGGAGCGTCGGTTTTTCATGCGCACATCATACCAGTCAACCAGTCAGGCAGTCGCCAGTCAGCCGGCCAGCGTCATCGTCTGTACATCGCTCCGTAGTCCAGATACTGCTTCACGGCGTCGCGGGGATAGGACATCTGCACGCTCGTGACGTTGCCTTTCGCGTCGAGCTGCGCGGTCAGCTTCGGGTTGACGCCGCCCCAGTAGGTCGGCAAATCGAGCGCTTTGAAGCGCGCGACGATCTGGTCGCGCGTCGCCGGATCGAAATGCACGCCGTATTTGTCGATGAGCGCTTTGATGGCGTCGTAGTCGCCTTCGGCCTTGATGCGCATCAGCTCGGCGAGCAGCATCCCGACGCCTTCCCGCATCCTGGCGTAGTCCTTGACGCGGATGTACGTCTTCCCGTTCCTGTCGAATTGCTCGATCGCGCCGGTCTTGTCCCTGATGTAGTTCGAGATCAACGCGCGATCGCGGGCGTGATCCTCTTCGATCGTCGTCCCGCGCGGGATCCGCCGCAGCTGCGTGAGCGCCACGAGCGCGGCGCCGTCGTACATCGTCTTCGCGACGTCGTCCTGATCCTTGACGAGGCCGAGATCCTTCAGTTTCGGATCCGAGATGTTCCACAACGCCATCAGATCCGCGCGCGCCTCTTCGAGGGCGGAGAAATATTCCTTGAGGAAGGGCTCCGCGCCGGTCTTCGTCCGCTCGCCCAGCTTGCCCGAGCCGTGGCCGATGACTTCGTGCATCGCGGTCAGCAGATCTTCCGCTTCCTCGCCGTATTTCCTGGCGCGGTCCGCAGTGTCCGCCGAGTCCGCGAACTCGGCGATCGACTTCGTCGACGCCGCGGCGCTCAATGCGTGGCTGCTGCCCAGGAAGAGAAAGTTCTTCGTCCCGTACTGCTCGTGGATCGCGTTTTCGTTCGGCAGGTTGTCGCCGATCGTCGAGACGTGGAAATCGCCGGTCTCGATCAGGACTTCCACCGCTTTGACCACGGGCGGCTGGAAGGCTTCCTTCTTGTACTTCGCGTTCCACGGCGCCTTCTGCTCGAAGTACGCGGCGTTCTGCGCAAGCTTGATCATCGCCTCGGTCACCGGCTTGTCCGTGACGGTGACGAAGCTCTGCGAGCTGCCTTTCGCGCCGCGCGCGTCGCGGTACACCTCGATGAAGCCGTTGGCGAAGTCGACCTGCGCGTCGTTGCGGACCCAGTCCGCGCCGAACCGCAGCCAGTCGGCCGGGTCTCCGGTCTGGTAGAACTTGATCAGCCCCGCGATCACGTTCGCCTGCGGCGGATCCGCGACCGCCCGTGCCTTCTCGAGGAACTCGTTGGCCTTTTTCAGGTACGCCGCGTACAGGCCCGGCGCGACCTTTCCGTCAGGCGTTCCCGCGCGATAGACCTCTTCGCGCAGCCTGCCGTCGGCGCCTTTGACGACGCGCGAGTTCAGCGGATACCGCTCTTCGAAGCCTTTCAGATCCGCGAGCGTCGCGCCTTTGTAGAAGGTGTTCGAGCTCGCCTGGATGATGTCCTGTCCTGGCGGCGGTGTCTTCGCCGTCGCCGTCGGTTCGACGCCGGGATCGAACAGCGCGCCGCCGAGCGCCGTCAGCTCGCCCCGCAGCTCCACGGCGGTCGAGAGCGCCGGGAGATCGCCGTACGGCGATTTAAACGCTCCGTTCGTCTGCGCCTTCAGCGCGGCGGCTTCGAGCTCCGCCGCCGTGAATGTCGGCAGGAATTTCTGCGCCGTCTGCTCGTGGTGATTGCCGCGGTTCGACCAGAACAGCAGCGCGAACGCGCGGATCTTCGACAGGTCCGCCGGCGCGATGCCGGCCGGATGCGCCAGGATCTCCTCCAGCAGGCGCTTGTTGCGCAGGCCGTACTGCGACATCTGGTCATAGATGATCGGGTCGACGGCGATCGACGCCTGCGTCAGCCAGTAGGCAAGCGCCTTGTGCCGGGCGTCGAGGCTGTTGAAGCTGTCAGCCTGCAGCTGGATGAACGCGGTGTCGCCGACGCGCTCGACGAGCGAGCTTTGCGGCGTCTGCGCGGCCAGCGCTGCGCCGAGCGCAAGCAGGACAGCGGATCGAATGAGCGTCGCGCGCATGAATCCTCCCGCGAAAGGAGGATTGTACCGCGTGTGCTGCAATCCGATTTACTGGACGACCGATAGTGCGGCCGCGGGAATCGGGTTCGGAACCGTGGCGGTCGTGCTGAAGAACAGCGTCCCGCGAACGTCGGTGGCAAAGAAGCGCATGCCGCTCCCCCCGGGGGTGACCGGATTCGCGTTCGCGTAGTAGGAGCTTGCAGGTGTGCCCGTCGATGCGTTGCACGTGCTCGCCGCCGACCCGACGTCCATCGTCGTCGCCGCGCCGTCTCTCGCGAGGTTGACGATGTACCCGCTCTTGATGATGCCGTTGCTGGATAGATCGGGGCTGAGGAACCCCTGCGCGGAGCCCGTCGGCGGCTTGACGAGATCCGCCAGGTCGACTGCGTAGCCTCCGCCGCCGCAACTGGTGTGGTACGCGGCCTGGCCCTCGTTGATCGCGCGCAGCGATCCGATCGCCGACGCTTCGTTACCGGCCATGCGCGCGCGGAGCAGACCCGGAATCGCGACGGCGGCGAGAATGCCGATGATCGAAACGACCATCAGCAACTCGATCAACGTGAAGCCGCGGTCCGTGTTGCGCATGAAGGGTATATCGGCCTCTTGAGCAAGGGCGCTGCCACTCCGACCAACGGTTTTATTGCGGAAACAAACGTCTACGCCGCCTGGGCGCCAAAATCTGTCAGTCGCGCCCGCCAACGATTGTCAGAAAGAGTCCTATCGACATTGTATCGGGATTGCACAGAACTGCCCGTCTATTATCGCGGCGGCACGGTCCAGAGAAAGAGATCCTCGCCGTCGAGGTGCAGCGTGCGATCCGGCTGCCATTCTCCCATGCGGAACTGGTGGGAGACGACGCGCGAGCCGGGCCGGAGCTCGCGCCGGAGCTTCGGCTCGAGGCGCGCGTTCAGGCCCTCGGACAACCACAGCGTGACGACGGTCGCCGCGGAAATGTCGGCGGTGAAGAAGTCGCCCTGTACGAACGTCGCCCGATCGCCGACCTCGCCGTCGCGCGCGACCTGCCGCGAGAGATCGATCAGCCGCGGATCGATCTCGATGCCGACCCCGCGGGCGCCGTACTTCTGCGCCGCGAGCATGACGATGCGCCCGTCGCCGGAGCCGAGATCGTAGACGACGTCGCGAGGCCCGACCTGCGCGAGGCGGAGCATCGCGTCGACGACGGGCATCGGGGTCGCGGCGAAGTGAACACTCGGATTCTGCGCGTCTTTCGCCGCCGCAAGGGTCACGAAGGAAAGCGCAGAGGCCACCAGGACCTTCATTTGGGGTCCGTCAGCCGCGCGGCGCGCAGCAGTCCCTCGATGCTGCGGTAGTTGCCTTCGTGGCACGCGTATTCGATCAGAGGGCCGTCGCTGCGATGCAGCGGGAACGCCGCTGTCCACGGCCGCGTCCACACGGTCGGATCGTCGACCGTGAACCGGTAGTCGAGCGTATCGCGATCGACCCGCGTCAGCCGCTCGACGAGCCGCAGGTTCTCGTCCGCTCCGCGGAAACTCGCCTTCTCGCTGAAGCGCTCCGTCTCGATGACGAGCGTCGAGCCGTCCCAACGCCCGCGCGAGTCGCCCATCCAGCGGGCGACGGTCCCGTGCGGGCGGCCGTCCGTCGGAACGACGCGCATGTCGTGGATCATCTCGTTCAGGAGCGCGACGTGATCGCGCGTGCGCAGAATCTGGACGTCGTTGTTGTACACGCCCGGCAGCATCGGCGGACCGGCGGTCGCCCACAGCAGGCAGCGCACGTTCAGCTCGAGATCTTCGGGACCCTCCGTCGGTCCGCGGCCGCGGCGCGCCTGCGCGCGCGCGGCGGCCCGGGCGGCGGCGTCGGCGGTCAGCGGCGGGATGCGTCCGTCGGCGGGATCGACGATGAGCGAGGTGCGCCGTCCGGTGAGATGCCGCGTGCCGGGATCCCACCAGTCCGGTCCGGCGGTGTTGTTCGCCGCGGCCTGACGCTCGTTCGTGCGCTGCTCGTATGCGGCGGCCTCTCGTTCGTCGAGCACCGCACGATCCGCAAACTCGCGCGGCCGCTCGAGCGGCGTCATCGTCGCGTAGGTCCAGACACCTTCGAGATCGGACGCGTGCGGTTCCGCGGGCCCCCCGGCTCGCGTCTGTGCGAGCGGCGTATGCGAGCCGAACGCGACCGCTGATGCGGCGGCGAGGCCGACGAGCAGCCGCCGCGCGGCAGGCATCAGCGCCCCCGGAGATCGGCGCGCGACGCCGCTTCGTCCTTGAGCGGCGTCACCTTGTCGGGATCGACGCGGACCATCAGATAGCGGATGTGATCGTCGATCTTCGTGAACTGATGCCCGACGCCGGCGGGAATCACGATGACGTCGCCGGCCTTCAACTGATGCGTGACGCCGTTGCGGATCGACGCGCCGTCGCCGCCGGGTCCGTTCAGCTGCGACACGTTCTGCGCGCTGGACGCCCGGCGCTTGTAATCGACGATGTCCCAGCCGGTGACGAGCGTCGCCGAGCCGTCAATGACGTGATAGACCTCGCTGACGAAATCGTGTTCGGCCGCGTTCGGCGCTCCGACGATCGGTCCGCGAAAAACGACGCCGATGTCGACCTGGCTCTTGCCGACGTCGACCGCGCGGACCTGCTGATCGCTGACGGCGGTCGTCACGCGCTTCAAGTACGCCTGGATCTCGTCGTTCGGGATGTAGCTCGCCGAACACTTGCTGCACGTCGGCTTCGGCGAATCCTGCAGCGGAGCGGCGGCCAGAGCGATGAACAACGCAAGAGCGGCTTTTTGCATGATCGCCAACCTGAAGGGGTTTCGTGTTTTCGTGGTTTCGTGGCTACGGCTTGCGCGGCCAGACGACTCCCTGATCCTTCTTCGTCACCGGCCCGAGTCCTTTGTAGACGAACCTCTGCACGCGCTGGCCACGGTACGTCTCGGTCGTATAGATGTTGCCCTTCGAATCGGTCGCGATGCTGTGGACGCCGTAGAACTCGCCGGGCTGCCGCCCGCCCTCGCCGAACGTCGTCAGCATCTCGAGCGACTGGCGGTCGAAGATGTGCACGCGATCGTTCTCGCCGTCGGCCAGGTAGATGTATTTCTGCGCGGCGTCCTTCGAGAACGCGATGTCCCAGGCGGAGCCTGACCCGCGCGTCTGTTTCTCGACGAAGACTTCCTTGACGAACGTGCCGTCGGGCCTGAACACCTGGACGCGATCGTTGACGCGATCGCAGACGTAGAGCAGCCGATCGACGGACAGTTCGGCGCAGTGGACGGGGTTCCTGAACTGCTGCGCGGGCGGCGCGGCCGGATCGTAGTTGCCGAGATTCACGTCTTCGGGCTTGTGTCCGTACGCGCCCCAGTGCCGCTTGTACTTCCCGGTGTCGGCGTCGTAGACGATGACGCGGTGGTTGCCGTAGCCGTCCGCGACGTACACCTCGTTCTCGACCTTGTCGATGAACGTCTTCGCCGGCAGCCGGAGGTTGTCGGTGTCGTTGCTGCCCTTGCTCTGTCCCGGCTTCCCGATCTGCATCAGGAATTTGCCTGACGCGGTGAACTTCAGCACCATCGCGTCGTTGAAGTAGCCCTGGACGCCGGCCGTTTGACTTTCGTCCAGGACTCCTCCGCGGGCCCCGGCCCCCCGGTCCACCGCGCCCCCGCCGCGTGCCCCTCCGGCGCCCGGCGCTGTGCCGCGGCCGTTGCCGCCGATCCAGACGTTGCCTTTGTAATCGACGGTCACGCCGTGATTGGAGTCCGGCCAGTCGTAGCCGCTGCCCGGGCCGCCCCAGTGGCCGACCAGCGTGCCGTCGGGCGCGAACTCGAGGATCGGCGGCGCCGGCGCGCAGCACTGCGCCGTCTGCGGCGTCGTCGTCGCGTGCTGTTCGCCGGGCTCGAGCGAGCCGGCGCGATGGACGATCCAGACGTGATCCTGCGCGTCGACCGAGACGCCGATCGTCTGGCCGAGGATCCAGTGGTTCGGCAGCGGCTTCGGCCAGAGCGGATCGACTTCGAAGCGCGGTGCGACGGGTGCGGGAGCAGCGGCCCCGGCGGTCCGACGTTCGAGCGCGATGTCGAAGCCGCCGAGGACGATCAGTAATCCGGCGAGTGCGAGCAGGCGGCGCATGAGGCGCCCGCTACGCGATCTTGACCTTGCGCGGCGCCTGCGAATTCTCCTCGAGGAACGATTTCTTGGTCTCGTTCTCCTGCGCCGTGGGCTGGACTTTTCCATTCGCGTCGGTCGCGCGCGAGATCAGAGTGTGGTCGCCGGCGGTGGCGCCCTTCCACGCCAGCGTGTAGAACTTCCAGCCGTACTTCTCCTTCGTCGACGGATCGGCGGTTGCCATCTGCCACGGCCCGTCGTCGACCTTGATCTCGACGGACTTGATCGGCGTCCCGTCGTTGAGCACGACGGCGAGGACCTTGTACTGATCGCCGTTCCTGGTGACGCGCGCGATGAACGATTTGAGGTTCATGTGCGTGACGGCGGTCTCCATGTACTTCATCTCGCCGTCGATCATCTCGCCGCGGACGGTGCGGTACCAGCGCGCCTGATACTTGCCGACGTAGGCATCTTCCTGAATGTGGATCTGCGAGAGCCACTTCACGTTCGCGACGCCGTACCAGCCGGGCACGAGCAGGCGCAGCGGCGCTCCCTGATGCTTCGTCAGCGGCTCGCCGTTGAGGGCCCACGCGAGGAACGGATCGGGGGACGTCGCCTTTTCTTTGTTGAGACTCCGTCCGAAGGGGACGTCGATCTTGTACTTCTGCGTGCGCCACTCGACTTCTTCCTCGCCCTTGTCGGCGCCGAAGAAGACGAACTCGCGCGCGCTGGCTTTGACGCCCGCGGCGTCCAGCACTTTCTTCAGCGGCACGCCGGTCCACTTGCCGTTGCCGCAGAGTCCGTTGACCGGGCCGCGGTTGCCGGAGCACTCGAAGCCGGCGACGAGGTCCTGCGATCCCAGCTTCTTGAGATCGTCGATCGTCAGCTGCAACGGTTTGTCGACGAGGCCCGAGACCTTCAGCTTCCACGCCGCCAGGTCGATTTCCGGATGATCGTAATGCTGCGTCGTCGCGAACTTGTCTTTCGGCGTGAAGGGTCCGTCGATCGTCCGGATGTCGAGCTGGCGGCGGAACGGCGGCGTGTCGAAACGCACGTTGTCGGGCAGATCGGTGAACGGCACGACGGTCTCGCCCTGCGCGAGCGCCGGCAGCACCCATTCGGGAATGCTCAACAGGCCGAGGCCGGCGACCGCGATGCCGCCTTTGAGAATCTGCCGCCGCGTCTGGTCATTATTCATAAGGACTCCTGATGGACCGGAATTCTACACCCGGAGTCGGTAAGATCCGCCGCTGATGCTGACCGACCGGCCAGAATGGAAGCTCTTCGCGGCGCTCCTGAAGGCGGATCGCGGGCTTGCCGCCGCCTGGTGGACCGTGGTCGCGCTGCGCGGCGTCCTGCCGGCGCTCTTTGCGATCGCGATGGGCGTCCTCGTGTCGGCGGTCGAGCGCGGGGCGCCGCTCGCCGGACCGCTCGTGGTGGCGGGCGTGGTCTTCGTGCTGCTGCAGGTGCTCGGCCCGATGCACACCGCCATCGGCGCGAACCTCGGCGATCGGCTCGCCGCCTGGCTCTACGACCGGCTGACCGACGCGTGCGTGCATCCGGCCGGCGTCGCGCACCTCGAAGATCCGACGCTGACGGGCGACCTGACGGTCGCCCGCGATTTCGATCTCGGGATGACCGGCCCGCCCCTCTCGATTTCGATGGACTTCATCGCCGGCGGGTTCATCGAGTTCATCGGCGGCGTCGCGTCGGCGGCGATTCTGTTCGCGTTCGCCTGGTGGGCACCGATCGTGCTCGCGAGCGCGTGGCTCGCGACGCACTGGCTTCTTCGCGACAGCTCGATCTGGTGGGACCGCAACACTCCCGAGGTGCGCGCGGCGCAGCGGGATGCCGATTACGCGTACCGCATCGCGGTCGATCCGCCGGCGAGCAAGGAACTGCGCCTCTTCGGGCTCGACGGCTGGATCCTCGATCGCTTTGTCGCGCGGCGGACGCTGCTGCACACGCTGCAGTACGAAGCGACGCGGATCCGCGAGAAGCCGCTCGCGTGGAGCGTCCTGCTCCTTGTCCTGGCGAACGTCCTCGTCTTCTGGGCGCTCGCCGGCGCGGCCGCCGACGGCCTGTCGCTCGGACGCGTCGTCGTGTTCGTCCAGGCGGCCATCGGCACGTCGATGATTGCGTTCGGCGGGCTGAACTGGGCGCTGGACGGCGCGGCGGCGCCGGTCAATGCCGTGCTCCGCCTTGGCGGCGCGATGGCGAAACTCGGCGACCTGGAGTCCGGGGACCGCGCGGCGCGCGGCGTCCCCGCGCGCGAAGTCCGCTTCCGCGACGTGACGTTCGCGTATCCGGGCGGGCAGCCGGTGCTCGAGCACTTCGATCTGACGATCCCCGCTGGATCGTCGCTCGCCATCGTCGGTCAGAACGGCGCCGGCAAGACGACGATCGCGAAGCTGCTGTGCCGTCTGTACGATCCGCAGTCGGGCGCGATCGAGATCGACGGCGCCGACGTGCGCGGCTTCGAGCTGCGCTCGTGGCGCGCGCAGCTGAGCGCCGTATTCCAGGATTTCATCCGCTTCGAGCGTCCGCTGCGCGACAACGTCGCGCCGGGCCGGACGCGGGCCA
>Ga0075425_100003896_pt1 | contig 15268 bp, 10 predicted proteins | sample SoiMethybrSBSTD4_FD_75300 | JGI IMG/M metagenome (GOLD analysis project Ga0075425, IMG submission 75300) | Bulk soil microbial communities from a Populus tree surrounding site in Tennessee, USA - Soil MetaG P. TD hybrid SBSTD4 | ecosystem: Environmental > Terrestrial > Soil > Tree plantation...
ACGGATCCTTCGGGCGCGGTTCTGCCGGGCGCTGAAGTTCAACTCATCAACGAGGGAACCAACGCGGTGGCCATGCAGTTAACGAGTGAGATCGGCGAGTTCCTTTTTGATCGGAAACCTTGACGGTGCCAAGCGACGACGGTCGCAGGTTTTACCATGATCAAAGCAGAACGCCAGCCGGGCCATAGTCGCGAGAGCCAAACCCATAGCCATCGATCGGCTGGGCGGAGAATGAGACGCGTCTTCTTTTAGGTGCGTTGCAGCACGATCAGTTGATGACGAAGCGCGAGGATCTCGGCCTGCATGGCGGCTTGAGTTCGAAGACCGGCAAGCAGGGAACTGAGCATCATTAATATAAGGTTCGGCATGGGTCGAGAGGCTAACAAGGGAGACCCTCAACTTCAATAGCTACAACGCGGGCGACCTTTTCAGTACGTCCAGGGCGAGCAATTATTCGGGCTGCTACCTCGTATTGGATTCGCAGATCCTACTTTTTACCCATCGGTATGGATTATTGACGATGAGCAATTGAAGAAGGCCCAAGAACTCATCGAAGATTACGAACGCCGCAAACGGTTTTCATGAACTTCAAATTTTGATCGACTATCCTCCGACTTGGCGACCTTGTGTGTCCAGCTTTCCGCGGACGCTGATAGCGTTCAACCCTAAAGTTCTCTTCGGGCGCCGCATGACAGCGCGGGGCTTAAATATCTGCCCCGCGTCTTCGTTTGGTTGGTGTCGGGGTGAGACTTCGTGACAGTCAAAACAGCTTCAGTAAAAGAGAGCGAAAGGAATCTAACGTGGATCGGGCTTCCTATAACCGAAGAGGTTTTCAGTGTCGCAGCAATTTTCATCGCTGTCGAATGAAAAATAGACCCTCGGTGTTGCTCTTACCGGCGCCGAACGAGTCATAGCTGTCTTCCGCTGGCCGCGAACGTTTCGAGGATTCCAGCATATCAGCGCGGGGGACCAGAAGTGGACCACGGCTGACATAACCATTTGCTAGAGCATGGGAATCCTCCTAGCAGGGATCACGGTTGCCGGCGCATTATTCGGACTGTCGATGCTCGTGCATTCCATTTATCGACTGTTCAGACGTTAATATCATGGCAACCGCCCTTTCTTTTTGTTGGCGCGTATTTCTACGGATTTCTCCCTGTGCTCCGCAGAAATTAAGTACGACGTGTTCTGCAGGAAATAGCTTTCACGCCGCTGTTGTCTCCAGCTTGTATTCATGGTGAAGTCCACCGAGTATCGACGTCGCTACGACAACTTGCATACTAACGCCTACCGTGCATGAACGATTTGATGCAAGGACTCGACCACCGATTGAAACTTAGTGGGCGTCCGCTAGAAGCGGGATCGGGCGCCTTGCATAGCGCATTTCATCGATGGTAGAAAGCTCAAAGTCGAACCGGTGTGCGGTGAGGTCATCCAGGGAGAACGACGCTTTGGCCACTCCTGTTCGATCGTGATCCTTCCTTTGAGAGAGGACGTGGTAAAGCTCGTGAGCCATAATCCGGCCGAGTGCGCGACCGAGGATAGCGCGGCGAAGAGGCATGCTCAACGGTTCCAGCGTCGGCATCAATGTTCGAACGATCCAGTCGCAATCTACACGAAGATACGGAAGTACGCGGCCGGAAGAAACGGATGTATCAGCTAGGACGACGGAGGTGGTGTAACCGGCCGGACTGGCCGGTAGCGCGTCAAGCGAGCAGGAGCCGTCGAAAGTGACAACTACAAGCTGTGAGACGTCCCGGTTTCTTTTGTTCCAAATCAGTTCGATTCCCGCCGGAGCGAGCAATCGCTGCATTTCCTGCTGAGCCACTTGTGCGGACACCGTATCAAGACTCTGCGCGTGCCCGACATAGAGACCCAGAATTGCTGATAAAACCGCCGACATGGGCATTTCTCCACGTGGAGATCTGAGTCGGCCGGATTATATTTAAAGTGCTTAGCGAACAGTAAGTGATTTCACACCTACATTTTTGCTTTTACCTCAAACCAACGCACGCTAAGACCGGCGTTGGTGATCCCTTCGTCAGTGCGACGTCGTCGGTTCCGCAAGTGCCGGGGTGGATTTCGGTGGAATCCGGTGACGCGTTGCCTGCTCGTACGCATAAGCGAACTTGATCATGGTCGGTTCACTATAGGCTCTGCCAAGAAACGTAATACCCACCGGCAGACCTTGATCTGTGAAGCCCGCCGGAACGGTAATGGACGGAACGAATATCAGGAACGTATTGATCGTTGGTGCGCCGCGAGTGTTGTAGAACGGCGGCCTGATACCTTCACTGATCAGATTTGCTGTGTGCTCCACCGACTTGTGAACGATCGCGTCCAGTTTGTTATCGGCGATCACCTTCATGATTGTGATCATCAATTCCTCTCGCGCGGTGTATTCAGGCACATCGTTTCCACCGCCCCGCGCGACACCCCGCACAGGAGCGGGAGGGGTTGCCATCACCCCCTCCGGATTCGCAAGAGCCCCTGGGGTTCCGGTTGCGAAACCGCGGGTTCTGTTAAAGGCCTTCGCGTAGTCGGGAGAACTGATGAAGTCCTTCCGCGTTTTGTAAGGCGAGTTTGGATTCCGGCTGAAAAACAGCGTCTCACCCTCGATGCTTTCGTTGGGGCGCTGACCTTGCATTAACTCTTTCAGGTGGGGAATGACAATCGGATCGACGATCTCCGCACCCGCCGCACGCAATTCAGCGAGCGACTTCTCAAAGGCAGCGGTAACGGTCTTGTAGTCCTCCGACTCCGGATCAGAGTCCGAACCTATGGATTCGCGAATAACCCCAAGGCGCGCTCCTTTTAGACCATCCCGGTCGAGGAATGCGGTGTATGTTTTCGGAATCTGGCCGACGCCCAGCGCCGTGACCGGATCATCGGGATCATAGCCCACCATAACATCGAGTAATTTCGCGAGATCGGTAACGGTTCTGGTGATCGGCGTGAGTGAACCCCGTATCGATGGCCAGCCGGCCCACACACCGGACCTGCTCACCAGACCTGCAGTGGGTCGCATCCCAACGAGACTGTTCCAGGCAGCGGGCCGGCGCGTTGAAGCGTTGAACTCCTGGCCGATGCCGATGGTGGCGAAGTTTGAAGCCACACCTGCGGAAGTACCACCGGAAGAGCCACCCGCCGTGCGCAACAGATCATAGGGATTACGTGTGACTCCGAACAGAGAACCGTACGTGTCGCCCCCTGCCATTTCGCCGAGAGTGACCTTGGCCAGAATGATGGCGCCGGCCTTCTTCAGATTCTCCGTTACGAATGCGTCCCTGGTTGGAACATAGTCCTTCATTGCGACCGAGCCGAGCGTGGTCGGCAGTCCTGCCACGTCCACCTGGTCCTTCAGGAATATCGGAATTCCGTGCAAGGGACCAATGGGTCCGGAAGCCTTGAATGCCGCGTCGAGCTTGTCCGCTTCCTCGAGAGCCTTCGGATTCAGAGTGATCACGGAGTTGATCTTCGGTCCCTGCTGGTCGTAGGCCTTGATGCGATCCAGGTAAAGCTGAACCAATTGATGTGTCGTCAGGGTCCCGGCCTTGTAGGCGGCCTGAATGTCCGTAACAGTTGCTTCCATTACGTTGAACGAACGACCAGAGTTCTGGACTGCGCGGAGAGGTTGAATGAGAAGCACAGCAGTCAGGACCGCTAAAACGGATACTGCCGGAAAGATTCGTTTGTTATACATCAGCTTTTTTGTAGGCCTCCAGAATTTCGCTGCCGGTGGCGAACCACACCTTGTCGTGTTGTTTCATGTATTCAACCGCCTTTTGGAAATACTTAATTCGCAGGGGCAGCCCGGTGTGAAAGGGATGGAGCGGCATTCCCATCACCCGCGGTATCTTCTGGCTGTCCGCATACAGAGTGTCGAACTGGTTGACCGCCATCTCGTAATACTCCTCGCCGGTATGTCCTTTGCCGTAGAAGCTGATGTCGTTGATGGCGTTTCCGTAGTTGAGCGCGTGCATTTCGCCGGATTTAACCTTCATTTGATAGGGGACGTCGTCATTATTCCAGTCGCCGGTGTAGGTCACGCCCGCTTTGGCGAGGATGTCGAGCGTGGTGAAGTTCTCGCCCAATCCGGTTCCAAGCCAGCCCCGCACTTTCTTGCCGGTAGATTGCTCGATGATTTTTAAAGTGTCGTGGATGATCATCTCTTCTTCTTCCAGCGGGATATTTCTTAGGCTCCGGCTGTTGGTGAGGTTATGTCCCATCATTTCCCAGCCGCGCTTGTCCATTTCTTCAATTGCTTTCGGAAATACGTCGCACACACCTGCGTTCAATGCAACGGTGGCTCTGATGCCTGCCTGATCCATGACATCGGCAATCCTCCAGAGCCCGACACGCATTCCGTACTCCCGCCATGTGAAATTCACGAGATCCTGATCGCCGGCTTTTGCGCCAGGTCCCGGATTGAAGATAAATACTTCGACGTTAGGAATGATCCATACGGCAAGTGTCTTGCCGCCGGGCCATGTGAACGACTTCTTGTCCATGATTACGGAATTTTCATCGAATCGTTCCGGACGGCGAATCGGGGCCATGGCAGTTTGGCCGAACAGAGTTTGACCTGCTGCGGTCATTGCGCCCGCGGCCGCACAAGCACGAATGCCCGCGTTAAGAAAGGCTCGACGATTGACGGTAGGTTTCATGTAAGGTCTCCTAGGATTGAACAACTTTTTGATAGGCTTCTACGATCTCGCTGCCGGTGGCGAACCAGACCTTGTCTTGTTTCCTCATGTATTGAACAGCGTCTTTGAAGAACTTGATGTGTTCGGGCTGCCCGATGAGGAACGGATGAATGGGAAGACCCATGACGCGCGGCTGCTTTTCGCTGTCGGCAAGAAGCACGTCGAACTGGTCAATGACGGACTGGTAGTACTGTTGACCTGTTAGGCTCCAGTTGGAATAAAGCGTGGCGTCATTGACGATCATGCAGTATGGGACCGAATACATGTCACCCGTTTTCACTTTCATCCGGTAAGGCTGATCGTCGTTGTTCCAGTCGCCCGTATAGGTGACACCCGCCTCCCCCAGAAGATCGAGCGTGTTTACCGTCTGTCCCTGGCCCGGACTGATCCATCCTTTAACGCCGGCGCCCGTCGCTTTTTGAATCGTTTCAAGGCACACGTGGATGACCTCTTTCTCCTCTTCCATGGGAAGCTTGGTGAGAGCCCGGCTGATCGTGATGCCGTGGCCCATGAACTCCCAATTGCGCTTCTTCATCTCTTCGACGGCCTTTGGATAGACCGCACATACTCCGGAATTCAACGCAACGGTGGCTCTGATATTCGCGGCATCCAGTACCTCCGCCACGCGCCAGAGCCCGACATGCATGCCGTAATCTCGCGTAGCGTAGCTGATCACGTCAGGACCGACTCCGGCATTCGGCGCGATGGCTGCATCGACCGCGGAATCGAACGCCCATATTTCAATGTTGGGAACAATCCACACGGCCATCGTCTTTCCACCCGGCCACGTGAAAGGTTTTCTTTCGAAGATCATGGTGTCTTCATAACGGCCGGTGGAACTCATTCCACTCGTCAACTTCGCCTGTTGCGTCATGTATTTTCTCCGGAGAAAAATAGAATCGAAACTTCCGAGCGTGTTAGCAACGCGAGTGCCATCTGGTGAAATCCGCGGTAACGTGACACTGTAAATAAGATTGCCGAGTCTTGCGGCATGCAATGCGGACCAAAAACAACTCACACTTTGGTTGGATTGCTCGAAATATGCGACAGTCTTGTTGGAAATCGCGTGATCGAAACTGTAACGGCCTTCTGTGAAGGTGTGAGTGAATCGAAATCAAGGCGCAATACTTCGCCTCAATTTCTGATTTCTTTCAAATTCCGATTCCTTGCTGAACATGCATTTCGGGATTTTCCATTTTGAACGCGTCTCGGTTGTATTTTTGCCGACAGAAATGTTGGTGAAGCTCAAGAACACTTCAGTATTGTCGAAATCTCACGACGCGATTTGATCCGTCGTTTGTCCCGATCCTGCGCCTGTCTTGAATAATCTCGATTGGCACGATCATTGCTATAGCCGCACTAAGGTTCCTGCCGCGTTGCATTCTCTGAGAGCTGAATCTCAGGCCCCATTGCTCCACTTTTCAAATTCTGAATCACGACTATAGGAGGGTTGATGAAAGGGACTGTGAGATGTGTGTTATTCGCGCTGATTTGTTTTCTTATTGGCTCGGCTGAAATCTGGGCGCAGGCCACAGCCGAGATCAGCGGGATCGTCAGCGATCAAAGCGGGGCCGTACTACCCGGTGTAGTGATTCAGGCAACACAGACGGCAACAGGCGCGGCCAGGAGCGTCCTTTCCGGTGAAGACGGCAGCTATGCGTTAACGAATCTGCCGATCGGGCCCTACATGGTCGAAGCGTCTCTTCCCGGATTCAGTGTGTACGTGCAGACCGGTATCGTGCTGCAGGTCAACAGCAAGCCCCAAGTCAATGTTGTCCTGAGAGTGGGCGAGGTCAGTGAGACCGTCGACGTCAAGGCGGATGCGGCGATGGTGGAAACGGCGGCCACGGGCGTTGGAACCGTGATCGATAATGCGCGGGTGCAGGATCTCCCGTTGAATGGACGCCAGGCAACACAGCTTATTTTCCTCGCAGGGATGGCAACTCCTGGTGCGGCGGGATTGGTAAGCGCCCGAAATTACCCAACGATGATTTCCATCTCCGTTGCCGGCGGCACAGGCGAGGGCGTGGTTTATCTGCTGGACGGTGCGAACCATAACGATGCGCAGAACAATCTGGGTTTTCCTTTGCCATTTCCCGACGCCCTTCAGGAGTTCAAGCTCGAGACGAGCGCTCTGCCCGCCCAGTACGGCTATCACTCGAATGCAGTGGTCACGGCGATTACAAAGTCCGGTACGAACGAGTTCCATGGCGATTTATTCGAATTCGTGCGAAACGGTGCGTTCAACGCGCGGAACTTTTTCGCGGCGAAACGGGACAGCCTGAAGCGGAATCAATACGGCGGCGTAATCGGCGGACCAATCAAGAAAGACAAGTTGTTCTTTTTCGGCGGCTATCAGCGGACGTCGAACCGTTCGGACCCGCCGACGACGCTGGCGTATGTTCCCACGCCTGCCATGCTTGCAGGCGATTTCACCACGATCGCTTCTCCGGCGTGCAACGGCGGCCGGCAGATCACGCTCGCGGCGTCCCAGGGTTTCGTCAACAATCGAATCTCGCCTTCATCATTCGATCCAGTTGCCATGAACATTGCGAAAATCCTGCCGACTACGGCCGACCCGTGTGGCCGGGTGACATATGGTTTGAAGAACAATAATGACGAGCACATCTTCGTTGGGAAAATGGACTATCAAAAGACGGCCACGAATTCGTTTTTCGGACGGATTCTCGTTGCGAACTTCCACAAGATTTCCAGCTACGACGGAACGAATCCATTGACCATCAATTCTCCCGCTTCACACTTCCGGGATTCCACGCTGGTTTTCGGCAATACCTATTCGTTTGGTCCCGCGGCGGTGAACTCATTCCGCGCGGCCGTGACCCGCAGTTCCGTGGTTAACCCGGATGACGTGTTTAATTCTTGGGGGGATTTTGGCGTCAGTAATTTCACTCCCGTTGGTGGAAAGATGCTGGGTCTATCGGTTACCGGAAATGGATTTGGAATCACGGGCAACCTGAACATTAATCCCACCGGCCCGAACACGAACCTCGCTGATGACTTGAGCCTGATCAAGGGTAAGCACCAGATCATGTTGGGTGGGAGTTATCTCCACACGATATTCAATCAGATCGCGAACTACGGCGCTCATGGCAGCGCATCATTTAATGGCTCGGTGACCGGACTTTCTCTGGCCGACTTCATGCTTGGAAATGCCTCGGCCTGGAATCAAGCCAATCTCTATGTTCAATACACTCGGCAAAACTATATAGGGGCGTACGCGCAGGACAGTTGGAAGCCCCTATCCCGCCTCACTTTCAACTACGGCGTAAGATGGGAACCTTCCATCCAGCCCTACGATGCGCAAAACCGCTTCGATGTGTTCGATCCTGATCTGTTCGACCAGAACGTGCACAGCAAGGTGTTTTTGAAGGCGCCTGCAGGATTGATCTTTAATGGTGATTCCAACTGGGACATCGGCAATGCGACTCGCAATTCCAAGTATGCCCGCTTTCTACCCCGCGCAGGATTCGCCTGGGATGTCTTCGGTGATGGCCGCATGGCAGTTCGTGGCGCATATGGAATGTTTGGAGATGTCCGTCCGTTGGGAGCGTGGATTGTGTTCACGAACGATACACCTTATGGCGACAACATCACGCTGGCGAACGTCAAGATATCGAATCCATGGGCGGGTTACCCGGACGGCAATCCGTTCCCGGTGCTGGTCAACAAAGATACTGCGTTCCCCTTATACAGCCTGTACGGCACACACCCCATGCACGACGCAACAACCTACATGAACCAGTGGAACCTGAATATCGAGCGGCAGTTTGGTGCAAACTGGCTGGTCGCGGCGAACTACGTCGGCAATAACGGGATTCACATGCCCGTACCTGTCCAGTTGAACCCGGCGGTATTTTTGGGATTGGGCCCGTGCACGATCAACGGCGTGACCTATAGCACCTGTTCGACAACGGCGAACACCAACCAGCGGAGGGTTCTGTACCTGAAGAACCCGGCGGAGGGTCAGTATTATTCCGGCGTTGCCAGACTGGAAAACAATGCGACGCAAAATTACAACGGGTTGTTGTTGAAGGTTCAGAGACGGCTGAGCGGCGGCGTAAGCATCCTCTCGAACTATACCTGGTCGCATTGCATCAGCTATCCATGGGATTTCACCTTGACAACCGGCATCGACGCGGATCGACGTCGCGCGTTCCGCAGCAACTGTGGAACAGGTGATACGCGGCAGCTTTTCAATCTGTCCGCAGTGCTCCAAGCCCCGCGATTTACCGCGACAGGCATCCTGCAAAAAATTGCGAGTAACTGGCAGATATCTCCGATCATGCAGGCTCGCTCGTCTCAATATTTTTCTGTCACTCTTGGCGTTGATAATGCGCTGACGGGGCAGCCAAACCAAACGCCAAATCTGGTCGGGAATCCCTATCCCGCTAACCAGACGGTCGGTGGCTGGCTGGATCGGACCGCATTTCAAACGCCTGCCATCGGAGCTGTTGGCAATCTTGGTCTGAACAACCTGAAGGGGCCCAGCTATTTCCAATTCGATCTAGCGCTTTCGCGCACCTTCACAATCAAGGAGGCAAAGACAATTCAACTACGAGCTGAAACGTTCAACATCTTAAATCACGCAAACTTTGCGAATCCCGTGTCGACACTGAACAGTGGCGCCTTCGGCCAGATTCAGAAAGCCAACGATCCCCGCATTCTGCAGTTTGCGCTGAAGTATGTCTTCTAGAACCACTGCTCTGCCGCGGATGACGCTGATCAAGCCGGATCAAGTGCCGTTATCCGCGGCAACACACGGATTGCTGCTGGTGCTGCTCGCTGCCAGCGGGTGTGCCGCGTTGATCTACGAAATCATCTGGCTGCAGTTGCTTCAACTGGTGATCGGCTCTTCTGCCGTTTCGCTGGGACTGCTGCTGGCTGCATTTATGGGGGGCCTCTGCCTGGGCAGCGCCCTCCTGGCGCGGATCATTTCTGCCGCTCACCATCCTTTAAAGGTCTACGCATTTCTCGAATTAGGAATTGGAGTGTTCGGTCTGCTTGTATTGTGGGGAATTCCGCTTGTTGGCCGGATCTATCTTTCCGGTGCGACCGCAAGCATGGTTGCGGGCCTGTGCCTGCTGCCTCCTACCTTATTAATGGGAGCATCTCTGCCGGCGATCAGCCGATGGGTTAGCGCTACATCAAAGGGAATTTCATGGACGGGTTTCCTCTACAGCAGCAACATCGCCGGTGCTGTGCTCGGTTGTTTGCTCGCCGGATTTTATCTGCTCAAAGTGTTTGATATGGCTGTGGCCACCTATGTCGCCGTTGCGATCAACGTGATTGTTGCCGCCGCGTCTTTTGTACTCTCAAGCCGAGCAGGCCATACGCACTTCCGAGAAATTCCACGCGCACAAGGTTATAAACCACGATTTAATCTCGTTCACCTGATTATCGCTTCGTCGGGCCTATGCGCGCTGGGTGCGCAGGTGGTATGGACACGATTGTTGTCGCTCCTGCTTGGTGCGACGGTCTATACCTTTTCGATCATTCTTGCGGTGTTTCTTGTAGGTCTTTGGGCGGGAAGTGGTGCGGGATCCATGCTCGTCCGGCGGTCGCCGTATCCGCGACTACTGCTCGCCGGCACTCAGATGCTTCTTGCCGTCGCTATTGCCTGGACTGCATATACCATGTCTCACTCGCTGCCATACTGGCCTGTCGATCCATGGCTTTCGCTGAGTCCGTGGTTCAACTTTGAACTGGATTTGGTGCGTTGCGCGTGGGCGATTCTGCCGGCAACGCTGCTCTGGGGAGCAGCCTTCCCGCTCGCATTGGCTGCAGCTTCCGAGTCCGGCGAGGATCCTGCGAAATTGTCGGGCGGCATCTATGCGGCCAACACCGGGGGGGCAATTGTCGGAGCGCTGATCTTCAGCCTCGCTCTTATTCCGTCGTTTGGAACGCGGGCTTCGCAACAGTTGTTAATCGGAGTTTCCATGGCCACGGGTCTGATAGGACTTCTGTGGTGGACGCATTCACGCAAAGTGGCCTTCATGGGAATCGCATCGGTCTTGTTGGCCTGTGTGCTCGGCGGCGGGGTCTCCGATGTTCCATGGGAAGTGGTCGCGTACGGCCGCCGAATTGCACCGATGATCCGAGCAATGGATCTTTATCCGGAGAATCCCCCCAGAGTCTTATATCGGGGTGAGGGAATCAACTCGTCGGTACTGATCCTGGAAAGAGCGGCCCAGCGGCATTTCTATGTCAGTGGCAAGGCCGAAGCTTCGACGGCGCCGCTGGACATGCGCCTGGAGCGAATGATGGGACATGTTCCGGCCCTCATCCATCCCAACCCGCGATCCGTCCTGACTGTGGGATTCGGAGCAGGCGTTACTGCAGGATCATTCGTGCCGTACCCGGAAATCGAAAGCATGGTGATTTGTGAACTCGAGCCGTTCATTCCACCTGCTTCCACAGAGTACTTTGGACCGCAGAACAACAGAGTTCTTGATGATCGCCGGACGCACATGGTGTACGACGACGCGAGGCATTACATCTTTACTACCGATCAGAAGTTCGATGTCATCACCACCGATCCTATTCATCCATGGGTGAAGGGAACTTCGACGCTTTATTCGAAGGAATATTACGAACTCGTGAAGCGTCACCTGAATCGAGGTGGCGTCGTTGCCCAGTGGCTGCCTATTTACGACAGTGATACGGCTACCATTCAAAGTGAGCTCGCGACATTCTTCTCCGTTTTTCCAAACGGCACCATCTGGAGCAACTTCATGAACAACGACGGCTACGACCTTGTGCTTATTGGTCGGTCCGACGACGCTCCTATCGATGTGGACGTGATGCAGGAACGTCTGGATCGTCCTGAATACGCAGCTGTGCTTGCATCCATTGCTGAAGTGGGTTTTCACTCGGCAGTCGAACTCATGGCCACGTATGCAGGCCGTGCTTCAGACTTGCAACCCTATCTTGCAGAGGCTCAGATCAACTATGACCTCAACATGCGGCTGCAGTATCTGGCCGGGCTCGGATTGAACTCGATGGGATATCCGAAGATCTACAAACAAGTATTGGCGTATCGGAAGTTTCCGGAGGGCCTCCTGAGTGGTTCGGGAGGCCGCATGAACGCTCTTCGCACTCTGCTTCACCCGGGTCGAAGTAGCTGATCCGGCGCCGCTGGCAGCAAATCATCATCCACCAGTCCGCCTCCCGGCCTCGCTCTTGTGTCGGTATAAAAAGAGAAACGTTTTGGACCCGGATGGATGACTCTAGAACTCAGTTGCCTTAAAAACCATAACTTCGGTCCCTTTACGGCCGCAACAACGGTGTCTCCTTTCTTCAATTTCAATTCCTCGATCCGTGTAATCCGCGCAATCCGCGGCTGATCCGCCCGAAATTCGCGCTTTCTGCGTGCTGTGCTCCGCAAAAAAGAAATCCAACCGCATTTCATCAGGCTGCAAGCTTTTCTAATCGGTAGTCATGGTGAAGACCACCGAGTATGCCAGTGACCACAATCCGATGGTCCTTCGGAATGCAATGCCGCTTGGGTTGAAGTTCGACCTTATCAACGAGATTCGCCCGGTTCGGATCGAGGGCAAACGTCTTTGTCGGAATGCCGGCGTCCTCGAAGACTTTCTTGAGGTATTCCACGACTCTGGTTTCGTTTCCGGGAGGAGAGCTCGTGTCGATCTGAATCAGTGCTCGATAGTGCGTAAGGATCTCAGCCTTCTCTCGTTCCCAATCGATCGACGGCGCCTGCGCCGCTAAGGCCGAGGCAAACGAAACAACGAGCAAACAAATCTGAATGAGTTTTCAGACACTCCTGAGATTCCATGTCCCGGAAGCGTTTTAGTTCCGAATATCCTGACTGGGTGGGTAATGCTCTGTCGTAGGGCGATGGCGGTGCATCACCCTACGACAGAGATACTTCATTTGGCGTCAGTCGCAGGTCTAACGATCTCGCGGTTGAACCATTCCGCTTCGCTTGGCACGCAGAAATCCTCCCAGAGTTCGGTACCTGGATTCAGGAGGAACGTGCCCTTGGTTACCCATGGGGCGGTGAAGATCTTCGGATCGGTAATCGTCAGCGTAACATCGAGCGAGTTATGGCTCGAGCGCTTGTAACGCTCCTCTGTCCGCAGTTCTTCGCTGTGCGGAAAGCCGTGGGTGCGTTCTTTACGCTCTTCAGAGAGCCATGCTCTTTCGTCGAAACCATACGAGTCGACGACGAACGTGTCTCCCTCCCACCGGCCAACGGAATATCCCAGGAAGCGGGGATCGGGAGCCTTCGGAAGCGGCCGTCCATCCGTCCATATCGTGCGCCATGTATGCCACATTTCGAAGAACTGAAGCGTCCTGTCGGGCAGCTGGAGGAACTCGAATCCATAGTTATAGGTAAAGTAACGCGGCCAGCCCATCGGATCGCAGCGGAGCATGGGATCCTTCCAATTCGAAACGGGTGTCCCGGATGCCGAATACTCCGTCTCCGTGGCGTCATATTTTTGCTTCCCTAAAGGCGTCATCGGCGGCACATTGTTGCTCAGTTGCAGGCGGTTTTGATTGTCCCCCCACGTTCCCGCCAGGTCGCGCGGGTTGAACGGCAGGTTTGCCGTTGCCGCGCGTTGTTTAGCTTTGTCGGCCGCACCGACACATTGAGGGCAGGGCTTCCAGTTCGGATCGTTCGGATTCTGGGAAAACGCACTTGACCAGAAAGTCAGGACGGTCACCAGAGCCGTCGAGGCAATGATTGAATTTCGCATCGATCTACCTATCTGTTTCCGCCGGTGCCATCTTCACCGAACCGATTGCGGTCAAGTATCATCTTGCCTTGTCCATCCGCGATCGTTAGAACAAGAGCTTGACCATTCGCCCCTGGGTTGACAGTAACGATGAGCTCGTCGCCGGGTTTGAACGAATTACGATTCAAGCCCATGCCGGTATTTGAGATTGGCGATTGCATTTCGCCATACCACCGCTGGACCTTTCCGTTGGCGTCCTTCACGTCCCAGACCAGAATGCAGTGGGGATTTCTCCAGATCCATTCGGAAACAGTCCCCTTGAGTGGGACGGTTTTCGCTTTATCGTAGCCCGCAGTGGAGTGATGTGCTGAGACCAAACCGCCAAACATAAAGAGGAAACCGAACACCGCAAGTGGCAGTACTTTCTGAGTTCTCATTTAGCGCCTCTCTATACAAAGATTGTGACCGGATGTTTGAAAACTGAAGCGAGTTTAGCGGTGGGCTTTCGATTCTGTCAATTCTTTGTCGGCCGAAGCGCTTGTGGCCTGATGACAGGTTGGTATACAACGACGCATATGAAGTGGTTATTTGGAAAGGGTTCAGTCCGCCTGCTGATATCCGTTTCCGTTTTGGCCACTATTTTGTCCGCGTCATCGGCACTGCCGCAGGATCGCGCCGGCGACTGCCGGGAGCTGGTTCTCCACAACGGGCGCGTGGCGACAATGGACGCCCGCGGTACGACTGCATCGGCGATTGTGATTCGGGATGACCGGATTACTCTTGTATCGACCACAGCAGGCATTCCCCCGCACAGTTCTTGTGCGAAGGTGGTGGACCTCGCAGGCCGCCGCGTCATCCCGGGGATGATCGACACACACGACCATGTGTCCTATTCCGCCGCGCGGCCCGGCTATGAGGTGCACCTCGACTCGGCGTCATCGGTCGCGGACGTTCAATCGCTCATCCGCGCGCGCGCGGCAAACCTCAAGGCCGGTGAGTGGATCATCGCGATCGAAGGCTGGAGTTTCGCTCACCTCGCGGAGAAGCGTATGCCGACGCTCAACGAACTCGACGCTGCGGCGCCAAACAATCCCGTCCTGCTGGAGAGCCACGGGCTGGGAGGACTTGGCACGGATACACCGCCGCCGTCGACCAATACGCGCGGAAAGACCTGGTTGGCTGGCAAGGGAGTGGAGGTCAGCGACGCGGGCCTGCTCTCGGAACGAGCCTCGACCGCTGCGTTCGACGCACTCCGCGCAACGATGACATTTGAGGATCGCAAACGTAGCATGGCAGATGTGCTCAGCTACACCGCGAGCATGGGACTCACGATGCACATGGACGCCGGCGGCCCCTGGCCCTCGATGCCGGAGGCGTCGAAGGTGGTGCAAACCGGAGGCGGTGGCGCCAGCATCGTCGATCCGTTCACGGGATACCTGCCGGACGTTGCGCTCGAGCGCGAGGGCCGGCTACCAGCGCGCATGCGGCTGATGTTCTACTCGCGCAACTTGACGCCGGAGCTTCCATATCTTCGGGCGCGACTCGACAACCAGATGATGGGCTTCGGTAGCGACTGGCTTCGCGTATACGGCGTCGGCGAGCAGGTCGCCCAGCCATATTTCGATGCGGAGGGGCAGCCGACGCCGCAGTACGAGGCGGTGGTGCAGCTCACCGCGGAGCGCGGCTGGACACTCCAGGTGCATGTTAACGAACTGGACGACCAACTGCGCCATGCCGCGGTGTGGGAACGGGTGAATGTGCACACTCCGCTCGCCCCGCTGCGATGGACGATGGCGCATGTGCCCGGCATCGATCGCCCTATGCTGGACCGGCTGAAGGCGCTTG
>Ga0075425_100003897_pt1 | contig 15267 bp, 12 predicted proteins | sample SoiMethybrSBSTD4_FD_75300 | JGI IMG/M metagenome (GOLD analysis project Ga0075425, IMG submission 75300) | Bulk soil microbial communities from a Populus tree surrounding site in Tennessee, USA - Soil MetaG P. TD hybrid SBSTD4 | ecosystem: Environmental > Terrestrial > Soil > Tree plantation...
GCGGGGCGGATCGGGGCCGCGGATGGGCCGCCGTCAGTAGTACCTGAGCGGCAGGTCGAGCAGGATGCGGCGGCGGACCATGTCGGCCACCGCGGGCGGCAGCAGCTCCCGGGCGGCGCGCGGCGGGAGCGACCGAAGGGCATCGATCGCCGCACGATCGATCGTCTCCTCGTCCGGAAGGTAGCGGCGGCACGCGCCGTACTCCTGCTCGTAGTCCTCGCCGGGAAACCGCAGCCGCAGGCGCACGCGGTTGCCGTCCATCGGCTCCTGCGCGTACAGCGGATTGACGCGCAGCTCTCCGGCGACGGGCCTCAGCGCGATCGTGTGCTTCGCGAACACGCCATGGTGCCGGGTTGCGACGATCGTCATCGCCGGCGCGGCGTCGAGCGTCGCCGCGTCGTCCCGGCGCGTGAGATCCAGCGGTCCGCCGCCGACGACGTCCTCGAACAGATTTCCCTCGGCGAAGATGCGCGGCTCGATCCACTCGAACAAGTCGGCGTAGCCTTCCGGCGCGAGCGGCTGTCCGTGCGAGGGAGTCCACGTCCGCTCGTTGTGCGTGTGGCCAATCAGGACCGCGCCGGAGGCCGGATCGATCAACCGGCTCATCTCGCCGACGAACTGCCGCTTCGTCCAGATGTACATGAACGCGTCGGTGCACATCGCGAAGCGGAACGCGCCTTTCGCGAACGGGAACGGCGCGTTGCCGTCGCAGCACACCGGCTCGCAGCCCGGCGCGGTGAACCGACGCGCGAGCCAGACCTTGGCGTAGTAAAGGTCCGCGAGGATCGGCGGCGCCTGAGAAAGTTCAACCAGCGTCCGCGTCAGGTGTCCCGAACCGCCGCAGATGTCGATCGCGCGCCCGTCCCCGGCGAGCACCGTTCCCGCGACCGCGCGCACGACCGCTTCGGCGACGATGAAGGTCGGATCCGAAAAACGGTAGAGGAAGTAGCCGCCCTCGAAATTGGGACCGAGGGCATCGACGGTCTCGCGATACGTTGCCGTTGCTGACGATGCGACCGCGTCGAACGCTGCGGCGTCCGCGTCGCTCTCGAGGCCGAACATCTTCCGGCGCGCGAGCGCCGGTTCGCCGGCCTGCACGAGATCGCGCGCCTCGGTCGCCGCCGTCTGCAGATGCATCACCGGAATTCCGTCGACGACGGGGAAGATGCAGCAGTGGCAGCCGAGGATGCCGTCGACAATGTCTCCTCCGGGAGCCCCTGCCCCCCGGACCGTCGCGTCCGCGCGGCGGTGGAAGAGCGACTCGACGAGCTCGAGCCGTCCGCCGCAGTACGGGCATCGCAGGATTTCGAGCGTGTCGACGCGCATTACGACGTCGCCACCGGCTCGCCGAACTGCTCGAGCACGCCGTTCCCGGTGGAATCGAGCGGCGAGCGCCGGAAGTACTCGACGCCCAGCCAGCGTCGCGCTTCGTCCTCGCCGATCCAGGCGATCGGGTTGTTGGCGCCCATCTGCGTCCGATGGCATCGCAGCGCCGCGAGCTTGCGGCCGATCCAGGGGCGGACGTCGATCGAGAACGTCGGCGGCACCGCGGAGTCGCCGAACGCGTCGGGCTCGATCCCCCAGAAGCTGGAGTCGGGCGGCGCGCCGCCCTTGGCGTGCGCGGCGTCGACGACTTCCCGCATGATGCCCTTCGGCACCGTCACGTAGTAGAGCGGCGGCGCCGCCTGGCCGAACGACTTGATCGCCGTGTACGTCCGCTCGTGCACGCCGATGTGATCGAGATGCCAGTAGAGGCCGTCCTCGGCGAACGTGATCACCGCGTCGGGACGGAAGCGCTCGATCGCGTCGACGATCTGTGCGTGAAACTCCGCCACGTGAATCCAGCGGAGATCCCCGTCGGGATGGTCCTCGAGGATGACGTCGGACACGCCGAGGACGGCGGCCGCGTCGCGCAGCTCCCGCTCGCGCACGCGTCCGAGATCGCCTTCGGGCACGAGCGACGGGTCGCTGATCGATCCCGATTCGCCCCGCGATCCGCACAGCAGCACGACGCGGATGCCGGCGTCGGCGAGCCGCGCGAGCGTCCCGCCGCAGGCGAGCGATTCGTCGTCGGGATGAGCGAAGACGGCGAGGACCGTCCGCGGCGCTTCCGCGCGGGGCGAGGGTTCCGCGGCCGGGCTATCGGGCACGATGGTCCTCCACGATCCGACGATAGATGGCGACGTACTCGTCCACCATGCGCGCGACGCCGAAGCGGGCGACGGCGCGCTCGCGGACGAGCCGGCGATCGAGGTCGAACGCGCGCGGCAGTTCGTTCGCCATCTGCTCCAGGTTTTCAAACACGATGCCGGTCACGCCGTCGTCCACCACCTCGCGCACCGCGCCCCGGTCCAGCGCGGCGACCGGCGTGCCGCACGCCATCGCCTCGGCCAAAACGAGCCCGAACGGCTCTCGTGACTGAATCGGGTAGATGAGCGCGCGCGCGCCGCCGTAGAGCCGGACTTTCTGATCGAAGTCGGCCTCGCCGTAGTAGATGATGTGGCGGCCGTCGACCAGCGGCGCGACTTTCTCCCGATAGTACTCGTCGGCCGCCGCGGCGAGGATCAGCTTCATCCCGACGCGCTTGGCGATCTCGATCGCCTGGAGCACGCCCTTGCCTTCGGTGAACCGGCCGAGGAAGAGGAGATAATCCGCCGGTTTCTCGTTAAAAAGAAAGTTGTCCGTGTCGATTCCGTGCAACACGGTGCCGACGATGTTCAGCCCGTCGAGCAGCCGCGCCTGCTCGTTGGAAATGGCGACGAACGGCGCGTCGGGGTAACGGGACCAGAGCTTCACCTCGGCCGGGCTGGGCGAATGGTGCAGCGTCTGCACGATCGGCGTCGGCGAGAGCCGCGCGAACGCGAGCGACATCGGGTAGTAGGCCGCCTCGTAGTGGATGAGGTCGAATTCCTTGGCGCGTTCGATGGCGGCGGCGAGGTTGAGCATCTCGTACAGCTCCCACGGCCACATGTTCTCGTCGTGCCAGTAGCCGTGCGCGTAGATGGCGTGGAGCTTCGCCTTCGTCGTCGAGTCGCCGGTGGCGAACAGGGTGACGTCGTGCCCGCGCGCAACGAGCCCTTCGGTCAGGAGCGAGGTCATCGTCTCGACCGAGCCGGATTTTGGCGGCGGAATCGTCGTCGCGACGGGGGCGATGTGCGCTATGCGCACGCGGTCTCCAGCAGTCGCGGCAGGACGATGCGGGCATCGAAATGCTCCCGGGCGATCTCCGACGCGCGGCGCGCGTGCCGCGCGTAGTCGCGATTGATCGTGTCGATGCCGGCGACCGCATCGTCGGGCGACGAGAACGCGAGAAGTCCCTCGCCGGACGGCAGGTGCGCGGTCCAGCCGGTGTCCTGCACGAGCGCGGGGCGGCCCGAGGCGAGGTAACACTCGGTGCGGTCGCTGAACCACCCGGAACGGTTCGCGACGTAGGTGTGCTTGGCGACGCCGAACTCCGCTTTCGACGCGTGGATGAAATCGCGGTATCTGGCCGGCGTCCGCGATACGTCCATCGCCGCGACGGTCTCCCAGCCGTGTTCGCGCAGCAGCTTCTGCGGCCCGTTGATGGCGAGCTCGAACTTCTGGGGCGTCTTCGACGGCAGATCGATGAACCGCACGAACTCCTGATCCTTGTTGCCGCCGACGTCGGTGAAGCTCTCGATCTGCCACGTCATCACCGTGGTGAAGCGGTCGCGCGGCGCCGCGGTCGCCGTCCAATCCTCCATCGTGATCGGCTGCCACGTCTTATGCCACCGGAAATCACCGACCGGAACCGGCGACGCCGGCGTGCCGATGTTCGATCCGAACGTGAAGAGGTGATCGAACTGCTCGAAGAACTTGACGTACCACGGCTCCGCCTTGGCGATCGCCAGCTGTGTGAACGCGGGATCGGAGTCGATGAACGCCTTGTGCGGGATGCGCGCGTACTCGTCGCGCCAGAACCACGACCCGCCGGAGAGATTCAGGAACAGATCCGCCTCCGCTGCGTACGCGCGGACATCCTCGGCGCTGCGGCCATGATAGCTGCCGTCGTAGTTGACGAACGACCAGCGGTCTCCGAGTCCGTACGGCTCGAGGGCGGCATGGATGTAATCGGTGCCGTACGCAGGATCCAGCGATCGCGTGTTCTGGACCGGATCGTAGACGCACTCGCCGGTGTCCTCGACGTAAAAGACTTCGTGGCCCAGCGCCCGGAGGCCGAGCAAGTACATCAGCGAGCACCACGTCACGCCGCCGAAGGGATAACGGGCGATGATTCCCGCGAAGAGAATTCTCATGGCAGTCAGGGCGGGCAGGGCCCGCCCCTCATCGTCTCGCTTCCTGAATCAGCTCGTCGACCGTCTCCGGATCGTCGAGCGACTTGCCGACCGACAGCCGCGCGCACATGCGGCGGTACAAATCGCTCTTCGTCAGCAGCTCGTCGTGGCGACCCTGCGCTTCGATCCGTCCGTTGTCGAGGACCAGAATTCGATCCGCGTCGCGGACCGTCGACAGCCGGTGCGCGATGACGATGGTGGTGCGGCCGGCGCGGAGACGCTTGATGGCGTTGAACACGATCTCCTCGGAGATCGCGTCGAGAGAGGATGTCGGTTCGTCGAGGATCTGGATCGGCGCGTTCTTCAGAATGGCCCGCGCGATGCTGAGCCGCTGGCGCTCGCCGCCCGAGAGGCTGGCGCCGGCTTCGGCAATCTGCGTTTCGTAACCGTTCGGGAGGCGGACGATGAATTCGTGCGCGTGCGCCGCCTTCGCGGCGTCCTCGATCTCCTGTTGCGTGGCGTCGAGCCGCCCATAACGCAGGTTGTCCCCGATCGTGCCGGAGAAGAGCACCGGATCCTGGAGCACGATGGAGATACGCTCGCGAAGCGATCGCACTTTGTATTTCCGCACGTCGACGCCGTCGATCCGGACGCTGCCCGCCGTGGCGTCGTAGACGCGCGGAATCAGGCTGACGAGCGTCGTCTTGCCCGCGCCGGTCAGGCCGACGAGCGCAATCATTTCGCCCGGCCTGGCCGCGAACGCGATGTCGTGCAGCACCTGTTTCCCGTCCGGGTAGGAGAACCCGACGCCGTCGAACACGACGTCGCCCTTCACCGCGTCCGCCGCGATCGCGTCGGGCGCGTCAATCGTTTCGGGCACGAGCGCGAACATCGCGCGCACGCGCTTCGCGCCCGCGAGCGCGCCCTGCAGCTGTCCGGTCGTGTGGGCGATCGCCGAGAGCGGCCCGTACACGGCACCGAGGTAGTTGATGACGACGTAGAGCCTGCCGACCGTCAGCTCGCCGCGCATGACCAGCATGCCACCGACGATCACCACGAGGGCGGTGCCGAGGATCGTGATCGTGCTGACGACGACCGAGAACATCGACTGCTGCCACGTGATCGCAATGCGCGCCTTCATCGTCGTCTCGCCCGCGCCCGCGTAGCGCTCGAGCTCGTGCTTCTCGCGCGCGAAACTCTTGACGAGACGCATCGCGCCGAACGTCTCGTACAGACGCTCGAGCAGCTTGGACTCCAGCTCCTTGACGCGCTCCTCGCGGTTGACGAGCGTCGACGTGTAGTAGCGGAGGCACAAGTACATGAACGGCACGACCGTCATCGACAGCAGCGCGATCGTGACGTTCATGTACAGCACCCAGCCGAACATCACGATCAACGACACGATGGAGGTGGCGAGCGGGAAGATCCCGCTCATGACGAGGTTCTCGATGGCGTACGCGTCGACGTCGACGCGGTACACCGCGTCGGCGGTGCTCGTCGTGATGTGGTGGTGCAGGCCGAGCGCCGTGAGATGCTCGAACAGCCGGTAGCGCAGGTCGTAGACCATCCGCTGCCCGGTGTCGACCTGCACCTGCGTGCCGTACGCCGAGACGAACTGGTTGACGACCTGCAGGATCACGCCGGAGGCGACCATCAGGAGCAGGAGCAGCACCGGATGCGTGGTGATTGAGGCGGCCCAGGGCGCGAGCCAGTCGGGAAACGCCTTCAGCCCGTCCTTGAGATAGTCGATGACCAGTGCCAGGGGCCATGGCTGCAGCGCGCCGAGCCCGATCTCCGAGGCGAGCAGGACGACGAGCAGCACGACGCGCGCTTTATACGGACGCAGGAACGACAGCGTCCACGGCATCAGCGGCTGCTGCGCCTGTTGTGGCTGGCCGGCGGACTGCGGCGTCATCCGCCGGACCTCCGCGCCGGGGCGGTCGCCGGACGCGCCGGCGCGATCAGGTTCGGCGCGATCTTCGGAACCGCCAGCGGCACCAGACGGTCGTTGATGGAGTCGGCGACCCAGAGGAGTCCGCGGCGCGGCGCGAAGGCGACGCGCGTCGGTTCGCCGAACGCGACGCGTCCCTGTTCGCTCAGATTCCGGATGATGCCGTCCGGGCCGACCGCGCGGACGTTGCCGTTGTTGGAGTCGGCGATGAAGAGCGTCACCTTGCCGTCCGGTTCCTGCACCACGGCGATTCCCGCAGGGCTGGCGAGACGAGCCGCCGTGGCGGGACCGTCGTCGCCGAGGTTGCCCCAGAGTCCCATGCCGGCGACGGTGGTGATGATGCCCGTCTTCGCGTCGACTTTCCGGATCCGGTTGTGATGCATGTCCGCGATGTAGAGATCGCCGTTTCGCGCGAGCACGACGTCGGTCGGCGTGTTGAGATGCGCGGCGTTCGCGGGACCGCCGTCGCCGACGTCCAGCGGATCGCCGGCTCTGCCGTCGCCCGCGACGGTCTGGATGAGCCCCGTCTTCGCGTCGGTCATCCGCACGCGGAAATTGAACGTGTCGGCAATGTAGATGTTGCCGTTCGGCGCGCACGCCACCGCGCTGGGGTTGTTCAGCGCCGCCTCGGTCGCCAGCTTGCTGTCGCCGTCGTAGCCGTTGGCGCCGGAGCCGGCAACCGTCGAGATGACCTGCGTCGGCCGATCGACGCGTCGGATGCGATCGTTGTGCGAGTCGGCCACGACGATGTCACCGTCCGGCGCAATGCAGACGCCGCCGGGCGTATCGAGCTGCGCCTCGGTCGCGGGACCGCTGTCGCCCGAAAAGCCGGGACCGAGATCGTAATTGCCCGCGATCGGTTCGATGTCCGGATTGTTACGCGCGTCGATCCGGCGGATCGTGTTGTTGTTCGAATCGGCGAAGTACACCTCGCCCGTCGGCGACACGACGATGCCGCCCGGGTTGTCGATCGCGGCTTCGATCGCCGGACCGTAATCGCCGCTGTACCCCTTCTTGACGCCGATGACCGGGCCGGTGACCGCCTCGCGCAGGATGAACGTGCTCGCGCCGAGCGAGACGATCATGAGGCCGAAGATCAGCGCGCTTCGAAGCCCGTACCGGCGCAGCAGAGCGGGCGCGACGATCGGCGCCAGCGCCGGCCCGGACGGCATCGCCGACATGCCGGAGTCGAGCGCGACGCGCGACAGGCCGCGCCTGACGATGGCGGCGGCCTGCGACGTGCGCCAGATGACGAAGGCGATCAGGCCGACGGCGACGGCGCCGCCGAGCGATCCCGCGACGCGCTGCTTCAACGCCAGCCCGGTCGCCGCGGCCGCGAGCGCCGCCGCGCCGAACGCGACGGCCGCGACGATGCCGAACGTCGTCGGCCGCAGGTGGGTGCTGACGCGGAGCAGCGACCGGCCGGCCCCGTGATCCTCGACGAGCGCGCGCATGTCGAGCCACGCCCACCGTCCCACGAAGACGCTGACGTCGCGGTCGTCGGACCAGCCCTCGTCGATTTCGATCGTGCGCACCGCGCGGGAGCGGCGGAGCCAGTCGGTCAGCTGCGCCAGAACGCGGTCGGCCGACGTCCACGTTTCGCTCCAGAAGCGATCCTCGGTGACGCTTCCGGAGATGAGAACCAGCGCGCGCGCGATCTCGCCGAGCGAGGGTGTCGGCCCGCGGCTGGTTTGCGGGCGCGCGTCGGGCAGCGCGACCTCGGGCGGCGACAGGACGCCGCGGACGCGGCCGCGGATCCGCGCGAGCGGCTGAATGAAATGCAGGTAGGCGAGCACCGAGCGGTACCACGAACGGTTGACGGCCCGCCGCAGCCGCGAACCGCCTTCGGCCGGATCGACGCCGCGGAGGTTGTCGACTTCCGATCGGAGCGCGTAGTCGAGGTTCTTCGCGATCGTGACCGCGATGCCGACGACGCCGCTGGCGAGCAGCAGCGTCGACGCCCATTGATGGCCGCCGACAATCGCGACCGCCGCGCCGAGCGCCGTCAGCACGAACGAGACCATCTGCCAGCGGATCGAATGCGGCAGGAACGCGAACGGATGCACGTCGGTGCGATACACGGATGGGAACGCCGCCGTGCCCCAGACGCCCGCGTTGATCTTCGTCCCCCACAGCGATCGCACGAACGGCAGCGGGCTGTAGATGCGTCCGTGCCAGAGCATGTGGCCATCCAGGAACTTCTCCGGATGGTGCGCCATCAGCCACGTCTCGCCTTCGCCGTACCCGAGCTGCTGACGCCAGTACGCCTTGATCGACGAGCGGTGGTGATGCCACACGAGCGCGGCCGACGCGAAGCCGATCCGCCACCCGCGCGCCTGCAGCCGCCAGCAGACGTCCACATCGTCGCCCGCGCGCAGGTAAATCGGATTGAAGCCGCCGATCGCGAGGAGCGCCTCGCGGCGAAACGCCATGTTGCAGCCGGGAACGTGCTCGGCAATCCGATCGTCGAGGAGCACGTGCGTCGGTCCGCCGGGCGCGCGCGCGATGCACTGCGCAATCGGCGGATCGTCGGCCGGCACGACGTTCGGTCCGCCGGAAGCCACCACATCCGAATTCAGGAACGGCTGGACGAGGAACGTCAGCCAGTCCGGATCGACGCGCGTGTCCGCGTCGGTGTACGCGACGATTTCGCCGGTCGCCTCGGCGAGGCCGACGTTGCGCGCGGCGCTCAAACCGCGGTTCGGCGTGTCGATGACGCGCACGCGCGGATGATTCCGCCCGATCTCGCTCGTGCGATCCCTCGAGCCGTCGTTGACGAGGATGACCTCGTAATCCGGATACGTCAGACGATCGAGCGAGGTGAGATTGTCCTCGAGCGTGTCCGCGGCGTTGTACGCGCAGACGACGACCGAAACGCGCGGCCAGACGCGCTGACGCTCCGCCGGAAACGGCGCGTCGGCGAACGCGGCGGCGACGGCGTACGCCGCGGGCTTCGGCTGCCGGTTGCGGTCGACGAGTCCGAAGTTCCAGTCGTCGACCGGATGTCCGCCGCGCCACCATTCGTCGGTCCACGCGAACGCGATCGCGCCGCAGGCGCCTTCCTCGAACGCGGCGCGGATGTGCATCGCGGTGATCGCGGCCTGGCCGTCCTCGCCCTCGCGGATGCTGTCGGCGCCGGCTTCCGCGAGCAGCAGCGGCTTGTGACCGGCGATGTGCTGGAGCCGGGTGAGGTACGCCCGCAGCTCCGGCTCGCGATGCAGGTAGACGTTGAACGCGCAGATGTCGAAGAACGACAGGTCGAGAAACTCCGTCGGCGGGAAGTTGACGTAGGTGAACAGGCTGGCCGGCGCCGCGCTCCTCGCATCGTCGTACAGATCGCGGAGGAACCGCTCGATGCGGACGCGGCCGTGCCATCGCACGACCCCCGGCGGAATCTCGTTGCCCAGCGCGAGCGCAAGGATGGCGGGATGATCGCCGAGCTCGCGTACCTTCGCGACGAGCTCGCCGCGGATCTGACGCTTCAGGTTCCGGTCGTCGAGGAACGCGACGTGCTCGGACCAGGGCAGGCCGACCATGACGCGGAGTCCGCAGCGTGCCGCCTCGTCGAGTACGTCGCGCCGAGGCGGCGTGTACGTCCGAACCGTGTTGATGCCGAGCTCGGCCATCAGACGGAAGTCGTCCGAGACGCGTTCGAGCGGCGGGAATTGATAGCCGTCGGCGTCGGGCGCGAACGTGCCGTAGGTGACGCCCTTGACGCGGAAGCGTTCCGCGCGGAGGCGCAGGAATTTCCCGTCGGCCGCTATACGCGCGGCCGGGTCGATCGGCTTTTCGCGCCGCACTTCGGGTTCGAACTGGACGGCAGTGGCCACAGATCGCTGCCGCGACTCTCCAAATCGCGGCAAACATCCATTGTATCAGTCAGTTATGGTGCAGAGGCGTGTAAGGGCGGCGGCGGCCCTCGAAGCCGCCCGCAACGCCCGCCGGGGCCTATCGATCGATATGCAGGCTGCCGCTGAACGTCTTGACGCGGAGTGTGCTGCCGGAGCCGCCGCTGCCGAGCTCGGCCTTCACCGCCTTGCGGCTGCTGCTGTGCATGATCAGCGGCAGGACCGAATCGAGCCGGCCGCTGAAGGAGTTGAAGGTGACGTCTCCCCGCGCGTCGCCCGGCACGCGGAGTTGAACGCTGCCGCTGAACGTGTCGACGTCTATCGTCTGAGGATCGATCCAGCGTGCTTCGTGGATTTCCACCGCGCCGCTGAAAGTGTGCGCCTGTACGGAGCCGACCGCGTTGCGCAGCGTCAGTCGCGACGAGAATCCATGGAGCTTGTAGCTGCCTTCGACACCGTCGATGCTCACCGGCGCGCTGAACGTATTGATGTCGAGGTTGGTCTTGTGCGGAACTCTGATCTCGAAGTCGGTCTCGCCGATCGAGCTGTGCCACGGCCATCCGAACCACGATGAGGAATGAGTGCTCTGGTCGTCCCGGACGACGACGGTGGAGCCCTGGACGTACATTTCGATTTTCGTCTGTTCGAGCCATTCGCGGCTGCCGTGCCGGACCGCGTCGACCGACACCTGGTCGGTGTCGGCGCCGGTGATCGTCATGTGCCCGGCAAAGCCGCGAAGCCTGAGCGTGCCGCCGGACGGCAGCTTGAGCGTCTGATTGAAGTGTTGACTGTCGTCGGCCCGGGCGGGAAGGGCCAGCGCACAAAAGGCGAAGGCGGCGGCGGCAAGGAGCTTCGCGTTCATGCCGGACTAATACGCGGATTCACGGCTCGAGGTTCACTCCCAGCCGGCCCGTGTAGAGCGCCATCCCGACGACCGCGTCGATTCCGAGCGCATCCAGTTCGTCGATTTCCTTTCGCGTGGTGATCCCGCCCGCCGCAGTGAGTCGCCGCGACGTCGCCTGTTTCACCGCCACGATGGCGCCCATGTCTGTGCCGCCCATCAGCCCTTCGGCGTCGACGTGCGTGTAGAGGAATTCGTCGCAGTAGGGTTCGAGTGCGCGCACCGCATCGACCGCCGAGATGGGCAGTTCCGTCTTCCAGCCGTGGACGACGACGCGGCCGTTCCGGCTGTCGACGGCGGGGATGAGGCGATCGCGTCCGATCGCCTCGCTCAGCGCGCGCGCGAACGCGACGTCGGGCCTGCCGTCTGCGAACAGCGCGGAGCCGGCAATCACCTGCTGCGCGCCGGCCGCGAGGACGTCTTCAGCGCGCGCGATCGTCCGGATGCCGCCGCCGACGCGGCAGCGCAGTGAACCGGCGATCGTGCGGACGAGAGACAGATTGTCGCCCGCACGCGTCGCGGCGTCGAGATCGATCACCTGGACCTTCGGGAACTTGTGGAAACGCCGGACCCACGCGAAGACGTCCTCGTCGCGGACCGCGAGGCGCTCGCCCTGGACGAGTTGGACGACGGCGCCCGCCTGCAGGTCGATCGAGGGGATCAGCATGGGCAATGGCGATCAGCCACGAGAACATGAAACCCGAAAGGACGAACACCGCGTCATAAACGCACGGGAATGCCTCGATGGCGCAGGCGCTGCTTGATCGCGCGGACGCTCGTCTCGGCGAAATGGAAGATCGACGCGGCCAGCGCGGCATCCGCACGACCTGCGGTGAAGACGTCGACGAAGTGATCGGCCGCGCCCGCGCCGCCCGACGCGATGACGGGAATCGCGACGGCGCTCGAAACGGCGGCGGTCAGCTCGCAGTCGAACCCGCGCTTCGTGCCGTCGCGATCGATCGAGGTCAGCAGAATCTCGCCGGCGCCCCGCGACTCGGCTTCGCGCGCCCACTCGACCGCGCGCCTGCCGGCCGCGGCCTGTCCGCTCCTCGCGAACACGGCGAATTCGCCGTTCTCCGCTCTGGCGTCGACGGCCACGACGACCGCCTGGCTGCCGTACCGATCCGCGAGCGCCGTGATCAGCGCGGGGTTTGCGAGTGCCGCGGTGTTGAGGCTGACTTTGTCGGCGCCCGCGTCGATGGCCGCGGCGGCATCCGCTTCCGTCCGGATGCCACCGCCGACCGCGAGCGGGATGAAGAGCTCCGAGGCGACGGCGCGAATGGTCTCCGAAAGCGCGCGGCGCGCTTCGATCGTCGCCGTGACGTCGAGGATGACGAGTTCGTCGATCCCTTCGGCGTTGTATCGGCGCGCGAGCGCAGCCGGATCGCCGGCCGAGCGCAGTCCTTCGAAATTGACGCCTTTGACGACCTGCCCGTCGCGAACGTCGAGGCAGGCGATGATTCGTTTGGCGAGCATTCAACGAGGCCTCCGTCCGCTCCGTGCCTTCCGCCTATCCGGCCAGCGCGGCGAAGTTTCGCAGGATCTGCAGTCCGACCTCGCCGGACTTCTCGGGATGGAACTGCACGCCCGAGACCTGGCCGTGTTCGACGGCCGCGGCGAACGCTTCGCCGTGGTCACAGACGGCGACCGTGTCGCTCGTCACCGGCGCGACGTAGCTGTGCGTGAAGTACACCTGCGAGCCGTCGGCGACCGATTCGATGATCGTCGACGGCCGCTGGATCGCCAGCGCGTTCCAGCCGACGTGCGGAATCTTGACGCCGTCGCGCGGAGGCAGGCGATAGCAGCGGCCCGACAGCAAACCGAGGCCCGGGCAATCCGGCGCTTCGTCGCTCCCCTCGAACAGAAACTGCAGCCCCAGGCAGATTCCGAGAAGCGGGCGCCCGTCGCCGAGCACGCCGATGATGGCTTCCATCCACTCGCCGTGCAGCGCGCGCGTCGCGCCGAAATGGCCGACACCGGGGATGATGACGCCGCGCACGCTCGCGAGCTCTTCGGGGCGCTGCGGCACGAAGACATCCGCGCCGATCGCGGCGAGGGCCTTTCTGACCGACGTCAGATTGCCGGCGTTGTAATCAATCAGCGCGATCATTTTCCATTCCGCATTCCGCATTCCGCATTCCGCAATTACAAGAGTCCCTTGGTGCTCGGCAACATCCGCGCGAGCCGTCTGTCTCTGGCGCAGGCCACGCGCAGCGCGCGCGCGAACGCCTTGAATACCGCTTCGATCTTGTGATGGCTCGAGCGGCCGTACAGCACTTTCACGTGCACGTTTGCGCGCGCGCCGATGGCGAAGCCCTCGAAGAAATCGTGCACGAGCTCGGTCTGGAGATCGCCGACGCGCGCCGCGGCGCCGTGCAGGTCCACGACGGCGTGCGGCCGGCCGCCCAGATCGATCGCCGCGACGGCCAGCGTCTCGTCCATCGGCATGACGAAGTAGCCGGCGCGGTTGATGCCGCGCCGCGGCCCGATGGCCTTCGCCACCGCCTCGCCGAGCGCGATGCCGAGATCCTCGACGGTGTGGTGCTGGTCGACGTCGAGATCGCCGCGGGCGGCGATCCGCAGGTCGAACGCGCCGTGCCGGGCCACGAGCTCGAGCATGTGATCGAGGAAGCGGATGCCGGTCCGCACGGCATAGCGGCCCTTGCCCTCGATCGCCAGCCGAAGCCGGATGCTCGTTTCCGTCGTGGTGCGATCGATTACCGCGCGGCGCACAGCACCTCTTCCATCGCGGCGATTGCGCGCGTCGTGTGCTCCACGATGCCGGTGCCGATCCGGATGCAGCCCCTGCAGCCCGGCTCGTTCGATCGGTCGCGGATGTAGACGCCGCGCGCGAACGCGCCGTCGACGAGCGCCTTCGTGCGATCGCCGGCGCAGACGAGGACGAAGTTCGACTCGCTCGGCCAGTACTTCAACCCGAGGCGATCGCAGGCCGCATAGAGCAGCGACTTCGATTCAGACACCTGCCGCACGTAGCGCCGCAGATGATCGAGATCGCCCAGGGCGGCCTGCACGGCGACGACCGACGCGACGTTCACACTGTAGACGGGCACGGCCTCGCGAACGGGATTGAGGACCTCCGGCGCGCCGGCGAGACAGCCGATGCGCAGCCCCGCGAGGCCGAACGCCTTCGAAAAGGTGCGGCCCACGATCACGTTCGGAAACGACGGGAGGTCGGGAATGAAACTGACGCCGGCAAATTCCGCGTACGCCTCGTCCACGAAGACGATCGCCTCGCGCGGCACGGCGCGCGCGATCGCGCGGATGGCCTCGAGCGGCATCGCCACTCCGGTTGGATTGTTCGGATTCGTGAGGAACACGACGCGGGTCCGCGGCGTGATGGCCGCGAGCACCGAGTCGAGCGCGAACGAAAAGTCCGGCGCCGGCATCACCTGAACGAGCCGCCCGCCCGCCACCGCCGTGTCGAAGCGGAAGATCTCGAAGGCCGGTTCGGGCACGATCGCTTCCGGGATCGGACCGCCGGCCGCAGGCCGCAGGTAGGCGACGCTCGTCGCCATGATCCCTTCGTCGAGGCCGTTGACGAGCGCGATCCGGTCGACGGGCACGCCCAGATACGCGGCGACGGCCGATGTCGCCGAGGCGTACGGCGGATAGAACCCGATCTGATCGGGCCGCATCGCGGCGAGCGCCTCGATGACCCGCGGCGAGCATCCCCCCGTGTTCTCGTTCTGGTGCAGCCGCAGGCCGTCGTAGAGCTCGGGCGGTTTCTGGTAGTGGGCCATCCCCGTTCTCGTTCTAAGTTTTCAGTTTCAGGTTTTGAGTGTGAGATCTTACCAGCCGAATTTCAACCGAGGCGGCGTGCAGTTCCAGGCCCTCCGCCCGCGCCAGCGGCAGAATCGTCTTCGCGAGGCGCGCCAGCCCGCGGCGTCCGACGCGCTGCACCGACATCACGCGCACGAAGTCGGCCGCGCTGAGGCCGCCGCGGCTCCGCGCCGCTCCACCCGTCGGCAGCACGTGATTCGATCCGGTCGCGTAATCGCCCGCCGCCTGCGCGGTGTAGGCGCCCACGAACAGGGCGCCTGCAATCAACCGGCGCCGCGCCAGCGACTCGCGATCGACCACGAGGTGTTCGGGCGCGATCCGGTTGGCCACCGCGATCGCTTCGTCTTCGTCCCGTGCGACCACGATCGACCCGTTCGCGGCCAGCGATCGCCGGGCAATCGGACGCGCGCGGCTCATCCGGTCCGCCAGCGTCGACACGCGACGGGCGAATGCCGCTTTCCACGTGACGAGGATCGCGCGCGCATCGGGATCGTGCTCGGCCTGCGCGAC
>Ga0075425_100003898_pt1 | contig 15264 bp, 14 predicted proteins | sample SoiMethybrSBSTD4_FD_75300 | JGI IMG/M metagenome (GOLD analysis project Ga0075425, IMG submission 75300) | Bulk soil microbial communities from a Populus tree surrounding site in Tennessee, USA - Soil MetaG P. TD hybrid SBSTD4 | ecosystem: Environmental > Terrestrial > Soil > Tree plantation...
AGGCGGAGGCGACGGAGGACACCTTCGAGCACACGGTTGGCGACGTGCTCGTGCGCGTGGTCACCGACCACGGGATCGAAGAGCACGTCCTCCAGCCCGGCGAGGACTTCGGCGTCGGCGTCTCCGATCGAGAGCCAAAAGGGAAGGAGAAGTGAGATGACCGCATCGGTACTCGAAACCCAGTTCTGGGTCTTGGTAGTCGAGGTTGGAGTCATCGCCGTCATCATCCTGCTCGGGGCAGTCCGGGGCGGCTGAGATGGCTCAGAACGTGAAGGGCCGGAGCATGGCCCGGCGTCAGCCGCTGCGGGCGGAGGGAAGCTACGCGACCGCGAGCTGGCAGCAGCACCAGCAGCTCGATCCGCTGGCCACGGCGCGCAAGGCGAAGCTGAAGAAGAAGTAGATGCCTGCCAAGTCCGAGGCGCAGCGACGTTGGGCCTTCGCCACGAAGGGTCCCGCATGGGCAAGGGCACACCACTTCGATACGAAGGGGTCGCTGCCGCCTCGGGTCATTCACCGAGCCATCGCTGCCAGAAAGAAGGGGCATGTTCCGAAGAAGTGAGTCCGCCCAGGTGCGGACGTTGCTTCGCCTGATCGAGCAACAGCAGCGCATCATCGAGAACCTGGCCGACCGGCTGATGTACCTGTCCGGTTCGACCTGGACTCCGCCGCCGCTGCAAGCAGAGCAGCCGGTCGAAGAGGAGCAGGCATACGCCTACTCCGCCCTCGACGGCCTCCCTCCGACCGAGGACTGGGATGGCACTGAACCTGACTGACGAGGAACGGCAGCTCTGGAAGAAGCGGATCGCTGCCTCCGAGCACGACCAGCGGAAGTATCACGCGCTCTGGGCGGAGATCCTCGCCTTCTGCCAGGGCTTCCACTGGGTCAAGTTCTCGGGGCCGCTCTCGCGCAAGCTGGTCTCGATCCCGCCGCCGAAGTACGGGCGCCGGTACACGGTTGACGAGCTGACCCAGTATCGGCTGACGATCCTCGGCGACCTGGCCGGAGACGACGAGCGGCCGATGGCGCAGTTTCGCCAGGACCAGCGGCCGGTCGAGGACTACGCGAACCAGGCCAACCTTGCCCTCGCCTACGGCTGGAACGAGGAATGGCACGGCAACGAGGTCCTCCAGGACGCGAAGCGGACGATGATCGATCTCGGCACCGCGCCGGTCCGCTGCTACTTCGATCCGAACGTCGGCGAATACACCGGGGAGAAGCCGTTCCTGGGCGGACAGATGCTCCAGCGCGAGCAGGCGATGCAACTGATCGACCAGGGCGAGCGCGTCCAGATCAAGAACATGCGCGAGGGCAAGATCACCTGGGAGGCGGGACTGCCGTTCAACGCGCTCGTCCCTCCCGGCATCCCGCGCGAGAAAGACTTCAAGTGGCTGATCTGGAAGTCGGTCGCCTACCTCCCCGATCTGAAGGAGCGCTACCCGCAGGCCGCAAAGGATCTGACTCCGGATGCGATCCGCTCGCTGGCGACACTCTCACGCCCGCAGGACCCGCAGCTCCAGGAGCGCCCGAGCGAGCCGAGCGCGGGAGACAACCTCGGCGATCACTGCTTCCTCTATACCTGCTTCGGCTACCCGGACAAGAAGAACGAGCAGGGCAAGATCGTCCTGCTCGGCGGCGAGCGGCAGGAGCCGCTGGAGACCTTCGACTCCCTGCCCTACCGCTCACCGGATGGCTGCTGGCGGGCGGGCATCTACTTCCTGCACGCGATCCGGCTGACCGACCGCTTCTGGTCTCGCGGCTTCATGGAGCTGGCGCTCGATCCGCAGCGGGCGATCAACGAGCACTCGACCCGGATCGAGCAGACGATCGCGCACGGCCAGCCCTTCCGCTGGATCGAAGAGGGATCGATCAAGAAGCTCCCGGACGGGAGTGCCGGGTCGGTCGGCTGGCTGAAGGTCGGCAAGCCTCGGCCGCAGACCGACCCGGGTATGCCCCCGGGGACGTGGATGTACGACGCCGTTCGAGCGCGGCGCGAGGATCTCGCGCGCGCGGTGATGCCCGAGGCGGCGATGGGCGAGAACCCGACCAACGTCACCACCTACTCCCAGCTCGCGCTCCTCCACTCGCAAGCGGCCAAGCGCCTGAACGCGATCGTCCGCCAGAACCAGGCGACGGTCATCTGCCTGACCGAGGATTCGATCTGGGACATAAAGACGAAGTGGGGACCGGAGAAGCAGATCCTCCTCTCCGGCAACCAGGACGGGCTGCAGGCGCAGGTCTTCAACGCCTCCCAGTGGCCGGACTACTACAAGATCGGCTTCGCCTCCGGCCCTGCTCTGCCCAAGGGCCAGGATGCCCAGGTCAAGCTGATCGAGGACATGTGGAACGCGGCCGTGCAGTCGGGCGCTGCGGTCCGTGACGCCGACCGCTGGCTGAAGTGGCGGAAGGACTCGATGGAGGCGGGGAAGATGCTGGCCCTACCCAGCCCGCCCGTCGATGCCCAGGTCGAGAAGGCCCAGTACGAGAACGAGATCATTTTCCAGAACCCGGACCCGCAACTCGCGGCGCATCTGGTCGATTACTTCGACAACCACTCGATGCACATCACGATCGCGCGCGCGCTCCAGGGCAGCGTCCGGCTGATGGGCCGCAACGATGTCTTCGTCGCCCTGGAGCTGCACTGCAAGGAGCACGAGCGGCAGGCGATGCTAACCGCCCAGCAGTCGATCGGCACCCCCGGCCCGACGATGCCGACCGGCGACGTCTCCGCCCCGGCGCCCGGGCTGCCGCAGCCCGCGCCGAACGGCAACGCGCCGCAGGGCCAGCCGCAGGGAGCGGCGCAGGGAGGATGACGTGTCTCACGTCCTCACAGACGAGCGTGCCGTGTTCGATTGGCGCCTACACGTTCTGCTTTGGGTGGGCTATCCGCTCACCGCTGCCGAGTGGCTGGCGGAGTCTGACGCAGACCTGCACGAGGCCGTCGAGCTGTTCGAGCAGGGCTGTCCGCCCTACACCGCCGTTCGCATCCTGAAGTAGGAGGCACATGACTGCGACCGTTCCTGCCGCCCAGGGCATCCCTGGTCCGCCTGGGCCGCAAGGGAATCCCGGCGCCCAAGGGCCTGCCGGACCTGCCGGTGCTCAGGGGCCTGCTGGCGCTACAGGCGCTCAGGGGCCGAAGGGCGATCCCGGCGTAGCGGGGGCGCAAGGTCCCGCAGGCCCTGCCGGGTCACTTGCGAACGACCCGCTCTACGACGCGAAGGGCGACATCGCCGTAGCGAGCGGGCCGGACGCTGCCGCTCGCCTCGGGGTGGGAGCCAACAACACCGTCCTGACCGGAGACTCCGCCCAGTCCCTGGGGATGAAGTGGGTCCAGGTCGGGGACGCGATGATCCTGGCCGGGTCGAACCTCGCCAAGCTCGCCTCGGTTACAGGAACGCCGGACGGCACGAAGTACCTGCGCGACGACGGGAGCTGGCAGGTAGTCCCCACTGCCGACCTCTCGACCGTTCCGCTCCTCGCCCCGACGACCGATGTTCGCAACCTCTACCTCGTCGCGGCCAACCGAATTCTCTTCGCTAGCCAGATCAGCGGCGACACGCAAAACCGCTTCCAGTTCGACGCGCCCGGAACGATGAGGTGGGGGCCGGGCAACGCCGCAGTAGACACTCAGTTGTATCGAGCCGCCGCAGGGCTGCTCGGGCTTGGCAGCCCAACCCAACTCGGTTCGCTTCGGATCTTCGGCTCGGTCGTGGGCAACCGAGCGATCGATCTTTTCATCGCCTCTGAGACGGCAGCGCGTTTCATGCTCCGAACCGAAGGCAAGTTGGAGTGGGGCGACGGGACGAACCCGGCGGACGCCAGTCTCTCCCGTCTGGCCACAGGGACATTGGCCGCGACTAGCCCCGGATCGGCCTTCCAGTTCCTGCTTCGAGGCGGATCGGCCCAGGGAACCAATGCGATCCAAGCCTGGCAGACATCGAGCGGAGCGGCGACCCTGTTCTCCCTTGCTCCGGTCGGGAATGGGCCGAGCGCGAAGCTGCTTTGGCGTTATGGCTCCTCGATCTTCGAGCAGGACGCTGGCGGCGGAGACCCGGCGACTCGTCTGCTGATCACACCGAACGGTGACCGCCTCGACCTTTTGAACGAGGCCTCTACGTTACTGACGGCGACTCTCCAGACCGGAGCCTCCGTTTTCTACGACGGCGTTGGCAACGCTGCTGCGAACCAGGTCCTATTCGTCTCCGGCAAGAACGTTGGAGTCCGACTCAATGCTTACGGGGGTGGCAGCGGGATCATCGCCCTCGCCGATGCGGTCACTGTCCCGACCAGCAACCCGGTTGGGGGAGGCTTTCTCTACTCCGAGGGTGGCGTTATCAAGTGGCGCAACCCCTCCGGCTCGGTCTACGACCTGACGCTCGGCGGCGGTGCGGGAGGGTCGGTCGCCACCGACACGATCTGGGACGCGAAGGGTGATCTTGCAGTCGGCACCGGAGCGGACGCCGCAGCCCGGCTCGGGGTCGGCACCGATGGCCAGTTCCTGAAGGCAGCCTCGGGGCAGGCAACCGGCTTGCAGTGGGCGGCGATCGCCCAGTCCGATGTCGCTGGTCTTGCCGCCGCGCTCGCCGCCAAGATCGACGCCTCGACCGTCACGACCAAGGGCGACCTGCTCCTGGCGACTGGCGCGGGGATCGTCACCCGTCAGGCGGTCGGAGCGAATAACACCGTCCTCACCGCTGACTCGGCTCAGGGGGCTGGAGTCAAGTGGGTCCAGGTCGGCGACTCGATGGTGGTCGCCGGGAGCAACCTGTCCAAGCTCGCCGCCGTCACCGGCACGCCGACTGGGGCCAAGTTCCTCCGAGATGATGGTTCTTGGCAGACGCCTGCTGGTGGCGGTGGCGGTCCGACGAGCTACACCGCCACCTTCGACATCGTTAACTCGACCGCGCTGACCACCCTCATCTCCCAGCTTCTGCCGGTGCTCGGAGCCAACAGCCTGATCCTGGTCTCGGTCGAAGGTTTCTACACAAACTCGTCCGGCACGTCGAAAACCGCCACCTTCGAGGTCAGGTTGGGCGGCAGCATCCTCTGGTCGGACACGTCCCCGGCCATCACCCAGGGGGCGGGGCTGCGGCCGGTGTTCTGGCAGATGCAGATCCAGAACGAAAACTCTGTCTCCGCCCAGCGGATGGGTGGCGAGTTCCGCATGGGCAGCCTCGCGGCAGGCGCAGGCGGAGGTCTCGGGTCCTGGGGCAGTGGCGACGTGACCAACTACACGATCGGCGGTTCCCTGGCTGTCAACACCGGGGTTGCACAGACCCTGGTTCTGAACGCATCCCTGAACACGACCGCTGCTCTGACGATCGAGTTCAAAGGCACGGTCTCGGTCAGGGTCTATCTCTAGCAAGGAGGCTCTATGTCCTTACTCGCGCGGTTGCTCGACTACGAGACAACCGAAGATGCTCCGGCGCCCGACGCGCCAGCGCCAACGGAGCCAGCGCCGGAACCGGCGCCGCCGGAACCGGACGAGCCGGTCGAGCCGGAAGCATGGGCTGGCCCTTCCCAGGAGGAGTGGCAGCAGACCCAGGCCGCGCTCGCGCAGGCGAACGAATTTATCGCCTCGCTCCAACAGCCCTACTACCCGGAGCCGGAGCCGCAGGAGTCCGAGCTTCCGCCCTACGACCCCTACGATCCCGACGCCGCCGTCGCGTACATGGAGGCCCGGGACCAGAGGCTGCTCCAGGCGATGCAGCAGATGATCTCGCCGGTCACCGAGCAGTTCCAGAACGAGCAGGCAACTCAGTGGGCAGATCAGACGCTGGGCAGGCTGGGAGTCCCGGAAGAGGAGCATTGGCGCGACGGCGTTCTGTTCGCCTCTGCGGGCTTCCAGCAGTTCGACGCCTATGGTCGTCCGCTCGTCCATCCCCAGCAGGCCGCTGCTCAGGGATACCAGTTCCTCCAGCGCTTCGCCGAGGCCGAACGTGCAGCCGAGCGCGAGCGGATCAAGCAGGAGGGAGAACAGCAGGACCAGGCGCTGAAGGCGCGTGCCTCTTCGCCTGAGCTTCCGACCGGCCCTGCCGGTGCGGAAGGCGTCCCGGAAGGGATTGACGAGCTACAGGCCGCTCGTATGTGGCGCGAGCAGCAGCTCGCCCAGGGCGGCTAAGCCCGGCTCGTCGTCAGTCCCGGCGGCTCAGATCGGCCAATCCGAGCCGCCGGTTTCCTCCATCCCCCACGTCGAGGTCTGGGAGGGCCTCCCACTATGGCTGATACCACATTGGGAGCGATTCAGAGCCTGCTCTACGAAATGCGCGGGCCGATGCAATCGCTCTACCCGACTCGCAACTTCCTGCTCGGCTACCTCTCGGGGCTGGGCCAGGATGGAGCGCCGGGTCGGATCACTCCGCTCCAGAACCCGAAGCAGTTCGACGGCTCCTCGGTACGGGTGCCGCTCGATACCGTCCCGATGCAGGCGGGCGGTTGGGTCCTGGAGTCCGGCACGGTCAACGTTCCGATCGCGCCGATCATCACCCAGGCCTCGATCACGCTGAAGAAGTTCATTCAGCCCTTCGGCATTTCGCTGGAGGCGATGGAGGACTCGAAGGGCGGCAACTCTGCCATCGATGCGACCGCGATGAACCTGCAGAAGGCGCGGATCGCAATGGCCGATGCCGTCAACACCGCGCTCTGCGGAGATGGCACGGGCAAGCTCGCCGATGTCCAGGCCGGTACCACCGGCTCATTGACGATGACGCTCGGCACTGGTGGTGCCGGGACCGGCGTGGACTGGGACAAGTTCTACGTCGGCCAGGTCGTGGACGTGCTCACGTCGGCAACCGGCGCGGATGCTGGTCAGGGCAAGCGGCGGAAGATCGCCTCGATCAACATTGGCACGGGCGTCATCACCTTCGACACCGCTCAGCAGGCCTCGGACGGTGGCTCGGGCAACATCACCTTCACGGCAGGCTCCTCTGCTTTGTACGTCCCCGGCTCGTATGGGGCCGTGCTGCAGGGCGGCTTCCAGGCCGCTGGCCGGATCTCGCCGTTCGAGGGTGTCAACCTGACCACCTATCCGCAGTTCAAGGCTGTGGACGGGCGGGCCGGTGACACGTCCACGGCGCCGATGTCGGACTCGATGATCGACCTCGGCGTCACGCTTGCGCAGCGTGCGGGCGATGGCCTGTTCGATGCCGCGATCGGCGATCCAAACGCGATCAACGTCTACAAGAACAGCAAGGCCAACCAGACCCGGTTCACGACTCCGACTGGCGTGGTCGCCAGCCGCTGGTCCGGGATTCAGGTGGACCTGGGCAACCAGATCGTCACGATCGTTCCCGAGCGGAAATACAAGGTCGGGGAGATCGCCTTCTGGAACCGGCAGGCGAACACGCTGTACGGCTCGACCGCCGGACCGGACTACGACGACCTGGCAGGCTCGATGTTCAAGCAGTTCCAGCGTCAGACCAACTACGAGGTCTGGCTGAAGGACCGGCTGGAGCTGGGCTGGCACGCGCCGTCGAAGCTCGTCTACTTCGGCAACCTCCAGCTCCAGAACACGGCCGGGTAACCCGGGCGGGTGAACCGCCGTGTTGGTCCGTGAAACGCGGGGCGGTCTGCTCCTCGCTGAGGAGACGGCCGCTCCGCGTGACATCCGCGAAGCTCTGAAACAGATCGATCCTGACCTGATCCTGGGTCAGGAAGTCGATCAGGCGTGGTCCTGTTTCGTCTGGAAGGTGCTGCTCCGCCAGGGCGACCGCCCGGCGCTGTGGCTCTTCGACTGGCGGGAGGACATGGCCGATGGCCACTCGCGGCCGAGGCCGCTCTCCTCGGCGATCGTGGAAGAGGCTGCGGCCAGACGACGCGGGTCTCGCCGCCCGCACATCGATGACCCGTTGCGCGCGAACGACCGGGTTGTCGAGAAGGCTGACGAAGAGGCGACCGAAGAGACGCTCGGGATCAGCCGCGAAGTGCAGAAGCGCGCGCGCACGCTCTCGCCCGTCCACCGAAGCCGAAGCCTCTACCTCAGCCGGGCGAAGGCCCGCAGAGAGGGCAGGGCCTGATGGCTCTCTACATTCAGAAGTCCAGCCGCTTCGAGGCGACGGTCGGCGGCTTCGCCTCCGGGCTGGTCGGCACGCTCGGCGTCCGCATCCTCGACAACGTTGGCGGCACGACCATTCCCCGAACGACGACGGGGATTACCGAGCTGGTCCCCGGCTCCGGCGTCTACGCCGCCGTTCTGACTGCTCCGGCAGTCCCCGGCGACTACTCGATCGTCTGGGACGACGGCCAGACCGGGATACAGCACAACGCGGCCGAGGATCTGCTCGTCATCACTTCGACCACGGTCCAGGTCGGGATCGGCACCGAGGGGATGACCTTCGGCCAGATCCTCGATGACGTGCTCGACAACCCGCTTCGCTTCGAGGCCGACCTCCGGCCCCGGGCAGGGCGGTCGGTGAACCTCCGCTACGCCCACGTCTGGGCGTTGGAGGATTGGACGTTCCGTTTCGCCACGACCGAGCTGGACGTGCCGGTCGGTGGCGGGCCGCTCGCGCCGATCGCCGCCGACTTCGGCACGCCTCTATATCTATGGGACTCGAACGGGTCCCAGCTTCTCTTCCTGAACGAGGACGAGTTCGTCAATAACTACGGGCAGGCGACGGCCGGGAGCGCTCAGGCCTGGACGGTGATGGCCGGGCAGATCTACCTGGGGCCAGCCCCGAGCAGCGGCAGCTTCACCTGCTACTACCGCCGCCGCTTCTCCGCCCTGGTCGGCGAAGAGGAGTATCCGATGCTTCCGCCCGAGTTCCACCTGATGCTCGTGCATGGAGGCCGGGCGGAGCTGCTCGCCGTCTCCGACGACCCGATGGTCTCGCTGATGGAAGCGCAGTTCCAGCAGGACATCGAGGCGATGAAGCGTGAGTACCTGATCGACGCGCTTGGCCAGCCCGCGATGTGGCCGACCGATTACTCGGCGGTGAGCTGATGCCGAGCGTCACCAGCGATCAGAACCTGATTACTCGCCAGGCGACGAAGGCGAAGAAGCTCGCCTACTCGGAGATCTACATCGGCGACTTCTCGGGCGGGCTGAACATCCGGGACGCGCTGACCGAGCTGCAAAACAACGAGACGCCGGACTGCATCAACGTGATCCTGGACGAGCGCGGGGCCTGCCACAAGCGGCTCGGCTACGTCAAGTGGAACGCGACCGCCCTGCCGAACGCGATCAGCTACGGCTACGAGTCCGACGTCTGCAACACGATCTTCTGGTACTGCCAGGCGGACGGCAAGCTCTACCGCGACGACGGCGGCGTGCTGACCCAGGTCGCCCAGTTCGCCGCCGCTGGCACGGTCTCGATCGCCGACTTCGCCGGGACCTGCTACCTGGCCCATTCCTTCGACGGCCTCTTCTTCTCGACCGATGGCACCGCCTGGAGCACGGTCGCCCCCTCGGGCGGGCAGATCCCCTCCGGCGACATGCTTGCCACCTGGCAGAACCGGCTGTGGATCGCCTCCTCGACCAGCAACCTGCTCAGCGCCTGCGCGCCGGGTGACGCCACCCAGTGGGACGTAGCGAAAAACTCGGTCGGCAACTACATCCGGGAGGGCAATGACTTCCCGATCGTCTGTCTGTTCGGCTCCTCCGGCGCCGAGGCCGCGTCCACGCTGCAGCCGACGCTGATTGTCGGCAAGCGCTCCGGCGCCCAGGGGTCGATTCACCGGGTGATCGACGCCTCCAACGCTGACTATGTGACGCTCGATCAGTCGGTCGGCCCGGCCGGGCCAAGCTCGATCACGTCCCTATACGGGCGGCTGTATCTGATCTCGACCTCGGGGATCTTCGAGACCGATGGGCAGAACCCGCTGGTACCGATCGGAGCCAAGCTCTCCCGGCTCTGGCGCCCGGACTCGATCGAGTTCAGTCACCCCGAGCGCTTCGTCGCCACGAGGACGAGAGATCGCGTCCGCTTCTCGCTCGCCCTGCTCGGCTCGAACGTCAACAATCTTTGCCTGGAGTACCACCCGGGCTTCGCTGCCTTCACCGCGCGCAGCGATGCCGCATCCGCCTACGTCGTCCACGGCCAGCAGGACGCGATCCTGCTCGGGGTCTCGCCGACCGTTCCCGGCCAGATCTACCAGCACGACGTGGGCGGTGCCGACGACGGCCAGCCGATCTCCTCGCGGCTGACGACGAAGGTGTTCGAGCCTACGGGCGGATACCAGCAGCGCCTCCAGCACATTCACGTCCTCGGCCGGGGGACGTTCACCGTCGAGACGCTTCCCAACTTCACCCTCAGCGGCAAGTCGAAGGTGCTCTCGATGCAGGCCTCCGGCTTCCAGTGGGACTTCGACGGCTGGGACGACCCCTCGGTCGGCTGGGGCGAAGATCTGGTCGAGGGCTGGGACGACTTCTGGCCGCGCCAGCTCGGGCGCGCCTTCCAGATCCGCTTCACCGAGACCTCGACCAACATCGGCACCAGCCCGCCGCTCGGGATCGGCGGACCCGCGCAGGCGATCGGGGCCTGGGCGACCTACGGGCTGCACCTGACGATCACTCCGCTTCACCCCTACGGCTAGGAGGCCCGCGTGCCTTTCGACTTCTCGTCCTACCAGGTTGCCCCTGGGGAGAAGCCCGCGTCCTCGGCGAAGTTCAACAACTTCCTGACCGCTGTGCAGGCGGGCATGAATGCGATGCCGATCGCCAACCTGATCGGCTACCCCGCCGACGCCAACAAGTTCCTGAACGGAGGCGGTGGCTGGACGACGCCGATCACCGACATGGCAGCGGTCTTCGTCAAGGCCACGCCGACCGCCGTCACCGGCACGACCGCGACCGATCTGTTCGGCAACCAGTTCACGATCCCGGCCGGGCGGATGGGGCCTAACTCGGCGATCAGGATCTGGGCGATGGGCGACTACAACCCCGGGGGTACGGCGAGGACGATCCGGCTCGCGCTCTCGCTCGGCGCACAGACGCTCTGGGACTCGGGCGCCTCGGACAACATGCCGTCCGCCGGTTCGGCCTTCGGCTGGGAGTTCAGCGCCGTGGTCCAGAACCTCGGCTCACTGAGCGCCCAGCTCGCCTCCGGCTTCTTCGACACGAATAACTCGGCGAACCCGGCGACCGGCCTCGGCAAGCTCAGCGGCACCTGGCCGGAGGCGATGTTCGGCTTCTGGACCGGCGTCCAGACCAGCGTGAACACGGCCGGGGCGCAGACCCTGAAGCTGACCCTGACGATCTCCGGGACCAACCCGACGATGACCTGTAAAGCCGCTCGCGTGGAGGTAACTGCCTGATGGCCTCTTACTACAGCTCGACCTTCGGTGGCGGGCCGGGGCCGCAGTACGGCGGTCAGTACATGTACCCCTCGGCCCCGAAGAAGCCCGCCAGCTCCAGTCCTTACGGCTCCGGCATCTACTACGACCCGATCGTGGGCGTGCAGGGATCGACCTACGGGCAGGTGCCCGCGTACATGCAGGACCCCGCCCAGCATCAGACCGGCCAGCAGCTCGGCGTTATGCCGACGCAGCAGCCCACACGTCCGGCGATCGACTTCTCCAATATCGACTACTCGAACGATCCGATTCTCGCGCGCGTGAAGGCGCTGGCGGAGGAGTCGATCGGGCAGGCGAACGCGGATGCTCGTGCCAACCGCACGCGGCTGGCGATCGGCCTCGGCGATCCGGAGCTGGTGGACAAGCTCGGTCTCGGCGCCGACGTCCGCAAGCAAGCGGCCGAGAACACCTTCGGCACCTTCCAGGAGCTGGGGCGCCAGCGCGACCGCCGCGACGTCTTCGACATCACCGGCAACCTCTCCGACAAGCACAACCTCTTCTACTCGACCGAGCGCGGCCGGGAGTTGGGGCTGTCCGGGGAGCAGTTCCTGCGCGACCGCTCGACGGCGACCAACGCCGTCCAGGGCCAGCTCGCCACCATCTCTCAGCAGTTGATCGCGGCGAGGATGGCGGCGCAGGCGCAGATCATCCAGGCCGAGCAGGACGCCTACTCGCGGGCGCTGCAGCAGGCCCTGTACGCGGCGGGGATGTAGCGATGTCGAGTTACTGGTCTGACGCTCCCTACCGCCAGCGGGCGAAGCCGGTCCTCCCGCCCACGGTCAAAGCTCCGATGCTGGGGCCGGTCGGCAACGCGCCCGGCGGCAACCCCTTCGCCTCGGTCGGCACACCGGGCGGCTCTGGCGCCGCACTCGGCAACCTGCCGAACATCCCCGGGATCAGCCCGACCGTGCTCGGCCAGGCCTACGGTGTTATCGACCCGCAGCTCCAGAACGCGGCCGACATCATTAATCGCCGCTCCCAGATGGGAAGCGGCGCGATCAGCGGCCTGACCAACTTCCTCGCCCAGGAGATGGGCGGGATCTCGGGCATGGTCGGCAACGCCTACGGCGGGCCGATCAAGCTGGCGAAGAAGGTCGCAGGCTGGGCCGGTTCGAGCCTGACCGGAGCAGGCCAGGAGTCGGCCGGAAACGTGGGCAGACAGATGGCAGTCGGGAATGCCGGGCCGATCGCCCAGTCCTCCGATCTGAACCTGGCCCAGGAGGGGAAGGGCGCGGGCGGCGCCGCCTACGGGACCGGGATCGCCGAGCTGGACAACCTGATCGCCAGCCGAGCTGCAGCGCAGACACGAGCCGCGCTGGAGCCGACCTTCGCCACGATGACCGGCCAGCAGCAGCAGGGGATGCTTGGCGCCCAGCTCGCGCGCCAGCTCGCCGACCAGCAGGGCACGATCATGGCCTCGCTGCCGCAGCTCCTGCTCGACCTGCAGGGCCGAGCCGACGACAAGGCCCAGGCCGATCGCACCTACGCCGAGCAGGTTCGTGAATACAACCTGAATCGCGCGGACACGCTGACCGCCAGCAAGTCGAAGGTGGTCGGGCCGACCGCGCCGACGACGGCGGGCCGTCTTGCCTACTACCAGCAGCAAGCCGACTTTCGCACGAAGCACGACCCGAACGGCTACGTCTGGGAGGGCACGACCAGCGGCATCCACCCGGTCACGGACAAGCGGACGGGCAAGCCGATCGTGGACCCGGCCTTCGCTGCGGCGCAGGCACAGGGGCTGATCCCGAAGGCGGTCAAGGTCGGAAACACGGTCGGCCACTACGACCCGACCGGCAAGTTCGTCAAGGACTACTCGGCACCGTTCAAGCCGAGCGCGCCGAAAGCCCCGCCCAGCCTGACCTTCAAGAACATCGTCGGGGCGGACGGGAAGCTTCACACCGTTGGGCTGAACCCGAAGACGGGCAAGCAGCAGATCGATGTCGGCCTGGCTCCGCCGGGATCGAAAGCAGGTACGACCACGAAGCCGCCGACCGACAACCAGGTCACGTCAATGATCCAGAAGTGGTACCAGGGTGCTGTCTCCCGGTCTACGTCGGTGAACAGCAAGACCGGCAGCGTGACCTCGACCACGACCCAGACCCAGGACCCGATCAGCTACCAGCAGGCACTCCAGAAGCTTCTGGCGATGAATGTGCCGAGGGAGAAGGCGATGAGCCTGCTCAACTCGACCTGGAAGCGTGGCGAATTCGGTAGGCCGTGGCTCGGGGCTGCAGCCCGGCAGGCGCTCTCGAAGCAGGGACTTCATCCCACCCCTCGCTACGAGGGGATCAACTTCGATCCGAAGACGAAGAAGCCGACGAAGCAAGTCCCGTACCTGCTCCCCGCGCAGGTGACGGCACTGAAAAAGGCGGGCCTGCTGCCCCCGGGCGCATGGGGACATAGCGGTGGAGTGGCGGGGCCGGTCTATGTGATCCAGGCGGGCTACTGATGGCCCTGCCCCAGTACGGCACTGCCCCTCGGAAGATCAACGGCGTCTGGGTTACTAGAAGCGGGCGGAAGCTGAGCGCTGCAGGGCAGGACTACTGGGACAACCTGGCAGCACAGGGTCATACCGATACACGCGGGCACATCACCCGCCCGGCGCAGACGGCAGAGGGCAAGACCTCGCTGGTGATGAAGCCGGTCCAGGTTGCGCCGAAGCCGGTCACGAAGCCGCAGCAGCCCACCCGCCTGCAGATGGCCCTCGCCCAGGCTGCCGCCCAGGGCCAGACAGATCCGAAGCGCCCGGATGTGCGAGAGGCAATCCGGGCGACCCGGGCCTACAACAAGGCCGGGCACACGCTCTTCCACGACGTGGTCGGTGCAGCCAAGGGCGTAAGGCACTTCGCCGATGCGGCTGCTGCCGGTGCGGCCCAGGGTGTCGCCGGGGCAATCGGACTAGACCCTCACCGGCTCGGCTTTGCGCCGTCGTCTCCGAAGACCGGGGTAATGGGAAGCCCGGTCCCCGGGGTCAGCCCGAGGACGGTCGTGCGGACGGCGAAGACCGCAGAGAAGACCGCAGCAGCCGCCACGTCCCAGGACGTGGTCAACCTCCTCACCGGCCACGGCAAGGTCAGCCCACTCGGGACCGCCCTCGGCCTGGCCGCGATCGTCCCGGGCGGCCTGAAGGCCGGAGAAGACATCGTCAGGGCGGCGAAAGCTGGCAAGGGTCTGGAGACGGCGGCAAAGGCTGGCGTTGACTTGGAGAAGGCAGGGAAGGCGGGCCAGGTGCTCCCTGTCCCGAGCGAGCAGGCGCAGGAAGTTGCGGCCGCATTCTCCGGGGCGAAGTCCGCACGAGCTGCCCAGGACGTGAGACGGAGCCAGGAGTTCCAGCGGCGAGTCGGCAAGGTGGACGCCGCCTTCGAGGCCGAGGGCGGAGGCCGGGCCGGGCACTTTGCAGGCCTGCGGCAGATGGGCGGCGCCTACGAGAAGCTCCCCTTTGGCGCTCTTCAGCACGCGACTCCGGAGACGCTCGACAAGCTGCACAACGAGATCCAGGACCTGCCGCATCTACAGACGATGGAGAAGCGGCGGCTGGGGATTGCGATTGAGAACGCCGCCGCGCACGGACGCCTGCCGCAGCCGAACGAGATCGACCTGATGGAGAAGGCCTTCGGCAAGGAGGCAGCACAGCAGTTTGCCAGCGCGGGCAAGGTGCCGATCGGCGATGTGATCTCGAACATCGCCAACATCCCCCGGTCGATCATGTCTGCGGGCGATCTGTCTGCTCCCTTCCGCCAGGGGCTGATGGCTTTCGCCATGCACCCGGCACTCGCGGCCAAGCAGCTCCCGAAGATGTTCAGGGACTTTGCCAGCGAGGCCCATTACGGGAAGGGCATGGGCGAGATCCACGCCGATCCCGAATTCGAGAATTCTCTGCAGGCCGGGGTCGGATACACCGAGCTTGGCCCACGCGCTGCCCACCGCGAAGAGGCCTTCGGCTCCAAGGCCGCAGAGGGGATCAGCCCTGG
>Ga0075425_100003899_pt1 | contig 15264 bp, 13 predicted proteins | sample SoiMethybrSBSTD4_FD_75300 | JGI IMG/M metagenome (GOLD analysis project Ga0075425, IMG submission 75300) | Bulk soil microbial communities from a Populus tree surrounding site in Tennessee, USA - Soil MetaG P. TD hybrid SBSTD4 | ecosystem: Environmental > Terrestrial > Soil > Tree plantation...
TTAGACCACGCACCGGGATGGGCTCGCGGTTGCGTTGCAGTTTGCCTCGCACCCAGCGGTACTCACCACTATCGTGAACCTCCACCGCAAAACCGCTGTACGCCCAGAGAGGTGGAGCGGATTCCCCGTCGGGCGGCTGGATAAAGGGCCTAGCCAAAATCTTTGTTACCTCAAGTCAACAGCTGAATGCTCCAAGCAGATGTCTTGAAAAAACGCGGTGTCCATCGCGCCTTTAATCCTTCCAAGACAATATCCACAGAGCATGTCCAAATCGTATTTTTGGGCCAGTTGATTACAAAGTTTCTCAATTTGAATCGCCGCATTTGGATTTCCCTGCTCCCACAAAACGTGCACAGATTCCCCGAAAAATGCGACCCTGGGATGCTCTTGTTTTGTCGCATTCGACGCCGTCTTAATGAGCTTGCTAAACGTCTCAAAAAATCGAACGGTATCGGGCATGCCATCCACTATGAACGTCGAGAGGGCGAGAGCCACATCCAATTGGATATACCTGCCCTGCTCAATTGCAGCACCAACGTCCAAACCGCATGCTTGCAGCGTCCGAAGCAGGCTGTTCTGATGTGGCTCGGTTGCGAGAACGATAGCCGCATTCCCGAGTTTCAGAGCGTCCCCTATGAACTTTGTCGCTGCGTCCACTAGCCCTTGATCGTCAGAATAGAACCCGACCTCATGCCGACGTAGATTGTTTGCGTCCAGCCGCGGGGCAACCGCGACGACCGTGTCGCGGCTAGTGCCTTCCGCACTCTTCAAATCAGCAGGCTCGGTGTCGCAACTGGCCAACCTAACACTGATAAACCGCTTCCCCTCAAGAACCGCCTTGATTGCGGACAATAGTTCGCCGGCCGCATCCGACTTGACGACGTAGCCACGTGCACCTGTGCTTAAAGCTTCTTCGACAATGTCAGAAGAGCGGTTTTCGCTTAAGAACAGAATTTTGGAACCAGGGGAAACCTGTCGGATGCGGCGTGCGGCTTCAATACCGTTGATCGTGGGCAGTCCGATATCCAGCAAAATCAGTTCCGGCTGCAGCTCTTGCGCTTGCCGAACCGCTTCCATTCCGTCCGAAACTTGTCCGATGATTCTTAGGTCTGTCTGCGTTTGGAGCACAGTCGATACAAACCTCTGCCAGGGTTCGTAATCATCTACAACGAGAAGCCGAGTAAAATGTGTACCCACTGAAGCCCCCTCAGCCTCAGTTATGCGCGACCGCTCACCGAAAATTGATCAACATCACAGCCTAGATCACCAGGAGTGTAAACGTTGTCTCGTGGATGTAATCGTGCTGTCAAGGCAGAGACCATACCGACTATCCGATGATCCGACGTTGCTCTGGGTCAACCTCGGTTTCACGACAATGGTGTTGCCTAGACAGAATGTCGGCTGACATCTCTTCCGTTCTGTCTTTCGGAACAAGCCGGTATGAAAGTTGCTACTGGTTGTCAGGGCTGGACTCGTCAGTGAAGGATCAGGGCGAGAGAAATCCTACTCCCATTTGAGCCAACAGTGCAGCATTTTTTGAACGTTTCCCTCGGGGAAACGACAGCAAGATTACCTCGCTTCTGCTTCGGGACTGCTATTGCATGCGATTTTAACGTGCTGACCATCCGATTACGAGCTTCGTCAATAGCCACCGGGAGACTAACGCCACTGCGCCTGTTCTCGACTCTACTCATTGACCAAGAAAAAGGTGAACGGAAGGCCCAAGCTTGCGACATTGCCTGTTACGGCAAACAATACTTTGCCACTCGCTATTTCATCGGGCTTTTTGCGGAGTGTAAAAGTCTGGACGCCACGAATGGGCGAGGGTCCCACAGGGATGCAGCGGATGCGGCGATTATGGCTGCGTGGTAGTTCGGGGGTCCGTTAAGCCGCTTCGCGGTAGCTCGGACTCCGCTGCTTTTCTTCAGGTTCTAGCACCTGATTGAGTTGCATCACAAGTGCCGTCAGCCCGTCAGAGTCCATTTCCTTACTGGCTTGCTCCGCGAGTATGCGCCAATCTCTAGGTTATGGGGTCACGGTTATGGGGTCACGGGAAACCGCCTTTTTCATGGGTCCGGTTTTATCAAGCTACTATTGGCTCAACAACTACGTCTGAGCAAAACTGCACACCCCGAGGCGCCAGCGTCAGCGTTCACACTTCCTTAACAGCAACACAAAGTTTACTCATTGATAACGGGGCGCTATTGGATGCTTCAGTTCTCTCTTCCCCCTGGTCGTTTGACCCCTGCCATTGAACCTCTTAAACTTTTATAAAGACACCTGCTCTCCGGTCCATCCAGGGAGGACTTCCTGATTTCGGTTTTCATGCCTTGCAAGAAGCTGACATTTGGTTCCGTGTTGTTCTTGGCCTTTGCGTCCGTTCGCCTGCTTGCGCAAGGAGGTGTACAGCTTGAGAACAGCGAGACGCTCTTCACGGTCCTGACCGCGATCAACAATTGTGGATACGATGCGGAGATTACGGGGTCCGATCCGTTGCGCTTGGCCATTCGCCGGGAAGTGGGCAGCAAACTGGAAAGCTCCACCGAGGCGAAGTCTGCTTCGGATACTCTCTGCGCGTTTTACCACGATCACCAGCAGGCGACCGACGCTCGCACGCTGTCGAATTATGTTTCGCTGGCGCTGTATTTGAATCCGCCGCCAGAGTTGACGCCGAGGGTCAAAGAAGCGGATTTGCCGCCCGACGCAAGCGGCGTGCTCGGATTCGTTCCATTGCTCGCGAAGTTCTATGCTGCAGCCGGGCTTCACCAGATTTGGCAGCAGCACGAGGCTGCATATGCAGCCTTTAACACACAATACCGCGAGCCTCTGGTGCAGATGATTTCTGCTACAGAGTTTTATCTGCGTCTGCCATCGGGAAACTACCAGGGGCACTCGTTCACCGTTCTGGTTGACCCAATGGGCGCGCCGTCGGAGATCAACGCGCGCAGCTACTCAAACGATTACTACGTCATCGTCACTCCCGCTCCGGGTTCCGGGCCCAAGATTGACCTGATCCGGCACACTTTCCTTCACTTTCTGCTCGATCCGATGGTAGGGAAGTTCGCCGGAAATCTAAAAGCGCTTGATCCGTTGACGGATGCACTGCGCCTCGCGCCTATGGATGAAAGTTTCAAAGAAGACCCAACCCTGCTGGTTACTGAGTGCCTGATTCGCGCGGTCGAGGCACGGACGATGGCAGGCGGCAAAGCGCCTCAACCAGAGCAGGAACGCTCGCTTGTTGAATCTGAGCAGCAAGGGTTTACCTTGGCTCGTTATTTCTACCAACGTCTGTTGCTGTTCGAGAAAGACAGCGTCGGCTTCAGGGCGGCATTGCCGCCTATGATCGGCGGGATCGATGTACGCGCTGAAGAGAAGCACGCGGGACAAATTCAGTTCGCGGCGGCTGCCGAGCCGGAGTTGTTGCACCTCTCTCGGCCGAAAGAAAGTAAGCTGTTGGTCACAGCGGAAGAGCGACTGTCGGCGGGAGATGTCCAGACTGCGGAGAAGCTAGCCAAGCAAGCGCTCGCTGAAAAGAGTGAAGATCAGGGGCGGGCGCTGTTCATTTTGGCGCAGATTGCCTTGCGGGGAAAGATGGAAGGAACTCAGGAAGACGCGAATTCGACCGAGCCCAGAGCCATACGGGCAATGCGCCAAGCCCAACCCTACTTTGAGCGGGCGCTGAACGCGACCAGTGAACCCAAGGTGGTAGCCTGGTCCCACATCTATTTGGGAAGAATCATGGATTTGCAGGACGACGAAGAAGACGGCCCCAAGCGCGCTGCGGCGATCGAACACTACAAGGCCGCGGTGAGCGTGAGCGGTTCGTTGCCCGAGGCCCAGGCCGCCGCTGAAGAAGGATTGCAGAAGCCGTATGCGCCGCCGAATCGCGCGCAACAGGACTCGCAGCCTTCTCAAGAAGAACAAAAGCAGTAGTATCGAACCTGGAAATTCGGCACATGAAGATTAGGACGGCAATCGCGGTGGTTTCTGTGATGGCGGCGGGATATTCGCTGGCATCGGCTCAGTCCACGGCACAACCCGCGTCACAGGCCGGGAGTTCCCAGGCATCCTCCCGCGGGCCCATCCAGACGAAGACCGCAGCCGAGTATCAGGCGTACCAAGCTGCCATCGCGAACGAAAAAAATCCTGACGCGATGGAAAAGTCCGCAGACGATTTTGCCGCCAAGTTTGCCGACAGCGCCGTGCGCGTGCTGCTTTACCGCATGGCGATGAACGCGTACCAGACGGCGGGAAACCCGCAAAAAATGATGGACGTGGGCCTCAAGGTGCTCAACCTGGACAAGGATGATCCTGAAGCTCTGATTGGCGTCGCGGAAGTACTGGAAGAGCAGACGGCAGCCACCGATCTCGACAAGGACAACCGGGCAAAGCGCGCCATCGAATATGCGCAGCACGCCCTCGAGACTATTGACACTGATTTGGCGGTTCCTGCCGGCACGCCTCCAGAGAAGGTAGAAGCGTACAAGAAAGGACTGCGGTCTACCGCGTACGCCATCGTCGGTACCGTACAGTATAAGCAAGAGAAATACGCGGATTCAGAAGGCAATTTGCGAAAAGCCATCGATGCTGATGCTGCAAATCCGGACCCGGTCGTGGTGTTGCGTTTGGCGCTCGCTCTCGATCAGCAGCAGAAATACCCTGAAGCCCTGCAGCAGGCAAGTAAAGCGGTTGAACTCACGCAAGAAGGTAGTGACGTTGGCAAAATGGCCCGCAGCGAGCGTGACCGGCTAGTGACCGTGACGGGCGGAAGCGCTCCGCCGAGTTCACCATCGCAAGGCTCCAATTCCACCCACTAGTTCCAGCAATGAACCCCGCCATCACGAAAGACCGAGAAGTTGCGACGCTTGAACAATCGCTGGGCCACTCGTTTTCATCGCCCGAATTGCTGCAACGCGCGCTGACGCATAGTTCGCAGGCCCGCGAGTCGGACGCGCTCCGTCCCGGTTCCGCAGAGCGCAGTAAAGATAATGAGCAACTTGAGTTCCTGGGAGATGCGGTCCTGGGACTGGTCGCAACCGAGGAGCTATTCAATCGATTCCCACAGTTCAGCGAGGGCCAGCTTTCAAAATTGCGGGCCCACTTGGTCAGCAAGAACCATCTTATTAACGTTGCGGAACGGCTGGAGCTCGGGAAATATCTGCGCCTCGGGCGAGGCGAAGAGAAGAGTGGCGGACGCAGCAAGGCCGCTTTATTGGTAGACGCTTTAGAAGCAGTGCTAGGCGCCGTTTATCTGGATGCGGGCTTCGATACCGCTCGCTTGCTGATTCTGAAGCATGTCTTATCGCAGGAACTGGAGGCGTTCGTTTCCAGTGGCCGTGCGGCACGGGTAACCGACTACAAATCTGCCTTGCAGGAAAAGCTGCAGGCGGCCAGTCGTCCGCAGCCGCTTTACGTGATGGTAAAGGAATCGGGGCCGGAACACCGCAAGACTTTTACCATTGAGGCCCGGCTGCTGGCAACGGGAAACGGGCAAGTTGAGTATGTCGGGCGGGCCGAAGGGTCCACGAAGAAGAATGCGGAGCAGGACGCTGCGCGCCAAGTGCTTGAGCATCTTGCCAGCAAGGAGAATGGAGCAGAGCTGTGAGTGCTGGCATTCAACGTTCTTCGGGACTGCCGGAATCGCTGCAGTGGCTGATGGGGATCGTTGTCATCGCGATCTTTATCGTCACTTTCATCGTGCAGGCGTTTCAGATCCCTTCGGAGTCCATGGAGAACACGCTTCTGACCGGCGACTACCTGCTGGTCGACAAATTCCACTTCGGCGCCGATGATTTAGTCGGAAAGATCCTGCCCTATCGCAAGGTGAAACGCGCCGACATCATTGTGTTTCACTATCCGATCGATCCCCGGCTGCATTTCGTGAAGCGAGTGATCGGCGTTCCCGGAGACCACATCCGTTTGATTAACCGGCAGGTATATGTGAATGGCTCTGCGGTTCCGGAACCTTATGTCCATTACTTTCGGCCTCACGATAACGGCCCTGAAGCCATGTTTCGCGATGATTTTCCACGAGTTGATCTGCCCGTGTCAGGCCTCATAGGTTCCTGGTGGCAGCAGATGAAAAAGCTTGTCGAGGACAAACAGTTGATCGTCCCTGAAGGCAGCTATTTTGTGATGGGTGACAACCGCGACGACAGCTCCGACAGCCGCTATTGGGGTTTCGTCCCACAGCAGAATATTGTCGGGAGGCCGTTGGTTATCTACTGGTCTATGCGCAAGCAGGAAGACGGCAACGATACGGCAAATGATAAACTTACGCGGTTCATCTATGCTATGGGCCACCTGATGCAGATCACGCGCTGGGACCGCACACTTCGCCTGGTAAATTGACTTCCAAATTACTCCACGAGGAAGAGCGCTTGGCAAAGAAAGAGCAAGAAAAGAAAGACGAAAAGCCAAAAGAAACTACCGTCGAATTTCTGGCGTCTTTGGCCGGAGTTCTGGTTACCGGCCTGTTCATTATCACCTTCATTCTGCAGGCATTTGAGATCCCGTCCGCTTCCATGGTGAAGACCCTTTTGATCGGGGACCATGTTTTTGTGAATCGCGTTCAATTTTCGCCTCGCAGCAAATGGCTAGGCCCGCTTCTCCCCTATAGGGAAATTCATCACGGCGACATTGTGGTTTTCCTGTCTGTGGATCCGCGCACGCCGGAGCTTTACATCGTCAAGCGCATTATCGGACTGCCGGGCGATCGCATTCATCTGCGTGACGGATTCGTTTATCGCAACGGCGAGAAACTGGACGAGGTCGCTTACGTCAGGCACAGCCCTGACGCTCCTCCCGATGCTTACCGCGACAACTTTCCCGCGGTTTCGCCAGGGGAAGAGGGAAACGTTATTGATGACTGGAAGCTGACGATTCAGAGCCACATAGACAACGGCGACATTGTGGTGCCTCCTGACAGCTACTTCGGTATGGGCGATAACCGGGATGTGAGCCTCGATAGCCGTTATTGGGGATTTATTCCAAAAGAGAATGTAATTGGCCGGCCCATGTTCATTTATTGGTCGTTTGAGACGCCGGAAGATCAGTACCAGCAGAAGGAACTCGGCCAAAGGCTTTCTTTCCTGGGCCACGTGATCATTCACTTCTTCGACGAAACTCGTTGGAGCCGCACGCTGAAGGCGGTGAAGTGAAACGCCTTTTACTCAAGTCGTTTTCGCGGCGGAGTTTGATTACGATTGCCGTCGTTCTTATTGCACTTCTGGTTGCGCGCCCGCAAGCTGGGCGCTTGCGCTGGAGGATTTCAAATTCCATTAGTCTCGCGATCGGCAAGCGCGTCCAAATCGGATCGGTGCACCTTCGCTTCTTGCCGCGACTCGGGTTTGAATTGGATGACTTGCTCATTTATGACGATCCGGCTTTCGGGTCCGAACCTTTATTGCGTGCCCAGGATGTAACCGCAACCTTGCGCTTGATATCGCTGGTACGGGGAAGGTTCGAAGTATCGAATCTATCGCTTAACAACGCCAGCCTGAATGTGACTCGCGATTCGCAAAGCAGGTGGAGCCTTGAAGACCTGTTGCAGCGTACTTCCCAGATATCTACTGCGCCAACCTCGTCGGGCTACCGCGAATCTCGCCCAGAATTCCCCTATATTGAGGCCTCGCATGCCCGGGTGAATGTCAAAATCGGCGCCGAGAAGACCCACTTTGCTTTGACCGATGCTGAGTTCGCGCTCTGGCAGGAATCGGAGGCGGTTTGGGGCCTGCGGCTGAAAGCACGGCCCATCCGCACGGATGCGAATCTGACCGATACCGGCGTTATTAACATCAGTGGGTCATGGCGCCGCGGCGCGCCATCTGAAACTCCCATCGAGGCTACATTTCAATGGAAACAAGCGCAGGCAGGCCAGATTTCGAAGCTTATTGCCGGAGAAGACAAAGGCTGGCGTGGGGGGGTATTGATCTCTGGCGCACTTTCCGGCACTTCGAAGGACCTGAAAATTGTAGCTGACGCCTCCGTTGACGATCTTGGCCGCTACGATATTTTCGACAATGACACACTGCCGATTGCGGCGCATTGCGTCGCCCTGTACAACTTGCCAGCTAATAGTTTTTCAGATCTCGAGTGCTCCTCGCCCGTGGGGACCGGGAATCTCCACTTGAAAGGCGAAGCGAAAGGGCCGGCTTTTTCCAGCTACGGATTCACGCTCAGCGTAAATCAAGTGCCTGCGCAGTCGCTCGTAACCGTGCTACAGCACGTCGCGCCCTCCCTGCCGCAAAACCTGGATGTAAAAGGCCTCGTAAACTCCTCCATTGAGATCGGACGCACTGCAGCCAGTGAGCCGGCTGCGTGGCGGGGAGATGGAGAACTGGTCAACCTGGCGATCGTCCGCGGCAATGGATCTCCATTTCTGCTCGATCGTGTTCCCTTCAGTATTGTTCCGGGTACGAGGCCAGGCGTGGAGGTCGGACCTGTCGATATCGTGCTCGGCCGCACTTCTACGGTACAGGTACGGGGCGCTGTTTCGCTTGCTGGGTACGAGGCATCGATTCGCGGCGAGGCAAATGTACCCCGCTTACTGCAGCTTGCTTCGGCGTTCGGCGTGCCTGTGCCCACGGTTGCGGCTGAGGGCGTATCGACGGTGAACCTGACAGTGGCAGGAGATTGGAGTGGCACTCCTTCGGCGGTAACCGGCGCAGCGCAAGTGCACAATGTGCGGGCCCAAGTACGAGGACTGAATGCCCCGCTCGAAATTCGCACTGCGAACCTGACGCTGGGAAGCGATTCTGTTCGCGCACAAAACATCAATGCTGTGGCCGGTGGCATGCAATGGCACGGCTCGATGATCATCCCGCGCCCTTGCCCGACACCCAAAGATTGCACACTTCAGTTCAATGTTCACGCCGCCGAAGTCAGCGCGGCATCGCTCAATAATTTGCTGAACCCCGCGGCACGGAAGCAGACCTGGTACAGACTGCTTTCCTTCGGCGACAAAGTGGCTCCTTACCTGCTGCAGGCGCGTGCCAGCGGAAGGCTTTCGATCGACAAACTGGCACTCGGAACGGCGAGCGCAGACCAGTTTTTCGCCAATGTCTTACTCGACCAGGGAAAGCTCACAGTCTCAGGATTTCATTGCGCCGTTGTAGGTGGGAAAATCAACGGAGACTGGAAGGCGGACTTTTTTGCCAAGCCGCCGGTGTATGTGGGAAACGGCAACATCGAGGGTATTGCGCTCGATCAACTTTCCGACCTCATGCGAAACAACTGGATCGAAGGGGCCGGATCGGCGCGCTATGAATTCAAGACTCAAGGGTGGGGGCTTCAGGACGTGATCGCCAACGCCGGCTTGAGTGCGACCTTCGCCGTAAAGGATGGGCGATTTCCTCGTGTCGTGCTCACCACCCAGGGCGGTCCCCTTCGCGTTAAATCCTTCGAAGGGGAATTGAGTCTCAAGGACGGCGACATTTCTTTTGAAGACGCGAAACTTAGCGCCCAAGACGGCATTTATATCGTGAGTGGGACGGCATCGGTGAGTGGCGCACTCAACCTGAAGATGGTGAATGAAGGAGCTCCCGGATACGACATTTCAGGTACCCTGACCCGAACCCGAGTTTCGCAGCTTGCAACCACCTCGGCCCGCGCATCTTTGAAGCCGTGAAGAGACTCACCTCGATTATTCTGCTGGGTTGCTTTTCGCTTCTCTGCTCGGCGGCCAGTTCTCCCGAACTTGTCAGTGCCGAGAAGAAGCTGCGCCACATTGAGACAAACGGCGCCGCCGCTCACCCCGATCAGACTCCGACGGTTCTGACCGAGAAAGAAGTAAACGCCTACGTTGCGTCGGACAATGTGAAGCTGCCCGACGGCGTGAAATCGGTGCGGCTCCTCGGTGCACCTGGAGTGATTACCGGGACCGCGCAGGTCGATTTTGATAGAGTGCGCGAGGGGGCACACTCGTCAAATCCATTGCTGGGAATTTTCACCGGCGTGCACGAGGTCGTGGTTGCCGCTCACGGGCATGGGACAGCAGGGAAGGGCTACGTTCACGTCGATTCTGTGTCGTTGGATGGAGTCGAGGTACCGCATTTCATTCTCGAATTGTTCGTGGAAAAATTTCTGACACCCAAGTATCCGCAAATCGGCATCGACTCCCAGTTCGCGATGCCAGACCGGATAGATACAGCTGTGGTGGGCGATCATCAGATGACGCTTAGCCAGAAATGAACCTAGTGGTCGTCGCCAATCCGGACTCGCAAACGAGGGAACGGTCAGTTTGGACTCGTCGTGGACCTGCGGTTAAGCCACCAAACACAACACGGGCCGAGGACAAAAAACACGATGACTACGACGACTGCGTCATTTGAATCTTTCTTAAAGTAGTCTCTAATCAAATCCGCTACTCCGACAAAGAGTAGGGCAAATATGTTTAGTGCGTTTGTTGTCCAAAAGGGTCATGCTGCGGGTGCAGCTTTCGTAATGGACTAATCTGCCATAGATTCGCATCGAAGCGTTACAACGTTACACGCCAAACTGACCCAGTACGGCGAACGACGTACGACCTACGACCAACGACGCTTCTTATGCTATGTTTGACCACTTGCAGCGAGGTCAAGATGCCACGATACGAATATCGGAAGTTGGGCCCAACCCCTGAAGCGGAGAAGCTCTTCCTCGAATGGATTGAGTGGCTCGATACGGAGTTCACTAAACCTGATCCCGAGCATCGGTCGCTTGTGGTCCGTGATGCCTTGCACGAGCTGTATCTCGGCAAGCCATATTCAGCGCCGGACGGAGACTTCGCGCAATGCGCGACAGTGCATTCGTTCGACCCGCGCAACGCAACGCTGGAACCGGAGTATTACGGCGACGCGGACGCGGCGAAATATGCCGAGCGCAAGCCGCTTATTTGGTTCTGGATGATGTATGACCGTTCGCCTGTCGGCCTGAATCACTGGCTCGGCTTCCGCGTGCGGGCCATGCTGGCGCGCCATGTCTTCAAACATTGCGGTAACAACGTAAAGATCTTTCATGGGGTCGAAGTGACGTTCGGCTACAACCTGACCGTGGAGGACAACTGCACCATCCACAAATACGTCCTCCTTGATGATCGGGGAGAACTCATTATTCACGCAGGCAGTTCGATCTCGGATTATGCGAACGTTTACACTCATGCGCACGACTTGAATGACGGCATGATCATTACCAATCACAAAACCGAGCTTGGTCCGAAGGCGCGCGTGACGTATCACGCGACCGTCCTTAGCGGCGTGCGAGTTGCCGAGCATGGGCTGGTTGGCTCGGTGGGCGTGGCATCGAAGGACGTGCCGCCCTATCACATCGTCGGCGGCGTGCCGGCCAAAACGATCAAGGTGAAGACGATTGCGCCTGGAGGTCGAGAGCCTTAAATGGGTGGCGCGGACACTCCTGTCGGCGACGAAGAACCCAAATGCATGCTAGATTTCGGTTGCTTCGCGGGCGAGGGCGCCCGCGCCACACGTGTTACTATCAAGCCAGCCTTCGCCGCGGAAAGCGAATGACCCTCGAAATCGTTGGAAAAATCTTTCAGTTCATCGCTTTCCTGTTCGCCATCAGCATCCATGAGTCGGCTCACGCCTGGATGGCAAACCTGCGCGGTGATCCCACTGCGCGCATGCTCGGCCGAATTACGCTGAATCCCATCAAGCATATTGATCCCATTGGAACAATTCTGATGCCACTGATCGCAATGTTTGGCAACATTCCAACTCTGGGGTGGGCGAAGCCGACGCCGGTTAATCCGAACAACTTCCGCCGCCCGGTGCTCGATGACGTGTTGACCTCAGTCGTCGGACCGGTCAGCAATTTCGTTGTGGCCACCGGTGCCACCGTGCTTCTGCTGGCTATCAAACTGACATCTTCGGTTGGCAGAGAGGCTGTGAACAACCCTGTTCACGCGCAATCTCCACTCGGTGCTCTGTGCATTCTGCTGTTCGCATTCCTGGAGATCAACGTATTGCTCGCAGTATTTAATCTGATCCCGATCCCGCCGCTGGATGGAAGTCACGTTTTGCGCCACTTCTTGCCCGACACGATACGGCAGGTTTACGACATGGTGGGAATGTTTGGCTTACTTGCATTGATTTACTTTGCTCCCAATCTTCTGGGGAAGCTCATGGCACCCGTCCTCGGCCTGTTCCTATGGGTACTCAGCGCATGACGGGCCCCCCTTCTCGCAAACGCGTTCTCAGTGGCATGCGCTCAACCGGCAAGCTACACCTTGGCAACTACGTCGGAGCGTTGCAGAACTGGGCGCGCATGCAGGATGAGTATGAGTGCTTTTTCTTTATCGCGGACTGGCATGCGCTCACCACCGATTACGCCGACACCTCGCAGGTGAAGCAGAATTCGATTGAGGTCTTGCTCGACTGGCTGGCTGCCGGGCTCGATCCCGAGCGCTGCACCATGTTCATCCAGTCGCACGTGCCGCAGCACGCGGAACTACATCTTCTTTTCTCGATGGTCACGCCGCTTGGCTGGCTGGAGCGCGTACCGACCTACAAAGAGCAGCGGGAGAACATCACGGAGAAAGATTTGGGAACTTACGGATTTCTGGGGTATCCAGTGCTGCAGGCGGCTGACATTCTGATTTACAAGGGCGATTTTGTACCCGTAGGCGAAGACCAGGTGGCACATGTGGAACTGACGCGAGAGATCGGGCGGCGGTTTAACCAGTTTTATTCGAGGGTCTTCCCCGAGCCAGAGGCTCTTAAAACCAAAGCCGCCAAGCTTCCCGGCACCGATGGCCGCAAGATGTCGAAGTCGTACGGGAACACGATTCTGTTGACCGATCCTGAACCAGTTCTGCGGCAAAAACTCAAGACCATGGTGACCGATCCTGCCCGGGTGCGCCGCACCGATCCCGGCAATCCCGATGTTTGCCCGGTCGGCGACCTGCACAAGATTTTCAGCGACAAAGAAACTATCGCCAAAGTTGACGTTGGCTGTCGCACAGCGGGGATCGGTTGTATCGAGTGCAAAAGCTGGGCCGCCGACGCGCTGGTTAACATCTTGAATCCCATGCAGCAGCGCCGCAAAAAATATGAGGAGAACCCGCGCGTGGCCTGGGATATCCTTGAGGCAGGCTCGGCGCATGCGCGCGATGTCGCTTCGCGGACCATGAACGAAGTTCGGGAGGCGATGAAGATGTCGTTGGAGTTTGAAGCGCCGGGAAACGCTCAGGGAGCCAAATAGCGGATGGTGCAGGGAGTTCGAATCCTAATGGAGGAACGTCAAAATCCCCACCCGGTCCCGCAAAAACCGCGAGACAAGGATGGGGCAGCCGCCGATGAGGTTCTGGTCCAGGGCAGCCTCGCTCGGAAACCGGCTGTCACGAGTGCAAAAGAACCCGACAGCGACTCCCCGTTCGCCGTTGCCCTAGCCAACGTTTACGAAGGTCCGCTCGATCTCCTGCTTGACCTCGTTCGCAAACAAGACATCGACATCTACGACATCCCGATCGCCAAGATAACCGCCCAATATCTCGCGTACGTAGAGCGCCTGCGGGAGTTGGACGTGAACGTCGCTGCCGAATTCATTTACATGGCGGCGGTGCTAATTCATATCAAGTCGAAGATGCTGCTCCCTCGTGATCCTGCGGCGAGCTCGGAAGAACAGGAAGATCCGCGCGCAGAGCTGGTGAACCGCATGCTGGAACACGAAAAGTTCAAGTCGGCCGCACAGATGCTCATGCAGAAACAGCAGATCGAAGACGCGGTACGGTCGAATCCTGCCATCCGCGAGTTTATAGACGCCGAAGGCACCGAGCCGGAGTTCGCCGCCGACGTGATTGATCTGGTGAAGACTTTCCAGCAAGTTCTGGAGCGCGTGCGCTCGCGGCCGATCCTGCAGGTGGACGAAGAAACTGTGACTGTCAGCCAGATGATCGACTATCTGCGCCGCCGGCTCTCTCTGGAAGACCGGCCATTGCGGCTGAAACAGATATTGCAGAACGTGCAGTCGCGAACGGCGCTCGTGTGTATGTTTCTCGCCTTACTGGAACTGGTTCGTTTACAGGCCATTCAGTTGAGGCAAGATCGCCTCTTCGGGGACATCCTCGTGCGGAAACATGTGGGATTCGACGCCGCCATGGCTGAGCAGGCGGTGGTGAGGGACGATTGGAGATGATTAAATCATCGGTTTTAATCCTCCCAACACTGTCATCCCGAGCGAAGAACATCACCCACGGAACGGTGATCTTCGCACTCCCGACGGACCTGCTTTGTGCCTCTGTCCGGCAAACAGCAGGTTCCTCCACGCACCGTTTGATCGCTTCGCGATCAACCAGCTTGGTCGGAATGACAGTAGTTGGTAATTCATACACACAAAATGAGTCTTAAAGCACAAATCGAAGCCATCATCTACGCGGCAGAGACGCCGATCACGCTCGACCAGATTATCGAACTGGTCAAAGATCCCGCAGGAACTGAGAACGGCACGCAGTTGCGGGCGGCTGTCGTGCTTGCCATCGGAGAACTCAAGGCCGAATACGCCCTCGACGGGCACGGCATCGAAATCCGCGAAGTGGCCGACGGATACCGCATGTCCACCAAGCCCGAGCAGCATGAAGTGGTGCGCTCCTTCGCCAAGAGCCTCAAGCCGCCCATTCGTCTCTCGCTTCCAGCCCTCGAAACCCTCGCCGTCATTGCCTACAAGCAACCGGTCACAGTTCCCGAGATCAGCGAAATTCGTGGTGTGGATTCGAGCGGGGTCATCGCCACCCTGCTCGATCGCAAGCTGATCACGACATCAGGCCGGAAAGACGTGATTGGTCGTCCCATTCTGTATAAGACCACGAAGGAATTTCTCCTCCGCTTCGGCTTGAAAGATGTGAACGAACTCCCCAGTATGGAAGAGTTCGAGAAGCTGGTGGCGCAGTCGTTTCAGAGCGACTTGCTGCCGGATGAAGCCAACGACTCACCCACCGACAAACAGCAGTCTGAAAATCAAGAACAGCCTGGGGAAGTTGAACGTGTCAAAACTGCGTAGCTCGTTATGCGGATACAGAGCGTTCAGTTTCTGCTCTTTGGAAAGTCAAAAATGATTTCGTAAATCGCCGGGTCGACGCGTCGCATGATCGGGTTGGCCGACGGAAACGGCCGATCACCTGAGACTTCATCTAAATCCTTGCCAACAGCACTTGGTGCAAGCATAATGACTCGACCATCTCCCTCAAACTCCTGCTCAAGCGTCCCTTTTTCCCAAGAGCGCACAGTCCCTTGGTAGTCCCACCCGAAACCCAGCAACGTAAACGGCCGCCCA
>Ga0075425_100003900_pt1 | contig 15262 bp, 14 predicted proteins | sample SoiMethybrSBSTD4_FD_75300 | JGI IMG/M metagenome (GOLD analysis project Ga0075425, IMG submission 75300) | Bulk soil microbial communities from a Populus tree surrounding site in Tennessee, USA - Soil MetaG P. TD hybrid SBSTD4 | ecosystem: Environmental > Terrestrial > Soil > Tree plantation...
GGGGTGGTTTTCCTTTTTGTTTTCATTCGGAAAACCACCCCGGCCTCGCGATCAGTGGATGCTTCGCGATGTTTTTTGAATCGCTCGGCCACCCCTCCTTGCGGTGATGCAAGGAGGGGATTATTTGCTCCATTCCAATTTGTTCACAGCTTCTATGACCGCCCATCAACGAAACGCACAGACAGGCTTCCTACACCGCCGTATTCAATCGTAAGCGGCATATCGATGGGAACCACAACGACTCCTCCGGGGTAGGAGCCTGTCGTGACGATCTGTCCGGCCCTCAACGTCTCCTTCCGGCCTGAAAGAAAGTTTGCAAGCCAAACCAGAGGCGTCAGCGGATGTCCACTCGGATGCTGTGTGTCCCGCTCGAAGACGACAGCCTCAGGCGACGCAATCCTGATTCGCAAGCTGTCGAGTTTCCGTTCGAACGCATTCGGCACTTCCGGGCCGACAAATAACGCCTGGTTCTGAATGCAGTCCGCGAGATTCTCCGGAAACGGCACTGCGGCCGGATCAGAAAATCTGGAGCCGATGAGTTCCAGCACCATGTGAGCTCGCGCAAAGGCCCGGCGCAGATCCCCTTCATCGTACGGCTGTTCGCGTGGAGGCAGATCGTTGCCAATCACAAATGCAATTTCCGGCTCGATCTTGGCGACGCCGTCATGCAAAAGAATAGGACACGGCGATTTGGAGATAATTGCCGAGGCCGGCAATGGAGCAAGGAAAGGGCCACGGGGCTGCGGCAGTGCGGCTTTCCATCCACCGATCGGGTCACCGAGCAGTTCCATAATTCGGCGCTGAACAACCAGCGCCTCGTCGTTGTTTGCAAGCTTGCACGAGGCGGGAAGACTTTGCAGAAGCTGCTTTTCGCGGCGAGCTGCGCTGAGAATACGAGCGGCTTCTTCTATGTTTGTCATTAGCAGAAAAGTTGTGTGATTAAAACCTGATCGTTAGGGGTAATGTAAACGCCGATAGCCTCGCTTTGAAACATCGCGCTCAGGATATTGTGACGATGTCCGAGACTGCTCATCCACCCTTTTACTGTGGATTGCGCGATGTTTTCGGTCGTGTTCCATTCGTACGTTGCTTTGTCGCCATTGAAGATGACGCGATTGTACAGATTGTTCTGGAATATGTTTTCCGACAAGCCCTCGGTTATGTAATCACCCGACATCTTCCGGCACGTGTAGTGAAGAGCGCGCGCTCTTGCCGTTGGGCCTTTCCCGTCAGGATCAATGTGATCGAAATACTTCCGGTCGAACATATCTTTGCTGTGAACGCGCGCAATTTCGAAAAGGCGTTTGTCCATTTTCAACGGACGCAGTTTTTGGGCAGCTCGCTCGTTATTGATAAGTTCATGAATGCGGAGTTCGAGATTGAAGGGATCGATATGAGGCTGGGCCTGCGCGAAGGCGATGATTAATGCAAGCGCTCGAAGCATGTGGCTACGGCCGGAATGGGCGGCCTTTGGTCGCGAGTTTCTTCTCGAGCTTTTCCGTGCAATCGCAGCTGCTGCAGGACCACGTTTCGGTGCCATTGATGTCGCGACACCGGCTGCGGGCATGGGCATCCTGGACTTTGAGGAGGTCAAAGTACTCCTCCCAATACGGCCGCTCCTCAGCGAGTGGTTCGTAGCAATAGCAGACCTCGACCCACTGCACTCGGCCGTTTTCGAACTCGCGTGCTTCCGCCATGTTTCTGAAGTATTCACCACCCGCAACGGATCCGCGGCCAAGCGTTCTATTAAGAATGGCGCGCGCCAATGCTTTTGCTCTTCCCGCCTTTACTTTTGCAGTCACCAGGTAACGCATTTGAAAAGTTTAGCAGAGCCGCAGATTGCGCGGATTACACAGATTTAAATCTGCGTCATCCGCGCAATTCGCGGCTTAGAACACGTATTTCAACGCGAACTGCAGAATTCGCGCATCTTCGGACGATGTGATCAGTCCGAAAGTGTTCAGCGTCGTGAAATTCGAGGCCGGCGCTTTGAATCGCGTGCTGTTCGTTACGTTGAAACCTTCAGCACGAAATTCGAGGCGCTGATTTTCCCTTACCTGGAACACTCGTGAAAGCGCCAGGTCCAACTGCCAGAATCCTGGCCCGAGCAGGCTGTTTCGCTGCGCGTTTCCGAAGGTTCCTAGGGCGGGCTGGCTGAATGCTGAGGGATTCAAGTACGCCTTATAGCTCTTGTCGGAACTATAAGGATCGCCGGTCACATTCGGCCGCTGGGATCCGACTCCGTTCTTCGCGCCATCCTGACCACTGGTAGCTGTGAAATAAGCGCCGCTGGACTTTCTGAAAATTCCCGCCAGCTTCCATTCGGAAGCAAGTGCCTTAAGGGCGGTGTTGGAGAACATTGGCGTCTGCGCAACCGACGTGAGGTTGAACAGATGACGCTTGTCGCCTGTGCAGTTTCCGCGATCGTACTTACGGTCCGCCGGGTTCGTGTATCCGGAGCCGGTGTTGATAGTCGTATAGCCGACATTCAGGTCGCCGATGCAACGCGACAGTGTGTAATTGGCTGCGATGGTTACGCCATTAACGGCACGACGCTGGAGGTTCAGCAGCATTCCGTGATAATTCGATGTCGCGCCATCCTCGAGCAGATCCACGGCCCCAAGCGCCAGGCTGTCCGCCGGCCTTTCAATCGTGAAGCGCCGCCGTTGTTGCAGGTTCGCATCGGTGGAGCAGGGTGTATACGTAACGCCGTTGATCGTGCATGTCGCTTGAGGGAAGTAGATGCCCTGATTTAGCGCCTGCAATGCCCACATGTGATGCGTCGTATTTCCGATGTAACTTGCCGAGGCGTTCCAGTCTGTTCCGATCTGACGTTGGATGGCCAAATTCCAGGACTGGATGTACGGCGTCTTCGTGTCGTAGTTCACTGCTATGAAGGGGCCATTGGGAGTGAATGGCGTGTTCTTGCCAGGCGTCAATGGGTACGGATTACCACCAGGGATGCCAAGCCACGGGTTTTCAAATCCGCCAGCCGGAACGTTCAGCGTTAGCTGCGAACTCCATGGCGGAGCATTCGTTGTGTTCAGGAACGTCTCGCCGTTTCCGAAATCGTAACCGAGCCCGTACGACGCGCGCACCGACATTCGGCCGTCGCCTGAAGGATCCCATGCGAGACCAACGCGCGGCGCAATGTCTTTCCACTTTTTGTAGATGCCGGATTTGCCCGGGAATCCAGGGTCGCCAGGGTAATAGAGCCCCGGAGGTGCAAGGAGATACTGTGTACTCTTGATGCCCTTACTGAAACGGTCGTAATCGAAGTTGTAAATTTCGCCCCTCGGGATTACTTGTGGAAAGTAAGGCTCCCAGCGTACGCCATAGTTGAAGGTCAGTCTCGGCGTAAATTTCCAGGTGTCCTGGCCGTAAGAGCCGAAGTACTTCTGAGCCGTCTGGAATGAATGGTTGGTCGCCTGCGTAAAACTGAACAGCCTGCCGCTGAGGAAATCTGCGAGACCGCTGCCGGTTACGGAACCGTTGAAGGCAAAAACGCCACCGTCGCGTACGTGTGATTCGTGAAGGATGTTCCACCATGCGACGTTTGCGCCAAACGAATATTGATGCGTTCCATGAACGATGCTGATGTCGTCACCGATCTGGAAGCTATTTGTGCGGGCACGGAATTCGTTTTCAGTCCCGCTCCCGAGATTGAAACCTCCGGTGACGGTCATGATCGTGTAATTTGGCAGATACCCGCAGTAAATCTGAACCCCGAGCGAGCAGACATCAAAGAAGCTCTGGCTGTGAACGCGATGAATGTTCGTTCGATTTCCTGACAAGCGAAGAGAGTTCACGATGTTCGGACCGATCAGATACGTGTCGCCGATCGTTACTGATGTAGCGAAATTGTCGCGTCCGCCGACTGTCGTGGTCAAAATGTTGTCGGTGAAATCCTTCGGCGGAGGCGAGTCGTATGTAGTTGCCATATAGCGGCCGAAAATCGAATGGTTCGTCGTCCACTGGAAATCCGTGCGTGCGACACCCTGGGCTTCGGTTGGTTTCGTAACCACACCGTACGCGGTTCGGCCGCAGTCGTCCTGCGGCTTGGGAAGTTTCGAAGCGAGAGCCAGGGAAGCTCTGCTGATTTGCGCAGGATCAACTCGATTGTTGACGAATGGCGCCCTCAGCGTGACTTGGCGTCCCGCATTGCAGGATGGCGAGGACAATGTTGTGAAGTCGCCCGCCAGAGCCGCGGCAGTTGGAACGAACGAGATGTTGTCGCTCGGGTCCGATCGTGTCGTTGTCCCCTGATATCCAGCAAAGAAGAACAGCTTGTTCTTCTTCACCGGCCCGCCAACCGTGCCGCCGAACTGATTGCGCTTCAGCGAATCGCGCTTCGGTGCAAAAAAGTTTCGCGCATTGAATTTGTAGTTCCGGACGAATTCAAAAAGATCGCCATGAAAATCATTCGTACCGGACTTGGTCACGCCGTTGACGGCAGCGCCGGAGTGCATTCCGTTCTGGGCCATCAGCGCGCCCGTTTCGACTTTAAATTCCTGCATGGCGTCGGGAAATGGAAGAGGCAGGTTCAATCCGTCATATGGATTGTTGTGCATTGCACCGTCGAGCAGATACTGGATGCCATTGATCTGGCCTCCCGCGACAGAAATCGCTGCTCCACCCTGCATGGCGCGGCTCGACGCAACGCCGGTCTGCACCGCAACGCCCGACAAGGTGATGAGATCTGTAACCTGCCGTCCGTTGAGCGGTAATTCGAGAACGCGCGTGTTTTCGATGACGCTTCCCACGCCTGTTGCTCGCGTTTCGACCTGGGCGGCGTTCGCCTGGACCTCGATCTGTTCGCTGACCTGTCCCACTTCCAACACGGGATTGATAACGGGGTTGCTGTTGACTTGCAGCACGATGCCGGTCTGGATAAACGTGCGGAAACCGGGAAGGGTCGCTTCGATACGATATGGGCCCGTCGCAAGACTGGTTAGAACGTAAGATCCGGTTTCATTCGTAACCGTAGTGCGGGCGATACCGGTTTCGGTCTGCGTTGCGGTGACTTCCACACCAGGCAATACGGCGCCCGTCTGATCTTTTACTGTTCCTCCGATCTGTGCTGTCGCCTGCGCCCAAAGGTTTGGGGTGGCGAGAAGACCGATAAGTAGTCCGATGGATAGGCCAAGGGCAATGCGCTTCATCATCCTCCTCCTTAAATCCTTCACCTTTTATTACTTCTTGTGAAAACTATTACTTCTTGTGAAAACGAACAGCGCGGGAAGTCTCCGACAGGATTAGTGCGATGTCAACGAAGGAGTGGGGAAGCGGATGATCGTGATCGACGTGGCTGCGCGGTCAAGAAAAGCTGCGCAGCAACCTTTGACGCGCAGACGGGGTGATCAGAAATGTTTCTGACCACCCCGTGCGCTCCTATTCAAAGATGCCTTCGGCGATGTTTTTGAGGTCGTCCACCCCGCCTCTAGAGGAGGAGACAAGCAGCAGTTTTGCGATTTCGTCCTTTGGGCAACATGTCCTTACCCGCGTTACGCCGCGCGATCGTGTCGTTCAGTTTCTTCGGATTCCGTAATTTTTCGGGGCCGTACGATCAGACCTATAACCATGCCGGCAATGAGGCCCAATGTCATGAGCGATCCCCAGGACAGGCTTCCGGATTGGGATGAGGGAATCGTTCCTTGCTGCGCAAATGCCGGTACGGACACGGCGGTGATGAAAAGAAAGAGTTTAGGGATAAATCCTTTCATGATTCCTCCAATCTTGTGAGGCTACCTATTAGAGGTGCAGACGGATTGCCAAACCGCGAGCTTCAGTCGATCGACCTGTGACGTCTACTTGTTTATGAACAATGAAACCCCGCAGGAATTTGAAACAGGTGATGCTGTCGTCGTGTTAGGTACGCCATACGACGGAAAGGTCGGCACTGTTCTGCGGCCGACCGATGACGACAATCACTACCTGATCGTGCTCGAGGATGGGAGAGAAGCAATTCTAGGCGCCGGCGAGTTGTCGCTTCGTCACTGAGCTTGTTCCACGAGTGCAGCAACGGAACCGCGGCTGTTTGGCATTCGCCAATCCGGACCGTAGGCATGCACCTGGTCGCGTTTGCGTTCTGCCTCTTCCAGTCCGCAGGTATGGACGATACTGCTGCCGGTGGAGTCGGCTTCGATGGTACGTGCCAGCGCATCAGGGTACCCAAGGCCGAAGACGGCCTGAAGCATTTCGATCACGTAATCGAATGTGTGTTCGTCATCATTGAGGATGATGACGTGGTAGAGCTTCTCGAGCTGATCCCTGCTTTTCTGTTCCTTCTCGGTGCCGACCGACGTTGCAGTCATCACCGAACATTGTAGAACAGTCCACTATCGCGTTGAACTGGCCGGGGCACCAATCACAATCGGAATTTCGGTATCGACGCACCGCGATCCGTTCTGATCGATGATCGGTGTAAATTTCCACCTTTCCACCGCATTCTTGACCGCGGTGTTGATCGACGGATTTGTACCCTGTGCATCGCTGACAGTCACGTTTCCGCTTTCATCAATCCGAGCTTTCACTCGAACGGTCAGCTGCGAGCCGCGAATGAAGTTCTGAAGAGCAGGGGAAATGTCGGGATTGACGCGTGTTTTCACGCGCGCCATCGCGAGGGGCGCAGTCATCTGCAGGCAACCATTCTTCGTGCACGACGTCATGCGCTCCCGTATGTCTTCACCGAATGACGGATCCGGCAGCATGTCGGACATCTGTCCCCGAATAATATTCATTCCTGCCGTGTCGCCGCTCATGCATGCCTTATTGAAAGAATCCACCATGCCTTGAAGAGTCTTCCGGTATTCGGTCTTTGCCTGTGTGATCAATTGCGTGTTCGATTCGTCATTGAACGCAACCAGCTGGCGGTAGTCTGCTGTGGCCTTACCGTAGTCGTGAGAATCAAAGTCCTTTTGCCACTGGATAAACAGCTTGTCCGCATTTACCTGCAGCTTGCTCTGCGCGAGATCCGTGTACTGCAACGCCAGTTCGTGTTTAGGCTGCAGCCGAAGCGTCGCCTGGAAGTTCTGCAGCGCCGCTGAGAGTTCGCCTCGCTTGTACGCTTCGAAACCGGTTTTGTACAAGAGCTCGGCAAGCTCAGGTTCGTACGTGTTCAGGCCGGTGCATTTCGTTTTGTTCGTTCCGATCAAGTCCAGCACAGCTTTGCCATTGCCTGCGTCGAGCTTCTTGCGGGCATCATCCCGTAGAGACTGACAGCGCAGTTCGCCCTGTTCGGACTTCACTTCGGCAGCAAGGCTGATCACCTTCGGCGAAAACTGCATCGGGTCGAGCACATAGTCCGGGTCCAGCGCATACACGTCGCGCAGGAACGACCGCGCCTTGGCGGCATCGTTGATACCGATGTAGGCCAGCGCGAGTTGCAGTTTTACGTTGACCTTCTCCGGTGTCCGGTCTGGCTTGGCGGCCAGTAATTCGTCGACGCGCAGCAAAACGTCGGCAGATTCTTTGAACCTGGCTTCATAGTAGAGCGCCTGCGCGTGCGAAACGGCATCAGCAACTTCGTTTGCTGGGACCTGTTGCGTTCCAACCTGGAATGCAACAAGCAGGGCTGCGACGTGGTGAAGCATGCATAACCTCTACGGAAAAGCTATTTGGATCGCCGTTTCCTTGCCGGTGACCCGATAGGTTTTCGCGGGGAAATTTGGATTCTCGAATACCAATGCGCTTCCGATCGGAACCTTGATATCGCTCAAAGGTGTCTGTCCGAGCGGTCGCCGCTGAGCGCCATCGATGAATACCTGGGCCCACGGTCTCGCATTGATCTGGACGGTCACGTCAAATGTAACCATCGCTGTTGTTGTTTCTCTGGGTTTCACAATATGTGTGACAGTCTGCCGCAGGTCCCCATGACGATATTCGAGGGCATACGTGCCTGCCGGCAGTTCAAGCGTGGTCGGCGTCGATCCCAAATACTTTTCACCCTGATAGATCTCGGTTGATGTGGGTGAACTAACGGCCAGTGTTCCGTTCACAACCGTCGGAACAGGCGTCGGCGGTGTTGCAAACACAGTCGCTGACGGCGAGGGTACTTCTTTTGGCGCGCTGGGTTGAGTATTTGCCGGCACGAGTTCGGGAACTGCAGTTTCCGTATATGGATTCTGTTTCGATACCGGGACGATTGGTTTCGGGACCTCGGGTTGTTTACTCGGTACGACCACAGCTGCGGCCGCGGGCGTCGGCGCAGCGGTCTTCCTGAAATGAGATTGACCCGTGACGATTAGGACGCCGGCGAGCACAGCCGACGCCGCAAGAATCACCGGAAGTTTCGTGCGCGATTTCTGCAGTGGGGCTTTTTCGACCCGCCGATACTCCACGGCAAAAACCGGCTCGACGGAGTTGTCAGGATTCGGCGTTGCTACCACCGGAGCGGGCGCCGGCGCGGCTGCGGCTGGCTTTGCGGGAGCGGCATGCGATGGAGGCGCAATTGCAACTACCGATGAAGCCGCCGGCTGAGAGGCAGCCTTTCCCGAGTTGAGAAGAATCTTCGCTTCCTCATGCTCCGGATCCAGGTACAGGATTTTGAGAAGAAGAATCTCAGCAGCCTTTCGGTGTTCCTGCAGATTTTCGTGACGCCGCGAGTCTTCTAAGAGCGCGCGGGCATCATCGAGATTCCGCTGAATATCGGATCGAATCGCTCTTTGAAGAGACTTCGCTTCGGCGTTTTCCGGATCCGCCATCAATAAACTTTTTGTAAGCGTTAAACATTCTTTCGTGCGCTTCTGGTCGTATGCGTCCCTTGCGCGCATCGCAAGGCTTGCTAAATCAATACTTGAGGCTCCTTGTAAATTAGGCATAGATGCTTACCCTTTTCCCGGTTGCAGCAGGCATAGCACGCATCGTGCCTAATTACGGCAGGCGGGTTTACAGAATTTGTCAGTTTTCGACGCGAAGTGACGGTCGTCGGCGTTACCAAATGGGATCAAAAACGCCCACGCCGATTCGGAATCAACTTCCGCTGCTCGCGCGGTACGGAAGGCAGAAGCAGTAGTCCCCTCCTATTCCAGGAGGGGACTGCCGTTGTCTTAGTTCACGAGTTCTTCGTCCCTTAACCCCTACCTTATTACTGTGGGTGCGAAAAGGTCCTCGGGTTTGAGAGGACGATGGGTGACTCCCTGGTCGTGGCAGAACTTCAGAAACGCTTCGAGCGTGACGCGGTTGGGTTCGATTCCATAAGGAAAGAAGTCTTTGCCGATTCGCCTTTGTGCGTCCAACGCATAGTACGCGTGCATCGGGATAGGATAGGACGATCCAAATGTCAAAGCGCGAGCCAGGCTATTGTCTTTCGCCGCGGTGAATGCTTGCATCAGGCTCTTCGGAACCCACGGGTTCGGATCGCACACTTCGCGGCGAATCACAATGGTGTGCATGATCGGATAAACGCCCGTGTCGTGCCAGTATTTCTGTTCCGCCTCTTGTGTGTTGGGAACCAGCCGCACGACTTTCCCCTGGCGAAATGGTTCCAAGGGTGACGCCGTGATGATCGCGTCGATCGCGCCGCTAAGCAGCATTTCGCTCAGCGGCCGGTCCGTGACTCTGTTGAGCTTTAATCCGCTGGGAAGCGCGAGCTTCACGGTTTCTTTCCGGCCGACTTCGTCTACCCCGCCTTGAAACCACTCGATACCTTTGAGGTCTATGCCCACATAGTCGGCCAGCCAGCCTCGAGCCCAGATTGTTGCGGTTTGCGCCCATTCCGGGACGCCGACCTTTTTGCCAACCAAATCCTCGGGGCCTTTAACAGAGCCGTCCGGACGCACGTAAAACGACGACAAGCGAAAGACTCGCCATGGGAATACTGGAATGGCGACGATGCTTTGATCGTTCTGGGATGCAAGTGAAGTAAACATCCCAAAGGACAATTCGGCGACGTCGAACTCGCGGTTTTTTAGGAAGCGCATGAAAACTTCAGGCGCACCCACATTCAGGTATGTGATATCGATGCCTTCAGCTCGAATCTCACCCGATGTGAAATCGCGCACGATGTCGGAATTGCCCATCGCGAGCGTCAGATGAATGTTGGCCATGGCTTACCTTGCCACTTTTTCAGCCACGGGCGCGGTTGCGTGATGCGCTGGCGCTGCGCCGTGCATCGGCATCTCCGGACCTCTCCACCACTGCGCTGACATCACAACGAGACCGGCAATCAACCAGCCCAGCGCATACGGGGGCTGCGCGCCCCAGCGGAATGTTGCAGAGTGCATGAGTCCAACCCAGGAAAAAGCTGATCCAATGAAACACCACATGGCGGCGCGTCCGAAGTGGCGATCGATGACCTCTGTAAGCATGGCGGTGATGACAAGAACAAGTGTGAGAAATCCGTTGCTGAGGCCTTGTATGGATTGCCAGAAAATCGTGCGGTTCAGTACAGCCTGAACCATCGGGTCGGCAAGGCGGACACCCAGTTGAGGCAGCACGTTTCCTACAGCCAGGGAAACAACCGCACCCGCAGGAATAATGAACCCCAAAAGAATTGCGGGATAGTAGGGGCGATCAACACGATTCAACGTAGCTCTTCCAACGCCGACTGAGATGTACACCAGGAAGGCGCTCAAGATCGGCCATGGAAACAACTGGGAAACAAACAACAAAATACCGCTGACAACCACCGCAAGCACGATGAGCGGTGTCCAAACCGAAAACCCGATCCGCGTTCCGATGTGCTTGAACGGCGGGTGCGTTGCATATACGAGTGGCGCAATGACGCTTCCCGCAAGGCCGCACACCAGCGTGCCAATGCCGTCAACGAAGAGGACCGCCGGGGCGTTGTACTCATCGCCGGCCGAGCTGGCGCCTTCCACTGAGGCGATATCTTGCAAGATGTGATAGATGCTCATCGGCACGATGACGGAAAAGAACGGCAGACTAGCGACCAGACTACCCATCAGGCCAGCCGGCCAGATAAAGGGTATTTGAATGGACGCACCGGTCCATACCGGATGCACGTACTGGATGCCAAGCCCGATTGCCAACGGAACCAGCCACGCAACAAGGAACGGAGGAATCCTCCACGACGTAATCGAAACGTTTCCCAGAACGCACATGACGACGATCGTTAGTGCGATGATTCCCAGAAACGGTTGATCGAAAATTCGCTGTATCAGGACCAGCAGCAGGTAGCTGTACATCGCAGCCGAAAAAACTCCCATCATTGCCGTCTTTGGCGTGAAACGGCGAATCAACCCGGCGAATGGTGCGGCCAGTAATTTAATGATTCCTGTCCATACGACAGCCGCGGCTCCCATGCGCCACGCCGCTTCGGGATCATGGGTCTGGAGATAAGTCGGCAACATGATACCGAGGGTATAGGCAATCATTGCCGGGACGCTTGTCCCATAAGGATGCGCCGTGACGTCCGTACGGCCTTCGCGGTTCCGAATCTGGACAGCTAGTGCGACATAACCGAATGAAGCGACAAGCATGCCCAAAGCAAAACCCGGAACAAAGTGAGTGATACCGAATAGCAGCGGTACGCCTGCGGGAACAAGAAGAAAGACTGGGATAAGGAGCTGCGCCAGGTTCAGACCGCTTTGTGCGACTGTCGCATCAATATCGCCTCGTGTTAGAGCCCACCAACGAACCGAACTCATAGTGTCTGTTGCCATGTCGACCTCCTCAATTCGTTATACCGACTGAGTACTTCCGGAAGCCCGCAATTTCCGGGGCGCCGCTCTGAAACGTGATCCGGATGTCCTGTTTTTTGCTGAGTTGTGGGAGTCTATCCACCTCGGCACCACTTTGCAACACTCGAACGCTTAAAAATCAGTATTCGAATAAGTAAACGGCGCCGGATTCCGGGGCGGAGTTGTCGGCCTGGTTACCGTTGATGCCTTTTGCGGAGCTGCCTTCGCTGCGCGCGCCCACCGCGATGAGCTTGCCATCCCGACTGAGCGACATAGAGCTGCCGAATTCATCAAAAGCTTCGGTGTTTGAGCCCTTGAGGTAGTACTTCTGAGTCCAGGTTGTTCCTGTGCGAGTAAAAATGTAAACGGCGCCGGACTCTTGCGCCGACTCATCATCCTGCTTGCCGTTTATTCCTTTGGCGGCACTGTCTTCGAGCTGCGCTCCAACGGCGATGGTGTTCCCATCGCCGCTCATTGCCAGCCGCGATCCGAACCAGTCCTCTTTGCCGGCGTTCGAAGCTTTGATGTACGCCTGCTGCGTCCACATATTCCCATTGCGGACGAATACGTACGCAGCGCCGGCCGATGTATTTTCCGCGCCGTCATGGTCTCCGCCGCCCGGATTCACTCCGGTACAGAGACAGTCTTCATCGAGTGCGCCTGACACGATCGTGTTGCCATCAAGGCTGATCACAACGGAGACGCCGAGGGAATCCTGCGGTTCCGCATTCGACGCCCGCAGATATGCCTGCTGGGACCAGGTCGTGCCATTGCGCGTATAGACATACACGGCGCCGGTGCCGTTGGATTTGTTATCCGGTCCGTCTTCATCGAAGCTGCCGATAGCCAGCATATTTCCGTCGGCGGTCAGAGAAACGGAATATCCGAAAAGATCGCCCGCATCAGGGCCGGGATTCGTGGGCTTCACGTAAGCCTGTTGTGACCACGTCGTTCCGGTGCGGCTGAAGACATACACAGCACCCGCGTTTTGAAGCGAGTTATCGGCTTGATCGCCATTGACGCCGGATGCATTGCTGTCTTCGCCGATGGCACCGGCGGCCAGTGTGTTACCGTCATCACTCAAAGCGACAGAGAAGCCGAACTGATCGCCATCCCCAATTTCATCGCCTTTACCGGCTTCGCCCGTATTCGAAGCCTTGACGTAAGCTTGCTGAGTCCACGCGGTGCCGTTGCGTGTGAATACATACACAGCGCCGGCCTGCGGAATCGAGTCATCGTTCTGATTGCCGTTAATTCCCGTAGCGTTGCTGGATTCAAAGTACGCAGAAACCGCCAGCGTGTTGCCGTTGCCGTTCAGGCGAACGACGTATCCGAAGTTTGAGCTATGCCGCGAATTGGAAGGCTTGATATACGCTTGCTGCCGCCACGTGTTCCCGTTCCGCACGAATACGTAAACCGCTCCAGCATCGAACGCCGATTCATCGGTCTGATTGCCATTGACGCCTTTGGCGGCGCTATCTTCCATCGGCGCGCCTACCGCCAGGGTGTTGCCATCTCCGCTGACGGCAACGGCGTCTCCGAGGAGCGTGCCGCCCGCGCCGAATTGCGAGCCTGTGCGAGTGTTCGACGGCTTGATGTACGCAGTTTGCTTCAGCGTCTGCGCATGACCGTCAACAATCAAAACGGTCGATACGAGGAAAACGAGGAGTGCTTTCAATGCAGATTCAGCCCTGGCAGGGCATTATTTGTATGAAAAATCTCCTTGCCGGTGTCGGCCATGACGATCTTGGCCATCTCGGTAAGGTTGATATAAGGAGCGCCGCTTTTCACGCGACGTCCAACTACAGTGATTTTATCTCCCGGCTTGAGCGTCGTCTTGTTCCAGCCGAATTGTTTGATCAGGCCCGCAGGGCCGCCGAGCTCAGCGCGCCATCGTACAGGTTTTCCCGAGTCGTCCGTCACGTCCATGACGATGAGCGAATGAGGATTGATGAATTGAAGCTCAACAACGGTTCCGGTAAGGAGTGTCAGGTTGTCTTCGTAGCGGCCGGCATCTCCATGGTGAGCGAGTAACATGACGACAGACAGGAGCAAGTTGGTCATCATTATTAATACACCCCGAAATTAATACACCCCGAATGGAAGCTACTCTCTCACTCTCATCTATTAAGTGTCAAGGACTCCGAGAGACGGCTTGACACCAGCAAATGCTGGTTCAATAATGCCGTCCGTTCCCCCGAAAGGAAGTTGATGACCAGCATTCTCTGGACTAGCCTGTTGGCTCTGTGGGCCGGTCTGTTTCAAGCCAACTCATCCCCGATTCCAACCGACAAGACAACGAAAGTTGTAGAAAACGATCGTATGGTCGTGTGGGATGTGTCCTGGAGTGGGAAACCGCTAACGATTCCAAAGCATGACCTCGATATGGCGATTGTTTACCTTGCGCCCCCCGCAAAGGTCGGCAGTGTTCTGTACATAAATAAAGGTGTGAGCCGGCAGGAGGATGGCCCCACAGATTCCGCGCGACGCGCCATTCTTGTCATGTTGAAGGATGTGAAAGTTCCGCCACTGCCTCTAAAGTCCGGCTTGCCTCCGGCTTTTCCGCGTGAAAACGGAAAGAAACTTCAGGAAAACGATCGCGTCACGTTCTGGGAGTACGAATGGCGTCCGGGGAAACCCATGCCCATGCATCATCATATTCGGCAGGCAGTCGCTGTTTTTCTTTCCGAAGGTCAGCTGAGATCGGTCACACCGGAGGGAATGGTCGAGCTGAGCGACACGGCGCTCGGCACAGTAAGAGCCGCGGCTCCAGGCCGGATTCACACTGAAGAAGCAGTTAAAGGTTCGCCACGCGCCGTCATTGTTGAATTGAAGTAAGGAGCGGTCATGACAAGTCCAGCCAGAATCAATATCGCTGAACTTATCGACAAGTCAGACATATCTCGCTCGCAGCTTGCTGTTTTCATTTTGTGCACTGCGTGCTTGATGATGGACGGCTTCGACGTGCAGGCATTGAGCTACGTCGCTCCCGCCCTGGTCCAGGATTTCAAAATTGCCGGTTCCGCCTTGGGGCCGGTGTTTGCAGCCACAAATTTTGGAGTACTGATCGGGTCGTTGGGACTAAGTGTTCTCGCCGATAAGATCGGGCGCCGGCCTGTACTAATTGCTGCAACTTCATTCTTCGCAATCATGACAGTGCTGACGGCGCAAGCTGCGACCGTACAGCAATTGCTGACGCTGCGGTTTATTGCTGGAATCGGCCTGGGTTCCATCATTCCGCAAGCGGCCGCGCTAGTGGGCGAATATGCTCCTGCCCGAAAGCGCGTTTCACTAATCATGATTACGATTACCCTAGGATTCAACGGCGGCGCGGCAATCAGTGGTCTCATCACCGCGCGTCTGGTGGAGGCTTTCGGCTGGAGGTCCGTGTTCTATATCGGTGGTGTCCTGCCGTTAGTCATTGCATTTCTGATGTGCTTTTTCCTGCCGGAGTCGATGCAACTCCTCGTGCTCCGTAATAAATCGGAGAAGGTAGGGAAATGGATGCGACGGAACAAACCAGAGGCTGCCGCTGTGGGCGGTGTTGAATACGTTGTAAGAGAAGAGAACCGGGCCGGTGTTCCCATCGGACATTTGTTTCGTGAAGGCCGCGCGCTGTT
>Ga0075425_100003902_pt1 | contig 15259 bp, 14 predicted proteins | sample SoiMethybrSBSTD4_FD_75300 | JGI IMG/M metagenome (GOLD analysis project Ga0075425, IMG submission 75300) | Bulk soil microbial communities from a Populus tree surrounding site in Tennessee, USA - Soil MetaG P. TD hybrid SBSTD4 | ecosystem: Environmental > Terrestrial > Soil > Tree plantation...
AAACAAGTGTACTCCGCAGAGAGACTGAGTGGGAACGCCGCGGCGCCCCCCCGCGGGCCGGGCTTGACCGCTAAGGCGGCCGTGTGACATAAGAACTGTGATGGTGCTGGTGCAGTCGTGCGCGTGTTGTTGTCCGGAGAAATACCGGTCCTCGCGCTGTACGCCTGTCCATGTGACCCAATAGCTTTAGACCGGATAGGCTTAACTCAGTTCGAAGGCCCGGAAGACACCTGCTTCCGGGCCTTTTTTTGTGCCTGGTTGCGCCGCGGTCTGAAGTTTCAAAACGTGTAGCGCAGCCCTTCCGCCTTCGCGCGAAGCGCTACGGCGGACCGCCGTAGCCCTGGCGGAGGCTGGTTAGGGCTGCCGCATTGGCAGGGCTGAAGCCCTGCGCTACAAGTCGTAAAGGGGTTTTGAAACCAGTTCTGGTTAGACCCCGCCAGCGGAGTGGTTGGATGCGATGGCTGAGGACTGTCCTGATGATGGCGGCGATTCCGGCAACGGCGGGCGCGCAAACCACGCAGGCTCCCGCGCCGCCGGTGACGGCCGGCTGGGACGACGGGTTCGTGCTGCAGACACCAAACGGCGACAATCGGCTCGTCCTCGGCCTGACCTTGCAGGTTGACGGACGGTTTCCCATTGGCGAGAGCGACTCGCCGCCGGCGACATTCCTGATCCGCAGGATGCGGCCAACGTTCTCAGGCCGGATCGCCAAGTACTTCGATTTCAAGGTCATGCCCGACTTCGGCGGCGGCACGGCCGTCCTGGAAGACGCGTACTTCGATGTGCGGGTGTCACCAAAATTTCGTCTCCGCACGGGGAAGGATAAGACGCCGGTCGGCTACGAGGTGCTGCTGGGCGACCCCTACCTGGTGTTTCCTGAACGTTCGATCGCGTCCCTTTTGGCTCCGAATCGCGACATCGGGTTTCAGGCCGTGGGCGATGTTGGCCCCCGATTCTCCTACAGCGGCGGCGTGTTCAACGGCATTCCAGATGGCGTCAGTTCCACGACTGACGATACGAACGGTGCGAAGGATTTTGCCGGTCGAATCGCGTGGCGGCCATTCCGATCGGCGACGACACCGTCGGGCACGTTGGACGGACTTGGCTTTCATCTCGGCGCATCCATCGGAGAGGAGCACGCCACTCTTCCATCGTTCCGTACCTTGGGCGGCTTGAAGTACTTCTCGTATGCACCTGACGCAGTTGCATCCGGTCCGCGCGAGCGAATTTCACCTGCGGTCTTCTACTACCACAAGTCGTTTGGCGGTTACGCCGAATACACGCGCTCGAGGCAGGACGTGCTTCGATCCGGCACCACTTCGTCAGTCGCCAACGATGGTTGGGAAGTAACCGGGTCGTATGTACTGACAGGTGAGGCGGCCTCGGATCGGGGTGTGCGGCCTGAGCGCAACCTCGATCCGCAGAAGGGGCAGTGGGGCGCGTTCCAGATCGCCGCCCGATACTCACAAGTTCACGTCGACCCCGAGGCGTTTACCAGTGGACTTGCGTCAACGACGTCGAACCAGCGGGCAAGAGCAGTTACGGTTGGCGCCAACTGGTATCTGAACACCTTTATCAAGTACTTGGCCACCTATGAACGAACCGCGATGGACGGCGGCGTCGGTCCGCGCACGGAGAACGTCATCGTCGTGCGCGCCCAACTGCTGTTTTAGCTGGAGAAGAGATGCAATTTGTCACGATAAAGACAGTCGTTCGTGCATCGGCGATCGGTCTGTTGTGGATGTCGCTCGTTGCACCGGCGGCGGGTCAGACGTTGCTGAATGCCTCATATGACCCGACGCGGGAGCTGTATCAGGATTTCAACGCGGCGTTCATCAAGCATTGGAAAGCGAAGACCGGGCAGACGATCGCGGTCAAGCAATCGCACGCGGGATCTGGCGCACAGGCGCGCGCGGTCATTGACGGCCTCGAAGCCGATGTCGTCACGCTGGCGCTCGCCTACGATGTCGATGCGATTGCCCAGTCAGGATTGACGTCGACGGCATGGCAAAAGCGATTTCCCCAGAACAGCTCACCATACACGTCGACAATTGTGTTTCTCGTCCGCAAGGGAAACCCGAAAGGAATCAAAGACTGGGGCGACCTCGCGAAACCTGGCATCCAAATCATCACGCCCAACCCAAAAACGTCTGGTGGGGCGCGCTGGAACTACCTTGCGGCCTGGGGATGGGCGCTTCGCCAGTTCGGCGGCGACGATAAAGCGAGACAGTTCGTGGCTGACCTCTACAAGAAAGTGCCGGTACTGGATTCGGGCGCTCGCACATCGACCATGACGTTTGTCCGGCGGCAGATCGGCGATGTACTGATCGCGTGGGAAAACGAGGCGTACCTCGCACTCCAGGAATCGCCCAACCAGCTCGAGATCGTCGTGCCGTCGCTCAGCATCCTCGCGGAGCCGCCGGTTGCGGTCGTCGACAAGGTCGTCGATCGAAAGGGCACGCGCGCGATCGCGGAGGCGTATCTTCAATACTTGTATTCTCCGGAAGGACAGGAGATCGCGGCCAAGCATCACTACCGGCCTCGCGATCAGGCAATCGCGGCAAAGTTTGCCGGCAGTTTCACCAAGTTGAAGCTGTTTACAGTCGATGAAGTGTTCGGAAGCTGGCAGAACGCACAGAAAACCCACTTCGCTGACGGTGCCGCGTTCGATCGGCTCTACAAAGTGGTTTCACGATGAACATGCGTGCGCAACGCCGCGTCCTCCCCGGATTCGGGCTCACGATGGGGATCACAGTTCTCTACCTGAGCCTCATCGTGCTCATACCGCTTGCGACCCTGCCGGCGCGGACGATGACCATGTCGTGGGCCCAGTTTTGGGAGACGATCACCGATCCGCGGGTGGTCGCATCGTACCGGTTGAGTCTCGGCGCGTCGCTTGCCGCCGCTTCGGTCAATGCTGTGTTTGGCGCGCTCGTCGCGTGGGTGCTGGCGCGCTACTCATTTCCCGGACGGCGCATCGTCGATGCGCTCGTCGATCTTCCTTTCGCGCTGCCGACCGCCGTCGCCGGTATCGTGCTGACGACGCTGTATGCGCCGACGGGCTGGTTGGGCGCACCGCTGGCGAAGTACGGGATCTCGGTCGCGTTCACGCCGCTCGGTATCACGGTCGCGTTGATCTTCATCGGCCTGCCGTTCGTCGTTCGAACACTGCAGCCGGTCATCGAGGACCTGGATCCTGAAGTCGAAGAAGCTGCGACGAGTCTTGGCGCCAGCCGCGGGGGCGTGTTGTTTCGCATCATCCTGCCGAATCTGTTCCCTGCGTGGCTGACCGGGTTTGCACTCGCGTTCGCGCGCGCCGTGGGCGAGTACGGGTCGGTCGTCTTTATTTCCGGCAACATGCCGATGCGGACGGAGATCTCGCCGCTGCTGATTGTGACCAAGCTCGAGCAGTACGACTATGCCGGTGCGACGGCGATCGCGGTCGTGATGCTTGCGATCTCCTTCGTGTTGCTCCTGGCGATCAATGGCTTGCAGAGCTGGGCGCGGCGGCGGGTGGCACCATGACCAGGGAGTTGCGAGCGGCGCGTTTGAGCGAACCGCGAATCGTGCGATGGACGATTACGTGTGTTGCGCTCGCGTTCGTCGCGCTGTTTCTGATTGTGCCGCTGATCGCGGTCTTCGCTGAAGCGTTTGCGAAGGGATTGGACGGGTATCGCGCGGCGATCGTCGAGCCAGATGCCGTCGCCGCTCTCGAGCTGACGCTGCTGGCGGCGGGCGTCGCCGTCCCTCTCAACGTCCTCTTTGGCGTGGCGGCAGGCTGGGCGATCGGCAAGTTTCAGTTTCGCGGCCGGCATCTGCTGCTGACCTTGATCGATCTGCCGTTTGCGGTGTCGCCTGTGATCTCAGGGCTCGTGTTCGTACTTCTGTTCGGCCGGCGGGGCTGGCTGGGCCCCTGGATGATCGATCACGGCTTTCAAATCGTTTTCGCCAAGCCCGGTATCATCCTGGCAACCATCTTCGTGTCGTTTCCATTCGTCGCGAGAGAAGTGATCCCGATCATGGAAGCCGTCGGAACCGAAGAAGAGGAAGCCGCCCGCGTGCTCGGTGCCGGAGGGCTCCAACTGTTCTTTCGCGTGACGCTCCCCAACATCAAATGGGGATTGCTCTACGGTGTCATCCTCGCCAACGCGCGCGCGATGGGAGAATTTGGCGCCGTGTCGGTCGTGTCCGGACACATTCGCGGGCTCACCAATACACTGCCGCTGCACGTCGAGATTCTGTATAACGAGTACAACGCCCAGGCCGCGTTTGCGGTGGCGTCGCTCCTTGGCTGCCTGGCCATTGTCACGCTCATACTGAAGGCGATCGTCGAAACGCGGGTCGAGCGCTCGGCGCGGGCGGCGGCGCATGCGGCGATTGAAGTCATGCCATGGGAATCGAAGTCCGCGGTCTGACGAAGACCTTCGGCAGTTTCGTTGCACTGAAGGACGTCAGCTTGAACGTCGCATCGGGCGAACTCTATGCGCTGCTCGGACCGTCCGGTTCCGGCAAGACCACGCTGCTTCGAATCATTGCCGGCCTCGAGTCCGCGGATGCCGGCTCGGTCATTCTCGAAGGCGAGGATGCGACCGAGCGCAATCCGCGGGAACGCCGCGTCGGATTCGTCTTCCAGCATTACGCACTGTTCCGTCACATGTCGGTCTTCGAGAACGTCGCCTTCGGGTTGCGCGTTCGTCCGCGATCTGGCCGGCCGCAGGAACCGGAAATCAAGCGACGGGTGAAGGAGCTGCTCGAACTGGTGCAACTGGACTTCATGGCCGACCGGCGGCCTTCCGAGCTCTCGGGCGGCCAACGGCAGCGCGTCGCGCTGGCGCGCGCGCTCGCGGTTGAGCCCAAGGTGTTGCTGCTCGACGAACCATTCGGCGCGCTCGACGCCCGCGTCCGCCAGGAACTTCGTCGCTGGCTCCGTCGGCTCCATGACGACATTCATCTGACCAGCGTCTTCGTGACTCACGATCAGGAAGAAGCGCTGGAACTGGCCGATCGCGTCGCGGTCATGAACCACGGCGTCATCGAACAGGACGGCACGCCGGATGATGTCGTCGAACGGCCGGCGACGCCGTTCGTGATCAGCTTCCTCGGCACGGTCAATATTTTTCATGGCCGGGTGGAAGATGGCCGGGGCATTTTCGGCCCACTCGACGTCGAGTATCCGGTGCACGCCGATTCGCAGCCGCGCACCGCCGCGGCCTACACGCGACCGCACGAGTTCGATGTCAGCCGGACGGAAACAGGATCGGGCCTCTGGGCGGTGCTCGAAGATGTCACCGCCTCAGGCGCGATGGTACGGCTCGAACTCGCCGGCGCGCACGGCGGCCTCCTTCACGCCGAGCTCGGCCGGGATCAGTTCGATCGCCTGGCGGTGAAGCCCGGCGACAGGCTTTACGTCACGCCAAGGAAAGTTCGAGTGTTTGTCGAGTAGCATCGGGGCGGCTTGGTAATCGTGAATCACTCATCGCAAATCGTTGAATCGTTCAATCGCTGAATCAGGCTGCAACCCACGATCCGGTGCGAAGCAGGATTCAACGATGCGCGATTCGAGGATTCACGATTAGTGATCGCGGATTCGCAAACTGCCCATCTGTGTCAATTCGGTGACAACGCGCAAAGCGCTCGTGCCGTACGCTAGCATGTCGCTGTGCATGAGACGCTCGATGTCATTCGTCGAGTGCTGCTGGCTATTCTGCTGATCGGATTGCTAGGGACGACAATCGAGCTGCTTCTGTTGAAGCACGACGAAGGCATCGCTCAGTTCATTCCGCTGGCGTTGATCGGGATCGCGTTTGTCGCGATCGCCTGGCATCAGGTCCATCGGGGAACCGCGAGCCTTCACCTTGTCCGGATCACGATGGTGCTGTTCATCGCCGCCGGGTTTCTTGGGATGTACTTCCACTATCGAGCGAACGTCGAGTTTCAGAGAGAGGTCGATCCGGCGATTGCCGGCCGCGAGCTTCTGATCAAGGTGATGACGGCGAAAACGCCACCGGCGCTCGCGCCAGGGTCGATGTCGCAGCTCGGGTTGATCGGACTCGCTTACGCCTATCGATATCCGGTTCGGCGTCGGAACGAGGGGACATCACGCGATCGGGGTGGCTTGTGAATCGTAAGTCGCTAATCGTGAATCGCTAATCGTGAATCGCGAATCAGGAGAACACAGCATGATTGTTCGAACACGTTGGGTCATCGGAGCGCTGCTGGCGCTGACCATCGCGGTGCCAGTCACAACGCGTGCGCAGGTTGGCAAATCGCAGGGTGTGGTCGACGCGAACACCGCGCCGGAAGCGGACCTCGCGAAGATGCCGAACATGACTCCCGCGATCGCGAAAGCGCTGGTCGGAGTTCGTCCGTTCAAGAGCATCACCGAATTGAACACATTCCTCGTCGGCCAGGGGCTGACGCAGGATCAGGCGATGCAGTTTTACGAGAAGGCGTTCGTCCACATCAATCTCAACACCGCGACGCCCGACGAGATCCTCCTCGTGCCGGGCGCCGGCAAACGCATGGTGCGCGAGTTTGCCGAGTACCGGCCCTGGAAATCGTGGGCGCAGTTCGACAAGGAAATCGGGAAATATGTCGGAGCCTCCGGGGCTGCGAAGCTCGCGCAGTACTGCTTCATTCCACTCAACCTGAATACGGCGACCGACGAAGACATCCTCAGCATTCCCGGCGCCGGCCCGCGCATGGTCCGCGAGTTCAAGGAATATCGCCCGTGGAAGTCGTACGCACAGTTCGACAAGGAAATCGCAAAGTACGTGGGCCAGAAGGAGACGGACAGGTTGAAGCGGTATGTGGTGATCGAGTAGCGATCAGCGGTTGGCGGTTAGCGGTTAGCGGCGCGCTGGCGGTTGGCGCTGGCGGTTAGCGGTTGGCGGTTGGCGGTTAGCGGTTGGCAGCCACTGAACGAAGCCAATCGCCAGCAGCTAATCGCCAATCGCGAGCAGCCAATCGCCAACCGCTAGCCAGTATTTCGCATCCCCGCCGCAATTCCATTCACCGTGACCATGAACGCGTTGGCGATCTGCGAATCCGGGTCGTTGTCTTCGCGTAGCCGCCTGAGCAGCTCGATCTGGACGAGGTTAATCGGATAGACGTAAGGGTTGCGGACCTCGATCGAGCGGCGTAACACCGCATTTTCCGTGAGCAGCCGTTCCTTGCCGGTAGACTTCAGCACCGACTGAGTCGTCATCTCCAGACGATTGCGCAGATCCGTGCCGACAGGCTGAAGTTCCTGCGGGACGAGACGCCGATCGTATTCAGCGGCAATGCGCGCGTCCGATTCGGCGAGCACCATGGCGATCAGGTCGAGCGTCGAACGGAAGAACGGCCACTTGTCGTACATCTCACGAATGACGTCGAGGTGCCCCGTGTCGATCGCCGTGGTCAATGCTTCGCCGGTTCCGAGCCAGGAAGGCAGCAGGAGTCGCGTCTGCGTCCAGGCAAATACCCACGGGATTGCGCGCAGCGAATCGACGCCGCCATCGGCCGTGCGGCGGACGGGACGGCTGCCGATCGGCACTGACCCAAGCTCGATTTCGGGCGTCGCGGCGCGGAAATAATCGATGAAGCGGGGGTCCTCGTAAACAACTTGTCGATACACCGCGCGTGCCTTCTCGGCGAGGCGGTCCATGACCGGGCGCCACTCCGGTTTCGGCGGCTCGGGGACTTCGAGTGTCGCTCCGAGTGTGGCGGTTGTATACAACTCGAGGGTCCGTGTGGCGATCTCGGGGAGACCGAATTGCGCTTGAATCATCTCGCCCTGTTCGGTCGCCCTCAATCGTCCGTTGACCGATCCCGGCGGCTGCGACTGAATCGCCAGATACGTTGGGCCGCCGCCGCGACTGATACTGCCGCCGCGGCCGTGAAAGAGCGTCAGCTCGACGCGCGCTTCGCGGCAGACCTCCACGATCGATTCCTGGGCGCGATACAGCGCCCAGTTCGAGGCGAGCCGGCCCCCGTCCTTCGCCGAATCGGAATAGCCGATCATGACTTCCTGCCGGCCGTCGATTCGCGCGCGGTACGCGGGGATTGCCAACACGGTCCGCAGCGTCTCTGCGGCGCGTGCGAGATCGTCGATTCGCTCGAAGAGTGGAACCGCGCGCAGCCGGTTCTTTGAGTGTGCCTGGAGTGCTTCAACCGCGAGCACATCCGACGGCGCCTGCGCCATCGACACGACAAACGCCGAGAGCGACTCCGGATTCATGCCGCCGGCCAGTTCGAACGTGTCCAGCACGTCGCGGACGTTGTCGTCGGCGTCGAGGTCGGGAGGCGCCAACCGTTGTTGATCGCGAAGCGCCGCCGACAGAAATGTCTGACGCTGCGCTTCGTCCCACTCGAGATACGACCCGAGGCCGCGGCGGCGGGTGATTGCGTCGAGTGCTTCGGCATGACGCGCCGCGTGCTGGCGGAGATCGAGGCGGACGAGCGTCAGGCCAAACGCGGCAGTTCGCCGCAGCACGTCCGCCAGCCGGCCTTCGGCGATGACCGCCTGTCCTGTCTCCATCAGCGAGCGATAACAGAGCTGCAGCGGCTCGATGAATTCCGCAACCGAGGTGTAGGGAGCCGGGCGGGATGAGGCCAGTTTGTCGGCGTCGCCCTTGAGAAGATCGGCGCGCGACAATTCGCTGCCACGCGCGTCGCGGGTGGCACGGAGACGATCGCGCACCTCGCGCAGGACGGCGCGGTACGGTTCTCGAGCGCCATTGGCACGAGCACGGAGTTCGGCTGTCGCCGACGTGACGGAGAGCTCAGACCGCAGCGCCGCGATTTCGCGTTCGTACAGATCGGCCGCCATCCATCGCGCGACGCTGCAGGCCAGCCGCGTCACCTCCGGCGTCACCGTCGGATTGCCGTCCCGATCGCCGCCCATCCACGATCCAAACCGCAGCGGCGCCGCGTCGAGCGGAAGGCCGCGGCCGGTCGCGCGTGTGAGCGCCCCGCTCAAGGATCGCAGGAAGCGCGGGACGGCATCCCACAGCGTCTGTTCGAAGATCAAAAGGCCCGCGATCGCTTCGTCGACCGGCGTCGGACGCCGGGCGCGGATTTCATCGGTCTCCCACGCGGCGAGGACCTCGCGCCTGAGGGAGGCGATGATGTCGGCCCGCTCCGGCACCGTCAGATCGACACGATCCTGTGACGCCAGTGCCGCGGCAATCCGCAGATGCTTTTGAATCAATGTCCGCCGGGTAATCGCCGTCGGATGCGCAGTGAGCACCAGTTCGACGCGCAGCGACATCGTCGCCGCGTGCAGAGCATCAGCGGTGACCCCGCGTTCGAGGAGGCGCGCGAACGTTTCGTCGCATGAGCCGCGTTGAGGTGGAGCGCTGGGATCGCGCAGATATTCTCGTCGGCGGCGGACGCGGTGATACTGTTCCGCGATGTTGGCCAGCGTCAGGAAGTGCGAGAAGGCCCGAGCGATCGGAACGGTCGACTCGACCGGGAGCGCGCGCAGCAGCTCGGCCAGCGCGTCGAGGTCGCGGTCGCTCCCGGCCCGGCCGCTCTTCGAGAGCGCCCGTACCCGCTCGACAATGTGAAACAGCGCCGAGCCCTCGCGCTGCCGCAGCGTGTCGCCGAGGATCCCTCCCAAAAGCCGGACGTCGTCTCGCAGGCGCTCGTGGGGATCGCGGATCACGTCGGTCGGCATGAACCTTCATTATCGCTTGAGGGTCGACGAGTTGTCCGGCTGCGATACCATTGGCGCGGTCTGAAGACCGCGCCCTACAGTCTGACCCGGATGATGTAGGGCAGGGTCTTTAGACCCTGCCAACAAGGAGCGACGCTCAAATGGGGACGACTGATCCACGCGTGGATGCATACATCGAGACCTCGGCGCCGTTTGCCAAGCCCATCCTGGTGCACATCCGCAAATCCGTGCACGCCGGCTGTCCTGAGGTCGAAGAGACCATGAAGTGGAGCTTCCCTCACTTTGTTTACAAGGGAATGCTGTGCAGCATGGCAGCGTTCAAAGCCCACTGCTCGTTCGGCTTCTGGAAAGGCTCGCTCCTTGAGGTGCCGCCGAACGGTACGGCGATGAGTCAGTTCGGCCGGATCACGTCTCTCGACGATCTCCCGCGCTCCAAGGAACTCACTCGCCTCGTCCGTCAGGCAGCCGCACTCAACGACGATGGAGTAAAGCTCGAGCGGCCCAAGCGGACAGCACCAAAGGGGCCGGCGAAAGCTCCGGCCGATTTGCAGAAGGCCCTGAAGACCAACGCGACGGCGTCGGCGACTTTCAAAGCTTTGAGCCCGAGTCATCAGCGGGAATACATCGAGTGGATTACGGAAGCGAAGACGGACCCGACGCGCAAGAAACGTCTGGCAACGACGATTAAATGGCTGTCGGAAGGAAAGTCCAGGAACTGGAAGTACGAGAGGAAGCGCTGACAATGCCGATTGCTGAATTCTGATGCCTGGCCCTTTCTACCGCAGCCTCTACGCCCAGGTTCTCGCCGGCATTCTCCTCGGCGTCATTCTCGGCGTCGTCGCACCTGAAACCGGAGCGGCAATGAAGCCGCTCGGCGACGGATTCATCAAGCTAATCAAGATGCTGATCGGCCCGATCGTGTTCGCCACGATCACGGTCGGCATTGCGCGCATGGGCGCCATGCGCGATGTCGGCCGCATTGGGATTCGCACTCTCGTGTACTTCGAGGCCGTCTCCACACTCGCGCTCATCATCGGCCTCGTTGTCGTCAACATTCTCCAGCCTGGCACGGGGCTGCACGTTGATCCCTCGGCTGCGCCGCCGGCCGCCGCTGCCGGCGCGCCAACCAACACGGTCGACTTTCTGCTCAACATCATCCCGACCACCGTACTCGACGGGTTCGTACGCGGCGACATTCTGCAGGTGCTGGTCGTGTCGCTGCTCGTCGGCGTCGCGCTGCTCTCGCAGGGCGATCGCGCCCGGCTGCTCGTGTCGGCGATCGATCAGCTGTCGCACACGCTGTTCGTGATTGTCGGCATGATCATGCGTTTGGCGCCGATCGGCGCGTTCGGCGCGATGGCGTTCACCGTCGGCCGTTATGGAATCGCATCGCTGCTGTCGCTGGGAAAGTTGATGGCCGGTGTCTACATCACATGCCTGTTCTTCATCCTGATCGTCCTGGGTATCATCATTCGGCTTGCGGGCCTCCGGCTCTTCGCACTGCTTCGCTACATCGGCGAGGAAATCCTTCTTGTCCTTGGCACATCCTCGTCGGAATCTGCGTTGCCGCGGCTGATGATGAAGCTCGAACAACTCGGATGCAGCAAACCGGTCGTCGGCCTCGTCATCCCGACCGGATACTCGTTCAACCTCGACGGCACGTCGATCTACATGACCATGGCTGCGGTCTTCGTGGCGCAGGCCAGCGGTCTCCATCTCTCGCTTCGCGAGCAACTCTCCATTCTCGCAATCCTGTTGCTGACATCGAAAGGCGCGGCGGGAGTGACGGGGAGCGGTTTTATTACGCTCGCGGCGACGCTGTCGGCAGTCCCGTCGATCCCTCCAGGCGGGCTGGCACTGTTAGTCGGCGTTGATCGATTCATGTCTGAGGCGCGTGCGATCACCAACCTGATCGGCAACGCGGTGGCGACGGTGGTCATCGCCCGATGGGATGGCGCGCTCGACTTACCGCACGCACGGCGAGTGCTGGGGGAAAGGGAAAAGGGACAAGGGAAAAGGGACAAGGGAAGGGAAGAAGGCGAAAGGCAAAAGAGCTAGAATCGGGATCCGATGCCTCGGTGCGCTCGACAGCTCTTCCGTGGCGCCGCGTTGTTGACGCTCGCGTCCGGCGCCGGTTCCGGCGTCGTCTCGGCACAATTGCCCGACGGCCCCGGCAAGGACGCCATGGTCAAAGTCTGCAGTCCCTGTCACGAGGCGAATCGTGCGGCGGCATTGCGACTCACGCGTGAAGGCTGGGAGCAGACGGTTGCCGACATGCGGTGGCGTGGAGCGAAAGGCACTGACGAGGAATTCGCGCAGATTGTCGAGTACCTCTCGACCAATTTCCTGGGCGAGGCGCCGGCGAAGCTGAACATGAACCGCGCCACGGCCGTCGAACTCGAAAGTGTCGTCTTGCTGCTGCGGAAAGAAGCGGCGGCGCTGATCGCCTATCGTGACAAGGTGGGCGGCTTCAAAACGATCGACGACATCAGGAAGGCTCCGGGTGTCGACTTCAAGAAAATCGAAGCGGCCAAGGACCGGATCACGTTCTAGCCGCCGGAGCGCAGCGCACGGCCTCCCGAAACTCTTCGGGCGATTGGGGTGTTCTCAGAACAACTGCGGAGCGAACTCGATGAGGTAGCTCCGCCAGTTCAACCAGGTGTGGCCTCCAGGACTCTCCTTCATCACCGGGGAGAAGCCGTGCTTCTTGAATAGTTCCACCGTGTTCTTCGTCGTCGGCATCAGACCGTCGTCGACCCCTGTGGCAAACCAGAAAAGCTTGAGACCCTTCTTTGCTGCGGCGTTATCGAGCGCCGCACCGTTCTGCTGCTCGAACGCGGTGCCGAACGGTGGGGGAGGAGTTCCCGACGCTGCCGCGGCGCCCCGGCCGCCACCGAGCAGACCAGAACTGTAGACGCCGATGTAGCCAAATTTCTCGAGATTGGGAACGCTGACGTTGAGCGTCTGACTCCCGCCCATCGAAAGGCCCGCGATTGCGCGATGCGAACGGTCGGCGATCACACGGTAATGCTTTTCGACGTAGGGCATCACATCCTTCGTGAAGTCTTCGAGGAACTCATCGCGCGGCGGTGGCCCACCGGCCGCGGCGGCACCGCGTCCGCCGCCACCTGCGTTGGTATGACCGGCCGGCATGACGACGATCATCGGCTTGGCTTTGTTCGACGCGATCAGATTGTCGAGAATGAAATTTGCCCGCCCCACCGAGGTCCACGAATCATCACAGTCGCCGGCGCCGTGCAGCAGATAGAACACGGGGTAACTGCCCTTGCCCGATTCGTATCCAGGCGGCGTGTAGATGTGCATGCGCCGAGTCCGTCCAAGCGCCGTCGAGTCGTAGTACACCGTCGACACCGCACCATGTGGCACTGCCTTGGTGTCCATCAAGTCCGAGCCGGGGACCGTCGCAACGCTCCACGTCGTCGTGTTCGATTCACTGATTGCTGTGTTCCGCGGATCGATCACGCCGACGCCGTTCACGACGTACACATAACGGTAGGCGCCTGGTTCGAGCGGACCGGTTGTCATCTCCCAGACCCCGTTGGCGCCTTTCGCGAACTCGATGTTGGTTCGGGCGGGTGCGGGAATATCGCCGGCACGAATTGCGACGGTCGTGGCGTCGGGGGCGTAGACGCGAAACGTAATCCGCTTGTCCGCCGATACTTCCGGCGACGTGAATTGCGGCGCTGCTGCCTGGCCACCACGGCCGCCTGGGGCTGGGGTCGCCGGTGCAGGCGCGGGAGCGGGCACCTGCTGCATCGTTGCGGCGATGACGAGGGGCAGAAGACGCAGAGTGATGTTCATGGTGCGGGAGAGTGTACACCGGTTCCCTTCGCCATCTCCAAATAAGGAGGTAAGCACTCTTGACAATGCCCTCGTATAAGTGAGGATAGACAGACTCCGGAGTCTCTGAAGGAGGAGCAGAATGCGTTTTACGTACCGAAACGGCTTGCTTGCTGCGGCATTTGTGGCGGCAGTGGCATCGGCGCCGGCACGGCCAGTCGCGGCGCCACCCCCCGAAGTCGGTCTCGCGCCTGAATCATTAGGCGCCCTGGCGTTCGGTCCAACCGGTGTGTTGTTCGCGGCCGACACGCAGGCCGCGACGATTTACGCCCTCGAGCTCGGCGATCAAGCGACGGGTGCCAAAGCCGGCGCCGCTGATGTGGCCGGCATCGACCAGAAGATTGCGTCCGTTCTTGGCACCGCGGCTGATGCGGTGTCGGTGAAAGATCTGGTCATCCATCCCGTCACCCACAACGCTTATCTCTCGGTGATGCGTGGAGTGGGAGCCGACGCCAAGCCCGCGCTGCTTCGAGTCGACGGCGACGCCAAGATCACGCTCGTGGCGCTCGACCGGGTGAAGTATTCCAAAGTCACGCTGCCGAATCCTCCCGCGGCAGAGGGCCAGCGGAACCAACGCGCCGATGTCATCACGGACATGGCGTTCGCCGACGGCAAGCTCATGGTGGCCGGGTTGTCGAACGAGGAATTCGCGTCGAAGCTTCGGGCGATCCCCTATCCGTTCGCCGCGGCGGATCCTGGAACGAGCGTTGAGATCTTCCATGGCAACCACGGCCGGCTCGAGACGCGCTCGCCGGTGTACGCGTTCATCCCATACACCATCGACAACAAGCCGTACATCATTGCGAGCTATCTCTGCACGCCGCTCGTCCGTTTCTCGCTCGATAGCTTGAAGGGGTCGAAGGTCGTGGGGACCACGATCGCGGAACTCGGCAACAGGAATCGTCCGCTCGATATGATTCTCTACAAGAAGAACGGACACGAGTTCCTGCTGATGTCGAACAACTCGCGCGGGGTGATGAAGATCCCGACCGATGCCTTCGGCACCGCCACACCGATCACCGAGCCGGTCAAGAGCGAAACGGCGGGTGTCCCGTACGAGAAGATCACGTCGATGACCGGCATCGAGCAGATGGATCTACTCGACGCACAGCGGTCGATCGTACTTGCGCGCACGACGTCCGGGCTCAACCTCGCGGCCGTGCCGCTCCCGTAGCGACGACATGAAACGACCAGAAGGCGCCGCGCGGCGCATCACATGGGTGCTGCGCTGCGCCTTCTGTGTTCTCCTGACCAGTTCGACGTCCTGCGGCGGATCGTCCGGTCCGGCCGTTCGCCTCGACACGACCAATCCATCCCGTACGTCTATTGAAGTCACCGGACTGCCGCGAGCGGATCTGACGGCGTTGTCGCAGGCAAACCTGGGTGCCGATGAGTGGAGCGCTCTGCTCCACGTCACGCTTCGATCTTCGGGCTCCCCGTCAAATGCCGAGACACCGGGAATGGCGGGCCGATACGCGGTCGAAGATTCGCTTCGATTCTGGCCGTCATTTCCATTCGATGCGGGACGCGAGTACGAAGTTCGGTTCGATCCGTCCAGAGTGTTGCGAGTCAAGCTCTCAGCACACGCCATTACCGCGACCGTGTCGATTCCGGGAACCGCTCGGTCGCCGTCAACGCACGTATCGGCCGTCTATCCGACCAGTGACGTCATGCCTGAGAATCTGCTCCGGATGTACGTGCGTTTTTCCGCACCGATGGGGCAGCAGGGTGGCCGCG
>Ga0075425_100003903_pt1 | contig 15258 bp, 11 predicted proteins | sample SoiMethybrSBSTD4_FD_75300 | JGI IMG/M metagenome (GOLD analysis project Ga0075425, IMG submission 75300) | Bulk soil microbial communities from a Populus tree surrounding site in Tennessee, USA - Soil MetaG P. TD hybrid SBSTD4 | ecosystem: Environmental > Terrestrial > Soil > Tree plantation...
CCGACGTCGGCATTCTGGCTATGAATCCGCAGCCCGGTGAACTTGCCGCTCGCATGGCCATCGTTCAAGTCGTTGAACGCCGCCGGATCCGCTACGCCCATATGGTCGGCGTGACACCGCAAATCATGCAGCAGGGCATGCGGGCCGATTACAAGTTGGTGGACCGCCTCAGCGACCGGCTGCGCGAACGGATGTTGCGCGCGGAAACGCTAAGCGTAAAAACCGAAGCGGGCACATCCTTCTCGGCGCATTTTGACCGCAAGCTGGATTGGGTCAAAACCAGCGGCCTCATCAGTCCTCGCTATTGGTCGAATCTACCCGCGGGTGAAGTCTTCACGACGCCCGCGACCGTGGACGGCACCTTTGTCTGCGACGCCACCGCCGGCGACTATTTCAACGGAAAATATGGCGACTTGCAGGCTACCCCGCTGAAACTGACCATCGAAGGGGGCCGCCTGGTGCGCGTCGAATGTGTGCGTAAAGATCTGGAAAAAGAATTCTGGGAATACTGTCACACCGACGAAAACAGCGATCGCGTCGGTGAACTGGCCTTCGGCACCAATCTCGGCCTTTCCGAAATGATCGGCACTCTTTTACAGGACGAAAAATTTCCCGGCGTCCACATCGCTTTCGGCGACCCTTACGGCAGCCAAACTCACGCCGACTGGAAATCCAAAACCCACGTCGACGTGCTCACGCGCAATTGCGACGTTTGGATCGACTGCGACCAGATCATTGCCAAAGGCCACTACCAGCTCGACCATCTCGGCCTCGCCTGAAGCGGCACTCCAGGTTTCTTGGGACAAATTTGCTGGAGCTCATCTTCATATTCTAAACATTCCTCGTTGTATATCTTTAATGCACTCGGTCTGCGATTCCGCGAAATCTGTTTTATCCCCACCACGATACTAAGGGCGTGGAACTGCGGGTAAACCAGGTGCGGTCAGGATTTGCAGCGGAAGAGCCCCCGAGCAGTTCCGCCCACAAGTTCCATCGCCGCATCCTGCTTCCCGAAACCGGACCCGCTTCCTTATTGCAATTACTGATAGTGAGCTTCGCCAGCCTGTTTGTCGAAGTATTGTTAATCCGTTGGATCGGAACGGAGTTTCGCCTCTTTGCCTATATTCAGAATTTGACGCTGGTAGCTTGCTTCCTCGGTTTTGGACTTGGCTGCCTCCGGGTTTCTTGGAGGCCGCGCTATCTATTTGATTTTTGGTCCTTGAGCTTTCTGGTGTTGGTTATTGATGTGCCCAGACGCGACTGGAAAGTAGTATTGGATCTGATCGCTTCCGGTTTATCTGGGAGCTCTGAGTTTTCCGTCTGGGCCGTTGCCAACAGCGGCGCGACAATTATCAATTTCCTGATAGGCGCGGCCATGGTAAGCGGCATTCTGCTCCTGGTCATCGCCACGATGGTGCCTCTCGGCGCGTGGGTCGCATTCTGTCTCGAATCGTCAAAGCGACCCGTCGTAGCATACAGCGTCAATTTGTTGGGAAGTTTAATTGGAATCTGGGGGTTCGCGGCCCTATCGTTCCTGAGGCTAGCGCCGATTTTTTGGTTTGCCATGGCCTTCTCGTTGCTGGTGGTCATGCAGCCCCGCCTGAAGCAGATCGGAATTGCGGGCTGCATCCTTATAGGTGCTTGCTTGCTGTTCCTGGGATTGGACTCCCGGCCACCGGCCAAGACGGTCTGGTCGCCTTATCAAAAGCTCCAACTCTTTGCGTGGCCGGAACAAAATTATCAGATTAATGTCAACAACTCGGGATACATGTCGATTGCGAACTTATCGCCCGAGAATCTGCGCAAGAATCCAGAGCTGGCCGAGCGTTACGCCGCCGGCAACTCATACGATGCGCCGTTCCGATTTGTCGATAAAGTAGGAAATGTGCTTATTGTAGGCAGCGGGGCCGGCAATGATGTGGCTGCTGCCCTTCGGCACGGCGCAGATCACGTCGATGCAGTCGAGATTGATCCGGCCATTTACAACTTCGGCCTTACGCTGCATCCTGAAAATCCGTACAAGTCGTCAAGAGTACGAGTGATTTTGGACGACGCCCGTAACTACCTGAGGGAATCGAGCGACAGTTACGATTTAATTATTTTTGGACTTCTTGATTCGCACACCCAGTCCTCAAACATGAGCAACATGCGCATCGACAATTATGTCTATACGCGAGAATCATTCCAGGATGCGAAACGCCTTCTAAAGCCCACGGGTGTGCTGGTGTTGAAGTTCGAAGTGCGGGCTCCTCACGAGTGGATGGGGCAGCGCTTTTTCGCCCTTCTTGACGCGATTTTCGCGCGTCCTCCAATCACGTTCCATTGCGAGCAGGTCGCCTCACTATTTCCAGCAAGCGTATTCATGGAATCGCCGAGCCCCTCGTTGTGGTTCCGCGCTGCCTCCCCGGAGCTGGCGTCGTTCGTTAGCCAGCATCCTGCCAGTTATGCTTTAGGAGCGAGTGATGTCGAGCCGACCACCGATGATTGGCCATACCTCTATCAGAGAACTAGGGCCATACCCAAAATGTATTGGAGCCTTTCAGCGATCTTGTTGCTGATAGCTTTTATGCTTGTTCGCAAAAGCTTTCCTCTCAGGAAGGGGCCCATATGGGAGTTCTTTTTTCTGGGTGCTGGTTTTCTCCTGCTCGAAACGCAAATGGTAAGCCGCCTGGCTCTCTATTTTGGCTCCACGTGGCTGGTCAACTGCATTGCGCTGTCCTTCATCTTGCTGGTTCTCCTGGCCGCAACCGTGGTGGTCGAAAAGAGGAAGTCCATCTCCCTGCCGCCGATTTACGGAACGCTGGTGGCTTCGCTGGTTGCAATTTATGTTATGCCCTGGTCACGACTGCCATTGGGGTCACGCGCGATCGGATTGTTTTTAGTTGCCGCATTCGCCGCTCCTCTGTTCTGCGCGGGGATCATATTTACGGAGCGATTTAAAAAAGCCCGCGGTAGCGCTACTGTTTTTGGAGCGAACGTCCTAGGCGCGGTTGCGGGGGGCCTGATGCAGAATCTTTCCTTCATTTTGGGGATGAAGGCATTGCTCCTGTTTGGCGCCTCGCTGTACGCGATAGCGGGAGTGGCCAGCTTATTCAATCCTTCCTCGACAATCTCCAGGAGCCCGGCCGCACAGTCTTCGCCATAAAAGCGGTGTCATCACATCTAAAAACGAATCAAAGAATCGTCTTTACAGGAAATGCTGGATTTCGCGACAGACCTGCCAAGCATAGATTATTGTTTTGCTGCCCGGCCAGCGGATAATGGAGGCTTTCATGTCGGAACAAGAAACCATGGATCGCGCCGAGCGCGACAAAGAGCAAGGGAAATCGCCATCAACCCAGGCAGGCGAATTTGTCCGTGAAGAGATGCACCACGTGCGCGAAGGCAAACATGGAGCGCGCTCGCCACAGCAGGCCATCGCCATTGGACTTTCCAAAGCGCGCAGGGCTGGAGTCAAGCTGGGCGCACCGAAGCGGGGCAGCTCATCGTCAAAGGTTCGCCGTCAGGCAAAGCGCGACTTGGCGAAAGGACGCTCGCACAATCGAGGAACTTCGCGAACCAGATCGCGCGCCACAACTAACGCCTTGAGACGAGAGCGCCATAGTTCCGCTTCGCGGTCGGCACTATCGCGGCAAACTCGCGGTGCGGCGCGCAGACGAGGGCGTTCGTCGCTGCACAACGCTGCGATGAAAGCCGTTCGCACGAAAGGCAAAACCGGTCTGCGCCGCGCGGGGCAAAAGGCCGCCCGAACGCGAGCGCGGGCCCACCGATAAATAGCGTCCGGAATCAAGCACGGATCGTCAGCGGTGCGGCGTCTATGTCAGGCGTGCTAGATATTCCCTCATCTGGTGCTTCCAGTAAGGCCAGTCGTGTCCGCCCATGGGCCCCCAATTATCTAGCGAATGCCGTATCCCTTTGCTCGCGAGAATCCCAGAAAAATGATACGTGGGCCCCGAATTTTCCCACTGGCCCGTCCCAGTGGAAAGATGAATGTCGCAGCTCGCCAGCTGCTCATACGCCCACGAATCGCTCAAATTCGCGATGTAGTCCACCGGATTGTTGAAATAAAAATTGTCGTCATACATCCCGTCCATGAAATTCTTCAGATCATACACACCCGAGAGCGCAAAGCACCGCTTGATCACGTCGGGATGCTTGAGCAGCGAATTTGCGGCGTGATAGGCGCCAAACGAGGCTCCCATCGTCGAAATCGCTATCCCGGGCGACTGGCAGTTGTCCCAGATAAAGGGCACTACCTCTTCACGCAGGTACGAATCGAATACCGACTGGACATAACTCCGGTGAAAGGGGTGCGCGCCTTTGTTGTAAAAGCTTAGGCCGTTGATCGAATTCACCGTATAGAACTTGATCTTCCCGCCGTCAATAAAATCGCCGAGCGCACTGACCAGTGATTGCCCTTCCAGCTCCCACTCATCACCTGCGCTCGTCGGAAATCCCAGCAACGGCGCGCCCCAGTGTCCATACACAACTACGCCCAGTTCCAGTCCCAACCGATGCGAAAACCACCGATGTACTTCCCTTTTCATCGCACACCTTTCACGCAGTTTCAAAGAAGCGTGAGTATGCCAGCGGCTCCGGCACGGCGCAACTCACCATCAACACGGCGCAACTGGACTTCGGCCGCCTCCGGAACCTCTTTCCTCAATTCCTCAGCCGGCGTATAAAGGATGCGCTCGATTCCAGACCCCCTTTGCGGGCTCCTCGGATCGCCAGAACCTCTCTATTGTTTTAAAGGAGCTTTTCATGTCTTCTGCTGCCGCGCCTAAACCCAGCCCGGAATTGATTTTTGGCTCTCTGATTTCCTACCAGCATGCTTTCGCACTGAAAGCCGCCATTGAACTCGATCTGTTCACCGCCGTCGCCGAAGGCGCGACCGACGCCGCGTCCATCGCCAAGCGCGTCAATGGCGCCGAGCGTGGCGTCAGGATCCTCGCCGATGGCATGACCGTTCAGGGATTCCTGCGCAAGGAAAACGGAAAGTATTCGCTCAGCCAAGATTCCGCGCTCTTCCTGGACAAGCGCTCGCCTGCTTACATGGGCGGCATGGCTGAATTCCTGGTTAGTGCCGAAAATATCGCCAATTTCTCTCAGTTCACCGATTGCGTCCGCAAAGGCGGCACAGTCAGCAGCATCGGCGATAACAGCAAGCCGGTTGACCATCGCTGGGTCACTTTCGCTAAGGCCATGGGTTCCATGGCTGGTCCGATGGCCGACGTGCTCTCGCAAATCGTCAATTCCAATCCTGCCAACGAAATCAAAGTCCTGGACATCGCCGCCGGCCACGGCATGTACGGCATTACCGTCGCCAAAAATAATCCACGCGTTCACGTCACCGCGCTGGACTGGCCCGCCGTCCTTGAAGTCGCCAAAGAAAATGCTCAGCAGGCCGGCGTCTCCGATCGTTACTCGCTTCGTCCTGGCAGCGCTTTCGACGCTGACCTCGGCTCCGGCTACGACTACGTTTTCATCACCAACTTTCTCCATCACTTCGATGTTCCCAGCAACGAGAAACTTCTTCGCCGCTTCCACGCGGCCCTCAAACCCGGCGGCAAAGCCATTACTGTTGAATTTGTTCCCAATGAAGACCGCGTCAGTCCGCCCATGGCTGCCGCCTTCAGCATGGTCATGCTGATCAACACCAACGCCGGCGAGGCTTTCACTTTTGCTGAATACGAAAGTATGTGCCGCAACGCCGGCTACAAGGACGCCACTCTTCAGACCATTCCAGACTTGCCACAGCGTCTGGTCATCGCCGAAAAGTAGCCGTCATGTCCGCGCAAAACAAGAAGCTGCCGGCGAAAAAGGTTGCGCCCGATCAATCGCTCCGCAAGCATCTCGTGGCCCTGTTACGAGGCGGCGAAGCGCACATTCAATTTGCCGATGGTCTGGCGGATTTCCCGTCTGACAAGCGCGGCGCTTTTGCCGCAGGGCTCCCGCATACTGGCTGGCAGCTCCTCGAACACGCCCGCATCGCGCAGTGGGACATCCTCGAATTCAGCCGCAATCCCAAACACGTTTCGCCGGATTTTCCGGAAGGCTACTGGCCAAAAACGCCAGGGCCACCGAATGACGCCGCATGGAGCAAAAGCGCGAGAGGGTTTCAGCGCGATTTGCAAGCAATGGTCGCCTTGCTCTCCAATGCTCGTGTGGATCTCCACGCCTCTCTGGCCTGGGGCGACGGCCAAACTTTGCTTCGCGAGGCTCTAGTGCTCGCCGACCACAACGCCTACCACCTCGGCCAGTTGGTCGACCTGCGCCGAGCCCTCGGAATCTGGCTCGAATCCTAAGTAATCTTCGTACGGGCGCAGCATGTTCACTCGCCGCGGCTGCGCCCGATTTCGGTTTGATCCGCAAACAGCAAGCCCCGCGAATTCTGACGGGAGTTATCAATCTCGTCGATGGCCTTATGTTGGTCGCCGCCGCGCCTGTGCTGCCGTCGACGGGACAGGGGGCCAGCAGGGGACACTCAAATGCAGACGTAGTCTTGACGGCCCAGAGCTGGCACGCTTGTCTAAATCCATCGGTGTGACAGCTGGACCTACCTGTGAAGTCTTTACAGCTCAGCCCTTCGGCAAACGACAGCTCAGCAGAGTCCCTTCTTCTGGCCATGTCCCCGTGCTCGTCCGCCGATTCGCTTGTCCCAATCGCGTTTCGGTTTGACTGTCTAACTTTGACGCCGACTCTACGAGCGCCAGTGCAGCGTCACCGGCCCGTCCATCGGATGTGTCATCCCCGCCCCGGTCCGCCGCGATTCCAGCAAATTCGCCTTCAGCGCGAAGTACCACTTCGCCGGACGATCCGCATCGTCAATCAGCATCAGCCGCGGATTGTACTGCAACCCTTGCGCCTGCTGGATCATCGTCTCCTGGTCTTGCCGTAGAAAAGTCTTCGCGAAAAGTCGGAAAATTCTGACTGGCAACGGCACATTCCATGCCGCTAGAAAATCAATCCGGCACAAGTCCCGACGCACCGGTGTCACTGTCGTCAAACTGGAAAACCACAGTCTCCCGCTGCGAATCTCTTCCGTCCGCATATTCGGCAGCACAAAATCAATCGTCGTCGTCACCGGTGCACCGGTCATTTTCCTTAACAACCGATACGGCGCGCTGTTTGTGCTCGGCGAATGTGGACTCATCCGGAATCCGTTCGGAATCGGTTCGAACTGTTTGGCTTTCTCGTGAATGCTGGTCTTGCTGCGCCAGAACCACGACTGGTGCACAAACGGCCCGTGCGCCGGATCCATCAGTCCGATAATTCCGTGATCGATGTGCGACGGCAGATCGCATTCCAGGTGCGTGCTCTTGTATTTCGCGCTAAACGTGATCAGCCGCGGCGCCTCGGGAATCGTTTCCGGCAACCGTCCCGTCTGTGGGTACATGTACACCCACACGTATCCGTTCTGCTCCTCGCACGGATAATGTCCCGCAAAAATCCGCTCCACCTTCAACTTGTCCTGCGACGTCAGCGATGGAATCTCCACGCATTGCCCGCTGCACCCATCAAACTTCCACCCGTGATAACTGCACTCCAGATTCTTCCCGTCGAATCTTCCATAGGAAAGCGGTATCCCCCGGTGCGGACAAGAGTCCCGCATGGCAAATGGCTTCCCATCATCTGTCCGCCCCAGCACCAGCGGCACCTCCAGCAGCATGGTTGTCGCCAGCCGCCGTCCCTGAATCGCCGAACTGCGCGCCACCGGATACCAGAAATCCCACAAGAATCCCGCGTCCGCGCCGCGCTCGGCCTTTTGCGAAGACTCCCCGTCGCTTTCTTGCGCCGCGATTTTTGCCGCCTCGCTCATTTTCCTTGGCTTCTGTTATCTTTCATGTTCATAGCTTGTGTTCACTGGATCTCGGCCTCGCCCTGCGCGCTCCGAACAACTTTTACCCCGGTTGGACCGCCCGTTTGCCTTCTAAGTCCTCCCTTGCCACACATCCGAAGAAATGCGTCTGTAAGTCCTTTGCCTGCCACAGCTACAAAAATGTCGCGTTTCCAAGTCCTTTGTTTGCCGCACTTGCGAAAAATATCAAGGGGACTCGCGCTCTTCGAGAAATCAAACTCGCCGGCCCCGCAGCCTTTCCCGGCTTCATCTTACAGCAATTTCTTCCAACTCGATTTGCCGCACTCTTCCACCGGCTGCTATCATAGGGATGATGGCCATGAAGTTTTCTTCCTTCTATTAGCCGCCCCGCACTCGTACCCTCCGGGGATTTCGTCCTCCCCGTTTGTCTCGCTCATTTCAACTCAATCGGTCTTTTCTCTCGCGGAAAACGGAGAACAGAACCACGGAAAAGCTTTTTAGAGGTCACCATGGCAGTCCTTACCTTAAACGAAAAGCTCGATCAGCTCGGTCATCGCTATGAAGAGATGACCCAGCAGCTCTCCACGCCGGAAGCCGTTTCCGATTCCGCTCGCTTCCAGAAGCTCGCTAAGCAGCACTCAGAACTCGCTGAAATCGTCAACAAGCACCGGGAGTTCAAGCAGATCGAAAAAGATCTCGCCGGCGCGCACCAGATGGTCCTCGAAGCCGAAGACCCGGAAATGAAGCAGATGGCGCACGACGAAGAAAAGCAGCTCACCGGTCGCAGAGAAATTGTCGAGCGCGAATTGAAGCTTTTACTCTTGCCAAAGGATCCAAATGACGACAAGAACGTCATCGTGGAAATTCGTGCCGGCACCGGCGGCGACGAAGCCGCTCTTTTCGCCGCGGAGCTGTTCCGCATGTATTCCCGCTACGCAGAAACGCAAAACTGGAAAGTGGAAATTCTGGAAAGTTCTCCGTCCTCTTTGGGCGGCTTGAAAGAAGTCGTCGTCGCCATCGCCGGCAACAAAGTCTATTCCAAGCTGAAGTACGAAAGCGGCGTCCATCGAGTCCAGCGCGTGCCCGCTACCGAAACCCAGGGCCGCATTCACACTTCCGCTGCCACTGTAGCCGTGCTTCCCGAAGCCGACGACATTGACATCAAGATCGAAGCCAAAGATCTGCGCATCGACACCTTCTGTTCCTCCGGTCCGGGGGGACAATCCGTCAACACCACCTACTCCGCCGTTCGCATCACGCACATCCCCAGCGGATTGGTCGTCTCTCAGCAGGACGAAAAGTCGCAAATCAAGAATCGCGCCAAAGCCATGCGCGTCCTGCGTTCCCGCCTCTATGAAATGGAATTGGAAAAGCAGCAAGCCGCCCTCGGTGCCGAACGTCGCGGACAGATCAAAACCGGCGACCGCTCCGAGAAAATCCGCACCTACAACTTCCCGCAAAACCGCGTCACCGATCACCGCATTGGCCTGACATTGCACCAGCTTGCCGACGTCATGGAAGGCAAACTCGCCCCGCTCGTCGACGGCCTGGTCACCCACTACGAAGCCGAACGCCTAAAACAAGAGCTCGCCGAAGCCTAATTGAACGGAAGTTGTTCACAATGTCGAACGCGAAAAATCACTGTCATTCCGAGCGAAGCGAGGGATCTGCTTTGCCGATGGACATTCGCACCGCGCTCAAACTCGGCATCGCCCGACTCCGCGCCGCCAGCGTTCCCTCCGACACGCTCGCTGCCGAACTGCTGCTCCTCCATGCCACTGGCCGCAACCGCACTTCGCTTTACGCGCATCCGGAAGATCCACTCACGGAAGCCGAATTGCAGACTTATTTCCGTATGCTCGAACAACGCGCCGCCGGGGTGCCCACTCAGCATCTCACCGGCAAACAGGAATTCTGGGGCATGGAATTTGAAGTAACGCCAGACGTGTTGATTCCCCGTCCGGAAACCGAGCACCTCATCGAAGTCGCTCTCGATCGCCTCGCGCTGCGCGATCTCCGCCGACTGCACAAACAGAACATGACCGGCGAGGGCTTGCTGTTCGCCGATGTTGGCACGGGCTCCTGTTGTATTGCCTGCGCCCTCGCCAAAGAATTCCCGGCCGCAGAAATCTACGCCTTCGACATTTCTCCTGCCGCACTGGCGGTAGCTCAACGAAACGCAACTCGCCTCGGCTTCTCCGACCGCATCCAGTTCCGACACTGCAATCTGCTCTCTTCCCTCGAGACGCAAAGTGCCGCGCCGCAGCTGAGCAACCGACGATCCGCTGAAACCCGCCAGCCACCAGTCGCCAATCACCAATCGCGCCCTTTCGATCTCATCGCATCCAACCCTCCCTACATCGGCCGCCGCGAAAGCGCAACCCTGGCCCGCGAAGTCCGCGACCACGAACCTGGACTCGCCTTATACGGCGGCGAAGAAGGCTATGAACTTTACGCAGACCTGATCACCCAGTCCGCGACGCATCTCAGGCAGGGTGGCATTCTCGTCCTCGAACTCGGTCACAATTCCCTTCCCGCTGTCCAGCCGCTCCTCGATTCGCCACACTGGACCAACATCGGCATGACCAATGATCTCGCCGGCATTCCCCGCGTCCTCTCCGCTGAACGCACGCCCCACGGTCTGAGCCGCAATGCTTCAAAAGCGGGAGGTGAGCAATGACCCTCTCCTCTAGTTGGTTTTGGCCGGACGTGAGCGACCGCAAGAACGCGCTGGCGGCCGTCGACGAATCATTCTGGGTAACGATGCTTCTCGCGGCCTTGGCGGCGGTCTCCACGTTTATTGATTTTGCCCGTGATTGGCAGGCGGATGACCGGCTGTGGGGTTTCGCGGGTGCCGCATTTTCTTGTCGGCGTTTGCCTTGGCATCCGGCAGAAATCGCGCATCGCAGCCGTCGCCGGATTCGCCTTGTACGTGGTCGCGCGATTGGCCCAGTGGGTGGCTTCCGGCCATTCCGGAAGCATCATCTTCCTGGCCTTGGCGAGTCTTGCCCTGTGGCGCGGAGTTCGCGGCACATTTGCTTTCCATCGCTTTGCACCGATCCCAGCCGGAACGCCGAGCATTGAACACAGCTTTCGTTCCTTGCGCCAGCCCACGCAAGAAACGACGCAAAAGCCTGAACCAAAGTAGGCGTAATGTATAGCCATGCCGAAGCTGGCGCAATTTCGCGCGAAACATGACCATGCGTCAGCGCTGGTGCTGCCCGCGGAAGCTACGATTCTGCATGTGGACATGGACGCGTTCTTTGTCTCGGTTGAATTGCTGGAGCGGCCAGAACTGCGCGGTAAGCCGGTCGTCGTAGGTGGCCGCCCCGACCAGCGCGGCGTGGTTTCCGCGGCCAGCTACGAAGCGCGGAAATTCGGGATCCAGTCGGCGATGCCTTTGCGCACTGCGGCAAAGCTCTGCCCCCACGCGATTTTTCTCGACGGCCATCACGAAAAATACGGCCAATGGAGCGACCGCGTCGCCACCGTCCTCGCCAAGTTCTCGCCGATCGTGGAAATGGTTTCCATTGACGAAGCGTATCTCGATCTCGCCGGGACCGAGCGCCTGCACGGCCCGCCGTTGGCAGCCGCTGACAAACTATTGCGAATGATTGGCCGCGAAACTGGCCTTCCCTGTTCTGCCGGACTTGCTTCGACGCGGCTGGTGGCGAAAGTTTGCAGCGATCAGGCAAAACCGAAGGGATTGTTGTGGATTCCGCCGGGCCAGGAAGCGCAGTTCTTGGCGCCGCTGCCGGTTCGTAAAATTCCCGGCATCGGCGAAGTTACGGAACGCGCCTTGCGCGCGCTCGGAATTGAGTATGTGCACCAGCTTGCCAACGCGGGGCTGGAAAAATTGGAAAGGATTTTTGGCCAGTGGGGCACGGCACTGTACCGTAAGGCGCGCGGTGGCGATTCCTATGAGTTTGTTCTGGATGCCGAACCAAAATCCATTTCGCACAATCACACCTTTGGCGAAGACACGGACGACACAGCAGTTCTCGAGTCCATGCTCAGCCATCTTTCGCAGAAGGCCTGCAAGCGACTGCGCGAAGCAGGACTTTCCGCGCGTACGCTCACGTTGACCATTCGCTACGCCGGGTTTGACACCTACACGCGCTCCAAGACTCCCCCCGATCCGGTACAGTTTGACGCCGATGCCTTCGCCCATTTTCTGGCGCTGTTTCGCGAGCACCGCAATCCCGGCCGCAAAGTCCGTTTGCTCGGCGTGGCGTTCAGCGGGCTCGCCCACGGCAACGCGCAACTGGAATTGCTGGACCCGCAGCGCCGCGCAAAATTGGAGAAGTTGAGCCGGGCAGCGGATTCGCTGCGCGACCGCTTCGGATTCGGCAAAATACAGTTCGGCGGCTCGCTGCTTGTGGAAAAACCCGAACGTGAAAACGATAAAGGAGAGATTCCGCGGTTTCCGCGAAACAAGGAGTAGAACGACTCTCACCTTCCCTACGAACCGGCCTGCTCTATACTCTTTCCATGCCTATGACCGCGCCACCTCCTGTGCCTGAATACGCCCGCGAACCGCGCCGCGTTCCCGGCGATGGGCTGTGGGATCGCATCAGCGAAGGCCGGCGGCTGGATGAGCTGTGGTCGCAATTCAGCGCAGACGCGCAAGCCAGTTACGGTTTTTATGGCAAGGACCTGGATTGGGAACAGCTCAAAACCATTCCGGCGTGGCGCAGACCGTTCCGCGTAGCCAAGCATTTTTTCTGGGCGCTGGTGATGAAGATGACGCCGGCGCGGCGCGTGTTGCTGTTTGTCGCGCTGGTCATGTTGATTCTCTCCAGCCCGAAATTGAATATCGGACACGGTTTTACCTTCGACGTGAACCTGGACGCGGTAGCGGCGCTGCTGTTCCTCCTGCTGCTGTCACTGGAGCTGGCGGACAAGGTCACCATGAAGCGCGACCTGGAAATCGCGCGAGAGATTCAAAGCTGGTTGACACCTTCGCAACCGCCGCCCGTGGCGGGCGCCAGCATCGCGTTTCACACGCGCCCGCAGAATTCCGTAGCCGGCGATTATTACGACGCATTTTATCCGATGCAGGACGCGGAGGCGGGCGGAAAATTGTTTTTGGTGATTGCCGACGTAGCCGGCAAGAGCGTGCCAGCGGCGCTGCTGATGGCGACGTTTCAAGCCAGTTTACACACGGTGGCGCGCGAAGGCGTATCGTTACAGAAATTGGTGGCGCGGTTGAACCGCTACGCCTGCGCACACAGCCTGGATGGGCGGCGCTTCACTACGGCGATGCTGGGCGAATTCGATCCCGCCACGCGCGAATTTACCTATGTCAACGCTGGCCACAATGCGCCGGTGATCCGGCGATATAACGCCAACGGAGAGCCGTTGATTGAACGGCTGCCCGCAGGCGGAGTCCCTTTCGGGATTTCCTTGGACGCGAATTATGAGATAGCTACGGTGCAGCTAGCTCCGCGCGACACACTGATTCTGTTTACCGACGGCGTGGTGGAGGCATTCAACTCGAAAGGCGAAGAGTTCACCGATTCACGCTGGGTAGACGCAGTCCGCCACCTGCCCGACTGGGAAGCGCAGCGTTCCTTGCAATTTCTGATGCAACGGGTGGACGAATTCGTCGGCGCCACCAAGCAGTTCGACGACATTACCTGCCTTGTCCTGCGTTGCGAGTAAGCGCCGCCGGAAAATCGCAACTTCTTTCCTCCTGGCCCGAAGCGCATAATTTTGTTGTGGAACCGAGAGCATTCGCCAATTCGATCTGCAAGACTCTTCAGGACGCCGGATTCCAGGCCTTTCTGGTGGGTGGCTGTGTGCGCGACCTGCTGTTGAAGCGCGAGCCGGCTGATTACGACGTCGCCACAGACGCGACGCCAGAACAGGTGCTGAGGCTTTACCCGAACGGCCTCGCGGTCGGCGCACGGTTTGGCGTGATCCTGGTGCCGCAGGACGGGCTGAAGGTGGAAGTGGCGACTTTTCGTTCTGATATCGGGTACGCGGATGGGCGCCACCCGGATCGCGTCGAGTATTCCACGACGCCGGAAGAGGATGTGCGGCGCCGGGACTTCACGATCAATGGTTTGCTGATGCGGCACGATACGGAAGAAGTGCTCGACTTCGTGAATGGGCAAGCCGATCTGAAGGACGGAACTATTCGGGCAATCGGCGAACCGGACCGGCGCTTTGCCGAGGACAAACTTAGGATATTGCGCGCGGTACGATTTGCGGCGCGATTCGGTTACGAAATTGAAGCGGAAACTTTTCGCGCGATTCGCCGCCATTCGAAAGAAGTTCCACAAGTTTCTGCAGAGCGAATCCGGGAAGAACTTACGAAGATGCTGACGGAAGGAGCAGCGAGGACAGCCTTTGAGCTTTCCGATACGTGCTGGCTGTTGCCCATCGTGCTCCCGGAAATCGCTGCATTAAAAGGCGTCGCGCAACCGCCGCAATATCATCCGGAGGGCGATGTCTGGACCCATACGATGATGATGCTGGAGGGATTACCGGCGGGGTGCTCTGCAACGCTGGCTTGGGGCGCACTCCTTCACGACGTGGGCAAGCCGGCCACGTTTCGCTCAGCGAAGGAGACCGGCGACCGAATCCGCTTTGACGGCCATGTGGAAGTAGGAACGGCGATTGCGCGGGCGCTGCTCGGAAAGCTGCGCTTTTCGAATGACGAAACGGAGCAGATTTTGTCGCTGATCGAGAATCATATGCGGTTTAAAGACGTGGGCCGGATGAAGCCCGCGACACTAAAGCGCTTCGTACGGTTGCCGCAATTCGGGGAGCATCTGGACTTGCACCGGCTGGACTGTCTTTCGAGCAATCGCAACCTTGCGGCCTACGACTTTGTAAGGGACTTTGTGAGCAAGACACCGCCGGAAGTGGTTCGACCGGCAAGACTGCTTACGGGCACCGACCTGCTGGAAATGGGATTCGCGGCCGGACCGGACCTAGGAAGGATTTTGGCGACCGTGGAAGAGGCTCAACTCAACGGAGAGCTAACCAATGTGGAGGAGGCCAAGTCCTTTGTTGAAAAGGAGTTCGGGGCAAAGGAGCGAGATAAAGAGGCCTTGCGACGTTGCCGATAACGACCAGTGGATTGTAAATGACAGAAATAGAAAGACTTAATTAGGAACCTCAGGGTTAAATGAGCAGTCGATGTTGGAATATTAGCGTCACTGACTAAGATTTTGTGCTATTGCTCTTCGCATTGCTTGGTATCCTTCTTGGTGGGCACAGCATCAAAGTTTCGACAGGCGCTCTCCCGCAACATGGAAGAGCGGCCTTGAACTGAGGAACCCAATGGCCGAAAAACATGTAGCAATGCCCAAGTCTCTGGCGATATTGCCAGTACGCGATACGGTGTTGTTTCCCGGGGCGGTGCTTCCACTCACGGTGGGGCGCGAGAGCTCGCTGGCGCTGATCAGCGCGCTGCAGGGCGAAGA
>Ga0075425_100003906_pt1 | contig 15255 bp, 11 predicted proteins | sample SoiMethybrSBSTD4_FD_75300 | JGI IMG/M metagenome (GOLD analysis project Ga0075425, IMG submission 75300) | Bulk soil microbial communities from a Populus tree surrounding site in Tennessee, USA - Soil MetaG P. TD hybrid SBSTD4 | ecosystem: Environmental > Terrestrial > Soil > Tree plantation...
CAGATCGGCCTGCGGCAGTTTCCTCCAGCGCCAATGCTCGACCAAATACAACCAGCTGGAATCAGAGATTCCCACGGTGATTTTGCTCGCCAGGGACGGCGACGCCGAGTCGCTCGTCGACGTGCAGGTGACCGTCGACGGCGAGCTTCTCACGTCGAAGCTGGACGGTCGGCCGCTGCCCGTCGATCCTGGGCTGCACGACTTCTCTTTCAAGATCGACAACGGCGCCGCCGTCGTCCAACGAGCGCTCATCCTGCAAGGGCAGCATGACCGCGCGATCGCGGTATCGCTGCGCGGGTCCGACAAGCGATCGCAGAGGGGGACCGACCCCCGTACCACGCCCGCACCCCCTCAGCCGGACACCAAGACCTCCAAACTTGCGTCCGACGCGTCGCCCGAGATCGCCAAAACGACGTCCGACACGAAGGTGCTCGAAGATGGCTCGAGCGGTCACAGTCACGTTGCCCCTTACGTGGCCGGCGGTCTCGGTCTGGCGGGGGTCGGCGCCTTTGCGGTCCTCTTCTCTTGGGCGATGAGCGACAACGAGAAACTTCTTCGATGCTCGCCCGACTGCGCGCAAGCAAGCGTCGATCGCGTACGCAACCTTTACGTCGCGGCGGACGTGTCGCTCGGTGCGGGTATCATCGGCCTCGGCGCCTCCACCTGGATGTTTCTCGCCGCCGACCCTCCGACGCGCGCACGGCCCGGTCCGTCAGCCTACGTGGTCGATGTCAAACCCTCCCGCTCGGGCATCTTCGCGACGGTCTCCGGCTCGTTTTAAGCCGCCCGGATGGGTTTCAGGATCGGCAACAGCCCATCTACGTCATGGGCGGAGTTCCGCGCTCTTTCGATCCGAATCGTAACGTCCTTGCCCGTCCCTCACCGTTTGACGAGGTCGATGCGAAAGGGGTCCGGGAAAAGGTTGGCGAGCGTTTTGATGGCGCGCGGCGCCTCGTCGCCGGGGAGGGCGAGGCCGATGGGGAGATCGGCGGCGAACTCGGAGAGCGTTTGGCGGCAGAGGCCGCAGGGGCTTCCCGGCTCGGGGCCAGGGGTGACGACGACGAGCGCCGCGATCGTACGGCTGCCCGACGCGACGAGCTGGGCGACGGCGCTGCGCTCGGCGCATAGGGCGAGGCCGGAGCTCGCGTTCTCGACGTTGCACCCGGCGAAAACCCGACCGTCGGGCGTCACGAGAGCTGCCCCGACTTCGTAACCGGAGTAAGGCGCGTAGGCGTTGGCGCGCGCGCGCTCAGCCGCCTCGATGAGGGATTTCCAAGGAACGCCGCTCATGTCGAAACCTCGTTGCCGATGAGCGGAATCAGGCGCGACAAAAGTGCGATGAAAGGTCCGGCCGTGCGGTGCGCGATCTTTTGCACCTCGTCGTGATCGAGCGGCGATGGCGAGATGCCCGCGGCGAGATTCGTGATGCACGAAATCGCCGCGACCCGGACACCGAGCTGCCGGAGCGCGATGACCTCGAGGACCGTGCTCATTCCGACGGCGTCGGCTCCCAACGCGCGCAGCATGCGGATCTCGGCGGGCGTCTCGTAACTCGGACCGAGGACGCCGGCGTACACGCCCTGTTTCAACGACGCGCGGGTCTCGCGCGCGGCGGTGCGGCAAAGATCGCCGAGACGGGGATCGTACGCCCCCCCCATGTCGACGAAGGATGCCGCGACGCCGTCGGGCCCCGCGCCAGCGAGCGGGTTGTGACCGGTCAAATTCAGATGATCGGTGATGAGCATAAGATCGCCCGGGTCGAGCCAGGGTGCGATGCCGCCTGCCGCGTTCGTGAGGACGACCGTACGGCAGCCGAGGGCTGCGAGAAGCCGGACACCGAACACCACGTCGCAAGCGTCATAACCTTCGTACAAATGAGCCCGCCCTTGGAGGCAAGCGACTCCCACGCCGTCGATGCGTCCGAACCTGAGGTTGCCCGGATGCCCAGGCACGCCGGACCTCGGCATACCCGGTAACTCCTGGTAGGGGATGGACACCTCGAGCCGATCGCCGAACCCGCCGAGACCCGACCCGAGCACCACCCCTACCGCCGGTTGCACCAGCCCCTTCGCAGCCAGGTCCGCTGCAAGCGCTTGGAGTTGGGAGGTGCGCGCGTCCGCCATTGCCTGCCAACGTAGCTGATCTATGCCCCGTGTGGGGGTGAGGGTGGCGAACGGCACACCGAAAAGCCGGCCGGCCGTCGGCACTTATCACGCTCGCGAGTAGCGCGAACGCCACCATTTCGTGAATGGGGGGCGACCTCTCGGCATCGAATTATCTGTGGACGCCGCCGCCGCCAGCCGGCTTTTGGCCGGGCACCCGACTCGCCGCCGGGTTAGCCTCTATGCCGTGCTCGACACGGACGAAATGGTCGCGCGCTGCCAGCAGGGGGACGGGGCTGCTTTCCGTCAGCTGTTCGCCAACCACCGCCACGATGTCGCCCGTCTCGTGTTTCGCATGATCGGCCCCCGCGCCGATCTCGAGGACATCATCCAGGAGGTCTTTCTCCAGGTCCATCGCAGTCTGAAGGACTTCCGGGGGCAATCGAAGTTCACCACTTGGCTGCACCGCGTCACGGTCAACGTCGTGCTCATGCACAAGCGAGCTGCCCGCAGCCGACCGCAGCTCGTGGTTCCTCACTCCGACGACACCCAGCCGGACTCGCGGCTCATGCCCGACGAGGACGTCGCGCGGCTCGAGCGCATGCGAGCATTTCGCCGCCTGATCGACCGCCTTGCCGAAAAGAAGCGCACCGTTTTCGTCTTGCACGAGCTCGAAGGTATGTCGCCAGCCGAGATCTCCAAGCTCGTCGACGCGCCCGTGCTCACGGTGCGCACACGTCTCTTCTATGCGCGTCGAGAGCTCGCCGAGATGTTGAAGGACGAGCCCTCTCTCGCGGGTTTCGCACACGCATTCGAGAAAGTGGGGGAGGAAAACGCTGTCGAGCTCTCGGGTAAGGCCGTCGAGGAGGTATGATGGGTTTTCGCGCCTCAGATGACGTAGCGATTCGAGCCGTGCGCGCTCTCGCGCGGGAGGCGGCCGACATGCCGGTTCCCCCGGTCGACTGGGACCGCGTACAGCAGGGGATTTTGGCCGGTATCGCGGACGATGAAAAACCCGGTCGGATGGAATTGCCTCCTCTCTCGGATGGCCGACCGATCGCGACGCCGACCGGGTCGGTGCACCGCGTGGGTTCGCCCTGGGCCGTTGCGCTGGCGGCGGCTGCCGCGGTGGCCTTGGTGGGCGGAGCAAGGTGGGGGGAGCTGCAGGGGCCCGCCGCACCGCACGTCGCGCAGACGACGCACGCCGTTCGGGGTATCACGCTCGGCGATTCGCTCGAGCTCGGTGACGTCGTCGAGTCCAAAACTCGCTCGCTCGCCTACGAGAAGCCTGGGCTCGTCACCTTCACGGTAGCCCCTGAATCGCGCATTCAACTCACACGAGCTGACCGAGACGGCGAAAGGCCCGGCGCTCTGACGATTGCGCTCAACGAAGGCTCCGTCCACGCCGAGGTGCGGCCACAAGCCCAAGGCGAAGCGTTTGCAGTCGAGGTCGGGCACACACGGGTGGCCGTCCACGGGACGTCGTTCACCGTGTCGCGCGAGGGGGATCGGGTGATCGTCGAGGTCGCGCACGGGTCGGTGGCGATCGGTCCGACCGGGCACCCCGGCACGACGCAAGGGTGGCTGCTCGTCGGCCCCGATCAGGCGAGCTTCTCGCTCGACGGAGCCAGGGAGGCACAGTGGCTCGGCGCCCCGTCCGGGGAATCGGGTTCCGACACGGCCCGCACCGGCGCGACCCGCCCGGATCGCCCTCCCTCGGTGGTCGACGCCGAGAGCGCGCGATCGCCCAAGCAGGCTTCGATGGCCGGATCAACCGCGCGCGGAGTCCATCCCCCCTCGGCTCGTATCGAATCGACGTCCCGTGGGTCGGATGACACGGCGTCCGAGAAGCCACAGACGGCCGACGCGCGAACCCCCGCAGAGCAAGACGAAGCGACGACGGCCGCGATCCTGAAGGGGCTCGACGCTTGTTACGAGCGGCAAGTGAGCTCGTTCGGTGTGAGGTTCTCGATCCGGAGCTCGCTCACGCTCGCCATCCTCCCGAACGGTGCGATCCGCGAGGGGGTCTTCGACCCGCCGCTTTCTCCGACGCTCATGAATTGCGCCCGCGATGCGATCACGCAGGCCCGGTTCCCCAGCGCAGCGTCGGTGCGTCAGATCCGCGTACCGGTGAATCTGTCGCGACCGTAGCCGTAGGCGGAGCCGCAGGCCCGCGCCGAGTAACACCAAAAAGAGCGATTCGGCGGGAAGAGGGGGCCGAGCCTCACGCCTCGGACAACATCTCGGTGAGCGCGTACGTCTCGCGCGCCCCGATCAGCCCGAACTGAACCCCCATCTCGCCGTCCTTGACCCAGCGCACGATTCCGGGAAGCGCGCTCACGCTCTGCGCCCCTTTGAGCTTCAAATAAATGGTCACGTTGGCGCCGAACGGCGCTGGACTGGTCGTCTCGATGTGCATCCCGCCGAGACTGAAGTCGCGGCAGACACCCGGCTGCCGCGCACCCTCGGCTACGCCGAACTCGACTGCGTAGCCGGCCGATTTACGAAAGTGGCGTCGTTTCTCTTGCACTTGACCTGCCTCGTTCGACAAAGAGATCGTATTACAGCGATGGTGGGAAAAAAAGGGGGAGTGAAGCGGCACTTCGAGGGTTGGGAGGCGGGCCTCGTCGCCGTGGTCATCGCCCTTCTTGGCGTGCTTTTGGCGGTTCCCTCGAGAGTCGCACCCGAAGACGTACCCGGTCCGCTCGTCGATGGGAAGCTCCTTTCGGCGGCGTTCGATCGGGAACGCCAGCTCGCGGCTTTTATCGCGTCCGCCCTAAAAAACGAGATCGTCGATCCGACGCACGGCACCGAGCTCTACGATCTTCGCGCGTTCGGAGAGGCATTTCGCGCCTATGGTCGGGCCGAAGCCTCGACGGACGAAGTCTACGAGATCCTACGTGTACGTCGGACGTTGCTCGAATCGGTCACCCGCGCGCGCTCTCTCGGCGATGACAAGCTTCTCGCGCTTCGAGCTTACCAGAAGCAGCTGTTTTTAGGCGAGCTCGAGCGGTGGGAAAAATCCGGGCAGACGTCGGAAGAGCTCATCGGGCTCGCCGGGAAGTTTCTCGTGATCGCCGCACGAGACGGCTGGCTCGACGGGCGGACGGTCTCGATGGCCCCGTCGCTTCGCGGGATCTTCTTTAAGCGCCGGTGGAACGAAGTGACCGGCCTCGTAGAGTCGCCTTTTGCGCTCTCGTTCGACGAGCAGCGCGCGTTCTACGCGTTCTTGCTCGAGCACCCTTTCGTCGAGGGGAGGGATAACTTGAGCGCCGCCGAGGTTTGCCGCGCGGCCGACCTCTGGCGCCTTCGCAAGGTCGAAGAGCTCGGCCGCATCGACCCGTCGTACCCGTACGCGCTCGCGCGCGGCGTCCTCTTCTACCGTCTCGGCCGCTATCCCGCGGCTGCGCAGGCGTTCCGTGACCACCTCACGTCATCGACCGACGGCCGCTACGCCCTGCGCGCCCGCAATTACCTCGTGGCGTCGCTCGCGCGCGCGAGCGAAGAGCCTTGAGATGCGCCATCGTGCAACGTTTGTCTACGGGCTTGAAGATGCGCTCTAATCTTTCAGACACGAGGCGAGCTCCACGAGCATCTTGTCCGCCGCCGCGAGACCGTCCGTCACCACGTCGTTGTCCGTCATGCGACGGGTGACGCGCATGTCGGGCGTGACGCGGTAGGGCGACCCTTTTTTCGTGACGAGCGCGGTCAGCTTGGCGGGGTCGATCGGCGTGTCCTCCCTCAGATGAAGAGTGACGCTCTTTTCGCTCGCCTCGCAGCCGAGCACGCGCAACCGGCGGAGCTCGGTCTTGATGCGCATCAGGTGCACGAGTTGCCTCGCTTCGGGCGGCGGGGGGCCGAAACGATCCTCCATCTCCGACGCGAGGTCGCTGACGTCGTCGGAGCTATCTGCGCTCGCGAGCCTCTTGTAGAGCGAAAGCCGAACGCCGACGTCCGCGATGTAGTCCTCCGGCAAGAGGGCCTCGACATCGAACGACAGCTCCGGCTCGACGTCGTGGACGATGGGCTCGCCGCGAAGCTCGTGCACCGCCTCTTCGAGCATCTGGCAGAAGAGATCGAAACCGACCGAGGCGACGCTCCCGCTTTGCTCGGCTCCGAGAAGGTCTCCCGCTCCGCGCAGCTCGAGGTCGAGTGACGCGATCTGGAAACCAGACCCGAGATCGGTGTGCCGCTCGAGCGCTTCGACGCGCGCGCGCGCCTCGTCGGTCATCGAGCTCGGCGGAGGGACGATGAGGTAGCAGTAGCCGCGATCCTTCGAGCGTCCGACGCGGCCCCGAAGCTGGTAGAGCTGAGCAAGGCCGAAGATGTCGGCGCGATCGATGATGATCGTGTTCGCGCGCGGAATGTCGAGTCCACTCTCGATGATCGCTGTCGAGACGAGCACGTCGTAACGCCCCTCGATGAAGTCGAACATCGTCTGCTCGAGCGCGGCCTCGGCCATCTGCCCGTGGCCGACGGCCACGCGCGCGTCGGGGACGAGCGCCTGGACGCGCGCGGCCCGTTCGTGGATCCCGTCGATGCGGTTGTAAACGTAGAAGATCTGCCCGCCGCGGGCGAGCTCGCGGCGAATCGCCTCGCGGACGACGGCCTCGTCGGCGCGCGTCACGATGGTGCGAATGGCGCGCCGGTCGACCGGCGCCGTGGCGATGAGCGACATGTCGCGCAGCCCGCTCACCGCCATCTGAAGCGTGCGGGGGATGGGGGTCGCCGTGAGCGTGAGGACGTCGACGTTGCGACGCAGCTGCTTGATGCGCTCCTTGTGGGTCACGCCGAAACGCTGCTCCTCGTCGACGACGAGAAGGCCGAGCCGCTTGAAGTGGACGTCTTTCGAGAGCAGGCGGTGCGTACCGATGACGATGTCGACCGTGCCGTCCTTGAGCCCGCGAACGACGTCTGCCTGTTCCGTTTTCGTCTGAAAACGAGAGAGGCTCTTGACCTTGATTGGGTACTCGCGCATGCGCGCCTCGAACGACAGCGAGTGCTGCTGCGCGAGCACCGTCGTCGGGCAGAGGACGGCGACCTGCTTGCCCGCTTGCGCGGCGCGAAAAGCGGCGCGTATCGCGACTTCGGTCTTGCCAAACCCGACGTCGCCGCACACCAGCCGGTCCATCGGCCTCGGCGTCTCGAGATCTTTGAAGACTTCGTCGATGGCTCGCGCCTGGTCGGGGGTCTCGTCGAACGGGAAGGTCGCCTCGAAAGCGCGGTAGTCGTCGTCGGGGTCGGGGAGCGCGTCGCCGGGCATGGCTTGCCGCTCCGCGTACAGGCGCAAAAGCTCGTCCGCCATCTGCCGGACTTGCTTTTCGACGCGCTGCTTCGTCTTCGAAAAGGTTTGCCCGCCGAGTCGGTCGAGCTTGGGTGTGCCCTCGCCACCCGACCACTTCTGGATCTGATTGAGGCGGTAGACGGGCAGGTAGAGCTTGTCACCGGCCGCATATTCCACGAGGAGAAGGTCGACGGTGAGCCCCCCGATGTCCTTGTGCAGAAGGCCGAGGTACTTGCCGATCCCGTGCTCGACGTGCACGACGTGATCGCCGACGGCCAGCGCCCGCAGATCCTCGAGAAACGGCTTGGCGCCGCGCGAGGGGGCGCGACCTTTCGCGCGGTGGACGCGCCGGCCGAAGATCTCTTCCTCGGTGACGAGAACGAGCCCCTCGGCGGGCGCGACGACGCCGCGCGCGAGTGGCCCGATCACGACGACTGGATCGGCTGACGCGCGAGGCGCGTCGAGCAAGCTCGGATCGAAGGGCCCGGAGCGCAGAGTGCAAGCGAATTCGCGATGGCGGATCAGCGACATCAGGCGCTCACCTTGCGTTTCGTTGCGCGCTGCGAGAAAGACGAAAAGTCCCGCGTCACGCCAGGCGGCCAGCCGATCGAGCAGTGGATCGAGCGCGCCGTGCTTTCCTCGCGACGATCTCGCGGCTCCGACTGCGCGCTCGAGGTCGCCCTGATCGCGCGCGGCGAGTGACGGAGTGTCCTCGGGAGCCGCCTCGAAGCGAGTCAGGTCGCGCGCGTCGCTCCGTCCGCCGATGGCGGCGCGGTGAAGGGAAAGCACCCGATGCGCTCCGATGCCGGACGCGATGTCGGCCTCGTCCTGGTAGAGCTCCTCGAACGGAAGGTGCGGCGCGCTCCCCTTGTTGGCGGCGTCGCTCTTGGCGCGGTCGATCTCCTCGCGCGCCGCGCGCGTGATCGACACCGGGTCGTCGAGCAAGAAAAGGGCATCGTCGGGGAGATAGTCGAATAGGGTCTCGAGCGCGTAGTACGCCGGCAAGAACCCCTCGGCGCCGAAGAACGCCCGTCCGCTCGTCACGTCTTCGACGAGCGCCCGCGCGCGGCTCGAGGGGAGGTCGACCTTGTCGCAGAGCGAGCGAACGACCTCGCGGGCGCGGTCGACGGCGGCCGGCGTCAAGATCGTCTCGCGCACGGGGGGCACCCAGAGCTCTTTCAACTCGCGGGGCTTCGATCGGGCGGGGGACTCGAATCGGGCAGGCTCGTCGCCGTCGTCGGGCGCCCCCACGCTCCGCTGGAGGGACGGATCGAAGGGGCGGAGCGACAAGACGAGGTCGCCGTAGAGCTCGATGCGCACCGGAAGCTCGCTCGATGGTGGCCAGAGGTCGAGCACGGAGCCCCGTACGGCGAACGAGCCCGGATCCTCGACGAGGGGCGCGCGCAAGTAGCCCGCCGCCGAAAGACGTGCAATCAGCTTGTCGCGGTCGATCTCCTGTTCGGCGAGGATGAGATCCGAGTGACGCTCGACTTCGCTTCTCGGCACGACGCGCCTGGCGAGCCCCGCCGCAGGAACGACCAAGAACCGCCAGGGGAGCTTCTGAGCGAGGTGAAACAGGGTCACGAGCCTCGACATTGCCCCGCGGCGATCGGGGTTAACATCGGCGTAAGGACTCGCTTCCGGCGGCGTGAAAGAGAGGACCGCCCCCTGCGCGGTCTCGTTCGCCCGGTTGCCGCAAACGAAGTTCAGGTCGTCGACGAGTGATCGGGCCGCTTCGATGTCCGCCGTCACGCATACGACGGGGCGCTTGTCGGCGACGGCGATGCTCCGCGCCACGAGCGCTGACATGCACCCCGCCGTACCCGCGACGTGGAGCACGCGGTCCTTGCTGGTTCGATCGAGCGCCGATACCTGTGCGGCGACGTCGCGCGCGCGCACGACCTTGCGGTCCGAGGGGAGCTCGACCGAAGCCATGTACGGATGGGGGCCATTCATCACGCGAGGGTCGATAGCATGCACATGCGGACAATCGTCGCAACGGGCTCTCTTTTTTGGGCGAATCGACCGCACAGAACCCAATCATCCAAAGAAGACTTCGTCGGGTAGGCGTTCAGCGCTCCGCCCGCGGAACCAAGCAAGAGTTCGGTCAGCGCGCTGGGCGTCCGAGCCCACGTGCGCACCGGGGGGACCCGCTCCATGCTCCCGCGTCTCAATCCACAACCGGAGCCTCCCGGCCCTGCCACGTCGACGGGCTGAACGGGGAAGTTTCGCGCGAATTATGTCGTCCTCGAAACCCGCGACCGCCCAGAAATCCGGCGAGAATCGGACGCCGGGTACTACGATGGGGGTCCATGCTCCGCACGGCGACCGCTCGACGTCTCCCCTCCGCTCTTCTGTTGGTCGCATGGGCGCTCAGCGGGTGCGAGTTCGCCGGCGGCGCCGACCCGGCGCGTGAGCCCATCGTGCCGAAGCGCTACAATCTGGTTCCGCTTCCCCGGCTGGTCGTCGAGCGGGACGGCAACCTCAAGCTCGGCGCTGACACGCGCATCGCCACCCGCGGCGCCGATCCGGATCTCGACCGGGTCGCGACTTTCCTCGCGCAGCGACTCCGCTCGGTGACCGGATATCCGGTGCCGGTGGTCAGCGCCGACGCCGCCGGCGAACCGATCGTGGGTGCTCCGCTCATCGAGCTCGACGTCGACCCTTCACGACCCGATGACGAAGGGTACGTTCTCGATGTGAGCACCTCCGCCATCCAGCTCTCGGCCAAGGGCGCGCGCGGAGTCTTCTATGGCGTCGAGACGCTGCGCCAGCTCCTTCCGGGCGAGGTCGATGCCCCCGGGCCGACCGACGGCGTCACCTGGAGCATGCCCGCCGTGCGCATCGAAGACGCCCCGAGATTTGCCTACCGCGGCATGCATCTCGACGTCAGCCGACATTTTTTCTCGGTCGAATTCGTCGAGCGCTACATCGATCTCATGGCGCTCTACAAGATGAACACGTTCCACTGGCATCTGACCGACGACCAAGGGTGGCGTATCGAGATCAAGAAGTACCCGCAACTTACGGCGGTCGGTGCGATGCGCAAAGAGACGGTCGTCGGCCGCCCGAGCAAGCCCCCGATATTCGACGGCCAACCCTACGGGGGCTTCTACACGCAAGACGAGATTCGCGAGGTCGTGGCGTACGCGGCCGATCGTTTCGTCAAAGTCCTCCCCGAGATCGAAATGCCGGGCCACTGCCTGGCCGCGCTCGCGTCGTATCCCGAGCTCGCCTGCACGCCGGGCCCCTTCGAAACGGCCACGTCGTGGGGCGTGTTCGACGACATCTACTGCCCGAGCGAGGGCACCTTTCAGTTTCTGACCGACGTGCTCGGCGAAGTCATCACGCTGTTTCCGGATGCGCTCGTGCACGTCGGAGGAGACGAAGTGCCCGAGGCGCGATGGAGGGACAGCCCGGTCGCCCAAGAGGTGGTGACGCGTGAGAGTCTCGCCAGCACTTCGGATCTCGAGGCTTACTTCGTGGGTCGCATCGCGTCGTTCCTCACGGCCAACGGGCGAGGGCTCGTCGGCTGGGACGAGATCGCCGCGCGCGGGAAAGTCGCGGACGCAACCGTCATGAGCTGGCGCGGAGCCGACACCGGACTTGCTGCCGCACTGCAGGGCTATCCGGTGATCATGACGCCGGTCGGATACACTTATTTCGACCAAGCGCAGTCGGGGGATCTCGGCGAGCCCCTTGCCGCTGGAGCCGTGCTGTCGCTCGAGCATGTCTATGCATTCGAACCGGTGCCAGCGGGGCTCGGCGAGGCGCAGGCTCCGCTCATCCTCGGCGGGCAAGGCAACCTGTGGACCGAATACGTCGCGACCAACGAGCACGCCGAGTACATGGTTTTCCCCCGCCTCTTGGCGCTCTCGGAGGCTCTCTGGTCGCCTCGAGCCTCGCGAAGCTACCTTGATTTTCTCGCTCGGCTGACGGGCAACGCGAAACATCTCGATGCGCTCGGCGTCAACTACGCGCACCACTTCGAGTCGCAATGACAGGTCGCAACGACGACCCTGGGAAGTCCCTGGCGAGGGACGACGATGCGAAGTCCCACCCCTCCGGGTGTTCCACCCCTTCGGGTGTTCCGCAGCGGCTCGCAGCGGATCCGGCGGGGGATCCGGCGGATTTCATGAATGCGTGCATCGCCGAGGCAATCGACAACGCGTCGTCCGGTCGCGGCGGCCCGTTCGCCGCCGTCGTCGTCAAAGAGGGCCAGGCGATCGCGAGCGGCGCCAACGCGGTCACGTCGCTCAACGATCCGACGGCGCACGCCGAGATACAGGCGATCCGAGCGGCCGCCGCTGCCCTCGGCACGTTCGAGCTCGTTGGGTGCGAGCTTTTCTCGAGCTGCGAGCCATGCCCCATGTGCCTCGCCGCCGCTCACTGGGCGCGCCTCGATCGCGTGTATTTCGCCGCCACGCGGTTCGACGCGGCCACCGGCGGGTTCGACGATGCCCGCCTCTACGACGAGCTCGCCCAGCCCGCGTCGCAGAGGAGCTTGCCGCTCGTGCAAATCCCGATGCCGCAAGCGATGGCTCCGTTCGAGGCGTGGAAGCGAAACCCGAATCGCGTTCCTTACTGAATTCGCCGAGCTCCCGTCCGCGTTCCGCTCTTCAAGTGAGCGCCTCGGCCAGCTCCTCGTAGAGATGGATCGCGCTCTTCACCGCCTTTTCCCAATCGCCGAGGTGCAGGCTCTCGTTCTCGGAATGCGCGTTGGTATAGGGGTCTTCGACGCCGATGAGCAGGGCAGGCACGCCGCCGAGCTCCCTCGCGAAGGGCTCGACGAACGGAATCGACCCTCCGCACCCGATCGCTACCGCCCCCTTGCCGTATCCCTTCTCGAGCGCGCGAAACGCTGCTTGAAAAGCGGGGTGGCTCGAGTCGGTGTACCACCAGCCGGCCGCGTGGTCCGTCTTGATGTTGCATTCGAGCCCCCACGGGGTCGCCTCGCGCAGTGCGTTCACCAGCCTCTTTTGCACGTCGGCCGGATCCAGATCCGGCACGATGCGAACGCCGACCCTGGCCCACGCGGATTCACAAATGATGTTGCGCGCGTCTTTTCGGCTGCTCGCCTGGATGCCGTTGACCGCGATCGACGGCTGCCGCCAGTTCGTCTCCCACGGATGGCGTCCGCCCCCGAGAACCTCGACACCGGGCATGAGGCCCGCTTGCTTGCGGAAATGCGCCTCGTCCCCGGGCAGCGCCAGGATGCTCTTTCTCTCCTCCGCCGTGAGAGGTCGCACTCTGTCGGCGATGCCCGGGATGGCGATCGTGCCGTCGGGATTCGTGAGCGATGCGAGCATGCGGCAGAGCGCCATCACCGGATCGGGAACCGGCCCGCCCCACATGCCCGAGTGGAGCGACTGCTTCATCGCGCGCACTTCGACTTCACACGTCGCCAAGCCGCGCAGCGCCGTCGTGATCGACGGCAGCCCGGTTTCGAAGTTGGTGGTGTCGGTCAGCACGATGGCGTCGGCCGCCAGCATCTTCGCATGCTCCTTGAGAAACGCGCCGAGGTGCTCCGAGCCGATTTCTTCTTCCCCCTCGACGATGATCTTGACGTTGAGCGGAAGCGCGCCGGTTCCGAGCCACGCGTCGACCGCCGAAGTATGAACGACGATGCCCGCCTTGTCGTCCGCCGATCCGCGGCCATAGAGCCTACCGTCACGCTCGGTGGGTTCGAACGGCGGACTTTTCCACGCGTCCGCGTCTCCTGCGGGCTGCACGTCGTGGTGAGCGTAGAGCAGGACCGTCGGCTTGCCGGCCGCCTTCATCACTTCTCCAAAGACGTACGGATGCGCTCCCTCGATCTCGAGCAGTTGCACGTTGTCGAAGCCCCGTTCTCGGAGCAGCGTTGCCGTACCCTCGGCGCTCGCCCGAACGTTCTTCGCGTCGAAACCGGGGAATGACACGCTCGGTATGCGAACGAGCTTCTCGAGATCGGCGAGGTACGTCTTCTTTCGTTCGGCGAAACGACGCAGTGCTGGTTCCGTGAGCATGCCCCATCCATAGCGCCAGCAGCTTTTTCGGTCACTACCACGACGGTAGTTAGACCCTCACCTCGTGAGCTCGTGTGAGGTGGCTGTTCGTTTGCGGGCGTTCGCGCACGTGTGCGCGGCTTGCAACACCGTAACCGGGCGATTCCAGGTTGCCCCGAGCCCCCCCGACAAGTTGGCCCGCCGCCGGCAATCCGTGGCACGGTCCGTGCTCGAACGATCGTCGCATGGAAACAGATTCGCTGAAGTCAGCTATCGCCAAGATGTGTGTGCTCGAGACCTTGGCAATGGTCACCATGATCGGGTGCACGGCGCTCGGTCCGATGCCGGCAACCACGGCGGCCGCGTCGCTTCCTGCAGGTCGCCCGACGTTCGAGGTGCAAGCGGCCGGCGTGCCCGGCTACTATCTCAGTTCGGCGGTGCAAAAGGAGGCGAAGGGAGCGTCCATCTCACAAGCAGCGCTGCTCATCGAGCCCGATAGCATCATCCACGTTCCGGGTCTCATCGTCGGAGGGCGGTATGTGAGCGAGCCGAGCAAGGGGGGTTATCCCGAGCCGATGCTCGGCTACCGCACGTTCGTCGACGCCGACAATCGCATCGCGGTGAGCGCCATCGGCTTCGCGACCCACGGGAGCGGTTCGGCCAGAGGAGCGTCATACTCGGCGACTCGAGGCGGCGCCGAAGGGGGGATCGATCTTCGCGCGACCCCCGAAAGCAAATGGTTCGAGCTTCACGTCCTGGGGGGCGCATCGCTCACCGGGCTTAGTGCCGAGGGCACTTACTGCGTCGATGCGCAGGGCACTTACGGCGTCGATTGCCCAGACATGATGCCGAAGTTCCAACACGCCACCGCCGGCGGGTTCTACCCCGCAGCGACGGGGGGCATCGCCATCGACATGGGTCGCCACTTCAACGGCGAATTCCACGGCGGTCGCGTCGAGTTGCTCATCGGCGGTGGGGCGATGCCGCGTGTCACGGGTGGAGTGCAGCAGAGCGCGCAATCGTTCGCGTCCGCCGGACTCGCTCTTTCGCTTGGCTTCGGAGAAGCTAAAAACTGACGTCCGCGGAGGCGAGGAGCGTGCGGCCGTTCTGCACCATCGTGTTCTGCGTGAATTCGTTGCTGATGGGCACGCTGTATCGCCAGTCGAATGCGTTGTAGAGGCCGAACGAATAGCGAAGCCCCCAGCGCTGCTCCTCGCCCGAGAGGACGAAGTCCCAGACGACGGCCGGATCGGTCGTGTGCTGAGCCACCGGGTCGTCGAATTCGTCGTGACGATCGAAGCGGGGTCCCTCGATCGACACGCGCGTCGTGGCGAGCAGCGCGCGCGCCAGGATGGGAGCGGCGCCCCGGACCGACCCGAGTTGCTCGGGTGCGTTGGGAACGTGTCGAAAAAAAGGACTGTTGGTCGACCCGACGAGATCGGACAGCGACGTGCTCGGCAAATAGCGCGAATGCTGCGCCGAGTACGAAGCGGCGAGCATCCACCCCTGTCGCCAATCGCGCCGGATTTCGACCTCGCCTCCTAGCGTGACGATGGGCGCCGTCGAGTTCGCGTAGTAAAGCGGTACCGCCGGGGTCATCGTGGCAGGATCCGCTTCGGTTCCCCCTCGGCTGACGATGAGGCCGTCGACGACGTTGCCGTAAGCGGTCATCGTCGCCGCGACGGTTGGCGAAAAGCGATGCGAAAATTCGATCTCTCCGGAGTAGATGGACTCCGGCTGCAGGTTGGGGCTCGCGATCTGCGTGTTGCCGCCGTCGTTGTAGGAAAGCTCGTAGATGCTGGGGGCGCGGAAGGCTTTGCCGGCCATGATTTTCAAGTTTCCCCCCTCGTACGGGTGGGCGATGAGCGCAACGCGAGGGTTGATG
>Ga0075425_100003907_pt1 | contig 15253 bp, 14 predicted proteins | sample SoiMethybrSBSTD4_FD_75300 | JGI IMG/M metagenome (GOLD analysis project Ga0075425, IMG submission 75300) | Bulk soil microbial communities from a Populus tree surrounding site in Tennessee, USA - Soil MetaG P. TD hybrid SBSTD4 | ecosystem: Environmental > Terrestrial > Soil > Tree plantation...
GAGTGGTGCCGGGGCCCCGTGGCAGGTGGGCGGGGCCCCGGCGGTTCGCGCCTGCAGGCGGCGCGAGCTCTCGTCAGTTCGGATTGTTGGCGAGCGTCACGGTGATGGTCTGGCTCTTGCCATCGCGCAGGATCCCGAGGGTCACCTGATCGCCGGCCTTCTTCGATGCGATGGACACGGCGAGGTTCGCGAACGACGTGATCTTGTGGCCGTCGATCGAGGTGATGATGTCGCCGCCCAGCATCAGCGTCTGCCCCCCGATCGTGGCGGTGGTCGAGCCGCCGCGGATCCCGGCCATGTCGGCGGGCGAGCCCGGGTCGACGCGGCCGACGAGGACGCCGGCTCCCACAGGCAGGTTGACGGCCTGCTGCAGGTCTGGCGTGATCTCGGTGCCCCTGATGCCGAGGTAGGTGTGCTCCGCGTGGCCGCTCGTGATGAGCTGGCGGGCGATCTGGCTCACCTTGTCGATCGGGATCGCGAAGCCGATGCCGATGTTGCCGGCGGTCGGGTCGCTCTCGTTCCCGGTCAGGATCTGGCTCGTGATGCCGATCACTCGCCCGAAGCGGTCGATCAGCGGGCCGCCCGAGTTGCCGTGGTTGATCGCGGCGTCGGTCTGGATCGCGTTGTAGATCTGCTGGCCCGGCTCGAGCGACTGGATGGTGCGCTGCTTGGCCGAGACGATGCCCGCGGTGATCGTGCTCTGCTCGTTCAGCGGGTTTCCGATCGCGACGACCGGGTCGCCGACGTGCACCGAGCTCAGGCTGCCGAGCGGCAGCGGATGGAGAGCGCTCGGCGGGGCGCCCTGCACCTGGAGCACGGCGACGTCGGTCGCCTTGTCGGCGCCGAGCACCTTGGCGTTGTACGTCGCACCCGGGCTGTTGTCGGTCTTCTTGAAGGTCACCTTGACCGACGAGGCGCCGAGCACCACGTGGGCGTTGGTGTAGATGTGGCCGGCGGCATCGGTGACGAAACCCGAGCCGATCGCGACCGATTTCCCGGTCTGCGGCGGTGCGAACGGGTCGACCGGGTCGGCCTGCTGCTGCTGGGTCGTGGCGGTGATGAGGACGACGCCCGGAGCGTCGTTGTTGTAGATCTGGGTTGGGCTGATCCCGTCTGCGGTCTGGCTGACGTTGGCGGCGGGGATCGGTGCAGCGGCCTGGATGGTCGTGCTGGAGCTGGACGTGGTTGCGGCGCCGATGGCGACGGCCGCCCCGCCTCCGGCGAGAGCGGCGGCGGTGACGACGAGTGACTGGCGAATGGACGGCTTCATGCCCTTAGTGATAGGCGCGGGCCATTGGCCGGGAATTGAATTGGCGTCGTCTTTAGGTGGGTGCGCGCCGGTCCTCGAACGCCCGCACGAGGTTGGCGGCGACGGCCACCGCTCCGAGCGCGAACGCGTGGACGGCGAGGACGCCGAGATCGCCGACGCCCTCGTCACGCCAGGCGGTCGCCAGGTGCGCGAGGACCGCGATCGCGCCGACCACGGCGACGGTATCGGCCCACACATGCCGCGCCCGACCCTCGAGCCACAGGGCGACCCGGCCGGCCGACAGCGTCGCCGCGAGGATGACCGCGAGCGCGAGGCCGTGGTCGAACGCCGCCGACTGCCGGTCGGCGCTCGCCGGGTGGGCGTGCCACGCCCACGCCAGGTGGCCCACGATGACGAGCGCCGCGGGCACGGCCGCGGCGGCCGCGTACGTGCGCAGGGAACGGGCGTCCACGGGCCGGGTATCGTAGTCGTGCATGCGCGTTCGCCTGATCGTGAACCCCACGGCAACCGCCGTTCGCGGGCCCGTGATGGACGCGGTGGTGGCGCAGCTCGAGCGGGTGTGCGAGCTGGAGGTGGCCCGGACCGAGCGGGCCGGGCACGCCGTCGAGCTGGCGCGGGAGGTCGACTCCGGCGCCGTCGTCGGGGTCGGCGGCGACGGCACCGCCAACGAGGTCGCAAACGGCGTCGGCCCCGGCGTCGTCATGGGCGTGCTGCCGGCCGGGGCGTCGTCGGTCTTCGCCCGCCACCTGGGGTTCCCCCGCGACATCGTGGCCGCCGGCGGCATGATGGCCGACGCGATCCGGAACGAGCGCACGAAGCCCGTCGGGGTCGGAGTCGCTGACGAGCGCCGCTTTACCTTCGCCGCCGGCCTCGGGCTGGACGCCGAGGCGACCGCGGCCGTCGACCGGCTCCGGGCGGAGCGGGTCGAGCGCGACCGGCCCGGCGACCTGAAGGTGGTGCAGGCGGCGCTCGGCATCCTGCGCGAGGAGGGCTTCGCGCTGCACGAGCGGATGACGATCCGGACAGGCCGTGGCAGCGTCCACCGGGCCTCCTACGTGGCGGTGGCGAACCAGCACCCGTACACGTTCTTCGGCCGGGTGCCGGTGCAGATGGCGCCGCGGGCCGACTTCGAGCACGGCCTGGACGTGGTCTTCGCGCGGGAGCTGCGCCGGCGGGACATGTGGCGCCTCCCCGTCTACGGGCTCCTGTGGCCGCGCCACGCCCGGCACGGGTCGCGGCGGGTCGGCTATCTCCACGACCTCGACGATTTCGTGGTGGCCTGCGACGTGCCGACCGCGGTCCAGATCGACGGCGAGTACCTGGGCCAGGTGGACCGCGTCCACTTCCGCTACGAGCGCGCCGCGATCCACGTGTTCGTACCGGCAAGCCGCGACGAGTGACGCCCGGACGATTGCTCTTCGGCAGTGGCCGTATGATTCGGCGCCGATGGACGTCGTGATCGCGCTCGGCCAGGGGCTCGGCCTGGCGGCCGCCGCCGGGCTGCTCGCCTCGGCGCCGCTCGCCTCTGCGGCGACCGCCGCATCGCTCGGCTGGCTGCGCGGCCCGCTCGGGATCGCCGACGACGCGATCGTGGTGGCCGCCACCTGGGTGCTGGTGGTGCTCGAGTTGGCCGCCGACGCCGTCTGGCCGGGAGCCCAGGCCGGAATGCGGCTTGGGCGGCGGATCGTTGCGGGCGGCCTCGCGTTCGAGCTCGGTGCGGGCGACAAGATCCCGTATATCGGGCTCGCGCTCGGCGCGCTTGTCGCGGCAGCCGCCGGGATCGCGATGCGCAGCCTGCGGGCCGGGGCCGTGAAGGGCGGCGGCGACATCCGTGGAACCGCCATGATCGAGGACGGCGCGGGCCTCGCCGGCTCGGCGCTCGCCGTGATCCCCGTCGTCGGCTATTTCCTCGCCGCGGCCGCCGTCGGCCTGCTCCAGCGCGTGCGGGCCCGCGAGGGCCGCCGCTACGAGGGCCTGCGCGTTCTCCGGTAGCTGCGTGGGGTCAGACCCCGGTGGTCCCCGGCGGTTCGGTGCGGCCTACGATTCGGGCGTGAAGAAGAAGGTCGTCCTGGCCGTCGTCGACGGCCTCGGTCCCGAGCTGCTCGACCGTGCGGTCGCGGCGGGCAAGGCGCCGACCATCGCCGCGCTGGCGGAGGCCGGGTCGCGCAGCGACGCCTGCGTCTCGACCTTTCCCTCGCTGACGCCGGTGTGCCTCTCGGCGATCGTGACGGGTGAGCACCCGGTCGGGTCGCGCATCCCGGGCATGACCTGGTACCACCGCGGCGAGGGCCGGTTCGTCGAGTACGGCTCGTCCTTCGCGGCCACCCTGGCGGAGGGCACGCGCCAGATGATCGACGACATCCTGGTGAACCTGAACCTGCTCCACATGTCGCCGCGGGCCACGACGGTGTTCGAGGCCCTCGAGGACGCCGGGCTCGTCACCGCGGCCGTGAACCTGTACGTCTGCCGCGGCCGTGTGCGCCACCAGATCACGCGGCCCGCCGCCCGCCGCTTCGCCCGCACGGTCGGGATCGTCGACGCCGTCTACGGGCCGCGGCGCTACTTCCTGGGCGACCTCTTCTTCTCCGACCTGACCGGCGCGCCGCGGAACTTCGGCACCGGCATCGACCGCCACGGCGGAGCGGTCGCGCGCTGGCTCGTCACCCGCGACGGCTTCGACTTCCTGTTCCTGTACCTGTACGAGACGGATGCCGCCGGGCACCGCGGAGGCGACGTGCTCGGCGCGGTCGAGCGCGCCGACAGCGGACTTGGGCTGATGGTGGAGGCCGCGGGCGGGCTCGACCGCTTCCTCGACCGCTACGGCGTGATCGTGCTGGCCGATCACTCGCAGAGCTCGATCGAGCAGATCGCCGACGCCTCCGAGCCGCTCTCCGACCTGCGCCTCTTCCGCTCCAGCCGCCGATCGGATCCCGACCGCTGCGACGTGGCGGTCGCGGCCTCGAACCGGGCGGCCATGGCGTATCTGCTGCCGGGCGCGCGGGCGGGCGCAGCCGAGGTGGCCGACCGGCTGGGGGCGCTCGCCGCCGCCGATGTCGTGGCCCACCGCGACGGCGACTGGTTCGCCGTGCGCCGGGGCGAGGGCCGGCTGCGGTTCCGGCGCGGCCCGGGGACGGTCGACGAGCGCGGAAACGGCTGGGACGTCGAGGGCGATGCGGGCCTGCTCGACCCCGCCCTCTACCCGAACGCGCTGGAGCGCATCGAGGGCGCGCTCCTGTGTGCGACCGCCGGCGACGTGATCGTCTCGGCCGCACCGGGCTGGGAGTTCGCCGACTCCGGCGGCATCCACCACCTGGGCGGCGGCAGCCACGGCTCGCTGCGGGCGGAGGACTCGCTCGTCCCGCTCGTCGTCGCGGGGTTCCCCTCCGGCGAGGCGTTTCCCTCCCAGCCGTCGATCACGGACGTCCAGCCGTTCGTCTGCCGCCACTTCGGCGCTCCGCGTGTGAGCCGACCGCACGCCCTCGTGGGCACGGTCGGATAGCATCGAGCCGATGGACGAAGCCCGCGCCGAAGCCGCGTCGGCCGTCATGCGGCGCCACGCGCAGCGCGTCCGGGTGGCCGCCGGACGACCGGCGAACTGGATGGAGCTCGTCCGGTATTGCTGCGTCGGCGGCTCGGGATACCTGATCAACCTCGGCGTGTTCCTGGTCGCCGACCCGAGCATGCCCTACACGCTCGCCTTCACGGTGGCGTTCATCTGCGCCGCGACGAGCAACTTCGTCTGGAACCGGCTGTGGACGTTCCGGGTCGAGCACGGCCGCCCCCATCATCAGTATGCCCGCTTCCTTTGCGTGAGCACGGCCGCGCTTCTCCTCGACCTCATCGTGCTGCGCGCGCTCGTCGAGCTGGCCGGCATGGCGAAGCCGCCGGCGGCGGCCATCGCGATCCTCGTGGCCCTGCCGGTGAGCTTCCTTGGCAACAAGGTCTGGACGTTCAAGTAGCGCACTGATCGCAGCGGCGGCCGTGCTGCTTCTGGCAGCGCCGGGCGCCGGTGCGGCGGTGCGCCACCTCACGTCGGTGCAGGTGATCAAGCTCGCCGAGCACGACCCCCGGCTCGCCGTGCTCCTGGTCCAGAACCCGGGGTCGCACTGGGAGACGTTCTATGACCGCCACAAGCGGTCCTGGACGGTGTTCCTCGAGCCGAAGGGCGCCCAGAACATCCTCGCCCAGGTCACCGTCTCGGAGCGAAAGCGAGCCGTGACGGCGGTCAAGCTGACCCCCCAGCAGGGGCCGCCGAATCTCACGAGCAACGCCGCGTTCGTCGTCGCCAGCCGCTCGAAGGCGGTCAAGAGCTGGATCGGCCAGTACTCGCACGTCACCCACTCGGCCGACCTCGGCCCGCTGCGCGTGTGGACCGTGGACTACTTCGCCGGCGACGACAAGATCGCCGAGGTGCACATCCAGGACGCGACGGGGGTCGCGTATGAGGTGTGGACCGGGCCGCAGGTCGGGTGGATGCTGGCCCGCGGGCTCCCGGACGCCTACGGGCGCAAGGTGAACCGGGCGTTCGTGCTCTGGCCGATGTGCGCGATCTTCCTCGCGGGCCTTCTCGACTGGCGCCGGCTGCGCTCCATGCGCACGCTCGACCTGGTCGTGACGCTGGGGTTCGTCGCGTCGCTCGTCGAGTTCAACCACGGCGACATCTTCCGGGCGACGCCGCTCGTCTACCCGCCGCTCGTGTACCTGTGTGCGCGGATGGTCTGGGTCGCGACGCACCGCCGCCCGCGCTCGGTGCGCGTCGGCGAGACGCACATGCTGCTCCTGATCGCGCTCGTCTTCGGCCTCATGGGGTTTCGGCTCGGCCTGAACAACCAGGACTCCAACGTGATCGACGTGGGCTACGCCGGCGTGGCGGGGGCCTCGCGGCTGATGGACGGGGTGCTGCCGTACGGCCACATGCCGGACAAGACGGGCAAGCCCTGTGGCGGCAAGTACTCGAACGGCGATCCGAAGGCGTACGTCCAGTCGAACGGGGAATGCGAGTCCCCCATCGCCCAGGGCGACACCTACGGGCCGACGATCTATCTGACCTACATCCCGGCGGTCGCGATCATGGGCTGGAGCGGCCTGTGGGACTCCCTGCCCGCGGCGCACGTCACGGCGTCGGCCTACGACCTGCTCGCGATCGCCGGCCTCTTCGTCGCCGGCTGGCGGCTCGCGAGCGGGCGCATCGGCCTCCTGCTCGCGTTCGGGTGGGCGGCGAACCCGTTCACGCTCTACGCGCTCAACATGAACACGAACGACGCGCTGGTCGGCGCGCTGCTCGCGTGGATGCTCGCCGCCCTTTCAGTCCCGGCGCTGCGCGGCGCCCTCCTGGCCGCCGCCTCGCTCACGAAGTTCGCCCCGCTCGCTCTTGTGCCGCTCTTCGCGTCCTTGAAGCACCGCGTGGCGACCTTCGCGGGCTTCGCCGTCGCGGGGGTCGCGCTGCTCTCGATCCTGGCGCTCGACGCCCACGGGCTCTCGCTCTTCTGGCAGCGCACGCTCGACTACCAGCTCGGCCGGGTGACGCCGATGGCGATCTGGACGCTCCCCAGCTACCACCCGGGCTGGCCCGACATCACCTGGCTCCAGCACGTGGTGCAGTTCTTCGTGGTGGTGGGCGTCGTGGCGCTGCTCGTCTTCCCGCGCAAGCCGAAGGACGCTGTCGCCATCGCGGCGCTGAGCGCCGCTGCGGTCATCGCCCTCCAGATCACCGCCAGCTACTGGTTCTACCCGTACGTGTGCTGGTGGCTGCCGCTCGTCCTGGCCGGCCTCCTCCTGCCGCGGGCCGCTGCCGAGCAGGAGGCGCGTCCCGAGCCTGCCCCGCTGCCGGCACCCATCGCGCTCTAGATGATCTAGCGGTCGTCGAGCAGGCGGAACGACTCGATCGCGGTCGCCCGTCCCTGGGCGTCGCACTCGAAGATCGCGCCCTCGATCCGCACGTCGCCCTCGGCCGGCTCGAACCGGATCGGGAGCTGGGTCATGAAGCGGCGCAGGACGAGGTCGGTGCGCACGCCGATCACGGAGTCGTGCGGGCCGGTCATGCCGGCGTCGGTGATGTAGGCCGTCCCGCCCGGGAGGATGCTCGCGTCGTTGGTCTGGATGTGCGTGTGGGTGCCGAGCACCGCCGTTGCCTTCCCCGCGAGCAGCCGCCCCATGGCGACCTTCTCGCTCGTCGCCTCGGCGTGGAAGTCGACGACGACGATCGCCGCCTTGGCCTTCGCGTCGTCCACCAGCCGCTCGGCCACCGCGAACGGGGTCACGGCCGCGTCGAGGAAGAGGCTCCCGATCAGGTTGATGACCGCCACGCGCGTGCCGTCGGCCGCCTCGGCGACGCACGTCCCGTGCCCGGGCGCCGTCTCGGGGTAGTTGGCGGGCCGCAGGATCCGCTGCTCCTGGTCGAGGTACGGGTACACCTCGCGCTGGCGGTAGGCGTGGTTTCCGAGCGTGATCACATCGACTCCGGCCTCGAACAGCTTGCGCGCGATCCGGCTCGTGATCCCGACGCCGTCGGCCACGTTCTCGGCATTCGCGATCACGAAGTCGACCTTCCGGTCGCGCCGGAGCCCGGGGAGGCGCTCTTCGATGATCCTGCGACCGGCCGCCGCGAAGGCGTCGGCGATGAAGAGGATCCGCACCTTCTAGAGGAGCAGCGAGGCGGCGGGCGCCGGCCCGACCTCGAGGTGGACGTGGTTGCCCGCGTCTGACGTGTACTTCGCGAGCTCCTGGGTGATGACGCGGCTCAGGTCGATCACCGTCCCCAGGCGCGTGCGCGCCGCGATCACCTGGTCGCCGACCGCGATCTCGGGCGCCGTTCTGAGGTTCGTCAGCGTCACGATGTCGGCGGGCGTCGACGTGGGCTGGATCTGCAGGACGCTCCCGTGCGGGGAGCCGTCGAGCACGTACGGCCGGATGCCGACGATCGTGCCGTCGACGGGCGAGTAGATGCGCGTCCCCGACACCGCGCCGACGTCGACCGAGCCCGTCTCGGGCCCGCCTCCGGCGCCGTCGACGTAGAACGCGGGGCCGGCGCCGTTCGAGGCGCCGGTGATGAGGTTCGAGAGCTCCGTGATGATGCCGGCGTTCTTCTGATGGCCCACGGGGGCGAGCGGGATGATGCGCGCGTCGCCCACGCCGTGGTAGACGATCGCCGTGACGCGCGCCTGGGCGATCGGCACGTCGAGCTCGAGACCGTTCGGGCCGCTCGCCATGAGCGTTGGGAGGGGAGGCCCGTCCGGCGCCAGCGCGTGCTTCGGCGGGGAGACGGCGACCGCGGCCTGGATGCGCGGCGCCGACCCGCCCCGCAGAGCGGTCGCGACGAGCACGACCACCGCGAGAAGGCCGATCGCAAGCCCGATCCGTCGGGCCCGTGTTGGTGGCGGCCGGCGGCGCGGCCGCCGGCGCGGAGGCCGCCTTCCTGGAGCGATCACGAGGCCCAGCCTAGCATGGGGCCGCTGGTAGGATGGCCGCGATGCCGCCCAACGCGCCCGGGAAGATCCTGGTCCCGCGGTGGGTCCAGCTAGTCGGACTTCCGCTTGCGATCGTGGGCGTGTGGTTGCTGGTGTCCGCGGTCAACCATGCCGTCTTCGTGTTCGTGGTGGCGGCGCTGATCGCCATCCTCCTGAATCCGATCGTGCGGGCGTTCTGCGCCCTTCGCATCCCGCGCGGGATCTCGGTGCTCCTCGTCTACCTCTTCTTCGCGTTCGTCGTGAGCGGGATGAGCGTGATCGTGGGGACGGTCATCGCCCGCGAGGTCCAGGACGTCGCCAACCAGGTCGAGGAACAGTTCAAGGAGAACAGCGCCGGCGTGACGCCCGCCGATCGCCGGCTGGCCGACCTCCAGCGCTGGATCGACGATTCGAGCCCCGTCAAGGTCGACGTGAAGGCGCCCGGCGAGCGGCTTTTGAACTCGATCGACGTCGCCCACCTCCAGCGCTACTCCGGCCGGGCGGTCGACGTGGCGCGATCGCTCGTCATCACGCTCTTCGAGAGCCTCTTCAACCTCGTCCTGGTGATCGTCATCTCGGTCTACATGCTGCTCGACGCGCCACGCCTGTCGCGGTTCCTGCGCCGCGTCTTCCGCGGCGGCGACCTCGACGACGACCTTCTGACCCGCATCGAGCGGGCGCTCCTGGCCTATGTGAAGGGCCAGACGCTGGTCTCGCTCGTGATCGGCACGACCGCCGGCGTCGGCCTGTGGATCCTCGGCATCACCGGCGTCTTCCCCGGCGGCTCGACCTACGCGCTCGGCTTCGGCGCCTGGGCGGCGGCGGTCGAGATCATCCCGTATGTCGGCCCCTGGCTGGGAGCGCTCGCGCCGGCGGCGGTGGCTGCCACCGAGTCGGCCACCGCGCTGATCGCGGTCGCGCTGCTCTTCCTCTTCATCCACCAGATCGAGGGCCACATCGTCATCCCCAAGCTGATGGGAAGCGCCGTCAAGGTGCACCCGCTGGTCGTGATCTTCGCCCTGCTCGCCGCCGGCGAGCTCTACGGGCTGGCGGGCGTCCTCATCGCCATGCCGCTCGTCGCGATCGGCCGGGAGGTGGGGACGTTCCTGGCCGAGCGCATCGGCCTCGAGCGCTGGCCGGGCGGCCCGATCACCGTCCAGGTGCCCGTCGCCGTGCACGACCCCCCGCCGCCGAAGAGCGAGCCCGCAACATTGGGGTCTGACCCCGACGTTGCGGACCCTCCTGGCTCCTGAGCTCGGAGGGCGGGTGCTCCTCGTGCCGACGCCTGGCGCGTATTTCAGGCGCTCGCGGCTCCGGCGAAGACCGCGCTCTTTGCCGGAGCGCCCCAGACGGCGCGCCAGCCCTTAAGGAGGGGGCTCGCGGGGGAACCCTGGGTTCCCCCGCGCTAAAGGTCGGGAAGCTCGAGGACGGCCAGGTTCGAGGGCGCCAGGTCGGCGGCGCGCTCGAACGCCTCCATCGCGGCCTCGGCGCGCCCGGCCCGGCGCAGGAACTTGCCGTACCAGCGGTAGGCGCGGCCGAGCTCGCAGTGCCAGCCGTTCTGCTTCCGGAGTGCGTCGATCGCGGCGGCGTAGGCCGACTCGGCCCGGTCGGCGCGGCCGAGCTCGTCGTAGCCGCGGGCGAGCACGAGGTAGGCGTCGCCCAGCTCGCCCGGCGCCGACTGGGTGCCGAGCAGCTCGATCGCCTCCCGGGCCCGTTCGACGGCCCCGTCCGGATCGCTGCTCTGGAGCGCCAGCCGCGCCTCCTCGACCACCACCCACCCCTCGTCGAGGCTGCTCAGGCGCTCGCCGTAGAAGCGCCGCGTCGTCTCGAGCGCCTCGCGAGCGGCATCGGTCTGCGCGTCGTCGAGCAGGATGTGCGCCCGCACCAGGTGAGCGCCCGCCGTGGACCAGTCGTTGCCGCCGGCCTCGGTCAGCTCGACTTGCTTGTCGGCGTAGACGAGCGCCTGGGCCGTGTGCCCGGTCGTGCAGTACAGCCGGGCGAGGGCGTGGTAGGCGAACGCGCGCACGCGCCGGTCGATGTCCTCGACGTCGCGCCGCAGGGCCTCCGCCAGCGCCGCGGCCGCCCGCCCGTAGTCGCCGGCGTCGCCGTAGGCGTGGGAGAGCCAGATGGAGTAGAGGACGAGCGCCGCGGGGTCGGCGTCCGGGCTGCGCTCCACCTGGGCCCGGCACTCCTCGAGGAGGGCGATCGCCGGCTCGGTGCGGCCGCTCTCGGAGTAGGCCTGGGCCAGGTTCCGGTAGACCTCGATCCGGTCGGCCGGGTCGGGCCGCTCTCCGGACTCGATCGCCCGCTCGAGCCAGTCGACCGCCGCGGCGGTGTTGCCGCGCCGCACGGCGATCGAGGCGAGCGCCTCGTGCGCGCGGGCCGCCGTCGCCGCGTCGCCGGCCGCGTCCGCGCCGCGCAGGGCGGCCAGGAGCTGCTCCTCTGCCTCGTCCAGGCGCTCGAGCCCGATCTGGACCTCGGCGTCGGCGACGCGGTCGGCCGGGGTGGCGACATCGAGCGGCGGGCTGTCGGGGTCGAGCACCCCCAGAGCGTAGCCCTGTCTGGCGACAGGCGGCCTGGTCAGGCGGTCGTGTTCGAGTGCGCCTCGGTGGGCGAGAGCGCGTCCTGGTTGGACGGGGCCAGGTCGGCCGCGAGCTCGAACGCCTCGAGCGCCGCCTCGGCCCGGCCGATCCGCTTCAGGAACTTGCCGTACCAGCGGTAGGCCCGCGCCAGGTCGCGCCCGGAGCTGTCCTGGATGCGGATGGCCTCGATCGCTGCGGTGTACGCCGCGTCCGCCCGCTCGACCTCGCCCAGCTCGTCCTGGACGCGCGCCAGCACCAGATGCGCATCGCCGAGGTGGGCGCCGACGCCGTCGTCCAGAGCGCGTACGGCCTGGGCGGCCCGCTGTGCCGCCGTCGAGGCGTCGCCCACGAGGAGCGCCTGGCGGGCGTCCTCCACGAGGATCCGGCCGTGGTCGGTCGCGCTGGGGTGCGCGCCGAGCAGGTTGCGGGCGGCGGCGAGATGTCGGCCGGCGTCCGCGTCGCCGAGGTCGAGGAGCCGCTGGGCATACGCCAGGTGGGCTTCGCTGAGCGCCCGGTTGTCCTCGTCGAGCTCGTAGAGCGAGACCGCCCGGTCGGCGCAGCGCAGCGCGTGCTCGACCTCGCCGGCGGCCGCAAGCCGGCGCGAGAGCTCGTACTGGGCCGTGGCCCGGCTTCGCAGGTCGACCTGGTCGCCGCCGTCGGCGAGCGCCGCGCCCAGCACGTCGGCGGCCCGGGCCGGGTCGCCCGCCTCGGTGTACGCGCCCGAGAGCCACACGGCGTAGCGCACGACCTTGGTGGAGTCGACCACCGGGGCCCGCCGCAGCTGCGCGAGGCAGTCCTGGAGCAGCGCCAGCGCCCGGGCGACGTCGCCGGAGCTGCGATAGAGCTGGAACATGCGGCCGAAGAGCTCGACGCGCTCGGCCGGGTCGGGGGAGGCGCCGGCGTCGCGGGCCTGTTCGAGGAGCCCGATCGCCGTGGCGTGGTCGCCCCGCTCGTCGGCGACGGCTCCCAGGCCCTCGTAGGCCTCGCTCATGCGCTGGGCGTCGCCGTTCACCTCGGCCTCGCGCAGGACGCCGCGCAGGAGCTCCTCGGCGTCGTCGAGCTCGCCGCGGCGGACCATCATCGCCGCGTCGAGGAGCTCGAGCGAGCGTGAGCGCTGCTCGGTGGACGTCTCGCCCGACAGCTCCTCCGCCGAGACGCCCAGGCGGCGGGCGATCTCCATGAGCACGCGCGGGCTGGGACGGCGGTCGCCGGCCTCGATGCGGGCCAGATAGCTGTAGGAACACCCGTCGAACGAGAGCTCCCGCTGCGTCATCCCCTTCTTGCGGCGCAGATGGCGGACGCGCGCGCCCAGCTTGCGCAGGGCCTCATTGGAGTACTCGTCGTCGTGTACAGCCTGCTCTTCCACGACCGGCGCCCCCGTGCGTTGGTCAAAATCGCTCCGCTGCCCGTCCACTCTTGGCAAGACTACACCTTCACCGTGGCCGCGACAAGGCCGGCGGTACACTGCCCGCATGGCGTTTCCGGTCACTCGCATGCGCCGCCTGCGCCGCACGAGCGGGGTGCGAGACCTCGTCCGGGAGACGCGCGTCGCGCCCGCCGACCTGATCCAGCCCTATTTCGTGCGGCACGGCTCGGGCCAGGAGGAGATCCCGTCGATGCCGGGCCAGTACCACCTCTCGGTCGACGCGCTCGTGGAGCGGGCAGCGGAGGCGCACGCCGCCGGGATCCCGGCTGTCATCGTGTTCGGGCTGCCGGCGCGCAAGGACGAGGCCGCGAGCGAGGCGTTCGATGACGAGGGGATCGTCCAGATGGCCGTGCGAGCGCTGCGCGCCCACGTGCCCGAGCTGGTCGTGATGACCGATGTCTGCCTGTGCCAGTACACCTCGCACGGACACTGCGGGATCATCCAGGACGGGGACGTGGCAAACGACGTCACGCTCGAGGTGCTGGCCGACACCGCGCTCTCCCACGCCCGGGCCGGCGCCGACATGGTCGCTCCGTCCGACATGATGGACGGCCGGGTGGCGGCGATCCGCGCCGCGCTCGACGGCGAGGGCTACGAGCACACCTCGATCCTGGCCTACAGCGCGAAGTTCGCATCGGCGTTCTACGGCCCGTTCCGCGATGCCGCCCACTCGACGCCCAGCATGGGCGACCGCCGCGGCTACCAGATGGATCCCGCCAACGGCCGCGAGGCGGTCCGCGAGGCGCTGCTCGACATCGAGGAGGGCGCCGACATGGTGATGGTGAAGCCGGCGCTTCCGTACCTCGACGTCCTGCGGAGCCTGCGCGACGAGACCCGCGTGCCGCTCGCCGCCTATCAGGTGAGCGGGGAGTACGCCATGATCTCGGCGGCCGCCGCGCAGGGCCTCATGGACGAGCGGGCGGCGGTGCTCGAGGCGCTGACGGCGATCCGCAGGGCAGGTGCCGACATGGTCATCACCTACCACGCGGCCCGCGCGGCGCGATGGCTGTCCTGACCGACCAGCGCTCGGCCGAGCTCTTCGAGGAGGCCAGGCGGCTGATCCCGGGCGGCGTGTCGAGCCCGGTGCGGGCCATGCGGTCGGTCGGCCGCGACCATCCGCTGTTCCTCGCCCGCGGCGAGGGCGGATGGGTCTGGGACGCAGACGGCAACCGCTACGTCGACTGGGTGCTGTCCTGGGGCCCGCTGATCGCCGGTCATGCCCACCCGGCGGTGGTCGAGGCGGTGCGCGACGCGGCGGGGCGGGGGACGACGTTCGGCGCGCCGACCGAGATCGAGCTCGAGCTGGCCCGGGCGGTCGTCGAGGCGGTGCCGTCGGTCGAGCAGGTGCGGTTTGTCTCGTCGGGGACGGAGGCCGCGATGAGCGCGATCCGGCTGGCGCGCGCGTTCACCGGCCGCGACCGCATCATCAAGTTCGCGGGCGGCTACCACGGCCACGCAGACGCCCTGCTCGCGCGTGCCGGGTCGGGGCTCGCGACGCTCGGCATCCCGTCGAGCCCGGGCGTGCCCGACGCCGTCGTCGCCGACACGCTCGTCGCCGAGTACAACGACCTCGAGGCGGTGCGCGCGCTGGCGGAGCACCACGACGACGAGCTCGCCGCGATCATCGTCGAGCCGGTGGCCGGCAACATGGGCGTCGTCGCTCCCGCGCCCGGCTTCCTCGAGGGCCTGCGCACCGTCTGCAACGGCACCGGGGCCGTCCTCATCGCCGACGAGGTCATCACCGGCTTTCGGATCGCCTACGGGGGCGGGCAGGAGCGGTTCGCATTCCGTCCCGACCTGACCTGCCTGGGCAAGATCGTGGGCGGCGGTCTGCCGGCGGCGGCGTTCGGCGGGCGCTCCGACATCATGGGCCTGCTCGCCCCCGACGGTGACGTCTACCAGGCCGGCACCCTGTCCGGGAACCCGCTCGCGATGGCCGCGGGCCTCGCGACGCTCCGGCTCCTGCGCGAGCCCGGGGCCTACGAGCGCCTCGAGCGCACGAGCGCCGCGCTCGAGGCCGCGCTGGCCGGGCCGGGCGTGACGGTGAACCGGGTGGGCGCGATGCTGACGGCCTTCCACCATCCCGGGCCGGTGCGGAGCTACGCCGACGCCTCCGGGGCGGACACGGCCCGCTTCGCCGCGTTCCACGCCCACATGCTCGCCCGCGGCATCTCGCTGGCGCCGTCGCAGTTCGAGGCCGCGATGCCGTCGCTCGCCCATACCGACGAGCAGCTCGAGCTGACGGCCGCCGCGGCGGCGGAGTTCGCGGCGTGAGCGTGCTCGAGACGGTCGCGGAGCGGGCTGCGGACGCGAGCCCGCTGTGGGCCTCGGCGCTCCTCACAGAGCCGCGCGGCGGCCTGCGCTTCTCCGGCCGCTGCCCGGAGCGTCACCTGCTCGGCGTCGAGACGATCTACGAGGGCTACCTGCTCCACCACGGCACCTCGCGGCTCTTCGAGCAGGACGACCGCGACCTGGCCGTCCTCACCGGCGACTACCTGTACGCCGCCGGCCTGCGCGAGATCTGCGCCAC
>Ga0075425_100003909_pt1 | contig 15249 bp, 19 predicted proteins | sample SoiMethybrSBSTD4_FD_75300 | JGI IMG/M metagenome (GOLD analysis project Ga0075425, IMG submission 75300) | Bulk soil microbial communities from a Populus tree surrounding site in Tennessee, USA - Soil MetaG P. TD hybrid SBSTD4 | ecosystem: Environmental > Terrestrial > Soil > Tree plantation...
TGTACCGCGACGGCAAGTGGTCGAAAGCACCCGGGCCGCAGCACGACTACATGGGCTTCGCCGCGACGGCGCGGCATGTCTACAGCAGCGGGCACCCGGCCTATGGCTCGGGGCTGGTCAATCCCTTCGGGCTGATTCGCAGCAAGGACGGCGGCCGCACCTGGGAAAAGCTGGGCCTCGAGGGCGAGACCGATTTCCATGTGCTCGCCACCAGCTGGAACACCGGCGCCCTCTACGTCTGGAATCCGGCGCCCAGCTCGCGCATGAAGCGCGCGGGCCTGCACTACACGCTGGACGACGGCCGCACCTGGAAGGAAGCGCGGGCCGCCGGGCTCGCCGGCGCGCCGCGCGCCCTGGCGGTTCATCCCGACCGCGCGGCCACAATGGCCGTCGCGACGACGACCGGCCTGTTTCTGTCCCGCGACGCCGGCAAACAGTTCTCGCGTATTGCCTCGGGCATCGCGGTCCTTTCCGCGCACTTCGACCTCAACGGCAGGGACCTCTGGTACGGCAGCCATGACCAGCAGGCCGCGCTGTGGCGCGCGGCGATCGACGGCGGCGCCCCGGAGCGCATCGCGCTGCCGCCGCTGCGCAACGACGCCGTCGCCTACATTGCGCAAAACCCGGCGCGGCGCAGCGAATACGCCATCGCCACGTTCGAGAGAAGCGTGTTCCTCTCCGACAGCGGCGGCCGCGCCTGGGCGGCAATCGCCGAAGAAGGCGAGACCCGCGAGCCTTCGAAGCGCGCGAAATGACCGACCCGGTCATCGAGGAATACAGCCGCGTAGCGCACGAGTACGACGAGCGCTGGTCGTTCTACGTGCAAGCGACGGTGCGGGAGACCATGGCGCGCCTGGCGCTCCGACCCGGGCAGCGGGTGCTGGAGGTCGGCTGCGGCACCGGCGCGCTGCTCGAGCCGATCCTGAAGGCTTGTCCTGATTGCCGCCTCGCGGGAATCGACCCGGTGCCGGAAATGCTTGCGGTCGCCCGCCGGCGCCTGCCGCCGTCGGTCGAGCTGCGCGAAGGCTGGGCCGAGAAGCTTCCCTATGCCGACGCCAGTTTCGACCTGGTGGTGTCCTGCAACATGTTTCACTACGTTCGCCGGCCGCGCGAGGCGTTGTCCGAGATGCGCCGCGTGCTGGGCACGGGCGGGCAGCTCGTGATCACCGATTGGTGCGACGACTATCTGGCCTGCTGGCTTTGCGATCGGTATCTACGGCTGACCAGCCCGGCCTATTACCGGGCTTACAGCGAACGGCAATGCCGGGAATTGGTCGAGGCGAACGGATTCCCGAATGCGGCGATCGACAGCTACAAGATCAGCTGGCTGTGGGGACTGATGACCGCGAGCGCGACCCGAAGCTGACTGCTTTTAGTGGTCCTCGATGCGGGGGACGTTGTCCTCGGCCGGGCCGCCGGTGTCCGGGTCGGTCCATTCGTTGATGCCGAGCTCGGATTCGGCCTCCTGCAGCGACTCGCCGGGCTCGAGATCCTCGCCGCCGGCCGAGAGCATCGCGGATTCGGCGTCGGCGCGGGTGGGGAAGGGGCCGTAGGCCTTGTCCTCGCCCGTCGCTTCCCAGTAGAAGCCGTCGGGGCGCTCGATCACGCGGCCGCGCGGGGCTTCTTCCGGTGAAACGGGCTTCAGTTTCTTCGGACCCATGCACCGATGCTACGCCAAAATCCCCGGCATGAGTCAAGACCGTCGCGCGCTCGACGCCACCGCATTCGGCACGATGTTGCTGCTCACTGCACTGTGGGGTTTCCAGCAGGTGACGGTGAAATGGATCGCGGCCGACGTGTCGCTGGTGATGCAGGCCGCGATCCGCTCGGTCATCGCCACCGCGCTGCTCGTCGCCTGGGCGCGTCTCTCCGGGCAGACGCTGTGGCGGCGCGACGGCACGCTCGCCGCCGGCTGCGTCGCCGGCCTGCTGTTCGCGGCGGAATTCGTCTTCATCTACGGCGGCCTGGGACACACGAATGCCTCGCGCATGTCGGTGTTCATCTATCTCACGCCGGCGCTCACGGCGCTTGGCCTGCACTTCACGGTCCCTGGGGAGCGCCTGTCGCCGCTGCAATGGAGCGGTGTCTTGCTCGCGTTTGCAGGAATTGCAGGCGCTTTCTGGGAAGGATTCTCTGCAACGACGACCGTGACCTGGAAAGGCGACCTGTGCGGCATGGCGGCGGCCGTGCTCTGGGCGGCGACCACGGTGGTGATCCGTGCCAGCCCGCTGTCGCAGGCGCCCGCCGCGAAGACGCTCTTCTATCAGCTTGCGCTATCGGCATTGCTGCTTCCGCTCGCGTCCCTGCTGATGGGCGAAAAGGGCGTGGTGGCGCTCACGCCGCTGGCGCTGGCGAGCCTCGCCTACCAGGGGGTGATCGTGGCGTTCGCCAGCTACCTCGCCTGGTTCTGGCTGCTGACGCGCTTCTACGCCGCGCGGCTTTCGGTGCTGTCGAGCCTCACGCCGCTGTTCGGCATGCTGTGCGGCGTCGTGTTCCTCTCAGAACCGCTCTCGCCCGTTTTCGCCGGCGCCGCCCTGCTGGTGGTCGCGGGCATCGTCCTGGTGAATCTGCGGCGCTGACTCGGTCTCGGCGGCGAGCAGCTGCGCGATGTCGCGCCGGCCCTGCTCGTTGAGCGCGATCAGCTTCTTCTCGTCGTGGCGGTGCTTGGCGTTGGCCGCGAGCTGGCGCTCGTCGTACTCGCGAAAGCGCTGCAGGATGCGCCGCGTGTCCTCCGGCTCGTAGCCGAGCGCGCGCAGCAGCAGCGCCGCCGCATACAGCGCCGAGCCGAACACCTCGCGCACCGCCGGGATGCCGAGCGCGGCGTACTCGTAGGCGTCGGTGCGGCCGCGCGCCCGCGCCACCACCTCGAGCTTCGGGAAGCGGGCGCGCACCCGCTTCACCGTCTCGAGCGCCGCGTCCGGGTCGTCGATGGCGAGCAGCAGCACGCGCGCGCGTTCCGCGCCGGCGGACTCCAGCAGGTCGAGCCGCGTGGCGTCGCCGTAATACGCCTTGTAGCCGAAGCGGCGCACGGTGGCGATCTGCTCCGGGTCGTGGTCGATGACCGTGGCGCCGATCTTCAGGCCGCGCAGCACGCGCACCACCACCTGGCCGAAGCGGCCGAAGCCGGCGACGATCACCGGGTTCTCCTCGCGGATGGTGTCGGGCGGCGCCGCCGGCTGCAGGTCGAGGCGCGGCATCAGCAGCCGCTCGTAGGCCATCACCAGCAGCGGCGTCGACAGCATCGACACCGCCACGGCCGCATTGAGAAGCGAAAGCGTTGCCGAAGGCAGCAGGCTTCCCGCGGCGCCGAAAAGCACGAAGGCGAATTCGCCGGCTTGCGACAGCGCGACGGCGAACAGCGAGGCGTCGGCGCGCTGGCAGTAGCCGAAGGTCTTGGCGATCGGATAGAGCAGGATGATCTTCAAGGCCACCAGCCCGACGGACAGTCCGAGGACCAGCAACGTCTTGCTGACAAACAATCCGAGATCGACCGACATCCCCACGGCGATGAAGAACAATCCCAGCAGCAGACCCTTGAAAGGATCGATGTCGAGCTGCAGCTCGTGGCGGTATTCGCTCTCGGCCAGCATCACGCCGGCGAGGAAGGCGCCGAGCGCCATCGACAGGCCGACGCGGTCGGCAAGCACCGCGGTGCCGATCACCAGCAGCAGCGAGAAGCCGACGAACACCTCGCGCAGCCGCGTCTCGGCGATGAACTGCAGCGCCGGGCGCACCACCACGCGCCCGGCGAGGACCAGCGCGACGATGAAGCCCACGGCGCGCGCCGCGTCGCCCCAGCTGAAGCTCTCGGCGTCGCCGCCGAGCCAGCCCAGCACCAGCAGCAGCGGGATCACCGCCAGGTCCTGGAACAGCAGCACCGCGAACGAGGCCTGGCCGCCCGGCGTCTCCAGCAGATTTTTTTCGGCCAGCGTCGCCAGGCCGATGGCGGTGGAGGACATGGCAAAGCCCATGCCGGCGACCACGCCGACCAGCAGCGGCTGGCCGAGCAGCAGCGCGATGGCGGTGACCGCGGCGATGGTGATCGCGACCTGCACCGCGCCGAGGCCGAGGATCGAGCGGCGCAGCGCCCAGACGCGGCGCGCGTTGAGCTCGAGCCCGACGAGGAACAGCAGCAGCACCACGCCGAACTCGGCAATGTGCAGCACGGTCTCCGGGTTGCCGATCAGGCGCAGGCCCCACGGGCCGATCACCATGCCGGCGACCAGGTAGCCGAGCACCGAGCCGAGGCCGAGGCGCTTGAAGATCGGCACGGCGATCACGCCGGCCGCGAGGTAGACGAGGGCCTGCAGGAAAAAGCTCGAAGGTTCCATGGTTAGAATGTTCGCATGGAAGCGAAACCCGTTGATGCGGCGCTGTTCAAGGCCGGCATGCGCACGCTGGCGGGCGCGGTCAACATCGTCACCACCGCCGCCGGCGGCCACCGCCACGGCATGACCGCCACCGCGGTGTGCTCGGCCACCGCCGAGCCGCCGACGGTGCTGGCCTGCATCAACCGGCTCGCCGCCACGCACGGCGCGGTGGCGAAGAGCAAGGTGTTCTGCGTCAACGTGCTGCGCGCCGAGGACTGGGAGCTGTCCTCGGCGTTTTCCGGCGCAGCGAGCGGCGAGGCGCGCTTCAAGTCGCGCAACTGGACGCGGCTCGCAACCGGCGCGCCGGTGCTGATAGATTCGCTGGTGTCCTTCGACTGCCGGGTGGTGAAGAAGCTCGTGTACGGCACGCACACCATTTTCCTCGGGAAAGTGGAGCAGATCCTGCTCGGGCAGAAAGGCAAGCCGCTGCTCTACTCCGACGGGCAATATGCCAGGCTCGCGGCGCTGACCATCGGCGAGCCGATGCCGGAAGGCCTCGATTATTGGGGCTTTTGAATCCACAGGGCTTTTGAAATCCGGGTCGTCGTAGCGGCGAATTTCCTCGCGGTGGCGGCGAGGATGAGCCTGGTCACGTTCCTCGGCATCTATTTCGTGCGCAAGGCAGGCATCGACATCGCGACCGTCGGCGCCGCCTTCCTTTGCGAGCACGGACTGCGCGGCGCGCTCGCGCCGATGTTCGGCGCATGGTCCGACCGCATCGGGCGCCGCGCGCTGCTGCTGGCCGCCGCCCTGGCGACAGCGGTGATCCTGCCCAGCTTCCTGCTGGTGACCGGTCCCGCGGGTTTGTTCGCCTGGAGCCTCGCCATGGGCGTGGCCGGCGCCGTGAACTTCCCGGTGTCCAATGCGCTGCTCCTCGACCTCGCCCCGGTCGAGCGCCGCCAGTCGGTGCTGGCGCTCAACTACACGCTGATGAGCGTCGCCTACACCCTCGGCGTCTCGCCGGCGGGCTATATCGCGGAAAAGGGGTACGAATTTCTCGCCTGGTCGAGCGGCGCGGGCTACCTGCTGGTGGCGGGGCTTTATGCGGTGGCATTGCGGAAACCGTTGCCCCTGGAAAAGTCGGCCAGCGGCGTGCTGCGCAACATGGTGTCGGCCTTCCGCGACCGGATGTTCCTGCTGTTCGCGCTGATGGCCTTCGTCTTTCCGCTCAGCATGGGCATGGTGGTGGCCGCCTCGCCCGTGTTCGGCGCCGAAATGGGCCTGGGCGAGGGCTACATCGGGCTGGTGCTCGGCGCCAACAGCCTGATCGTCGCGGCGCTCGCCATCCCGGCGGCCACGCGCATGGAGGCGAGAGGCCCGTTCCGGCTGCTGGGCGGCGCGGCGGCGCTGGTGTCCGCGGCGCTGTTCTCCTACGCGCTGGTTCCCGGCGCAGCGGCGGCGCTGCTCGTCGGCACGGTGGTGTTCAGCCTGGGCGAGATCGTGTTCAGTTCGGCGGTGCCGGCGGCGGTGGCGGGGCTCGCGCCGCCGGGACGGCGCGGCGCCTACCAGGGCGGCTGGGCGCTGGTGTCCTCGCTCTGCATGGGCAGCGCGCTGGTGCTGAGCGGCTGGCTCAAGGCCGTCGTCGGCTGGCAGGGGACCTGGCTCGCCTACGCCGTGCTGGTCGCCGCGGCGGCGGCGGCGCTGTTTTTCGCCCGCGACCTCTTCAGAACGCGTGCATGAAATTGGCGCCTACGCCCCAGTCGGGGCTGCCGTTGGCGAAGCCCTTCAGGAAGTAGGCCTGCACCTTCATGGCGCGATCGACGGTGCGCATCCAGAACAGCATCAGCTCGCGCTGCTCGCCGGCGCCATCCGCGATCTGGCTGCGGGCGTCGAACGCCAGGCCGACGCTGTCGCGCCCGTCGAGCGCGTGCTTGCCGCCGAGCGAGAAGCTGACGGTGTTCTTCAGGCTCAGGTTGCCGCCGACATACACGGTGTAGCCCAGCCCGCCGAACAGCGTCAGGCGGTCGAATCCCTTGTAGGCCTCGGCGAGCGCGGTGAGATCGGTGCTGCCGCTGCTGAGGCCCTTGTCCTCTTCCCCGGTGGGCAGCTTCACCTTGCCCGTGAGATCGATGCCGGTGCGGGAGGCGCCGTCATAGAGGGACGAATTGGTCGCGGCGACGGTCAGGTCGCCGAAGCCGGTGACGCTGCCGGTGCGCCGGCGCCCGCGGTCGACGGAGCCCAGCCCGGGCACCACCGAGTTATCGCCGGAGACCTCGTACCAGGGCAGCGTGAGCTTGTAGGCCCACGGCGCGTTCTCGTAGCGCAGCATGAACGGCACCGACCAGATCGAGGTCGAGCGCCCGGTGCCGTAGTCACCGGTGGTGTAGGTCAGACCGGCGCCGCCGCTCCAGCCGCCGATCTCGTCGGCGGCGAGCGCGGCCGGCGCCGCCAGGAGCGCGAGGACCGCCAGCGCGGCGCGCATCAACGGCCCGGCCGCTCAGGTCGTTCGGGCTTCTCCGGGCGATCGGGTCGCGCCGGCTTCTCGACGCGCTCGGGGCGCGCGGGCTTCTCGAGGCGGTCGTTGCGCGCCACGCCCTCCGGCTTGGCCGCCTTGTCCGAACGCATCACGTCGCCGAGCTTGATGCCCATCGAGTTCGCGATCTGGCCCCAGCCCCTGCCGTCGGCACGCTGCTGCAGGATGCCGGGGTTGGTTGCGTCGCCCATCAGCGCGGCCTTCAGCTGCTCGGACGTGGGGTTGGTGATGCCCTGCTGGCGCAGCTTCTGCTGGGCGAGCGAGAGGGCGATGTCGATGTTGCCGTTGCCCATCTTGCCGGTGGGCGGCGTGAACGTGGTGCCGCCGGAAAGCTTGACGGTCTTGCCGTCGCGCAGGCCGTTCACCAGGGATGCGGAATTTTCCTCCGAGCCCGCGAGCGTGACGTATTTCTCGGTGAGGCCGTCCGTGTTCTTCTGCGCGATTGCGGCGCAAACGAATCCGGACAAGGCCAGCGCTGCCAGGACGTTCTTCAGCATGTTCGTCTCCTGCAGTGGGGACGAAGAGTTGGACCATCGGGGAAGCCCGAGGTTCGGGCGGCGTTACGGGCGTCGCGAACCCGCGGGCGCGTGCTCGGTGAGCGTCTGGAGAAATGCCACCAGGTCGTCCGTTTCCCCCTCGGTAAGGAATTCTTTTTTCAAGGCATGCCGCGCGGCGTCGCTTAATGCCGACAGCCGGCCGTCGTGCAGGTAGGGTGCAGTCAGCGCCACGTTCCTCAGCCCGGGGACGCGGAATTCGAACCGCGCGCCGCTCGTGAACAGCGGGCCCGAGTGGCACGCGCTGCAGCCGCCCTTGCCGACGAAGATCCTCAGGCCGCGCTTCGCATTTTCCGGATAGGCGATGTCCATCTGCTTTTCCAGGGCGTCCCGGAAATCATCGAACGGCGTTCGTCCGCTGACCAGGGTCTCCTGGAACGCCGCCAGCGCGTCGCCGACGTCGGCGAGTAATTCCTCGTCATCGTCCGGTGGCGCGCGACCAAACGCTCTTTCATAGCCCTTCAAAAAATATTCTTTTATAAAAATAGAAACCTGTGCTGCGCTGGTCCGCATTTCCCTCGCATCGAGCAGGGGCCGGACGCTCTGCGCCGCGAGGCTGTCGCGCGCGCCGTCCCAGCCGAACCGGCGCTGCAGGGCGACGTTGAGGAGTGTCGGTGTGTTGCGGTCGGTTTGCTCGAGGCCGAAGCCCCTGGCGCGGCCGTCCTGCCAGGTACGGTAGGGCACGTGGCAGGTGGCGCACAGCACCGAGCCGGTGCCTGAAAGGCGCGGCTCGTAGAACAGCCGCTCGCCGAGCACCACGGCCTCGAGTTTTCCGGAGACGCGATTACCCGGGTCGCGCCGCGGCGCGGGCGGCCAGGGACCGAACGAAAGGATCTTGCTGATTTCTCCATCGTCGAAGACCGGCTGCGCATCGGCAAGGAATGAAATACCCAGCAGCGCAAGGCACACCAAGGTCCGCATGTGTATATTGTGCGAAAAAAATGCCCATCACGCCCCCGCGCAACCTGTTCGAGCTGTTCACCGGCTTCCTCGCCATCGGCGCGCGCTCCTTCGGCGGCGTGATGCCCTGGGCGCATCGCACCATGGTGGAGGAGCGGCGCTGGCTGACGCCGGCGGACTTCGCCGAGACCATCGGCCTGTGCCAGTTCCTGCCCGGGCCGAACATCGGCAACGCCTCGATCGTGCTCGGCAAGCGCTGGTTTGGCCTCTCTGGCGCCGTGGTCGCATTCCTCGGCCTGATGGGCTTTCCGTTCATCTGGGTCATGGCGCTCGGCGCCCTCTATCAGGAGTATTCCTTTCTTCCGGAAGTCAAAGCGGTGGTGACCGGTGTCGGCGTCGCCGGCGCGGGCCTGATCCTCGGCACCGCGGTCAAGCTCGGCCGCGACCTGGTGCGCAAGCCCGCGGCGCTCGTGCTGGTGGCGGCCTGCTTCGGGGCGGTCGGCGTGGCGCGCTTCTCGATGTACCTGGTGCTGCCGGTGGCGCTGGTCCTCGCCCTGGTGGCGTCGCGGAGGAACTGGCTTTGATCCTGCTTGAAATAGCGCTGTGGTTTTCCCTGCTGTCGCTGATCGCCTTCGGCGGCATGCCGGCGGTGATGCCGGAGATGCAGCGCCTGGTGGTCGAGCACGGCTGGGCGACGCCGGCCGAATTCGTGCAGCTGTTTGCCGTCGGCCAGGCGGCGCCCGGTCCGAACGTGCTGATCGTGTCGCTGATCGGCTGGAAGGTGTCGGGGCTGGCCGGCGCGCTGGTGGCGCTGCTCGCGGTGTGCGGCCCGGCGGCGGTCATCTCCTGGTGGGTGTCGGAGCTGTGGACGCGCTTCAAGGACAACCCCTGGCGCCTCGCCCTCAGCCGCGCCATCGCGCCGCTGGTGGTGGGCCTGATCCTCGCCAGCGGCACCATCCTCGCCATGCCTTCCGGCCCCGACTGGCGCACCTGGCTCATCGCGCTGGCGAGCGCCGGCGCGTTCCTCGCGACCAAGGTGAACCCGCTGTGGATCCTCGCCGTCGGCGGCGTCGCGGGCTCTATCCTGCTTTCGTAAAGACCTGCCGTTCGCGCGAGGCGAGCAGCGGCACCGCCTCGGCGAGGTATTTCTTGAAGTGCGGCGTCGCCTGGTGCGCCTCGAACGCCTTCTCGTCGTTGTAGATCTCGTAGAGCATCACTTTGGTCTTGTCCTTCGGGTCCGCCAGCACGTCGAACTGGCGGCAGCCCGGCTCCTTGCGCGCCGCAACAGCATTCTCGATCGCCATCGTCATCCAGCGATCGACGTTTTCCGGCTTGATCCTGATGTTCACGACGAGGACGAAACTCATGGCATCTCCTGGTTTCACGCTAATCTACCGGAAAGAGGGAGGGCCTAACCATGGAAGGTACGCAACCGAAGCTGCTGTTTCCGCAATTGCAGTCGTTCTACCAGTGGGTCGAGCCGCTGACCTGGCCGCTGATCCGCATCACCGCCGGCCTGATGCTCATCCCGCACGGCTGGCCGAAGCTGATGATGGGCATTACCGCCACCGCCAACATGGCGCTGGTGAAGCGCGGCATCGCGCCTGCCGAGCCGCTGGCGGTCGCGCTCATCGCCATCGAGACCCTGGGCGGCCTGTGCATCGCGCTGGGGCTGTTCACGCGTTTCTGGGCCGCGGCGGCGGCGATCGAGATGTGCGTCATCGTCTACCACCACCTGCCGAAATTTGGCTGGACCAACCCGGGCTACGAGTACCCGCTGTTCTGGGGCATCGTGCTGCTGGCCATTGCGCTGCGCGGCGGCGGCGCGTATTCGCTCGACCGCAGGATCGGCAAGGAGCTCTGAGGAGGGCGGCTGCTATAATCCACGCCTCGCGCCCGTAGCTCAGTTGGATAGAGTACTTGGCTACGAACCAAGGGGTCGTGGGTTCAAATCCTGCCGGGCGCGCCAAACAGAAAGGCCTCAGCGAAAGCTGGGGCCTTTTTCATCCTAGAGCCATTTGTCGAAAACGCGCACCACGTTTGAGCCCAGCAGTCCGCGGAATTTCTTGCAATTGAGCATCTGCTCGCGGTGCCGCTCCGCGATCCGCTGCTTGAAATCGGGTGATGAGGCGTGCTCGACCAGCTTGTCCACCACCCCTTCGCTGGGCGTATAGGCGCGGGCCGAAGCGCGATTATATTGGTCGAGCAGCAGCTCGAGCGCATCCTCGGGAAAGAGGTTCCGGTCCGCAATGTCGAACGACATGTGCATCGAGAAGAGGCTTTTCGTCTCGACCTGATGCGGCGTGCCCGCCCGGATGAACATCGCGTCGCCGGGGTTCATGGTGACTTCCCCGCGCAGCGGCCCCATCTGTTCGGGCGTCATCTCGCCCAGCTCGACGCGGCGCGGCGCCTGCCGCGCGTGCAGGTGCCAGGTCTTCTGCCCGGCCAGATGCACGACCAGCACGTCGTCGGAATCGCGATGGCCGCGGTAGGCTTCGGCGCCGCGCTGCGAGAAGAACACCACGGCATTGGAAAGCACGTTCGCCTTGGCGTCGTCGATGGCGGCGCAGAACGCGTTGATCTCCGGAAAAGCGATATCCAGCCCCTCGAGCACCAGCGCGGCGCCCCGGGCCAGGTAGTCCTCGAGCATGCCGCGGTTGAGGAACTGGATGTGGACGCGCTGCACCACCTTGTGCGCGATCGCCGGCGTGCAGTCGATGCGCTTGCCCTGGTAGATCAGCGAGAAATATTCCGGCATCAGCATCGGACTGTTGACGTAGGCCTTGAGGTCCTTCAGCGTGAAGAACTCCGGAGCGCCGATCAGCCCCTTCTGGTGCCAGTAGTCGCGCGCCTCGGGGAGCTTCCACGCCGTCTCGGTCAGGAACGCCAGCAGGCTCTTGAGCTGGGGATGCATTGAATCCTCCTCTGGCTAGTCGGGCGTTCGGGAGCTCGTGACGCTCGATCTGCCGGTGTACCTCGAGAGGATACTTCGATATCCGTCCGCAGGCTGCTACATTGCGCACCTTGGGGGATGTCCCGGATGATTGATTTATGAAGCAGCTGCTCGTCGCGGTGCTGGTTGCGGCCTGCAGCTTGTCGCCGGCGCGGGCGGCCGATAGCGGTCTCTTCGTGGCGGGTGATTTCGGCCTGGCGACCTACAGCGGCGTCGAGCCCGCGCCGAGCCCGGGAAAATTCGGCCTGGGCGCGGGCTACAAGTTCTTCCGCTACCTGGGTGTCGAGACGGGGCTGACTACTTTCGGCAAGTCCACGGTCCAGAGCGGCGGATTCTCGGCGGAGCTGAAGGCGCGCTCCTTCTTCGTGGCGGCGCTCGGCCTGGTGCCCATCACGCCGCAGTGGAACGTGTTCGGCAAGCTGGGCGTCACGCGCAACCACGCCGAGGCGTCGAATTCGCTCGGCGCCTCGCTTTCGGTGACGCGCAATTCGCCCTATTACGCCGTAGGGACTGAATACGCCCTCAATGCCGAGTGGAGCGTGCGCGCGCAGTACGAAGGCTTCGGCAAATTCGAGAACGGCCCGGGCCGGATGAAGGCGAGCGCCGCGTCCATCGGCATCGCGTATTACTTGAATTAAGCCGGGTGGGCGGAAAGCCCGCGGCGCGGCTGACCATGCCTTGCGCCGGATTGACATTGCCGGACATTCGCCCGCGGGTGGCTGGCCAGAATCGCTGCCATGAGAAGTGCAATCCATGACAGGGGGCAGCCATGACGCTTGACGATGTCTACGGTAGCGACGAAATCCGGTTCCCGCTCGAGCAGGAAGCGCGGGACTGGGATGCGGAGGATCTTGGCCTGGTCTGGGACGAGGCCGAACTGCAGAGCGTCGCCAGCGACCTCGGCGTGCGCCTGAATACGCTCAGCTAGCCCGCGCGGGCTACTTGAAGGCGTTCTTTTTCGACGCCGCTTTTTTTTGCGCTTCGCGCGCCTTCGCCAGCTCGATGACCTTCTGCAGCTCGGCGTCCTTGGCGGCCTGGCGCGCCTTCACGGCGGCCGCTTTTTCTTCCTCGGTGGGCGGCTGCCAGTCGAGGAACTTGGGGCGCAATTCCTTGAAATAGGCGCTGGAGGACTGCTTGGTTTTCTTGGGTTCCATAGGGAGAATCATACCAAGCAACGGCGCCTCCAAACCGTGCCGCAGGCATAAGTTTCTGGTAAAAACCCGCATGTTCACTCGGATTAGGCGATGCGCGAGCTCGTGACCCACGCCGAGCGGGTGGCGGCCTTGCTGCGAAAGCGCAAGGAGACGGTGGCGGTCGCCGAGTCGTCGGCGGGCGGGTTGATCTCGGCGGCGCTGCTCGCGATTCCGGGAGCCTCGGACTACTACATCGGCGGCGCGGTGATCTACACCGGCAGGGCCTGGCACGCGCTGCGCGAGTTCAACAAGGAAGAACTCGGCGGCTATCGCTCGGCGACCGAGGAAAACGCGCTGATCCGCGCGCGCATCGCGCGCGAACGCTTCGGCGCGAGCTGGGGAATCGGCGAGACCGGAGCGGCAGGCCCGAGCGGCAATCGCTACGGCGACCCGGCGGGGCATGCCTGCCTCGCGGTGGCGGGCGCGACCGAGTTGGCGAAAACGGTGAGGACGGAAATAAGCGAGCGCCTCGGGAACATGCATTGCTTCGCGGCGGAAGCGCTGCGCCTGCTGGAAAAAGCCCTCGCTTGACGGCGTCGCGGTCCGCGCAGAGGCAGCAGCTCATCGATCTGTTCAGTGCGGGCCGCGTTCACGACGCCGAGCTCGAGGCGCGCGGCCTGGTGGCCCGCGATCCGGATTTCGGCTTCGCCTGGATGGCGCTGGGCATCGCGCTGCAGATGCAAGGCGGCGACGCGCTGCCGATGCTGCGCCGGGCGGTGGAGCTCATGCCCGACGATGCCGAGGCCCACAACAATCTGGGCAACGCGCTGAAGGATCGCGGGCAGCTGGACGACGCCTTGCGCCACTACCAGCGCGCAGTAGCGCTGAATCCTGATTTTCCGGAAGCGCACCACCAGCTCGGCATCGCGCTCAAGTCTCTCGGCCGGCTGGAGGAGGCGGCGCAATGCTATCGGCGTGCGCTGGCGCTGCGCCCGGATTACGCGTACGCCCATGGCAATCTCGGCAACGCCCTGCGCGAGCTCGGACGGCTGGAGGAGGCCATCGCCAGCCACCAGCGCGCCGTGGAGCTCGAGCCGGATTCCGCCGAGGCGCACAGCAACCTCGGCATCGCCCTCAATGACGTCGGGCGACTGCGCGACGCTGAAAACTGCCACCGGCGCGCGCTGGCGCTGGATCCGGAATACGCGGCGGCGCACAGCAACCTCGGCGTCGCGCTCGGCGATCTCGGCCGGCTCGAGGAGGCGGTGAGCAGCCACCGGCGCGCGCTGCAGTTGCAGCCCGATTTCGCCGCGGGCGAGCTCAATCTCGGCAATGCGCTCAAGGACCTCGGTCGGATGGAAGAGGCCCTGGCCTGCTACCGGCGCGCGCTCGCGCTCAAGCCCGATTACACCCAGGCGCACAGCAACCTGCTCTTCGCCATGGGCTTCCTGCAGGACCAGCCGCCGCTCGCCCTGCGCGAGGAGGCGGAGCGCTTCGGCCGCTCGGTTGCCAGGGGCTGCCGGCCGTACACGGACTGGCCGGCGCTCGCCGACCGGGATCCGCTGCGGCCGCTGAACGTCGGCCTGGTTTCCGGCGACCTGCGCAATCACCCGGTGGGGTTCTTCATCGAAGGCGTCGTCGCTGCACTGGCGGGCAGCGACATCCGGCTCGCCGCCTACCAGACCTACGCCCGCGCGGACGAAGTCACCGCACGCCTCAAGGCGCGCATCCCGCGCTGGACGCCGGTGATGGGGCTGGACGACGCGGCGCTGGCGGAGCGGATTCGCGCCGACGGCATCGACATCCTGATCGACCTGGCGGGGCATACCGCCTACAACCGCCTGCCGGCATTCGCGTGGAAGCCCGCGCCGGTCCAGGTCAGCTGGCTCGGTTATTTCGCCACGACCGGCATCCCCGGGATGGACTATCTCCTCGCCGATCCCTGGTCGGCGCCGCCGGCGGACGCGGCGCATTTCTCCGAGGAAGTCTGGCGCCTGCCGGAGACGCGCCAATGCTTCACGCCGCCGGATGCGCCCGTGGAAGTGCGCCCGCCGCCGTCGCTGGCGGCAGGCCAGGTCACCTTCGGCAGCTTCAACCAGCTGGCCAAAGTCAACGACGCCGTCCTGGCTGCCTGGGCGCGCGTGCTGCAGGCGGCGCCCGGCGCCCGGCTGTTCCTCAAGGCCAACCAGCTCAACGACCCGGCCGCCCAGTCCGGCCTGCGCGCGCGCTTTGCCGCGCGCGGCGTCGACGTTTCGCGTCTGCTCTTCGAAGGCTTCTCTTCGCGCGCCGAATACCTCGCGGCCTACCACCGCGTCGATGTGGCGCTCGATACCTTTCCCTATCCCGGGGGCACGACCACCGTGGAAGCGATGTGGATGGGCGTGCCGGTGCTCGCGCTGAAGGGCGACCGCATGCTGGCGCGCCAGGGGGAAGGCCTGCTGGTCAATGCCGGGATGAAGGACTGGATTGCCGCGGACGTCGGCGACTACATCGAGCGCGCCGCGCGCCGCGCCGCGGATTCCGCAGCGCTGTCGGAATTGCGAATGGGGCTGCGCGCGCAGCTGCTCGCGTCACCGCTGCTCGACGCGCCGCGGTTTGCCCGGCACCTGGCCGCCGCGCTGCGCGGGATGTGGCAACAGCGCTGCAGCCGCCCCTAGCCAAAAAAAAGCCCGGTGCGTCGCGGACGCCCGGGCTTTGGTGTCTCCGTTGGGAGGAGGGGGAGGAGACACGTCCGCAGCGTGCGCCGGCAGGCGAGCGCCGTCAGTGACCGTTTTGGCGTTCGCCCGGGCGTTCCGACAGGCGGTCCGGGGGGTCGGACAAACGCCTCTTCTGCGGGCAGAATTCACGGCGCCAATGCCCCTGTTCC
>Ga0075425_100003910_pt1 | contig 15246 bp, 16 predicted proteins | sample SoiMethybrSBSTD4_FD_75300 | JGI IMG/M metagenome (GOLD analysis project Ga0075425, IMG submission 75300) | Bulk soil microbial communities from a Populus tree surrounding site in Tennessee, USA - Soil MetaG P. TD hybrid SBSTD4 | ecosystem: Environmental > Terrestrial > Soil > Tree plantation...
GTGAGCGCGAGCAGGTAGGCCAGCCGCTCGGGCGGGACGAGCGCAGAGAGCACGCCCTCGCGCTGCGGCCAGGTCGAGGCGAGCACGTGCTCGCCCTCCGAGAGGCCGTTGGAGCCCGTGTCCGCCCAGACCGAGCGTGGGTAGACGGCGACGACCTTCGCCGCGAGCGCGTGGCGCTGGGAGCGAAGCGAGCGCAAACGCTCGGGGTCGACGCCGTCGAGCTCGAGCCGCGCCGCGACCGGGGCCGGCAGCGCGCAGACGACAGCCTCCGCGTGCAGCTCCTCGCCCGAGGCCAACGTCACGTGGCAGCCGCCGTCGACCCGAACCTTCGCGACTTCGGCTTGCAGCCGCACGCGCTCGCCGAGCCCGGCCGCGAGGCGCTCCGCGACCTCGGCGCTTCCCTCGGCCACCTGCAGCGACTCCCAGCGCTCGTACGAGTAGAACTCACGCTCGCCGACTGCGGCCGACTTCCGCAGCTCCGCGAGCAGCGAGCTCTGCTCGATCGAGCCGTCCGCGAGCGCGAGCGCGCCGACCTCCAGCCGGCGGATCGTCGCCGGCAGCGCGTCCACCGACCGGAGCCACGTCCCGATCGAGACCCCGTCGAGCTGCGCGGCCTCCGGATGGGACCACGGGTCGTCGGGATCGACGGACGCGACGAGCTTCCCCCACTCGCGCTCGACCCGCTCGTAGTCGTGGCGCTCGCGCGGATCGCGCACCGGGAAGTCGTCGCCGCGCTCGACGCCCTCGAACAGGTCGTACGTCGTCTCGCCCGGGACCGCCATGTAGCTCGGCTCGAGCGTCAGCCCGAGCTCCTCGACGAGGCCGAGGTAGGACGTATGAACGGTGCCGACCACCTCGCCACCGAGCTGCACCGGCCTGCCGCCGTCGAGCGGGAGCTGCTCGACCCGGCCGCCGACTCGGGCGCGCGCCTCGAGCACGGTCACGTCGGCCCCGCCGGCCGCGAGATCGCGCGCGGCAGTCAGCCCGGCGAGGCCGGCGCCGAGGACGAGGACGTCGGTCACGCGCCGAGCTCGCGCCGGATGCCGTCGAGCAGCAGCGTGCGCGCCCGCTCGCGCCCGAGCAGCTCGAGGTAGAGCATCGAGTCGATCCCGTCGGCGAGCGCGGCGAGGCGCCAAGCCGTGTCCCGTGGGTCGCCTTCTGACTGCGCGGAGCCTTCCGCCCGCGCGCCGCGGACGAGGATCGTCAGGCGCTGAATCCACTTCCGGTACGACGAGTCCACGAGCGGGCGCAGCTCGTCGTCGAAGCGCAGGCTGCTCCAGACCTCGTTCCAGAGCGCGCGGTGCTCCGCGAAAGGCTCGGCCGGGTCGAGCGTCAGCAGCAGCGCCTGCTCGATCCGCGCGGCTGCGTCGGGCGCGCTGCGGATGCGCTCCCTGAGCGCCGACTGCCACTGCTCCTCCGACCACGAGAAGGCGCTCCGCACGAGCTCCCGGCGCGTGGCGAAGTAGTAGTGGACGAGCGCCTTCGAGACGCCGGCCTCACGCGCGACCGCCGCCATCCGCAGCCCGTGCGCGCCTTCGCGGACGACCACGCGGCACGCCGCCTCCAGGATCGCTACGACGCGCTCGCTGGTCTGGGAGACGGCGCTCACGTGCCCATCTTGACCCATTCGCGGCCTCGCCGATATCCTGACTGACCAGACAGTCAGGACCGGCTTTGGTAACGGAGACTCAGACGACATACGCGCCGCCGCCGGTCCCGCGCCCGCTCGAGGACGGCTGGACGCTCCCGGCCTCGTGGTACTCCGAGCCGGCCGTGCTCGAGCTCGAGCGCGCGCGGATCTTCACGTCGGCCTGGCAGTACGCCGGGCCGGCCGAGCACGTCACCGAGCCGGGAAGCTACTTCGCGTCGGTCGCCGGCCACATCCCGGTCGTCGTCACCCGCGCGCGGGACGGCGAGCTGCGCGGCTTCGTCAACGTCTGCCGGCACCGCGGCCACGTCGTCGCGGAGGGCGCCGGCTGCCGCGCGACGCTGCAATGCCCGTACCACGCCTGGACGTACGAGCTCGACGGCCGCCTGCGCCGTGCACCCCGGTCGGAGCGCGAGCCCGGCTTCGACGCGTCCTCCCTCTCGCTCCTGCCCCTCTCGGTGGACACGTGGGGCCCGTTCGTCTTCGTCAATCCCGATCCGGAGGCCGGGCCGCTTCTCGACGCACTCGGGCCGCTGCCGCAACTCGTGGCGCGCAGCGGGCTCGACCTCGACAGGCTCCGCCACCATTCGCATGTCCCCTGGGAGCAGGAGGTCAACTGGAAGGTCGCGCTCGAGAACTACCTCGAGTGCTACCACTGCCCGGTCGCCCACCCCGGCTTCAGCAAGGTGATCGACGTCGACCCGGACGCGTACCGACTCTCCGTCGAAGGGCTGGTCTCGAGCCAGGTCGGGCCGCTGCGCGAGGAGGCCGCGGCCGGCGACATCGATTCCTCCCAGTACCACTTCGTCTGGCCGAACACGACGGTCAACATCTCGCCGGGGCCGCAGAACGTCTCGATCGAGCGCTGGATTCCGCTCGGGCCGCACCGCACCGTCGAGGCGACCGACTACTTTTTCGGCGCAGACGTCCCGCCTTCGCGGATCGAGGAGTCGATCGCTTGGGACACGCAGGTCGCAACGGAAGACGTCGCGCTCGTGAACGCGGTCCAGCGCGGGCTCGACTCGCGTGCGGTCGAGCAGGGCCGGCTGATGCCCGAGAGCGAGCAGCTCGTTGCCGCGTTCCAGCGGCGGGTGCACGACTCGCTACTCGAGCGCGCGTAGCTCGGCCTCGGCGGTCGCCCTCGCCTCCGCCGCCGCCGTTGCCGCCTCCTCGGCCTCGTCGGCGGTCGTGCGCAGCGAGGCCGCCTCGGTCTCGGCGCGCTCCGCCTCGCGGGCAGCCTTACGTGCTTCCTTCGCCCGCTCGCGCTCGCCGGCTCGCAGCGTCTTGACCCGCTCGCGGGCAGCTTCGAGAGCGCGGCGGCGCTCGCCGCGATCGTCCTTCGGCTCCGTCTGCTTGCGCGTCGCCGGACGCGCCGCTGGCAGGCCGGTCAACGCGTCGAAGCCCGGCGGCTCGAGCTCTTCGGTCAGGCGGCCGCGCTCGAGCAGCTCGCGGCCTTCGGCCGTCAGCGCGGCTGCGCGCAGCGTCTGGACAGCACGGTCGATAGCCGGCGCGCTCGCGCCCTCGCGCCCGGCGAGGTCACGCGCCGCGGCGGCGAGTCGCTCGAGCGCGTGCTGCTCCTCGCGCCGCGCCGCGGCGAAGTCCTCTGCCGAGCCGGCCGCCTGGCTCACGCCGAGCGCCTCGCCGGCCTTGAGCAGCCGCTTGACGTCGAGCTCGCGCTCGTGCGCCAACCGGTTCGCGAGCCAGACCGGCAGCGTCGGCTTGCGCAGGCGCTTGACCTCGTCCGCCAGCTCGCGCCGACCCTCGGCGCGCAGTCGCTTCGCCGCCTCGTCGCGTGCCGCGGTGAACTCGCCCGGCGGCAGCTCGTAGAGGCGGTCGAGCTCCTCTCCGAGCTCGTCGGCCACGAGGCCTAGAAGAGCTGGTTCTCGCCCGCGAAGATCGCCGAGACCGAGTCGTCGGCGAAGACGTTCAGGATCGTCTCGGCGAGCAGGCTCGACACCGGGAGAACGTCGATCTTGTCCGGACGGTTGACCGGGTCGATCGGGACGGTGTTCGCGACCGTGATCTGCTTGATCTTGCTGGCCGCCAGCTTCTCGAACGCGTTGCCCGGAAAGAGGCCGTGCGTCGCGCAGGCGTAGACCTCGGTCGCGCCGGCCTCGAGCAGCGCCTCCGCGCCGGCGATCAGCGTGCCGCCGGTGACGACGATGTCGTCGCTCATGATCGCGACCTTGCCCCTGACCCGGCCGATCACCTCGGTCACGGACGCCTCGTCGTGCCCGGGCCGCGTCTTGTTCAGGATCGCGAGGTCGCCCTCGAGCATCTGGCCGAACCGGCGCGCCATCTTGGCACGGCCCGGGTCCGGCGAGACGGCGACGATGCCCTCGCCCTGCAGGCCCTTGTCGCGGTAGTACTGGGCGAAGAGCTGCAGCGCGGTCATGTGGTCGACGGGGATCGTGAAGAAGCCCTGGATCTGGCCCGCGTGGAGGTCCATCGTGACGACGCGGTCGACGCCGGCGCTCTCGAGGGCGTCGGCGACGAGCTTCGCGGTGATCGGCTCGCGCGGGGCCGACTTCTTGTCCTGCCGCGAGTACGGGAACCACGGGACCACCGCGGTGATGCGCTTGGCCGACGCGAGCTTCGCGGCCTGGATCATGATCAGCAGCTCGACTAGGTGGTCGTTCACGGGAGCGTTCCCCGACTGGACGATGAACACGTCGGCGCCGCGGATCGAGTCGAGGTAGCGAACGTACGTCTCGCCGTTGGCGAAGGTCTTGAGCTCGACCGCGCCGAGGTGGATGCCGAGCTTCTCGGCGATCTGCTCGGCGAGCTCCGGGTTCGAGCGCCCCGAGAAGAGCATCAGCCGCTTCTGCGGGCCGCGCTCGATCCAGGGGGTGCGCTCGCTCACCGGCATCACCGGCTCGATCGTCTCGAGGCCCGGCAGCGTGGTCTCAGTCATCCTCCCGCTCCCGCTCCCGCTCCCGCTTCCTGCGCACGTAGCCTTCCTTGGTCTCCTGCCGCGCCCGCGCGACCGCGAGCGACTCCGGCGGTACGTCCTTGGTGATCACCGAGCCTGCACCGATCCACGCGTCGTCGCCGATCTCCACGGGCGCGACGAACGCATTGTGGACGCCGGTCCTGACGTTGTGGCCGATGGTCGTGCGGCCCTTCGGGCGGCCCGGCTGGTGCGAGAAGTTGGCCGTGATGTTCCCCGCGCCGATGTTCGTGCCGTCGCCGATGTCAGCGTCTCCGATGTACGACTGGTGCGGCACCTTGCTGCCTTCTCCGATTCGCGAGTTCTTGATCTCCACGAACGCGCCCGCTTTGGCGCCACTCTCCAGCACCGTTCCGGGGCGAAGGTAACAGAACGGCCCGACGAGCGCTTGGGGGCCGATTCGGGAGTCCACGGCGACCACGTGCGGCCCGACCTCCGCGCCCGTCTCGACGCGTGTTTCGCCCTTCAGTAGCGTGAACGGGTGGATCGTGCAGTCGGGTTCCAGCTCGACCGCCGGCTCGATCCAGGTGCTCGCGGGATCGACGATCGTCGCGCCGTTCAGCATGTGCTCCTCGTTGATCCGGTCGCGCAGGACGGCGGCCGCTGCGGCCAGCTCTGCGCGCGTGTTCACGCCTTCGGCCTCGGCCGGGTCCTCGGCCTTGTAGACGGCGACCCGCTCGCCGGCCGCCGCGAGGTCGCGCACGGTGTCGGTCAGGTAGAGCTCGCCCTGCGCGTTGTTCGGCTCGAGCCGCTCGAGCGCGGGCCAGAGCCTGGCGGCGTCGAACACGTAGATGGACGAGTTGACCTCGCGGATGCGCAGCTCGTCCTCGCTGGCGTCGCGCGCCTCGACGATCGCGCTCAGCGAGCCGTCGCCGTCGCGCACGATCCGGCCGTAGGCGCCGGGCTCGGCCGGCTCGAACGACAGCACGGTCGCGGCCGCCTCCGCAGCGCGGTGCGTCTCGAGCAGCCGCTCGAGCAGGTCGGTCGTGATGGTCGCGGCATCGCCGGTGACGACGAGCACGTCGCCATCGAAGCCGTCGAGGCTCGGGCGGGCCGCCGCCGCGGCGTCCCCGGTTCCTCGCGGCTCCCGCTGGACGGCCACCGTGACGCCTTCGCCGTCGAACGCGTCGCTTGCGTCGGGGGACGTGACGACGACGAGCGGATCGGGCCCGAGCCCTCGAGCGGCCTCGACGACCCAGTCCGCCAGGCGCCGGCCGAGCAGAGGGTGCAGGTGCTTGGGCGTCGCCGAACGCATCCGCGTCCCGAGGCCAGCGGCGAGCACCACAGTGGCGAGCTTCGTCTGGCTCATCAGAATGGCTGGGGCGCCAGGATTCGAACCTGGGATCGCGGGACCAAAACCCGCTGCCTTACCACTTGGCTACGCCCCATCAAGAGGGATGGAAGCTTAGCCTCGCTCGGAAAAGAGGAACAGGAGGGCGATGCCTGCGAAGATCGCGGCGAGGACGAGCGGCAGCCAGCTCAGCAGCACGCCGAGGATCACGACGACCACGGCGAGCGCCTGAGACGCCCCTGCGATCCAGCCGACCTGGCGAACGGTGTGCGATTCCGCGTTCCTGGCCCAGAGCACGTAGATCGCGAGAATCGGGATCGCGATCGCGATCACCGTCCACTTGGTCAGGTCGGGTGAAAACGCGACGATGATCCCCTCGATCACCGCGATCCAGAGCACGATCCGGATGCGGCGCGCGCGGAGCCAGCGGCCGGCCTTCGTCGAGCCGTGCTCGACCGTTCCCTGCGGCTGGACCGGCTCGACCGTGCTCATCGGATCAACCGTACCAAGCTGGAACCGTGAGCCATGTTCTCCCTACCGGACGCAGCGCGCGCTCGGCGGCGGCCGCCGGATCGCGGTGGAGGAAGAGGCCGTAGACCGTCGGTCCGGCGCCGCTCACGTCGGCGCGGAAAGCGCCGAGCTCGCGCAGCAGTTCAGCGTGCGGCGAGCCTGCGAGGTCGTTCGGCGGCAAGGCGGCGAGGTCGCGCGGGCGGCGTGTCTGCCGGAGCGCTTCGGCGAGCTGCGCCCTGCGCTCGACGAAGCCTTCGGCGCCGTTGCGAGCGTCGAACTCCGCGTAGACGTCGGCGGTCGAAGCCTTGGTCTCGCCGTCCGGAAGCAGGAGCACGACCCAGTAGTCCTGCGGCAGGTCGAGCGGCTCGAGCTCCGTGCCGGTGCCGGTTCCGAGCTGCGGTCCGCTCGTGAGGAAGAACGGGACGTCGGCGCCCAGGCCGGCTGCCAGGCCGTGCAGACGCTCCGGCGAGAGCGGCTCCGCGAGCGTCGAGTTCGCGAGGCGCAAGGCGGTGGCCGCGTCCGAGCTGCCGCCTCCGAGGCCGGCCGCGACGGGCACGCACTTCCAGATCCGCGCCCGCCACGCCGGGTCGACGCCGACCGCGTCGGCGAGCCCGGTCAGCGCGTCGCGGACGAGCGTGTCATTGGCAAAGCCGTCGACGCGCAGCCGCGGGGCCTGCTCGATCGAGACGCGGTCGGCCAGGTCGATTCGCTGGTAGACCGTCGCCACCTCGTGGCGGCCGTCGTCGCGGAGCGGCCCGACGACCAGCGCGAGATTCAGCTTCGCGGTTGCCGGCGCGCGGTTCACGAGGAGACGACGACGTGGATCGTGCGCTCGCGCGGGCCGTCGAACTCCGCGAGGAAGACGGCCTGGTGCGTGCCGAGCGCGAGCGTTCCGTCGTTCAGCGGAATCGAGACCGACGACGCCGTCAGGGCCGTCCGGACGTGCGACCACGGGTTGCGGTCGCCCTCGTGAACGTGATCCCAGGGCCAGCCCTCGTCGACCATCCGCTCGAGCGCGGCCTCGACGTCGGTCGCCACTGCGGAGGCGCCGGGCCCGGCGGCCTGGAGCAGGATGCCGGCGGTCGTGTGCGGCACGAAGAGCGTTGCCAGCGCACCGTCGCTGTCCTCGACGGCGGCCGCGACTTCGGCGGTGACGTCGAGCAGCTGCGTCCGGCGCGCCGTGGCGACGGTCAGGGTCTGCACGACGTCATTCTCGACCGAGCGCGTCCGCGAGTGCGACGAACTCCTGTGGCGCGAGCTCCTCGGCTCGGACCGATGGACCGCGCCCGATAGCGGCGAGAGCTTCGACGGCCTGCGCTCGGCCGGAGAGGCCTGCGAGCTCGACGGAGTTCGCGAGCTGCTTCCGTCGGTGCGCGAACGCCGCCGTCACCACCTGCCTCACGCGCGCGTCTGCAGGCGGGAGGCCCCGGCGTCGGAACGCAACGAGCGCCGAGTCGACGTTCGGCCGCGGACGGAACACCGTGCGGGACACCCGATGGAACCCCGTCCGCTCTGTGGCGAGCTGGACGAGCACCGAGACCGCTCCGTACGCCTTCGTCGACGGTTCGGCGAAGAAGCGGTCTGCCACCTCCCGTTGCACCATGACCGTCCAGTGGTCGACGGTCGGCAGTCCATCGAGGCTCTCGACGACGACCGGCGTCGCGATGTTGTACGGCAGGTTCGCGACGAGCTTCGTCGGCGGCGGCCCGAGGGCCGCAAGGTCCAGCTCGAGCGCGTCGCCGAACCGCAGGTCGACGTTGTCGCGGTCACCGAGCGCCTCGCGCAGCGTCTGCTCGAGCGACCGGTCGAGCTCGACCGCGTGGACCTGTAGGACCCGGTCGGCGAGATAGGTGGTCAAAACGCCGCGGCCCGGACCGATCTCGAGCACGACGTCTTCCGGGCCGAGCTCCGCGAGGCGTCCGATCACGCCCAGAAGGTTCTCGTCGACGAGGAAGTGCTGGCCGAGCTCCTTTCGGACGGCCGGCCGGCTCACGGCAGCGCGAAGGCCGCGGCCGCATTCGCGTGTAGCTGGGCCGAGAGCGCAGCCGGGTCCGTCCCGCGCGCCCTGGCAAGCGCCGCGGCCGTGTGGACGACGTTGGCCGGCTCGTTCGGACGCCCGCGCCTCGGCTGAGGCGAGAGGTACGGGCTGTCGGTCTCGACGAGCAGCCGGTCGGCCGGAACGACCCGCGCGGCGTCGCGCAGCTCCTTCGCGTTCGGGTATGTGACGTTGCCGGCGAACGAGACGTAGTACCCGCGGTCGAGGGCGACCGGGAGGAGCTCCGGAGCCGAGAAACAGTGGAGGACGACCGTGCCGACGAACGGCTCGAGCGCGGCCGCGGTGTCGTCGGACGCCGCGCGTGTGTGGACCACGACGGGCTTGCCGAGCTCCGTGGCGAGCTCGAGCTGGCGCTCGAAGAGGGCGAGCTGACGGTCCCGGGGCGCGTAGTCGCGGTAGTAATCGAGGCCGGTCTCGCCGACGGCCACCGCCGAGTCGGCGTCGAGGAGCTCACTCAGCTCGGCGAGTCGATCGGCGTCCGCGTCGGCGGCCTGGTGCGGATGGATCCCCAGCGCCGCGAACACGGCTTCGTGACGGGCGGCGATGGCAAGCGTCTCGCGGCAGGACTCTAGACCTGAGCCGACAGAGACGATCGTCCTCACGCCGGCCTCGCGAGCGCGCGCGACGAGCTCGTCGGCGGGCTCCTCGCACGCGTCGAGGTGCGCGTGGGTGTCGGTCACGCCGCGGCGGTCGGCTGGTCGACGCGCGGGAAGAGCGGAGCCGCCGCCTCGATGCCGTCGCTCGCCGGCGTGAGGCCATAGGAGATGCGATCCAGCCTGACGTCGACCGGCTGGCGGAGCGCGGCGAGGATCTGCGGCGCCGTGCGCGGCACGAACGGCGACAGGGCGACCGCGAGCGCGCGCAGGCCATCGCCGAGGTCGTAGAGCACGGCGTCGAGCTCGGCGGCTCGCGTGTCGTCCTTCGCGAGCTGCCACGGCGCGGTTGCCTCGACGTGGCGGTTGAGCCAGCGCACGACCTCCCAGGCGTCCTCCAAGGCGCCGGTCAGATCCCAGGCGTCGAACCGATCGACGAGCTTCACGCGGAGCCCGTCGAGCAGCGCCTTCAGCTCGTCGTTGGGCTCGCCGGGCGCGATGCGTCCGTCACGGTAGCGGGCGATCATCGCCGTCGTCCGCGAGACGAGGTTGCCGAGATCGTTGCCGAGCTCGCGCTCGTAGCGCTCGTGAAGGCCGTCCAGCGAGGCGTTTCCGTCCTGCCCGAACGACACCGATCGGAGCGCCCAAAACCGCACGGCGTCGCTCCCGTACACGTCGACCAGGTCGAGCGGGTCGACGACGTTGCCGAGCGACTTCGAGATCTTGCGGTCGTCAAGCAGTAGCCAGCCGTGGACGAAGAGCTGCTGCGGCACCTCGAAGCCGGCCGAGAGGAGCAGCGCCGGCCAGTAGACGCAGTGGAAGCGGAGGATGTCCTTGCCGAGCAGGTGATGGGCGTGCGGCCAGAACTTCTCGCGCAGGTCTTCGCCTTCGCGCGCGTACGAGAGCGCGCTCAGGTAGTTGATGAGGGCGTCGACCCAGACGTACGTGACCTGGTCCGGATCCCACGGGATCGGGATGCCCCACGGCTGGCCCGCGCGGCTGACGCTGAAGTCTTCGAGGCCGCCCGCGATGAAGCTCCGCGCTTCGTTGTAGCGGAAGCGCGGCAGGACGAAATCCGGCCGCTGGTCGTAGAGCTCGAGCAGCTTCTCCTGGTAGGCGGAAAGGCGGAAGAACCAGTTCGTCTCCTCGATCCGCTCGGGCGCGACGCCGTGCTCCGCGCAGAGACCGTCCACCAGGTCGGCCTCGCTCTTGAACTCCTCGCACTGGACGCAGTAGAGGCCCGAGTAGACGTCCTGGTAGATGTCGCCGTTGTCGTAGATGCGCTGCAGGAACTCCTGCACGACGCGATGGTGACCCTCGTCCGAGGTGCGGATGAAGAAGTCGTACTCGGCGTCGACCAGCTTCGGCAGCTCCTTCCACTGCTCGACGATCTCGTCGACGTACGCCTTCGGGTCGAGCCCTCGCTCCTCGGCTACGCGGTAGACCTTCGACGCGTTCTCGTCCGTGCCGGTGAGGAAGAAGGTCTCGTCACCGCGCTGCTTGTGGTGCCGGACGAGTGCGTCCGCTGCGATCGTCGTGTACGCGTGCCCGATGTGCGGGCTCGAGTTCACGTAGTAGATCGGCGTTGTCAGGTAGTAGCGCATCGCCGCCAATGATACGAGCGGCCCTCCGCCTGAACTCGAAGGCGCAGAGACAGACCGCCGCCGCGACCGCGAACAGGAGGACGAGCACTTCGCGCGACGGCAAGGCCGAGCCCTGGCCCTCGGCGGCGTTGGCGGCGGCGAGCCTCGCGACCGGGTCGAGTGGCCGGACCCACGTGGCCGCGAGCGCTGCAACTGGCGACGCCGGCTCCGGTGAGGCCGGCTTTGCGGCAGACGCCCGCAAAGGGCTTCCCTCGAGCGGGTGCCGAGCAAGGACGGCGCCGGTCCCGGTGGGCACGGCGGCGGCCGGGGTTGGATCGGGCGAGACGGCGCCGGCCGCCGACGACTGCCAGCTTGGCCTTGCCACCCGGCGCGCGCCCGGCTGCCCGAGCGGCCGGTCCGGCGTCGCCTGGACGGGAACGACGCTGCGCGGAGCAGGTCGATCCGCAGGCGGCGCCACGGCGGGCGGCGGCGCCGCCGGCGCAGGCGGGAGCGCGGGAGCAGGTGTCGGGTCGGGAGCCGGCGCAGGCGGCACGACGGGCGCAGCGAGCGGCGGGAGGAACGCCTGTGGGTCGAGGTACCCCTCGGGATCCGACGTCAGCCGGACGCCGAGCTGCACGTATGGGACCAAGTACTCCGGAACGCCGCTCGTCCCGACAATCGCCACCCGCTGGCCTTCGGCGACGACGTCACCGCGGCCGACGAGAGCCGCGCCGAGGTGCAGCAGCGTCACCGTGTAGCCGTCGGGCGTCTGGATCGTGACCGTGAGGCCGTTCGCCGCCACCTTGCCCACGAACGTGACCGTGCCGCTTACGGGAGCGACGACCGGATCGCCGAGGGTGCCCTGGATGTCGATTCCGCGGTGCTGGCCCGGCGCGAGCGGGTTGTCCTCCGAGAAGAGGAACCCGCGCAGGACTGGACCGCCGACCGGCCAGGTCCATGCGCTCCCGGCGGCCGGGAGCGCCAGAGAGGCGGCCGCAAGAGCCGCGGTGAGCGAGAGAAGCGATGAGTGTCGTTGCCAGGCTTGCAAACTGCGACTACGGTAGCAGGCCGTGGCTCTTGTTGTCAAATCGGCTTACAGCGAGGCGCGATAGAGGCGGTTTCGAGGCACACCCGTCAAGCGCGCCACGACTTCCGCAGCCTGCCGCCGGGCGACGCCTGCCGCCACGAGCTCGGCCACGGCAGCAGCCGCGGCCGGTTCGTCGCCCCCAGCCGAAGCACCCGCACCGAGAACGAGTGTGATCTCTCCCTTGACCGGCTCGGCGAACCGCTCTGCCAGCGCGGCGACCGTGCCTCGCGCGACTTCTTCGAAGCGCTTCGTCAACTCCCGGCAGACCGCCGCCGGCCGCTCGGGCATCGCGCGCGCGAAAACACCAAGCGAGCGCGCCAGACGCTGCGGCGATTCAAACGCGACCACCGGCCATGGCCAGCGGGAAAGCGCCTCCCCGAGCTCGAGCAGCGCGTTTTCGCCGCGCGGCAGGTAGCCGACGAACTGGTAGCGATCTCCGATCAGGCCGCTCGCGACGAGCGCCGTCTCGACAGCGGACGGGCCCGGGAGCACCGTCACGGGCACGCCGGCCTCGAGGGCCGCCGCGATCAGACGCGCGCCCGGGTCGTTGATGCCCGGCAGCCCCGCGTCGCTGACGAGCGCGACGCGCTCGCCGCCGTCGAGCCGCGGCAGCAGTTCCGCTGTCCGCTTCGCCTCGTTGTGCTCGTGATACGAGAGGAGCCGCGCCCGGATTCCGTGGCGCTGCAGGAGCCCGCGAGTGTGCCGTGTGTCCTCGACGAGGACGACGTCGGCCTCCGCGAGCTCGCGGAGGACGCGCAGCGTGACGTCGTCCAGGTTCCCGATCGGCGTCGCGCAGACGGCGAGCGGCATCTACGACTCCGTGTGCAGCGCCTCGAAGCCGATCATCCCGGCGCCGATCACACCCGCATCGTTCCCGAGCTGCGCAAGCACGATCCGAACGGTGTCGCGACCCGGCTCGAGGGCGTCGCGCTCGATGACCTCACGAGCCGAGGCACGCAGGAAGTCGAACGCGGCTTCCCCGAAGCCGCCGCCGATCACGATCAGCTCCGGCTCGAGCGCGTTCACGTACGTCGCCATCGCGGCGCCGACGTAGCGGCCGATCCGGGCGAGCAGCGCCACCGCCTCGTCGTTGCCGGCCTGCGCCAGCCGGACAAGCTCGCGCTCGTCGATGCCCTCGCCGAACCGGTCTCGCGCCTGCTCGCCGGCAGCCCGACCCGTCGCATAGGACTCGAGGTGCCCGCGGCCGCCGCACGCGCACGGCCGGCCGTCGAGCTCCACGACGACGTGACCGAGCTCCGCGCCGCTTCCGGTCGCGCCGCGATACGGCTTGCCGCCGAGGATCAACCCGCCGCCGACCCCGGTTCCGAGCGTCAGCATCACGACGTGGTCGGCGCCCTGCGCAGCGCCGGCCTGCCATTCGGCGATCGCGGCGGCATTGGCGTCGTTGTCGATCCCCACCGGCAGCTCGTGGCGCTCACGCATGCGATCTCGAAAGTCGGCGTGCTGGAGCGGGATGTTCACGGACGCTACGGCGCGACCGTGACGCTGATCGATCCGCGACGGGAGACCGAATCCGATTGCCGCCGCGCCGGGCTCGCGCGCGCGGAGCTCCTCGACCATCTCGTCCAGCTGCGCGAGGAACGTCGCTTCGGAGGAGACGTCCGTCGGCCGCTCCGTCTGCGCGCCAAGGGAGCCGTCGCGCAACACCACCGCGGCCAGCACCTTCGTGCCGCCCACGTCGACCCCGATCACCCGGGTGGCAGGGGGCTGAGGTTCGGGCGTTGTCACGGTCAGAAGGAGCTCTGCGCTCGAATCGCGTCATCCAAGAACGCGTAGCGTGGCGGGTACCATACGCCGCCGGATGTCGTCGCCCGGCGGAGACAAGCCCTATCGCCTCTACCGCGGTGGGCGCACCAAGGGACGCGTTCCGACCGTCGGCCGGCCCGAGAAGTCGCCCTCGAGGGCACGCGCCGACCACGACGGTCGCAAGAACTACCGCGGGCCCGGCCCGAAGAAGACCGCGCGCAAGCCGAAGCAGATCCGTTGGGGCCGCGAGTTGACGATCGCGCTCGTACTGGTCGTACTCTTCTTCGTCGTCTGGACGGCGGCCGGCTACCTGGTCTTCCGCAGCGGCGTCAAGGACGCGAACAAGCGGCTCCCGGCGACGGCCAAGCTCGCTCTCACGCCCGACAAGGGGAGCTTGTTCTCGAACCCGACGGGGATCCTGCTCCTCGGAACGGATCACTCGACCGCCGCCGCCCGTGCGGGTGACCGGCACTCGGACTCGATCACCCTTCTACGCACCGACCCCGCGCACGGCCGCCTCTACTACCTCTCCATCCCGCGCGACCTGGTGACGACGATTCCCGGCTATGGCCAGGCGAAGATCAACACCGCATACCAGGTCGGGGGCCCACGGCTCGCGATTCAGGCCGTTCTCAACGCGACGGGTCACGCCATCCCGATCAACCATGTCGTCCTCGTGAATTTCGCGCAGTTCAAGGATCTGATCGACGCCGTCGGCGGGATCGACGTCGTCGTCTCCGAGCGGATCCAGTCGAAGTTCGACTGCCCGTATGGGACGCAGGCGCGCTGCGACCGCTGGCCGGGCTGGCGCTTCGCGCCGGGAAAGCAACACATGAACGGGCAGCGCGCACTGATCTACTCGCGCGTTCGGAAGAACGACCTCAACCCCGGCGACAGCGACATCACGCGCGAGGCGCGCAATCAGCAGGTAGAGCAGGCGCTGCTCAGCAAGCTTGCGAGCTTCAGCACCTTCATGCGCCTGCCGTTCAACGGCACGGACCTGACGAAGCCGCTCGCGACCGACCTCTCCGCCAACGACTTCGCCGCGCTCGGCTGGGCGAAGTTTCGCGCCGGGCGAACGCTGCACTGCCGGCTCGGCGGGACGTCGACCGGCGGCGACATCACACCGAGCGAGGACAACGCGAAGGTGATCCTGATGGTGCTCGGCAAGTCGGCGCCCCAGCCGCCGGCGCCGACCGGCGACACCTACCCGCCGGGCTGCCTGATCGGCCGCACCGGCTAGCTCTCGGCGGCCTTTTCCTTCGGCTTGCTCTCACCCGCGCCGTCGGACGACGAGCTCTCCTTCGCGGGCGTGTCCTTCTTGCGCGAGCCGCGGCCGTAGTCCGTCGTGTAGAACCCCGACCCCTTGAAGTGCACGGCCACCGGATAGAGCACACGCTCGAGCGGGCCTTCGCCGCAGACCTCGCACTTTTCGGGCTGCGGGTCGCCGATCCGCTGGAACAGCTCGAACACGTGCCCGTTCGGGCACCGGTACTCGTAGATCGGCATGGGGTCAGAGGATAGTTGGGCCGGTGGCTATGGCCGCCGTTCGCGCACCAGAGTCTCGCGGTAACAGGGCGCGTCCTCGAAGGCGGCGAGGCCCGGCTGGACGGGGCGCGCGCGCTGCCGCTTCCGCCTCGCGGCGGCCAGGACGGCGGAAGCGCCGACGAGCCCACCGATCACGAACGACCGCAGGCGGCCCGACTGGGATTCCCTGTCCACGCGAGCGATTGTACGGTTGCGCCCGTGATCTGCACCCTC
>Ga0075425_100003911_pt1 | contig 15246 bp, 15 predicted proteins | sample SoiMethybrSBSTD4_FD_75300 | JGI IMG/M metagenome (GOLD analysis project Ga0075425, IMG submission 75300) | Bulk soil microbial communities from a Populus tree surrounding site in Tennessee, USA - Soil MetaG P. TD hybrid SBSTD4 | ecosystem: Environmental > Terrestrial > Soil > Tree plantation...
ACGAGCGACAAGCGGGTGAACATCTTCTACTACCCGATCGACACCTGGGCCGACTTCATCTTCTTCAACTTCTGCATGGACCGCGGCGCCGGGCATCAGCTCGAGGACGTGCGCGGCTGCTCCTATGGGCCCTGGGTGCGCGCGATCGACGGCATCTTCAAGGAAGAGAAGTTCCACATCCGCCACGGCGAGTACTGGGTCAAGAAGCTCACCGAAGACGCCTCGACCCACGCGGAAGCCCAGACCACGTTCGACAAGTGGTACATCCGGACGATGAACATTTTCGGGCGCCCGGGATCGCCGAAAAATCAGGTCTATCGGAAGCTGAAGCTCAAGCTCCGTGACAACGACGAGGTGCGTCAGGCGTTCGCGTCGGAGGTCAAGGACCTCTGCGAGAAGTTCGGGCTGACCGTGCCGGAGTGGAAGCCAGTCTGGGACAAGCTCCCGGAAGAAGCGCACATCCCGGGCTAGTGCCGGTTCCAGTCGGCCTCAACATCTGGTCGAGGCTCGTCGAGCAGTCGTTTCCGTACCTCGACAAGACCCTGGCGCCGTTCGACTCTCTGTGGCTTCCCGACCACGTCCAGTATGGCGGCAATCGCGTCGCCGAGGGCTGGACGCTCCTCGCGTACGCGCTCGCGCGCTATCCGGACAAGCTCTGCGGCCACGAGGTGCTCTGCAACAGCTTCAGGAACCCCGCGCACCTGGCCAAGATGGTCGCCACCGCGCAGGCGCTCTCGGGCGGGCGGGTGATCCTCGGCATCGGCGCGGGATGGAACGAGGAAGAGTACCGGGCGTACGGGTGGCCCTACCTGACAGCCCGCACGCGCATTGCTCAGCTCGCGGAAGCGATCGAGCTCATCCGGATCATGTGGACCCAGGCGCCCGCCAGCTATCAGGGCGAGCACTACACGCTCATCGGCGCTCACTGCGAGCCTCGACCCGATCCGATCCCGCCCGTCATGGTCGGCGGCCACGGCGAGACCTATCTGCTTCGCGTCGTCGCGCGCCATGCCGACTGGTGGAACTATCCGTTCCGCGATCCCGCGCTCTACACGCACAAGCAGGAAGTCCTCAAGCGTCATTGCCGCGAGGTCGGCCGCGACTACGACACGATCCGCCAGGTCGTTCGCGTCGGCATCCTCATCGCTGAGACCGAGCGCGAGCTGGAGCGCTTGAAGGCCGCGCCCGACACCCGCCCGATGACCGACGTGAGGCTCGCCGGCACGCCGGCGCGCGTGACCGAGGCGCTGCGGCAGATCATCGCGCAGGGGGCCCATCGGCTCACCGTCAACTTCGCTGACGCGCCCCGTCCGGAAGGAACACACCTCTTCGCCGCCGCCGTCCTGCCGCATCTGGCCTGACGCAGTTTTCCGTCCGAGCCAGTTTCGAATTGACAAGCCGGATCGGAGCTTTGTAAAGTCGCGTCCGCGACGTCAGGCGAGGTGGCCGGCATGCCCAAGAACATTCTGATCTTCTCCGACGGAACCGGGCAGGCGGGCGGCATTCCCGGTGTCGTTCCGAGCAACGTTTACAAGCTCTACCGCGCCTGCCCTGTCATTCCCGGCGTTCAAGAGACGTTCTACGATCCGGGGCTCGGTTCGCCGCCCGACGGGGCCCGCTGGCGGCGCTGGCGGCAGATCTACAATGTGATCAGCCAGGCGACCGGGCTCGGGATTTCCTGGAACATCGTCGACTGCTACGACGCCCTGATCAAGATGTACGAGCCCGGCGACCGGATCTATCTCTTCGGCTTCAGCCGCGGTGCCTACACCGTGCGCAGTCTCGGCGGCATGCTCGCACTCTGCGGTCTCCCGACGCGCAGCGGCCGCGGCCGCGATCCGCGCGTCGACCGCCGCGCGCGTCGCCGACTGGCGTGGCGGGCCCTGCGCTGGGTCTACCAGACCTACGGCTCGAGCGACGAGAAGCGGCGCAAGCGCGCCGAGCGGGGCGCGCAATATCGTGCGCGCTACGCGAGCCATGTCGCGACGCCGTACTTCATCGGCGTGTGGGACACCGTGCGGGCACTGGGGCTGCCCGGGATCAGCCGGTTCATCCCGTGGCGTCACGCGTTTCACGACGCGACCTTGCATCCGGACGTCCAGCATGCGCGCCACGCGCTGGCGCTCGACGAGAATCGCTCGACGTTCCTGCCAGAGCTCTGGGAGGAGCTCGAGGCCGACCGGGCCTTGGGCCGGATCAAGCAGGTCTGGTTTCCCGGCGTGCACTCCGACGTCGGCGGCGGCTACCCGGAGAACGAGCTGTCGGATCTGACGCTCGCGTGGATGATCGACCAGGCAAGCAAGGTCTCGAATCCAGTGATCGTCGACGCGACACGTTTGAGCTTGAGCCCCTCGCATCGGGGCATGCAGCACGACGGCCGGATCGGCTTGGGCGTCCTGTGGGTCAAGGGCACGCGCGTGCATCTGCGGCCCGAGCCCGTGGAGTGCGAGGATCACGTCGAGCGGCGCTTCCTCGAGCCGAGCGTGCCCTCGGTACGGGGCGAGGGACCGTATCGCCCGATCCCGCTCGCGCGCCATCCGAACTTCATGAAGTACTACGAGGTCATCGCCGACCAGAACCCGGGCCGCTGGCAGCGGCTCGGCACACTGCTGACCATTCGCTCGAAGGTCGCCCCGCCGGTCGGGCGCCAGTAACCGACGGCTACCGCGTTCGGGGCGGGGGGACCGGCGGAGTCGGCCGGGGCGCGGGCTGTCTCGCGGCCGGCGTCGCGGGCGCCGGGGTCGGCGTGGTCGGCTTCGGGGTCGCGGTGGCCGGCGTCGCCTTCTGACCCGGAGCCGGCGTCTGATTCGCGTCCTGGCAAAGCCGCCGCCAATCCTGCGCGTTCACGGAGCAATCAAGTGTCTGCGCAGTGGCCTCCGCGGTGTTGCCAGCCTTCCTGAGCAGACGGATCTTCACCGGCCTCCAGCGCGGCGCGCCGCCGAAGACCGACGATGCCTTGTCCGTCCACGTGAGCGCGGTCGGGATGTTGTTGGCGTGCTCGTAGCCGACGATCGTGTCCTCGTAGATCTGCGGAATCGGCTCGGGCGAGCTCAGCGCACGCTGGACCGCGGCACTCGCGTCGCCCTGACGATGGAGCGAGGTCGCCACGCGCGCGAGGATCCAGTTGGGGTAGGCGTCGGTCGCCGTCGATCCCGACGCGGCGACCTTCGCCTCGGCGAACGACTCGAGCAGCTTCTGTGCGTCGAGGAACTTCTTGGCCCGAAACGCCGAGTCGTAGTTCTTGATCGTCTCCGCCACGTCCGGCCGCGTCACGATGTCCTTCCATGCCGCCGGGTGCATGTCTGGCAGCTTCTTGTCGCCGTAGTGGCGATCGAGGTACTGCGCCGCATCGTTGATGCGGTCCTCCGTCTTCGGATGATTGACGGAGACCGTGCTCACGGCCTTCTTGTAGAGCATGTTCACGGCCTGGCCGGCATCAGCTTGTGCGGTCTGCTTGACCTGCTCCCAGAAGGCGTCGTCGGACTCCTTGTTCTGCTCCTCCCAGGCCTTGAGCTTCTCGAGCATGCTCACCATCGCCGTCGGGGAATAGTTGGCCCGGATCATCAGGTCGACGCCCAGGAGATCGGCCTCGCGTTCCTGCCGCCGGCTCCAGCCAGGGAGCAGCAGCTTGTCGCTGATGTCCGCGACGAACTGCGCGTCCTTGATGGTCTTCGCATCCGCCTTCGAGACCGTCTTCGATTTGCTCTGGTCGGCCTTGGCACGGATGACGATCTCTTGCAGCGCCTGGCCCTTGTGCTGCAAATCGCCCCACAGGTCGGCGGTGTGGTGGGTGAGTAGCACGTGGGAGAGCTCGTGCGCCACGATCGCCGCCATCTCGTCGGCGTTCTCGAGGTTCTTCAGCCATCCGATCGCCAGATAGATGTTGCCGTCCGGCGTCGAGTACGCGGCGAACGCGGGATTGGCGAGGACGGTCACCCGCCCGGGCACGTCGGTGACACCGGATCCCGCGAGCAGCTGTGTCCTGAGCGTGGTGAGGTGTTGGTCGAGCGACGCGGCGCGCACGAACCCGACGCCGTCGGCGCGCCGCTGCGCGAGGTCCTTGTCTTCGCCGATCGCGAGCGCGGACGCCTCGTAGCGCCCCGTCTTGAGCTCGGAGATGACCGTGGCCTTCTCGCCCTTCTCGGCCGGCATGATGGCCGACACGCCCGAGGACACGCTCGAGAGATTCGACACCCACGACGACTTGCCGTCGTCGGCCTTTCCGGTCTGCCCGCTCTGAGCGGCACAGCCGGCGGCGACCAGCATGACGAGCGAGAGCGTCGCCGCGCGCACTACTTTTTGCGGAGCTGGGGCTTGTCGCAATCTTCTCCGACTCCTCGGGTCGCGCCCATCTTCGGCTGATTCGCCGCCACGAGCGCGCCGCAGTCAGTCTTGGCGGCGATGGCTTTGTTCGTCTCGACCGCGTAGGCGCGTACGCAATAGTCGGCGCCGTTCACCTTGACGCCGAGCAGTCCCGCGTCTGACGGGCCGGAGGTGACCGGCCACGGCGCCTGGAAGTCCTTCTGGGCGAAGTCCGTCTTCTTCGACCCATCCGCGCAGTCGTAGAGCGCCACCTTCGGCGTCCGGAGCTTCGTCACTTGCCAGACTTCCTGCGCCGCGGCGGTGACCGCCACCGCCAGCAGCGCCAGAACGATCACCGCACTACGCCGGAACACCGGCAGGCTTCGCATGCGTCTCCTCCTTGTTCTCGCGCTTGGGTTCGGCCGGGACCACCGTGCGCTGGCACACCGCGAAGACCTTGTCGAGGATCGGCATGAGGGGCTTCGCCTTGCCCCACTGGTCGTCCTCGGGGTAGGCGTCACGCCGCTTGCGATACTCGATCGCGACCGTGTCGGCATGATGCAGAAGCTTCCGCGCCACCTCGAAGAAGGCCACGTACGCGATCACGTTACGCGGGCCGAGATTGACCGGCGGCGACACGAGCACGAGCGCGGCGAGCACCAGGAGCCCCGAGGTGGCTGCGAAGAGCATGTCGCGCCCGACGACGACCTTGTACACGAAGTAGCCGGGCACGACGATCAGGAGCAACGCCGCCTCGAGACCGAGCCAGTGGTCCACCGCGATGAACGCGGCCACCGCCAGGATCGGCAGCGCGAGCGCCAGGAGACGCTGCACGACGAATCCCTGCAGGGTACCGACCGGCGGCCGCTCGGACGGCGGCGCGAGATCGAGAAGCGTGATCGCGATCAGGAGTAGCAAGAGTCCCAGCGCGGCCAAGAGGCTCGCTTTGGAGGCGATGGCCGCGACCACCAGCGCGGTGATCACGCCGAGCACGATCCACTTGCGCGAGGTCGGTATCTGGGTGAAGCGCGTGCGGAACTTCTGCACGGCCAGGGGAGGCTCTTCCACCAGCAGCAGGATGATCACCGTGACGAACAGGAGCATCGCGTCGACGACGCCCGTGAGCGGGAGGGAGATCTGTCGCCCGGTCAAGGACGGGACGAGGAGCTCGCGCTCGGCGCGCTTGTAGTCGTTGCGAAACGTCACCAGGTTGTCGTAGGCCATCGCGTGGAGGTAGACGCCCGGCATCTCCTCGAAAACGGGCGAGACGACGCGGTCGCCGGTCAGGTTGAACGCGGCGCCGTAGAACACCGCGCCGTTCTTGAGCACGCGCGCGACGTCCGCGTCGCCGGACGAGCCGAGGAGATGCGCCACGGTGATGGTCTGCGTATACGGGCAGCGCAGCTTCACCATCTTGGACGCGTTGTTGGTGAAGATGCTGACGAGATGCGAGAACCAGGTGCCGCTGCGTTTGCACTCGCTCATCCAGCGCTGGTTGAGCTCGGCGACGCCGTTACCCCAGATGATCTCCATATCCTGCGCGGTGCGCGGCTCGAGCTTCAGTTGCGGCGCGGCCATCGCGAAGGCCGGGGTCGGCAGGAATTTGTCGCCGACATCGAAGCCGTGCGCGTACGTGAGCACTCCGCTGGCGGCATACACCGGGGAGATCTGTGCGCTCACTTGCGCGGCGCACTCGAAGACCCAGGGCTCGTTCGGGTCCGGCCGCGTCATGGGCTCGAGGACCGCGAGGTACACGTCGATCTTCGCCTCGCGCAGGTTGCAGATGGCCTGGCGCAAGGTCGCGGTCGCCTCGCGCGAGCGCTTGTCCAGGAACACGAAGTCGAGGAAGACCGCCCGCGGCTGGTAGATCGAGAGCGCTTCGAGAATCTCGGCGTGGCGCTCGTAGGAAACCGGATACGGCTCCTTGAGCATGCGCAGATTGTCCTCGCGGAACAGGACGACGGTGGTCTCGGCCTGGCCGTCGGACGGATAGATGTACTTCACGATGCCGTTGATGATGGCTTGAGACCACGGATCGAGATAGTAGCGGATCCCATGGAAAACGAAGAGGATCGCGCCGATGAGCACCAGGGCGCTGAGCCTGATCAGCATCCTGGCGAGCGGGCTCGGACTTTGCGGCTCGCGTGCGGGGTCGGCGGTGCTCGGCTGCTGCGGGGCTTGCGCCTCGCTCAAACGTGTTCCTCGCGTCTCGAACCTTTCAACGTGTCGCCGGGGCCTCGAGAGAACCGGTTCGTGGCCTCGCGAGGCCCCGTCAGTCTAGGAGGATTTCTCCGGCTGTCAAGGCCGCGACAGGGGCCTCCTGATTCGATCGCCTCCTCGGGCTCCCCGGGGCTGCTCTTTGACTTGACATAATCCACCTTATCGGAAGTACGCAGACTCTGGGCAGCGGCATCAGGGCGCCCGGGCGCGCCCGTCGATTCGAACGTCGCTCGGCTCGTTGTTCAACGCGGCCCGGTCAGCCGGCTGACAGCGAACGTGGCTCGAGCCGCAGGTCAGAGCTCGGACGCGAGGACCGTCTTCGGGGATCGCGGAACAGTTGACGTCGACGAACGCGATCGACTACGCGCCCAGCGCGGCGAGCCGCGCCTTGATCTCCTCGACGCGACGACTCTGCGCGAGCTCGCCGAGCGCCCGGCGATAGGTCGCGATCGCGTCGGCCTTCTGGCCGGCCAGCTCCTGCGTCCGCGCGAGACCCAGGAGCAGATCCTCGTAGTAGAAGTCCTTGGGGCCCAGGCCGGTCAGCGCAATCTTGAACGCCTCGACCGCCTTCGCGTAGTTGCGCTCGGCCTCCCACGTGTACGCGATACCGCCTTGGCTCAGCGCCTTGATCGTCCGCGGCGGCCCCTGCGCGACGGCGAGGTCCCAGGCGCCGCGCGCCTGCGCGTACTGCTGGGCGTCGTAGCGAAGGTTGCCGAGCTCGTAGGCCACCTGTGCCGCGCCCGGGCCCGAGGGATATTGCGTGAGGGCCGTTTCGAGCTCCCGGATCCCCGTGGCCTTCGCGTCGGCGGTCGCCTGCGGCGTCAGCGCGGGCTGAGCCCGCGTCATCGCGTCGGCGTACGCGGCCATCGCGTGCCGCTGCGAGACGGTGTGCCAGTACCAGCCGCCCGCGCCGAGGGCGACGACGACGAGCGCGGCAGCGCCGGCGATGATCAACGTCCGACCTGTCGGCAGAGCGAGTTTCAGCATGCCGCTATCGTACGCGAAGTCCACGGCGATACTGCCGGCCGCAGGAGCCGCACCGCTTCCAGCCGTGTGACGCGCGGCGCACGAGGTGGCCGCAGTGCGGGCAGCGCTGATACGTGATCCAGCCGACGACCAGACCGATGCCGGCCGCCAGCCCTACGCCGACCATCAGCGTGGCATCCACCGGCCGTGATCCTCAGGCGAGCTCGACGAAGACGTCGCCGTTCTCGACCGCGACGGGGAAACAGGCCATCTTGACGGCGGGGTTGTTCGCGTTGGCGCCGGTCGTGACGTCCCAGCGCCAGGCGTGCCACGGGCACAGGACGAATCGGCCTTCGAGATCGCCCTCGCCCAGCGGTCCGCCGCGATGCGCACACGCATTGTCGATCGCGTAGTAGGTCCCGTCGACGTTGAACAGCGCCAGATCCTTGCCCTCGACCTCGACGACTCGGCCTTGCCCGGCCGGCACATCGTCGACCGCCGCGAGTCGAACACGCCGTCTAGCCATTCCCTCGCCTTCCGTTCACCGCGTCGTGGCGCGCCGCCGCACCTCGCGCCATCGAAAACAACCGCGCAGGTGGTCGTTCACCATGCCGGTCGCTTGCATGAAAGCGTAACAGATCGTCGGGCCGACGAACTTGAAGCCCCGGCGGAGAAGATCGCGACTCATGGCGCGTGACGCGTCCGTCTGCGCCGGACACTCGCCGTGCTGGCGCCAGGCGTTCTGCGTGGGGCGGCCGTCGACGAACTGCCAGATGTAGGAGTCGAAGCTTCCGTGCTCGCGCTGGACCGCGAGAAAGGCTCGCGCGTTGGCGATCGTGGCCTCGATCTTCGCGCGGTTGCGAACGATCCCCGCGTCGTTCATGAGGCGCCGGACGCGGACGGCGGAGTAGCGAGCAATCTTGTTCGCGTCGAACCCGTCGAACGCCTTTCGGTATGCCGGCCGCTTCTTCAGAATCGTCGACCAGCTCAGCCCGGCCTGCGCGCCCTCGAGAATCAGGAGCTCGAACAGCTGACGATCCCGATGGATCGGCACGCCCCACTCACGATCGTGATACGCGACGTCGAGATCGCCGCGGGCCCAGGCACAACGCTTCTTCGCCACCGAATCCTCCGGGGCCCGATGGTACTACCGGTTCAGCGAACCGCCACCACCCGCACCTTCACCTCGGTCGCGCCCGCGACCGTACGGTAGAGGGGTCAACGCCCGCGGTAGGTTGCGACGAGCTCGTCCGCCTGGGCCTGGCTGACTCCGGCGATCTCGAAGGTCATCGTCACCACGGCGAACCGGTTCGGCTCGGCCGCGGTCCGCGCTCCCTCGATCGTGACGTCGATACCCGTCATCGGGATGCTCGACTCCTTCGCGTGGGCCTCGATCAGCGTGACTCCACAGGACGAGACACCCGCGAGGAACGCCTCGCTGTTGGTGAAGGCGTCGGCTTGTGGCCGGGACGACGAGTCGAGGACCAGCCTGTGGCCTCGCGCCTCGCTCCGGGCGCGGCCGAGAACGCCGCTGCTCGAGGACCGCACCGCATCGATTTTCAGGTCGCTCACCTTGATACCTCCTCTGAAGCTCTGTCGATCTACCCCGCGATATATCACACCTTAGGCCTCGGCCGCGGCCCGGCGATTTTTTCCTGGAGGCCCTGAGCTTGCGATCGCCTACGATGGATTTTGATGGCGAATTCACCGCGACCCAACTCACTGCAACAGGCCGCTTCCGCGGTGTTCGCCGTCACGACGGTCGTACCGCTGCTCATCTTTGTCTGGACCCTCCACCGGCTGGGATCCCTGTCGCGCCTCCAATCCCAGATCGGACTGGCCCTGGCTCTGGGGACCGCCCTCCTCGGCTATTACATCTTCCGCCGCTTGATGGGTCAGATGTCCGAGCTCATCCGCGGTCTCGGAAGAGCCGTGGGCACGCGATCGACTCTCGAGGGGCGCGTCAATGCGGCCGCGCAAGATCGCGCGCCCGGACTCGTGGCCGAGTATCGGCCTCCGGCCCTCGGCGCCCAGCCGCACACCGCGCCCGCGGCCTCCGCCCCGCGTCCTGCGCCGGCCCCAGCTCGCCCCGCGACCGTCGCCGCACCGGTGGCAGCCGCCGCCACGGCACAGACCGTCGAGACCGTCGAGATCGAAGCTCCGCGTCCGCAGGGAATTCCCGGCCTCGGCATGATCCAGGAAGTCGACGATCTGAGCCGCGCGATGGCGAAGCTCTGGATGGGCGAAGCGATGGCCTACAAGGATCGCCGCGTCGCGCTCTCGATCATGAACTCTCGAGTCCCGATCACGGGCACCCTCATCGATGTCACACCCGAGGGGCTTCTGGTCGATCAGGACGGCGGCAAACAGGTCGCCGTCAGCTTCGCCCGGCTCTCCGGAATCGACGCCGCGTAGTCCTCCGAGTCCTCACCACCTTCGTCTGGCCGCACGCCCCGAACTGACGTACGATACGGCCACGTTTACGAGCGCCGCCTCGGTCGGCCACAACCCACCGGGCGCGGGGCCCTGCCGTCCCTCGGGCGAGTCGATGAGAGGAGCACGCGATGCCGTATGACCTGGTGATCAAGAACGGCACGGTGATCGACGGATCCGGACTGCCCCGCTACCGAGCCGACGTGGCCGTACGTCACGGTCGCGTTGCCGCCATCGGTCGTATTCGGGAGGCCGCGCGCGAGGTGATCGACGCCGACGGCCAGGTGGTGACCCCCGGCTTCATCGACGGCCACACGCACATGGACGCCCAGGTCTTCTGGGATCCCTACGGCACCTGCTCGTGCTGGCATGGCGTCACCACGGTCGTGATGGGCAATTGCGGCTTCACTCTGGCGCCCTGCGGCAAGTCCGAGCGTCATCTCGTCGTGCGCAATCTCGAGCGCGCCGAGGACATCGCCGCCGAAGCGATGGACGCCGGCATCGACTGGACCTGGACGACGTTCCCGGAGTTCCTGGACCGGGTCGAGATGCTGCCCAAGGGCATCAACTACGCCGGCTACGTGGGTCACTCGGCGCTGCGTACCTACGCGATGGGCGAACGCGCCTTCGAGAAAGAAGCCAGTGAGGACGACCTGCGCGCCATGGAGCGCGAGCTGCGCGACGGGATTCGCGCCGGCGCCATCGGCTTCACGACCTCCCGCTCGCCGAGCCACGAGACGCCCGATCGTCGTCCGGTCGCGAGCCGCCTGGCCTCGTGGGACGAGGTGCGCCGGCTCGTCGGCGTCATGGGCGAGATGAATGCCGGGGTGTTCGAGCTGGCCGGCGAGCGCGCCGGTGGGGACCCCGAGCGTCTGCGTGACTACCACGTGCGGCTACGCGATCTGGCTGTCGAGACCGGTCGGCCTGTCACCTGGGGCCTGTTCAGTCGTCGTGAAGAGCCCGATCTCTGGCGCACCTACGTCGCCCTGCTCGAGGAGACGGCGGCCCGCGGCGGCCGCATGTTCGCGCAGGTGCACAGTCGCGCGCTCACGATCGTGCTCTCGTTCAAGACCCAGCTGCCCTTCGATCGCCTGCCGGTGTGGCGCGAGCTGCGCGCGCTGCCCCTCCAGGAGCAGAAGCAGCGGCTGCGCGATCCGGAGCTGCGCCGCCGTCTGGTGGAGGCCGCGAAGGAGCGCGACGAGCGCCGTCCCATCGGCGCCGAGGCGCGGCTGGGGTCGTACGAGTGGATCTTCGTGATGGACACGGCTGAAGGACCGCATCGCTCGGTGGCGGCGGTCGCGCGCGAGCGCGGCATCGATCCGGTCGAGGCGATCATCGATCTGGCGCTCGAGAAGGATCTCGATCGGTTCTTCCTGCAGCCGATCGCCAACGAGAATCAGGATCACGCCCTCGAGCTCATGAAGCATCCGCGGACGGTCGTCACGTTCTCGGACTCGGGCGCGCACGTCTCGCAGATCATGGACGCCTCGCTCCAGACTCACCTGCTGAGCCACTGGGTTCGGGCGAAGCAAGCCATTTCTCTCGAGCAGGCGGTGCGCATGCTGAGCTTCGAGCCGGCCACGCACTGGGGTTTCGGGGATCGCGGATTGGTCCGCGAGGGCCTGGCGGCCGATCTGCTCGTCTTCGACCCCGAGACGATCGCCCCGGAGATGCCCGAGGTCGTGCGCGATCTGCCGGCGGGAGCCCGTCGGCTCACGCAGCGGGCGCGCGGCATCGCGGCGACCGTGGTGAACGGCGAGGTCGTGCTGCGCGACGGCAAGCCCACCGGGGCGCTGCCGGGGCAGCTGCTACGCGGCGGTGCCCGCGGGCGGTAGACGGAGGTCGTCAGAGGACAACTTGAGGAGGTCAAGGTCATGAGCTGGACCCTGGAGAAGTTCGCGGCGGCCTGTCAGCAGGCGCTCACCGAAGACCCCGGCCCCGCAGGTCGCAAGAAGGTGTGCGAGGTCGTCCAGGAGGTTCTCAAGGACGAGGCGTTCGTCGGCAAGTACGTCGGCGACGACGTCCCCGAGCGCAAGATCCTCTACGAAGATCCCAAGCTTGGCTTCTGCATCCTCGCTCACGTCTACGCCGGCAAGAAGGAGAGCAATCCGCACGATCACGGTCCGTCCTGGGCGATCTACGGCCAGGCGCGCGGTGAGACCGTGATGAGCGATTGGGCGCTCGTCGAAAAGGCCGCACCGGACAAGCCGGGCAAGGTACGCCTGGCCACGAGCTACACGCTCAAGCCCGGCATGGCCCACGTCTACAACGAGGGCGATCTGCACTCGCCGCGGCGAGACGGACCGACGCGACTGATCCGGATCGAGGGCACGAACATGGACAAGGTGAAACGCCTCGCCTACGAGCGGGTGTGAGCCGAGGAGGAATCCGATGGCGCTGAGCTACGGAGTCGTCGAAGGCTGGGAGCAGCTGCCCAGCGGGTACGCGCACAAGGACGTCGCGGGCGTCGCGATCGACGGTGAGGATCGCGTCTACCTGATCTGCCGCGGGGATCATCCGATCATCGTCTACGACCGGAAGGGCAACTTCCTGGGCTCGTGGGGTGAGGGCCAGTTCACCCTGCGCACGCACGGCATCACCGTGGGACCGGACGGCCTCCTGTACTGCTCGGACGACGGCAACCACACCGTGCGCAAGTTCACGCCGCAGGGCAAGCTCCTGATGACGATGGGCACGATGAACAAGCCGTCCGACACCGGCTACGACGGCAAGAACACCGCGACCGTGTCGAAGGCGGGCGGCCCGTTCAACCGGCCGACGAACCTCGCGGTCGGGCCAAAGGGCGAGCTCTACGTGTCCGACGGCTACGGCAACTGCCGCATCCATCTGTTCTCGCCGACGGGCGAGCTCAAGCGCTCGTGGGGCGTGCCGGGTCAGGGCCCGGGCGAGTTCTTCCTGCCCCACGGCATCGCGGTCGCGTCCGACGGTCGCGTCTTCGTGTGCGACCGGGAGAACGATCGCATCCAGATCTTCAGCCCAGAGGGCGAGTATCTGTCCGAGTGGACCGACACGCGGCGCCCCACGCACGTGGTCTTCGACGCGCAGGGCCGCGCGTACGTTTCGGAGCTCTGGTGGCAGCCGGGTCAGACGTCGCGGCGCTATGGTCCGGCCGGCGAGATCCGTTCGGGGCGCGTGAGCGTCTACGATCGCGACGGCCGCGTGCTCGCGCGCTGGGGTGGACCGGATCCGACGGCGGCCGGCAGCTTCGCGGCGCCGCACGGCATCGCGGTCGACTCGAAAGGCGACGTGTACGTCAGCGAGGTCACGTGGACGTTCGCGGGAAGCCGCGGCTACGTGCCCGAGAGCTGCCACACGTTCCAGAAGTTCGCGCTGAAGTCCTGATCGTCGTCGCGCGATCGCGCTGAGGAGCTGGACCGGCGGCCTCGGAGCCGCCGGTCCTCTTGCCCGCTCGTGTCCACTCGGTGGTTTCTCCTGGCGATTCTCACCGGCTCCTACGGCGCGGGCGCGTTCGGCGTGCTCGGGATCTCGCCGCTCTCGCCGAGCCTCGTGGCCGGCTTCGGCCTGACGCGGCTCGAAGTCGCGCTGATCGTTCCGTCGATCTATCTCGGCGGGCTCCTCTTCTCCTTGCCGGGCGGCCGGCTCGCCGACCGGCTGGGCGCGCGGCCGAGCCTGCTCGGCGGCCTGCTGATCGGCGCGGCGGGGCTCGCGGTCGGCGCGCTCTCCCCGAGCTTCGCCACTTTCCTGCTGTGTCTCTTCCTCGCGGGTATCGGCTGGAGCGTCGTCAACCCGGCGCTCGGCAAAGCCATCATGGATCTCTTCCCGGTCCACGAGCGCGGCATCGCGATGGGCATCAAGCAGATGGGGCTCACCCTGGGCGGCATCGCCTCGGCGCTCGTGCTCCCGCGCGTCGCCGCCGCGTTCGGATGGCGCGCGGCGATCGCGACGTGCGGCCTCGTCGTCGCGCTGCCCGTCGCGCTCAGCTGGCGTCCGCTCGGTCGGCTCGACGACGCGCCCTCCATGAGACCGCCGAGCGTTGCGCGTGACGACCGCGGCGCGAGCGCGTGGGCCTGGACCCGGCGGCCGGCGATCCTCGCCTTCTTCGCGAGCGGCCTGGTGCTCGGCATGGTCCAGGCCGCGGTGCTGAGCTACTTGCCGCTCTACACGATCCAGGCGCTCGGATTCGACCCGATCGGCGCCGGGCTCCTGGTCGCCTGCTCGCAGGCCGGCGGTGCGGTGTCACGGTTGGTGCTCGGCGCTGCCAGCGATCGCTGGTTCGCCGACCGCCGCTCGGTGTGGCTCACCGTCACGGGCGCGATCGGCGCCTGCTCGTTCGGGTTGTACGCCGTGTGGCTCGTCTCGACGCCGCTTGCCGCGGGCGCGCTGGCGTTCGCGACCGGAATCGGCGCCTATGGCTGGGTGGGAATCTTCTTCGTGATCAGCGCCGAGCTCGGCGGCTCACGGATGGCGGGATTGCTGAGCGGAATGGCGTTCGCGTCCATCGTGATCGGGCTGCTGGTCGGTCCGGCCACGTTCGGGCTGCTGCTCGTCCGATGGGACTCCTACGCGGCGCCCTGGACTGCCTTCGCCGTGCTCTCGGCCGTCGCGGCGTGCGCCACGCTCGTCATCAGCCCCGCGATCGAACGCGAACGTCGCTAGCGGCGACTCACGCGGCGATCTTGCCGAGCATGGGGACGTCGTGAAGTGCCGCGCCGATCAGCGGATCGGCGTAGACGCCGAATGCGTCCACGAGGACGCCCCGCATGCCGCTCTTCGTCTCGATCGCGTAGACGATCGCCATGTCGTCAGGATCCGAGACGCCTTCAAAGCGGTAGTAGCCGCGGATCACGACGTCCTTCGTCTCGAACCGCTGGCCGGTCCCCAGCGCGTGCAGCCGGCCGTCGGCCACACGGAAGTGTTCGTTATAACCTCGCCGGGTCAGCTCTTCGACCACGTGTGTGAGCGTGGCTTCCATATTTCATAGGCGCGCCTCGGCCGGCCGGGCCCCAGCCCCGCGACGGCCTGCAGCGCGCACTGCCTCAGTTTTCTAGGCGCGCCTCGGCCGGCGGGGCCCCAGCCCCGCGACGGCCTGCAGCGCGCACTGCCTCACGTCCTGTCACGCGGGCTCAGATCGGACAGATGAGCTGGCCGAGCCCGGCCGTGAGCTTTGCGTTCTCGTAGTCGACCGGCACATCGACGATCGAGGGGCCGGGGTGCGCCAGGGCGTCCGCGAGAATCGGCCCCAGCGCGCGCGCCGAGTCGACCCGGTATCCCTTGGCGCCGAATGCCGCGGCCAGGGCCACGAAGTCCGGATTGCCGAACTTGACGCCGGATTCGCGCCCGAGA
>Ga0075425_100003912_pt1 | contig 15242 bp, 7 predicted proteins | sample SoiMethybrSBSTD4_FD_75300 | JGI IMG/M metagenome (GOLD analysis project Ga0075425, IMG submission 75300) | Bulk soil microbial communities from a Populus tree surrounding site in Tennessee, USA - Soil MetaG P. TD hybrid SBSTD4 | ecosystem: Environmental > Terrestrial > Soil > Tree plantation...
AGCGGCCACTCGTGCTCGTCGCGCCAGCGGCCGCCGTGCACGAGGCGGCCCGCGCCCGAGCGCCGGCCCGAGCCGCCGCCCATCACGAAGAGGCGCAACGGGGCCTCGGCGTCGAGGCCGTTGTCCACGCCGCGCAGCCAGCGGTCGTACCAGCGCAGGTGCAGCTCGTCGAAGCTCGGCAGCGCGGCGTCGTGGCCGAACTCCACGTCGCCCGCGTAGGAGAGCTCCATGGTCTTGCCCCCGTGGGTCCACGGGCCCATAAGGGCGCACACCGGCCGCCGCCCGCCGGCGCCCAGGCCGACGAAGTTCTGGAAGGTGGCGCGCGTGTAGGAATCGTACCAGCCGCCCACCAGCAAGATGGGCATGTCGGGAACGCGGTCCCAGTGGCGGCGGAAGTCGACGCTCGGGTGCTTCCAGTAGTCGTCGTAGTCGGCGCGGGTGAGGATCTCGAGCGCCCACTTCTCGTAGGGCGGCACCAGGGCCAGCTGGGTCTGGCCGGGGCGGATGGGCATGCGCTCGAGCCAGTCGGAGAAACGCGGGGCGCCCTGGTTCAGCGCGGCCTGCACGTGGGGCTGCGCGGTCAGCGCGGCCTGGATGTTGTAGGCCGAGTGCCAGAAGGCCCAGGCGAGGAAGCGCAGCTCGAGGGCGCCGCCGTGGCGCACGCTGCTCTCGTGGGCGTCGGCGCCGCTCATGTTCGGCACCATGGTGGCGAGGCCCTCGGGGCCCAGCGCGGCCAGGGCGGTCTGCGTCCAGCTGGACCACGAGGTGCCGAAGGTGCCCACCGTGCCGTCGCACCACTCCTGCTTGCGGAGCCAGGCGAGGGTGTCGGCGCCGTCTTCCGCCTCGGGGATCAGGAAGTTGACGTCGCCCTCGGAGCCGAAGCAGCCGCGGCAGTCCTGGTTCACCACCACGTAGCCGCGGGAGGCGAAGAAGCGGCACTGGCCGGAGGTGGCCTCGGTCTCCACCTTGTTGTAGGGCGTGCGGTGGAGGAGGACGGGGCGGCGGTCAGCGAGCGGACGGCCATCGCCGGCCGGGCGGTAGACGTCCGTGGCCAAGCGGATGCCGTCGCGCATCGGAATCGAGACGTTCTCGGTGAGGTCCACGTCGAACGCAGACGTGGACGGCCGGGCAGCGGGGTCGAGGGGCTTCATAGCGCGCGAGGGCTCCTGTGGGAGAGGCGTAACAACGACCTGCCAACACGTGCGGTTCGGCAACGCTGGCCGGAATTCTACTCGTGCACGTGGCCCAACCTCAAGTCCGGGCGGTCCTTGACCCCTCTTGCCTGCCGGACTAAGCTCTCGTCACCTGTCCCGACCGTTCCCGGCTCGCCCCGCTGGGAGGGTGCTGCATGCAGTGTCCCCATTGTCAGCATAAGAATCCCACGGACCTGACTTTCTGCGAGGATTGCGCCATACCGCTCGCCTCAACCTGCCTCTCCTGCGGTGCAGGCAACCCGCCCGCGAATAAGTTCTGCGGCCAGTGTGCCGCACCGCTCCCGTCTAGAGTGACTGCCAAGTTCGTTGCTCCGGACTCTCATACGCCCAAGCACTTTGACCAAAGAACCCCCGGCTCGACGGCAGCCCTGGAAGGCGAGCGAAAACAGGTGACGGTGCTCTTCGCGGACTTGAAGGGATCGATGGAGGTACTGGCCGAGCGCGATCCCGAGGAGGCGCGTAAGCTACTCGATCCTGTTCTCGAGCACATGATGGAGGCGGTCCATCGCTACGAGGGCACCGTGAACCACGTCATGGGCGACGGCATCATGGCGCTCTTCGGCGCTCCCATTGCTCATGAGGACCACGCGGCGCGGGCTTGCTACGCGGCTCTCGCCATGCAGCAGACCATCGGCCAATACGCAACGCAGGTCGAACTGAACCTCGGTAGTTCCATCCAGATCCGCGTCGGTCTGAATTCGGGAGAAGTCGTCGTCCGCGCGATCGGAAACGATCTCGACATGGATTACTCTGCGATCGGTGAGACGACGCACCTGGCGGCTCGAATGGAGGAGATGGCACCGCCGGGGACCATCTGGCTGACCCTCGCCACCCTCCGTTTGGCCGAGCCGTTCGTGCACGCGCGCCCGCTCGGCGCCGTGACGGTACGAGGCCGACGAAATCCTGTCGATGTGTTCGAGCTGGCTGGCGCTCGTCATATCCGGCGCACCGAAGCAGCCGTGCTTCGCGGACTCACCCGCTTCGTGGGGCGGGAGCAGGAGCTCGCCGAACTGGGCCGCTCTTTCGAGAAGGCAGTGGCGGGGCATGGGAGCGTGACCGGGACGGTGGGAGATCCAGGCATCGGCAAATCCCGCTTCTTCCTGGAGTTCACACGGTCGCCGCTGCTCGCAGGGTGCCTGGTTCTGGAAGCAGGCACCGTATCCTATGGCCGCACTACGGCCTATTTGCCGCTGCTTGATTTGCTGCGTCGGTACTTCGGGTTCCAGGAAGGGGCCTCGCCCGCGGTGGTGCGCGAGAAGATCACCCAGACACTCCTGACACTCGATGAGCAACTCGCCGAGGCGGTCACGCCGCTTCTCGCGCTCTTCGGGGCCGTCTCCGACGACAGTCCGTTCCCCACCTACGACCCCCTGCGTCGACGGGAGCTGACCCAGGAGGCACTGACTCACTTTCTCGTGAGGCTCAGTCAGGTCGAGCCGCTGGTCCTCATCGTCGAGGACCTACAGTGGATCGATCCCGAGACGCAGGGACTCCTCGACCGATTGGTAGAGAGTCTGCCTACGGCCCGCATCCTCCTCCTCGTGAACTACCGCCCCGAGTACCGCCATACCTGGGCACGGAAGAGCTACTACCACCAGATCGGCCTCGAGCCCCTCTCCCGTGAAGCGGCGCAGAGCCTTCTGGGCTCGTTGCTGGGTGATCACCCGGATCTGGGATCTTTGAGGCAGTTGCTGGTCGAACGAGCCGAAGGGAACCCCTTCTTCCTGGAGGAAAGCGTCCGCGTCATCGTCGACGACGAACTGCTGATAGGTGAAGCGGGTCACTATCGACCGGCCCGGGCGCTCCAACCCCACGTCCCCGCCACCGTTCAGGCCCTGCTCGCGGCCCGCATCGACCGTCTTCCGGCGATCGAGAAGAGCCTCCTACAGCGCGCCTCCGTCATCGGCAAGGACTTCCGCCTCGCCCTTCTCGAGTCGATCGCCGACCTGCCAACCACGGCCATTGGCCAAACTCTTCGCTCCCTCCAGCGGGCGGAGTTCCTGTTTGAGCGGGTGTCATTCCCCGACCCAGTCTATTCCTTCAAGCACGCGCTCACCCACGAGGTTGCCTACGGCAGCCTCCTTCACGATCAGGCGAAGCGGTTACACGCGGAGATCGTGTCGGCAATCGAGCTCCTCTACGCGAACACCCTCGGCGACCAGGCGGAAGCCCTCGCCCACCATGCGGTGCTGGGAGAAGTATGGCCAAAGGCGGTCGACTACCTGCGGCAGGCCGGCGCCGCCGCATTCGCTCGTGGCTCCATCGAGGAGAGTCTCGGTCGCTACGAGAAGGCGCTAGGACTGGCCGATCAGCTCGAGCCGAGCACGGACAACATCGGCCGACGGATCGACGTCCGCTTGGATCTGCACGTGCCTCTCATTGTGCTCGGCCAGGTATCGCGACTGATCGAACTACACCGAGAATCGGAGCGGCTGGCCCGCGAACTCGACGATTCGCCGCGGCTCGGGCGCTTGCTCTGCCGGATGAGCCAGTACGCGTGGATGGAGGGCCGTTTCAAGGATGGCCTCGAACGCGCCCAACAGGCCCTCGACATCGCGGGTGCCCTCGGAGATGCGGAAATCGGCACTCTGGCCACTTACGCCCTCGGGCTGAACCATTGCCTGCTCGGCGCCTATGGCCCGGCAATCGACTTGTTCCAGCGGATTGTAGACGGTCCGGACGCCGAGCGGGCGAAGCGCTTGCTCGCGGTGACGGTACCCGCGTACGTCGGCGCAGCGGGCTGGCTCGGCTACTCGCTCACGCTGACCGGTGCCGTCGACCGCGCTCTGCTCTACACCGACCGAGCCGCACAGGTGGCCGACGAGTCGGACCATCCCCAGGCGCAGGCGATCGCCTACACGTTACGTGTCATCACCCTGCTCTACCGCGGGAAGGTGGAGATCGCGGTTGCGGAGGGCGCGCGCGCGGTTCATCTATGTGAGAGCAAGGCGCTGCTCGTGTGGCTGCCCGGCGCGGTCGCTACCCTCGGCTGGGCCCTTGCGCTTGCCGGCCGAGCGGCGGAGGGTGTCGTCCACCTGGAGCGCGGCGCGACGTTCATGGAAGCCATTGGGATACGCTCCAATCTGTCCCGGCTGTACGTGTGGTGGGCGGACGCGCTGTTGATGGCAGGGCATCTCCTGGATGCCCGTCGGGTAGTAGACCGTGCGCTTGACCTCGCCCTTACTTATGGCGAGCGGGGTTATGAGGCGGATGCCCTCCACACCTCGGCCTGCATCATCGCGGCCGAGGACAGGACGGAGATGCGAAGCGCCGTCAGGGAGTACGAGCGGGCGCTGGAGCTGGCGGTCGAGCTGGGAATGCTACCGCTCGTGGGTCGTTGTCATCTTGGCCTCGGCCGACTTTACTCAGCCGCGGGAGATTCGGAGCATGCCCGGTCTCATCTCGCACGGGCCGTCACCCTGTTCCGGGACATGGGACTGCACTCCTGGCTCGCGGAGGCGGAAGCATCGTAAGCGCGGCGGCACGGCGGAAGATGCCACTCAACTAGCAGGCCCGGACACGCTCCGACTCTCCTGCCAACCGAGGGGTGAAACCCATGCCTCGATTGTCGTCGCCGATCACGGAGATCAAGCCCCATTACGACGTGGTGGTCGTGGGGTCGGGCTACGGGGGGTCCATCGCCGCCTCGCGCCTCTCCCGCGCCCACCGGAGAATCTGCCTGCTCGAGCGGGGGCGCGAGTTCCAGCCGGGCGACTTCCCGGACACCCCGTCGAAGGTCTGGGCCGAGGTCCAGCTCGACTTTCCCCTCCGCCACTTCCGTTCGCAAACTGGATTGTACGATTTCCGGTTCAACCACGACATCCATGCCCTGGTTGGTTGCGGTCTCGGCGGCACCTCGCTCATCAACGCCAACGTCGTGCTGCGTCCGGCGGACTGGGTGCTTCAGGATGTCGCTTGGCCGAAGGCCGTGCGGCCAGCGGAACTCCAGCAGGGATTCGAACGCGTGGAGGGTATGCTCAAGCCGACCGCCTATCCTCCACCGCCAAGATTTCCACCGCTGCCCAAGCTCTTGGCGCTTGAGGAAGCGCGGAAGCGGCTCGACGCCGACGGCAGGGCCGCAGGCTTCGAGCGCCCGCGCATCGCAGTCAACTTCAACGACATCGTCAACCACGTCGGTCTCGAGCAGCACGCGTGCGCGCTCTGTGGCGATTGTGTCTCGGGCTGCAACTATGGGGCGAAGAACACGCTAATGATGAACTACCTCCCGGACGCAAAGGCGCACGGCGCTGAGATCTATACCGAAGTGTCGGTGCGTCACGTGGAGCAGCGAGGTGGGAAGTGGCTGGTGCACTACGATCTCCCGGATTCGGGTCGGCAGCGGTTCTCCGCGACGACCATGGTCGTCGCGGCGGAGATCGTCGTGCTCGCGGCCGGCTCGCTGGGCTCCACGGAGATTCTGCTCAGGTCGCGGCTCAAGGGCCTGTCCGTGTCGGATCAGCTCGGGCGTGGCTTCAGCGCCAACGGCGACATGTTGGCCGTGGGGTACAACTCCGGCGAGCCGATCAATGGTGTGGGATTCGGGCGAGATCGCCCGGAGCGGCGTGAGCCCGTCGGGCCCTGCATCACGGGAACGATCGACCTCCGCGACCAGCCGGTGGAGGGCGAGGGGATCATCGTCCAGGAAGGCTCGATACCGGGCGCTCTGGCCGCCGTCCTCCCGTTTGTGCTCGCTACCGCGGCGGCCCTGGCCGGGCGTGCACCGACCCTCGGTCTGGCGGAATCCGTGAAGGCCGAGATCAGGCGCTGGTGGCGGTTTCTCAGCGGGCCGCGAAGCGGCGCCGTGCGGAACACCCAGACCTTCCTTGTCATGGGTCACGACGACGCCGGCGGCCGCTTAGCGCTCGAAAGTGATCGGCTCCGCGTCCTCTGGCCGGACGCGGAGCACCAGCCGCTCCTCCGGCACGTCGATCGGCTGCTTCACGATACGTCGAGCAGCCTCTACGGGATCCTCGTCAGAAACCCATTCAAGCCGATCGTGGTGCATCCGTTGGGCGGATGCCGGATGGCGGACAACGCCGCCACCGGCGTCGTAGGCCACGACGGCCGGGTCTTCAAAGGGCCGGCCGGCCAGCAGCCCGGCGAGACGTATGAGGGCCTCTACGTCTGTGACGCCGCCGTGGTGCCGCGCGCCCTCGGGGCCAACCCCCTGTGGACGATATCGGCGCTGGCCGAGCGCATGTGCGCGCTCCTCGCCGACCAGTACAACTGGAAGATCGACTATGCGTTCCTGAACACGGTCCGGGAGCTACCCACTCTGGATGCTCCACGAGATGCCTTGAGCTTCTCGGAGGCACAACGGCTGGGTATCCAGTTCACTGAGCGGATGACTGGGTACATCGCCCGGGACGGCGGAGACGACTACCGGGGGGCCGCCGAGCGCGGTCGACGCGACGGCCAGAGTGTCGAGCTGACGATCACCGTGATGTCGGACGACCTCGAGTCCATGGTCAACGACTCGCGCCACTCGGCCCGCTTTGTCGGCACCATGACCGCGTCCTGCCTGTCGAGCCGACCGATGACCATCTATGAGGGGACGTTCAACTGGTTCGTCGTGGTTCCGGACTTGGTCGAAACCCGGGAGCTGCGCTATCGGATGCGCGCGGTCGCCGAGACCGGCGAGACCTTCGCCGTGGAGGCCGTCAAGCGCGTGACGAACTCACCCGTGACCCGGGCCTGGCCAGACCTCACCACCCTCTCCCTGACCGTCACCGGCGACGCAGGGCCGAGCGCGGGTACCTGGCGAGGGATGCTGAGGATATCCTTGATGGACTTCCTGCGCTCACTCCGAACCGTGCGGGCGCGCCACGCACGGAGCCTGGCGCAGCGGCTCGATGCCTCGCTGCGCTACCTGGTCGCCTTCGCGAACTTTGTAGCTGCCTCGTACGCGCGGATCCTCGCGCCCGCCCTCGTCGGCACCGCCGATGTGCCGCCGCGGCAAATCAGCGTGCACTCCGCGGCGGATCGGCCGCAGCCGCAACAGTTCAACGTGCAGACCTCGGACCGGACGGTCGTCCATCTTACCCGCTACCAGAGTGGAACCAAGGGGCCCGTCATGCTCGCGCCGGGATTCGGGGTGGCCGCGAAATCATTCGAGACCGACACGGTGGAAGTCAACCTTGTGGACTACCTGTGCCAGCGCGGGTACGACGTCTGGCTGCTGGACTACCGGGCCAGTCCGGCCTTCGCAGGCGCGGGCCACAGCTTCACGATCGACGACATCGCGTTGAAAGACTACCCGGCCGTCGTGTCCCAGATGCTGAAGGTGACCAAACGAGCGAACATTCAGGCCATCGTGCACTGCGTCGGATCACTCTCATTCTTCATGTCTCTGCTGCACGGCTCGCTAGACAAACAGGTGCGGTCCGTCGTCGCGTCGCAGCTCGCCGTGCATCCCATCACGCCGACATGGAACGAGCTCAAGGTGGCCTTCCGGCTGTCCACCCTATTCCGGCTGCTGGGAGTAAGGACCATGACGACCGGCTTCAACCCGAGCCGGTGGAGCGATTGGGCCATCGACCAGCTGCTGCGGTTGCACCCGACGCGCGAGCGCTGCAACAACCCGGTGTGCCGGCGGATCTTGTTCGTCTTCGGCGAGTCCTACCGCCATGCGCAGTTAAACACCGAAACGCATGACGCGATCGCGCGCTGGTTCGGTATCGTGAACTTCAAGGCGATGACGCACCTCTCCCACATGGTCCGCGCCGGGCACGCCGTCAACGTGGACGGCCAAGACGTTTACATGCCCCACGTGCGGAAGCTACGCTTTCCAATCTGGTTCATGCACGGATGCCTGAACCAGGAGTTCCTCCCGGAATCGACCCAGACCACTTTCGAATGGCTTCGCAAGCACAACCCCCCCGAGCTCTACACGCGAACGCTCTTCCCGGGCTACGGGCATATGGACTGCTTCGTCGGCAAGCGGGCCGCGCAGGACATCTACCCGTGCATCTTGCGGGAGCTCGACCGTTACAACTGAGGCGGGATCACGATCGGCTCTTCGATGAGCATGTACTGCCCTCGCGCGTCCCGGCGGCGAGGCACCTTGGTCACACCGATCGCAAAGATCTCGAGAGCCCCGTCCGGCCGGATATGAAGCCGAAGGAAGTTCTTGTAGTCCTTGATTCTTAGCGCCGCGAACGACTCGTCGCTGTGGGCGCCGAAGATGCTATACGCGACGAGAAGGTAGATCCCCCAGAGGGCGGAGCCCACGATTGCGCCCCCGGCGAAGTTGACTAGGAGGCGCCAGAGCGGCTCGAGGCGATCCGCTCTGAATATGCCGGCGGCCCAGTAGGCGATGGTGAGCGCACAGGCGATTTGTGAGCAGCCGTGAAGGAATCCCCCGATGAGCCGGAATAGGCGCCCGTCCGGGTTGCCCCGGCCCGAGTAGTAGGTGAAGAAGACGAAGCTGGCAAGCACGACCAGGAGGGCGAAGACCCGACTCTGGTCGTCCTCGAGGACGGCGAGGAACGCATCGCCAAGTCCGGCCGGAGAGAAGTCTGGAGGATGCGTAGGCCGGCTGCCCCACGTCAGTCCCGTATACGCGATAGCCGGTAGCAGGGCAAATCGCCAGTTCCGGAAGAGAAAGAAGCAATTGATGAGGCTCAGCCGAAAAGAGGTCGTCGGGCTCGGGAAGGCCCGCCGTTGCTGGAAGCGCTCGTCGCCCACGGTGACGGTGTGTCGCATCGGTGTCGCTTCGGGCCCGAAGAACGGCTTGTGGGTGGCCGCAACGTACGCCCCGCCGCCGCCGCTGACGATCCGTTGTCGTGTGCGGTCGGCCACGCTCTCGTGGCGGCGGTAATGATGGAGGTCGCCGGCGAGCCACAGGTGCACCTGGGCGCCCGTAGGCTTGATGATCTGCTCCTCGAGGAAACCCAGTCTGCTCTCGGTAACAGGGTCCTTGATGTCGCGATAGAGCCAATCGGGCTCGGCGGTGGCGAGAATGATTCGGTCACCTCGCCCGATTCCCCTCCGATCTCCGTCGCCGTTGACAACCCCCCTGAAATAGTCCAGCTGTGGGTCGTCGATGTCCGACTCGAGCTGGATGTCGACAGCGAAGAGCCACCAGCGATGCGGAAGCTTGATGGCGAAATAGCTCCGGGTTTGCCGAGTCTCCCAGCCGCCCACCCACCTGCGCTGGAGGAAGCGGCTCGAGAAGGTGGCCAACCCATCGTACCAGTCGTGATTACCCGGGATGGCGAAGAGCTGCGGGGAGGGCAGATCGGTCGCGGGCAGAGCGGCCTCGAATGGGGCCACCAGCCGCTCGCGATAGGCCTGCCGGCTGGCGGCCGGGTAAACCTCATCACCGCCAAGGAGGAGGAACCGGCCCCGCGGCAGGGTTCGCTCACCCACCGCGAGTTGTGGCTGTGCGACGAGGCAGGCCATTGCGTGAGTCGAGTCCCAGCCGTCACCGGTGTCCGCCATGTAATCGAACCAGATTTCGCCAGGACTGGCGGTCGCCTCGTCCGCGCGGTCGAAGACCCCTTGCCACACGGATTCGCTGCGCCGGTAGTCGGCGCGCTGGCCCAGAGCCGCCGAGGTGAATACTTGGACCCCCGTGGAGAGAAGCTGCCCGGGGTCATACCAATGCGTCATGTCACGCTTTGGCAGATCCGGCGGGTTCTCGCCCGGAATCCGAGGTCTGGTCGCGCGGGACATTGGCGCCTCCGATGGAGATCTGCGTATCGCGGACTGAGCGGGACTCTAGATCGTCGTCACAGGGCTGTCAACAGTTGACAAGGTCGCGAGGCCCGCCTAGACTCTGGCGCGTTCCGCCCCGACCGATCGAACTGGAGGATACCCAATGCTCCTGATCGGCTTGCTGCACATACCCCAGCAGAACCGCCGCGGGGTGGTCCATGCCTGACGACGGGACATCCAGTCGGCAAAGCAAGCTTCTCGACGGACTCCGGTTTCTCGCCACATGGTCGGCAATCGGAGCGGCCATCCTGCTGACGGGCGCGCTCTCGACGCGCGGCCTCTTTGCCCTGCGACAGGTGGACCTCGGGATGGTCTCGCTCTTCCCCGACCACTATAAACCGGCGGTGCTCCTGTTCAGCGTGTGCGGCGGCTTGATGATCGGCTTGCTGTTTCTCTCCTGGTGGATCGCGAAGCCCGGGGGGTTCGGATGGGGCATGGGCGTGATCGTGCTGAGCCTGTTGCTGGCAGCTATTTTCATCTGGCCGACGCCCTACAAGTACTATCGTACCAACAACCCGCAGGTGCTCCTGCGTGTCACGCGGGTATCCGGGCACGGCGAGATCATCCCACGGGAGTATGCGCCACCAACCGTCCCTGGTGAACAGACGCGGGAGAGTCTCAAGCAGCGTCTGCCGCAGCAGCCGCCCGAGAAGCCCTAGGACGAGCGCCCTTCCGATGCCGGCGTAGTTATTCCGACGGACTGCCCTCGTCCCTTTCTGAGCCCGATCCGTGTGTTTCTACTCGAAGTTGAGGATCAAGCAATGGGACCACGACTACTCGTCATGGGTGCCGGAACCGGAGCCAGCAACAACCTCATCAGAAGCCTGCGAGCGGGCCACGATGAGTTCTTCATCGTCGGCTGCCACCCGGATCGCTTCACGATCAGAAAGTCCTCGGCCGACCGCAACTACGTGGTTCCCGATTCGAACCATCCTGACCTGTACCGGGCCCTGTGTGACATCATCGAGGCCGAGGAGATCGACCTGTTGATTCCTAACAGCGACACCGATGTACAGGTGATCGTGCCACTTCAAGACGCCCTGCCCTGTCGAACATTTCTCCCGCGTCCGCCGATCGTTGACCTATGCCAGGACAAGTACGAGCTCACCAATCTTCTCCGTGCTCACAATGTCCCCGCTCCCCAGACCTATCCGATCTCCGATCTCTCGACGATCGAAGACCTTTTCGGCCGTCTTGCTCCCCACTCCCGGCTCTGGTGCCGAATCCGAACCGGCAACAGCTCGGCCGGGGCCCTTCCGGTGGAGACAGTGGAACAGGCGAGAGGCTGGATTCAATACTGGAACGACATGCGCGGCGTGACTGCGGATCTCTTCACTCTCTCGGAGTACCTTCCCGGCCGCGACTTTAATCTACAGTGTCTCCTTCATGAAGGGATACCGGTCCTCCTAAAGATGTGCGAACGGTTGTCTTACTTCGTGACCGGAAATAGCCCGAGCGGCGTCTCCTCCACGCCGGCGGTGGCGAGAACTGTTGAGGACCGCCGAGTCATCGCTATATGTCTGCGGGCCTTCCGGGCCATCGACGAGCGGGCGTCCGGAGTATTCAATGTCGACCTCAAGGAGAATGTCGAGGGAGTCCCGTGTATCACGGAAATCAATGCGGGCCGCTTTGCCATGATTACGAACATCTATGATCTGACCGGGCGCCACAACATGGCCATCACGTACGTGCACTTGGCCCTGGGCAACAAGGTCGACATCCAAACCGCGGATGCTATCGCCGAGGACTACTACCTCGTCCGAGATCTCGATACAACGCCCGGCATCTTCCACGCCGACCAGCTTTTCGATGGCATCCACGACGGGAGGAGACCGCCCATCCCCCTAGAGCAGCAGGACAACCGTCTAGTCAAGGAGACTTAGCATGGCTGGTTCCAGAATTCCGACCCCGAGACCTAATGAGAAAGTCGTAGCGATTATCGAGATTCCTGCGCCCGAGGTAACGGAGGAGTCCAAAGACTTTCAGGACTTCGACGCGAAGTTCACAAAATTCAAGGAAGCACTGGACAAGCTGATCGTCGATAATTTCCGGGGTGCCCTCAAGGTCAAGATCGTCATGAAAAAGGATCAACAAGGGCGGGTGTCCTACAATGCTTGAGGGCCCGGGACACGCGGTGGAGATCACCGGCGATCTCGACCGCTACGTGGCCGAGATCCTTCGCCTCGAAATTCGCCAACTGGCCCGGCGCTTCGGACTCGATGTTGGAGAGTATCGGATCGAGACGATGCCGAGGGACTCAGAGCACCCCGAGTAGCGACTCGGTCTCGTCCAGCCAGCTCCGCATCTTCATCTCGCGGAATAGGGCCGCCGCTATCGCGAACTCTGCCTCGGCGCGCGAACGGTCCGCCGTGCGTTGGTACAACTTGCCGAGGCCCAGGTGGCATTGGGCCATTAGTGGCCGCATCCCGCGTTCCCCGGCCAGGACTAGCGCCTGCCGATAGTAGTCCTCCTCGGTTTCGAGCCTCCGCAGCGCGCCGGCCGCGACGACATTGCCGAGGGTCATGAGCACCCAGCCTTCGTGGCCGTGCTCGTCCTGCTCACGTGCGAGTCTCAAAGCGTCGACCGCAACCTCCCCCGCTCGCTCCAACCTGCCGGCCGCCTGGTAGGCATGGCTCAGCCACGAGAGCGGAAGGATATGGCGGGCACGTGTCTTCATCGCAGTCGCCCGCTCGATGGCCTCCTCAAGCAGAGCTAGGCCTTCGTGGGTACGCTCCGCCAGCGTGTAGGCGAACCCAAGGGCCGAGGCCAAGCGTGGAAACCAGATGTGGATCTGCTGGGTACGACAGACCTGAGTACCGCGCTGGAGGAAATCTATTGCGTCCTCGAACGCTCCCTGGCGCAGGTGAAGAAGACCGATGCTAAAACACACCTGGGCAGTGCTGTACGGACTATTGGCCATTTCGGCGATCTTCAAGCCTGCGTGACCTATGGTGTTCGCCTCAGTAAAGTCTCCGTGCTCGACATGACATTGAGCGAGCCAGCTTCGAAAGAAGACGGAAAGAAGGCCTGGGCCACCGAAGCGCTGATAAACCAGGTCTGCTGTAATCAGCTCGATCCCCTTCTCGAGGACATTGATAGCAGACCGATACTCACCAAACGTATGGTGATAGACACCTAGGAAATAGTTGGCCATGATCTCGAGACCTGAATCTCTGACGTCGGAGGCGATTGCCAAGGCGTGCCGGGCCGCCTCAAAAGCGTGCTTGGGATCGCCCATCCACCAATCGTGTTGGCTTCGGTAGAGCAGCGCCCGGCTCAGTCGGCGTTGATCCTTCAGCGTCTCACTCAAACGCTCTGCTTCCCGCAGCTGATCTCGGATGCGCTCGAACTCGGCAAGCGGATAGAGGGAATTCCGAAGGTCGAAACACAGATCGATCGTCTCCGCCAATATGCTGGGGCTGTCCGGGAAGTGCCTCAGGGCCACTAGAGCTTGCTCGAGATAGGCAACGGCCTCCAGGTGGGCCGACCGCGCGGCCGCCTTCGTCCCCGCCTGACGAAGATAGGTGACCGCCTTTGGCCATATCTCGCCATGTGACGCATGGTGGGCGAGTCGCTCGACCTGCTCCAGCATGCGGTCGCCATACAGCCGTTCGATCGTGTCGACGAGCTGCTCGTGAAGGCCCCGCCGATGTTTGGCGAGCAGACTCCCGTAGGCCACCTCGTGGGTGAGGGCATGCTTGAAGGTGTACTCGGAGTCCGGAAACAGGCTCGTCTCGTAGAGAAACTCGGCGGCCCGGAGGTAGTCGAGTCCTCGGCGGAGGGACTCCTCATCTTCTCCAGCGATGGCTTGAAGCAGTTCGAAGGTGAAATTCTTCCCGACGACGGCGGCGCATTGAAGGATCTTCTTTTCCTTCGAGGGGAGTCGATCGATGCGCGCGGTCAGCAGCGCCCGGACCGTTGCCGGCACCTGGATACTCTGCGTCGACTTGGCCAGGCGGTACGCCCCTGGCCCGCCGATCAAGATATTCGTTTCCACCAATGTCCGGACACCCTCCTCTATGAAGAACGGATTGCCCTCAGTCCGTTCGATGAGGAGCTCCTTGAGGGGGTCCAGGGCGGCCTCGGCGCCGAGAAGAGCCCGGAGGAATTCCGCGCTCATCGCCGGTGGCAGCGGATCAATCCTAAGCTGAGTGTAGTACGTCTTACTTCCCCACCCATGCTCGTACTCGGGCCGGTAATTCACCATCAGAAGGATCCGTGCGCCGGCCAAAGTTTCGACCAAGCTATCGAGGAGCGCTTGTGTCTCGGAATCAATCCACTGAAGATCCTCGAAGACTAGCAACAACGGACGCACCAAGCTCTCGCGGAGCAGCAGACGCCTGATCGCCTCGAGCGTTCCGTGGCGCCGTTGGGGCGGGTCCATCGCCTCCCACCTCGGGTCCTCAGCCGGCACATCGAGCAGGGCGACGAACACGGGAATCGCCGGCTCGAAGCTTAGCTCCAGCGTCAGGAGCTTGGCCGTGACCTTCTCCCGAATCTCTCGGCCGTCGTCCTGCGCACTGATCTGAAAGTAGACTTTGAGCATGTCGACCACCGGGAGGTAGGGGGTCGTCTTACCGTACGAAACCGCACCCGCTTCGAGTAGCAGGCAATCCTGAACACGGTGGGAATGGAGCATTTCTCTCAAGAGACGCGACTTGCCGACACCGGATTCCCCGACTACAGCCACGACCTGGCCACGACCAGCGGCCGCTTTCTCCAGCGCTCCGAGGAGGCGCCCGGCCTCGGCCTCCCGTCCAACGAAGCGGGTCAGCCCTTTGGCCGCAGTTGCCTGCAGGCGAGAACGGGCAGGTCCAGCCTCAGTCAGCTCATATGCCTCCATCGGATCCTTCAGGCCCTTGATTGCGATTGGTCCAAGCGGTTTAACCTTCACGTAGCCTTCTACCAGCCGCATGGTATTGGCGGTCAGCAGAATCGACCCGGGCAATGCGGCTTGCTCCATGCGCGACGCAAGGTGCGTACTCTGTCCGACCGCACTGTAGTCCATGTGCAGGTCGTTGCGGATCGAACGAACGACAACCTCGCCAGAATTCAAACCGACGCGGATCGAGACCGGAGTTCCCATAACCCGCCGGACCTCGTCGGAGTATTGCCGAATGAGCTCCTGCATCCGTAGGGCCGCGTAGCAGGCCCGTACGGCGTGGTCCTCGTGAGCCAGGGGCGCCCCGAAGAGTGCCATGATTCCGTCGCCCATGACCTGGTTAACGGTGCCCTCATAACGATGCACCGCCTCCATCATGCGCTCGAGGACAGGATCGAGGAGCCTTCTAGCTTCCTCGGGATCTCGAG
>Ga0075425_100003913_pt1 | contig 15241 bp, 16 predicted proteins | sample SoiMethybrSBSTD4_FD_75300 | JGI IMG/M metagenome (GOLD analysis project Ga0075425, IMG submission 75300) | Bulk soil microbial communities from a Populus tree surrounding site in Tennessee, USA - Soil MetaG P. TD hybrid SBSTD4 | ecosystem: Environmental > Terrestrial > Soil > Tree plantation...
CTTCCAGCATGGGGTCGAGGACAGGCCGACCCGGTTGCCGATCTCGGCAACCGACAACGAGGCGTCCTCCTGCAGCACGGCAAGGATTTTACGGTCGATGGCGTCCATGCTTGGTTACCCTGGCGAGTGGATGCATCTTACCCAAGCTTACTTCTTTATAGAAGAAGTTTCTTTTTTGAGCTTGGAATGCTGCATCTCGAGATAATAAATTCTATTCGAGACATACGTGATGCGGCCTGCATCTAAACCCGATGGCGGGCAAAGGCCCGCTTCGCTCATCCGGGCAACGAGCGGTGCATGGAGGCCAGCAGCACTTCCACCTCGTCGCGCCGCGGCGCACTCGAGCCGCCGCCCCAGCGGGTGCACTTGAGCGCCGCGCTGGCGGCGGCGAAGCGCAGCGCCGCGATCTCCGGCGCCCCTTCCGCCAGCGCCAGCGCAAAGGCGCCGTGAAACACGTCGCCGGCGGCAAGCGTGTCTTCCACCGTGACGGTGAACACCGGCATGCGGCGCACCGCGTCACCATCGCGCCACAGAATATCGTTGGCACCATCCGTCACGGCAACGAAACTTTCCGTGCAGGCGCCGATACGCATCAGCGCCGCGCCGAGGTCGTCGACACCGGTGGTGGCGCGCAACGCTTCGGCCGCGAACACGAGATGGGTGGCGAGCTTCACCAGCTCGCTCGCCTCATGCATCGGCCCGTCGCCATCGACAACGACTGGAGTCCCGCGCTGGCGCGCGGCCGCACAGATCGGCACGACCACATCCGGCAACCAATTGTCCACCAGCAGCGCATCGGCACCGGCGACCAGAGCCGCCGCATCCGCGACCGTGGCGCCAAACAGCTTTTCGTCGCAATGCGTGGTGATCATGCGGTCGCCCGCCGCATCGACCACCACGCTGGAGACTGCGGACGTCGCGCCGGGAACGCGCACAGCGCGCGACGTCACGCCTTCCTGGGCGAGGCCGGCCAGGATGCGGTCGCCGATCATGTCGGCCGGCGGGCCGCCGAGCGCGGCCACCAGCTCGGCGCGTCCGCCCAGCCGGCTGATGGCGATGGCCGCATTGGCAGCACAGCCGCCGATCACCGACACGAAGGCGCTGGCCTGCGTCTTGGCATCTGCCGTGGGAAAGCGCTCGACCCGGAACACCTCGTCGAGCACCGCCATTCCGGCGCACAGAACGCGGGCCACGGACTGCGTCACGTTTGTCCCGGGTCTTCGACCCAGGCGCGGATGATATGGTGGGCGATGGCGACCGGCGGCGGCGTCATGAGGCCGCCGGCGTGCCGGCGCAGCAACATCATGGCGACCTCTTCGCGATCGAACCAGCGCGCGTCTTCGAGCTCACTGCGGTCGACCGTGAGGTCCGTCGACAAAGCTTCGGCGTGGCAGCCGATCATCAGCGACATCGGGAACGGCCACGGCTGCGAGGCGAAATAGACCACGCGGCCGCACGCGATGCCGGCCTCCTCAAACGTCTCGCGCCGCACCGCCTGCTCGATCGACTCGCCCGGCTCCACGAAGCCGGCCAGGCACGACCACATCCCTGGCAAAAATCGCGCTTGGCGACCGAGCAGGCAGTGATCGCCCGAGATCGCCAGCATGATCACCACCGGATCGGTACGCGGGAAATGCTCGGCCCGGCAGGCCGGACAATCGCGCCGCCACCCGGCCTGCACCACCGCGGTGGGTTGACCGCAGTTGGCGCAGAAGCGATGCCGCGCATGCCAATGCAGCAGCGCCTTGGCTTCGGCGATCGCCGCCAGGTGATCCGCCGTGGTCAGGCCTTGCACCGCGATGGAGCGCAGGTCGCCGACATGCAGGTCGCCGCGACCTTTGAGCGCTTCGGCACCGGCCGCATCGAGCCCGACGCCAAACCGGCCGATGCCATCGACGAGCCCGAGAAACACGCACTCGGCAGGCGCGGCGAGCGTGCGCGCGTCATCGAGCGTGAACAGCGGGTCGATGCCGTCGCCGTTCTTTTTCATGACCACCCACTCGCCGCCGATCGCATAGGCGCGCGCGGCGCGATCCCGCTCCAACGCGGCCAGAAAGGCCGCGTCGCCGCGACGGGCGGCGGCGCGGTCCAACGCATTGGCTGCGTAGCCAAGCGCAGGCTTTGGTCCGAGATCGGGACGTGGAGACATTTCCGCTGTCCAGGGGATGCGGCGAACGTGGCACGGCCGAGACGGGCGTGCAACTTGGGCGCCGGGCATCGCGGCGGCAACCGTTCCATGCCATGAAAAGGCCGGCGTGGATGACCGCCGACGCACGCTTGCTTTCTCGCCCTGTTGGCCCGATATAGAGAGCGGGAGGTTGGCAGTGGACGAGCCACTCGCCAACCGGGTCAGGTCCGGAAGGAAGCAGCCCTAACGAGCTCCGGTTCGGGTCGCTCGTCAGCCTCCCACTCAAGCAAGGAAATCGCCGATACGCCGGACGCGTCCGGGGCGGGCCGGAGGCTTGATGAACGACGCCGTAACGCCCGACAGCAGCCGGCGAGCCAGCTTCGATCAGACGCCGGTCGGCGCGTACCGCGTGTTCGCGCGCAAATACCGGCCGCAGACTTTTGCCGACCTGATCGGCCAGGACGCGATGGTGCGCACGATCACCAACGCGTTCGCCACCGGTCGCATCCCCCAGGCGTGGATTCTCACCGGCGTACGCGGCGTCGGCAAGACGACGACAGCGCGCATTCTTGCCCGCGCGCTCAACTACGAGCTCGCCGACGGTTCCATCACCGGTCCCACCACCGACCTGCCGCAGCTCGGCGTCCACTGCCAGGCCATCATGGAAAGCCGGCACCCGGACGTGATCGAGATGGACGCGGCGTCGCACAACGGCGTCGACGATATCCGCCAGATCAACGACGCGGTGCGCTACGCGCCGGTCACGGCACGCTACAAGGTCTATATCCTCGACGAAGTGCACATGCTGACGCCGCAGGCGTTCAATGCGCTGCTGAAGACGCTCGAGGAGCCGCCGCCGCACGTCAAGTTCGTGTTCGCCACCACCGAGATCCGCAAAGTCCCGGTGACCGTGCTGTCGCGCTGCCAGCGCTTCGATTTGCGCCGCATCGAAGCCGCCGCGCTGGTGCGGCATCTCGATGCGATCTGCCGTCAGGAAAGCATCGGTGCCGAGCCCGAGGCGCTGGCGCTGATCGCGCGCGCGGCCGAGGGCTCGGTGCGCGATGCCCTGTCGCTGCTCGATCAGGCGGTCGCCCACGCCGGCGGCGGAGCCGCGAGTGGCGGCACCGGCGCAGCCGGCGCCAACATGCTGGTGCGCGCCGAGGAGCTGCGCCAGATGCTTGGGCTCGCCGATCGCACGCGCATCATCGATCTGTTCGATGCGCTGATGCGCGGCGACGTGGCAGGTGCGCTGGCCAGTTTGCGCGAGCAATATGATTGCGGCGCCGATCCCGCCGTGCTGCTCGCCGATCTGGCCGAGTTCACGCATTTCGTCACGCGGGTGAAGGTCGTGCCGTTGGTGGCCGACGACGTGTCGCTGGCGGAAGCCGAGCGCACGCGCGGCCGCGCCTTTGCGGCCGCGCTCTCCATGCGCGTGCTGGCGCGCACCTGGCAGATGCTGTTCAAGGGCCTCGCCGAGGTGAAGGAGGCCGCCAAGCCGATCGCCGCCGCCGAGATGGTGCTGGTGCGCATCGCCTACGCGGCCGACCTGCCGAGCCCGGACGAGGTGATCCGCTCGCTGAGCGATGACGGTGCGCGCGGCGGCAACGGTTTTGCGGCGGCGCCGACCGCCACCACATCCACCGCCGGCGCCACGCCGACAATGAGCGGCGCGGCGGGCGCGCGGCCGCCGCTGCCGCCCGCGACCCGTGCCATGGCGCCGCCGGCGGGCAATGCCGTCGCCCGCATGGCCGAGCCGGCAGTGCCCGCCGTCGCGCCGACGCGGGCCCCCCTGATGGTGGCGCGGTTCGAGGACCTGGTCGCGCTTGCGGCCGAGCGGCGCGACCTCGTGGTCAAGACCGTGCTCGAGCGCGACGTGCGTCTGGTGCGGTTCGAAGACGGCAAGCTCGAAGTGGCGCTCGAGCCGGGCGCGTCCGCCACCCTGGTCGGCGAGCTGTCGCGCAAGCTGTCGCAATGGACCGGCAAGCGCTGGATGGTGGCGGTGTCGGCGGAAGCCGGCGCCCCGACCCTGAAGGCGCAGGCCGAGGCGCGCCGCGCCGAGCTCATGCGCGGCGTCACCGCCGATCCGCTGGTGCAGGCCGTGCTCAATCGGTTTCCCGGCGCCGAGATCGTGGACGTGCGCCGTCCGCTCGATGCAGCGACGGCAGCTGCTGCTGCGCCGGCCGAAATCGGCAGCGATGACGAGACCATTCCCGAGCCGCTGCCCGACGACGAGTCCGCCTTCGGGGTGCACGGGCAGGCGGCTGATCACGATGACGGCGCGTGAGCGCCGCGCGCGGGCGCGCCGCACCGACCAACAGGAGCCGACATGGCCGACTTCATGGGAATGATGAAACAGGCGGCCCAGCTGCAGGCCAAGGTGCAGGAGATGCAGGCCGAGCTCGAGCAGATCGAGGTCGAAGGCGTGGCCGGCGGCGGCCTGGTCAGCATCAAGCTCAGCGCCAAGGGCGAGATGAAGGGCGTGTCGATCGACGGGTCGCTGCTCAAGGCGGAGGAAAAGGACATCGTCGAGGACCTGCTCATGGCCGCCCACGCGGATGCCCGTCGCAAGGCCGAGGCCGTGATGCAGGAAAAAATGAAAACTCTTACTGGCGGCCTGCCGCTGCCGCCCGGCCTGAAGCTGTTCTGATTTTTTCGCAGACCGAGCACGAGCGGTCCAAACCGCGCCGCCCGACCTGATGCGGCGGACGCACCGGAGAACAATCGTGGAAAAGAAACTCGATGTGGAAGCCATGTCGGCGGCGATCGCCGGTTTTCTCGCCTGCCATGTGCTGACCTGCCGATTCCTGGTGCAGGAGGGCGTGATCGATGCCGATCGCTTCGTTGCCTTCCTGGAAACCGCGATGGAGGAAATGAGCCCGGGGCTGGAAGACCAGCGCACGCTGTTCGGCCTCAATCAATTGATCAAGGCGCTGCGCAGCCCCATGTCGCCCAAGGACATGCAATAGAGCGAGATGACTTTTCTTCGAATCGTCATCTCGCTCTATTTTTATGCTTGGAGCATGATCTTTTCCGAAAACCGGTATCCACTTTTCGGGATCATGCTCTAAAAGCTCCGGTTTGTTTTTCGTACGGATCGCTCATGCCCACTGCCGTTGCCGGACCGGAGATCGAGCGGCTGATCCAGCTGCTCGCGCGCCTGCCCGGCCTCGGGCCGCGGTCGGCGCGCCGCGCGGCGCTGCATCTCATCAAGAAGCGCGAGCCGCTGATGGGCCCGCTCGCCTCCGCGCTGCAGGTCGCGCTCGACAAGATCGTGGTGTGCGGCGTGTGCGGCAACATCGACACGCAAAATCCCTGCACGGTGTGCACCGATCCGCGGCGCGATCCCTCGATTATCGTGGTCGTCGCCGATGTCGCCGACCTGTGGGCGCTCGAGCGCGCCGGCGCGATTTCCGCCCGCTACCACGTGCTCGGCGGCACGCTGTCGCCGCTCGACGGCGTCGGCCCGGACGATCTGACCATCGATGCACTGGTCAACCGCGCGCACGACGAGGGTGTGCATGAGCTCGTCCTCGCCCTCAATGCCACCGTCGATGGCCAGACCACGGCCCACTACATCACTGATCTCGTGCACAATGCCGACGTGAAGGTGACGCGGCTCGCGCACGGCGTTCCGGTCGGCGGCGAGCTCGATTATCTCGACGAAGGCACGCTGGCGGCCGCGATCCGGCAGCGCACGCCGTTCTGAGCGGCCGGTTGGCGCCGGGTGTCAGGTCGCGCGGCGCTCGGTGTCGAGGGCGGCGAAATGGCCGCGCGCCTGCAGCCAGGCGAGCAGCACAAAGCTCGGAATAGCGGCGGCGGCGCAAATGGCGAAGAACCAGAACCAGCCGAAGGCTTCGGCGATGAATCCCGCCCCCGACGAGAGATAGGTGCGCCCGACCGCCGCGAGTGCGGTGAGCAACGCGTATTGTGTCGCCGTGTGCAGCGGGTTGTTGCACAGTGCGGAGAGATAAGCGACGAAGATCACGGTGCCGATGGCGCTGGTGAAATTCTCCGTCACGATGGCGAAGGTGAGCATCGCGAGGTCGTGGCCGATCACCGCCTGCCAGGAGAAGGCAAGGTTCGCTAGGGCCTGGAGGATGCCGCCGATCCACAGACTGGTCACCAGCGGATAGGCGCGCGCCACGAACCCGCCGGCGAAGCCACCGATCAGCGTGGCGGCGAGGCCCACGCCCTTGATGATGGCGGCATATTCGTTGCGCGAGAAGCCAAGGTCGATGACGAACGGCGCCGTCATGACGCCGGCGAGCGCATCGGTGAACTTGAACAGCACGACAAACAACAGCACGACCACGGCCATGTCGCGGCTCAAGAAATCCGCGAACGCGCCGTAGGCCGCATAGGCCACCCGCAACACGGGACTTTCGCGCGCATGTGCCGCATGGTCGGCTTCGGCCTTGGCGGAGGTCTCGGGCTCGGTCGCCACCAGGGTGGTGGCAATGCCGACAAGCACGAGCGCCGCCATGGCGACATAGCCTGCCGTCCACGCGGCGCCTTTGGACAGGCCGAGGCCCTCGAACCCGCTCACCATGAACAGGGCGCCGGCGGTCGAGGCCAGCATGCCGATGCGATAGGCTGCGACATAGGACGCCATGCCGGCCGCCTGCTCGCTTTCCGGCAGGCTCTCGATGCGGAACGCATCGATCACGATGTCCTGCGTGGCCGACGCGGTGGCGACCAGGAGCGCGCCGCCGAGCACGACGTACCAGGACACGGTCGCCGGATCGCACAGGCCGAGCGCCACGATCGAGACGATGAGCATGAGCTGGGCGAGCACCAGCCAGCCGCGGCGGCGACCAAGGAGTTTTGACAGGATCGGGGCATCGAGCGCGTCCACCACCGGCGCCCACAGGAACTTGATCGTGTAGGGCGTCCCGGCGAGCGCGAACAACCCGATGGTGCCGAGGTCAACGCCCGACTCGCGCATCCACACCAGCAGCGTCGAGCCCGACAGCGCCAGCGGCAGCCCGGCGGAAAAGCCGAGGAACATCACGATCAGCACGCGGGGCTTGAGATAGATCGCGATCGCGTCGGCGAACGAGCGGCGGGCAGGAACTGTCTCGGGCGCGACCGTCATGGTGGAACCTTTTCTGGCGCTCGGCCGCGGCCGGAGAGATCACTCCGCTGCGTCGATTTTGCGGCCGAGCGGCGACGGCATCGCGAGTCGTGCGTCGCGCGGCGGCTCCTCGCCGTCGAACTCCAGCGCCTCGATGCGGCCGCCGCGCTTGTTGATCTTCTCGGTCGAAATCAGGATTTGCGCAACGTCCTCGTTCGCCTTGTGGAAATGCTGCTGCAGCTTGAGCACGCGGTCCTGCAGACGGCCCAGATCATCCATCAGGTGGCCGACTTCGGTGCGAATCTGATGCGCCGCCTCGCGCATCTTCGCATCACGGCGAATGTGCTGGATCACCTGAATGGCCAGCACCAGGAGCGTGGGCGAGACCAGCAGGACCTGCGCCCGATAGGCCTTCTGGATGACGTCGTCGAACCCGTCGTGCAGGTCGGCATAGACCGATTCCGACGGCACGAACATCAGCGCGAGCTCCTGGGTCTCGCCCGGGATGAGGTAGCGCGCCGCGATGTCGTTGACGTGCTTGAGCACGTCCTGCCGCACGCGTTGCGCGGCCTGCCTGCGGATCTCGTCGGTAGGCCCATCGCGGAAGGCCGTGAAGGCCTCGAGCGGGAACTTGGCATCGATGATGAGTGGCCGCCCGTCGTCCGCCAGGAACACGGCGCAATCCGGCCGGGTGCGGTTCGACAACGTGAATTGGAACTCGTAGGCGTCCGTGGGCAAGGCGTCGCGGATGATGGCTTCCATGCGACCCTGGCCGAAGGCGCCGCGCGTCTGCTTGTTGGCCAGCACTTCCTTGAGCGAGGTGACCTGCGACGACAGCTCGGTGATGTTTTTCTGCGCATTGTCGATGACGGCGAGCCGCTCATGCAGGTTCTGCAGCCGGTCCATGGTCTGCTGCGTGGTCGCCGACAGCGACTGATTGAGCCGGTGACTGACCGACGTAAGGCTATCGCCGACCACGCGCGCCAGCTCGGCCTGGCGGCCGGTGAGCGCCTCGTTCATGGCGCGCAGGCCGCCCATGGTCTCGGCCTGGCTCTTGGCGAGCGCCGCCATGCGCTCCTCGAACTCGCGGGCGCGCAAGTCCGCGGCCGCCGCCTCCTCGCGGCGCTCGCGCGCGGCGCGCGCCTGCAGAACCGCCAGCACGATGAGCACGACGAGGGCCAGCGCAGCCGCCGCCATCAGGGCATGGCCGGTCGTCACCGCGATGTCGTCGATCACGAACAGGGTCTCGGTCATGGCCCCTTCTAACCTGATTCGCCCGGGCAAGCGAACGAAGGGAGAACACCTATCCCTATGGCGGCGGCGCCGAGGCGCCGCCGCAGCGCGATTGACCCTGTGGTTTCTTACGCTTACATCGCGCGCATGGCCTCGCGCGAAATCATCAAATTGCCGGATCCGCGCTTGCGGCTGGTGTCGAAGCCGGTCGACAAGGTCGACGAGGAGATTCGCACCCTCGTGGCCGACATGTTCGAGACCATGTACGCGGCGCCGGGCATCGGGCTCGCCGCCATCCAGGTCGGCATCCCGCAGCGCGTCGTCACCCTCGATCTCGCCAAGAAGGACGAGCCAAAGAATCCCCAGGTGGTGATCAACCCGGAGATCGTGTGGAGCTCGGAGGAGCTCAACACCTACGAGGAAGGCTGCCTGTCGATTCCCGAACTGTACGAGGAGGTCGAGCGTCCGGCACAGGTGAAGGTGCGCTACACCGATCTCGAGGGCCAACCGCACGAGGTCGAGGCCAATGGGCTGCTGGCCACCTGTCTGCAGCACGAAATCGACCACCTCAACGGGGTGCTGTTCATCGATCACCTCTCCCGACTCAAGCGCGACCGCATCATCAAGAAATTCGCCAAGGCGGCGAAGCGAGCCGACGAGTAATGCGCGTGCGGATCGAAGTTGCTCGTCATGCGCGGGCTTGACCCGCCCATCCATCGCAAGGATTAAGTCCATGCAGTCGGATGGATTGCCGGGTCAAGCCCGGCAATGACGAAAGAGACATGCATTCGTCCGATTGAAATACGCTTTGGGTTTCCGTCTGCCGGAGAGTTCATGCCGCTCCCCCTCGTGTTCATGGGCACGCCCGACTTCGCGCTGCCGACGCTGCAGAAGATCGTCGCGGCCGAGCATGAAGTCGTCGCCGTGTACACGCGGGCTCCCAAACCCGCTGGCCGCCGAGGTCTGGAGCTTACGCCTAGCCCGATCGAGCGCGAGGCGCGGCGGCTCGGGCTGCCGGTGCTGACGCCCGCCACCTTGCGCACGGACGACGCGCAGGCGATGTTTCGCGCCCACGGCGCCGATGCCGCCGTAGTGGTGGCCTTCGGGCTGATCCTGCCGCGCCCGATCCTCGACGCGGTGCCGCTCGGCTGCTTCAACCTGCATGCGTCACTGCTGCCGCGCTGGCGCGGCGCCGCGCCCATCAACCGCGCCATCATGGCGGGCGATGCCGAGACCGGCGTCATGGTGATGAAAATGGACGAAGGCCTCGATACCGGCCCAATCGGCATGGCGGAGCGTGCTCCCATCGCGCCCGACATGACGGCGGGCGAGCTGCACGATGCGCTGTCACGGCTCGGCGCCGACCTGATGGTGCGGGCGCTCGGCGCGCTGGAGCGCGGCTCGCTCACGCTGACGCCGCAGCCCGAGACCGGCGTCACCTATGCGGCGAAGATCGACAAGAACGAGACGCGGATCGACTGGGCCAAGCCGTGGCGGCAGGTGCACGACCATTGCCGCGGGCTGTCGCCGTTTCCCGGCGCCTGGTGTGAGATCGCCGGCACGCGCGTCAGGATACTGCGCACGACCCGCGGCGACGGCGCGGGCGCGCCCGGCACCGTGCTTGATGACCGGCTGACGATCGCGTGCCGCGACGGCGCGGTACACATTGTCGAGCTGCAGCGCGCTGGGCGCCAGCCGATGCGGGCGGAAGAGTTTTTGCGCGGCACGCCGGTCGCGCCTGGACAGCGGCTCGAATGATGCTGTCGCGCTATCCACGCGCTTTGGCGCGCCGCCGCGCCGGCAGCGGCTCAGTATCGTGGTGGGCAGCCGACTCGCCCGCCCAGTGATGCCGCCGGCGCTCGACGAACTCGGCCAGGTCATCCTCGGTCACGCGCATGAGGTCGGCATGACCATAGCCCTTGGCGTAATCGACCACCGAGACGATCTCGGGCGTGATGCGGACCAGCGCGATCTCGTGGCGATTGGGCTTGGGGAGGACGCGGTATTCGGGATAGCGAACGAGCAGCAGCCCATAGGCATGGTCGACTTCCGCCTTGTCGTCGACCACGAGCGCCCGGCCGGCGAGCGACAGCCCTTTGATGTCGAGGGGACGGTGATAATCCTTGGCGATCGCCGCCGACACCCGCGGGTCGTGGGAAATGTTCTGCACCTTCTGGCCGTCACGGTCGGTGAAGAAATAGATGACGAGGCCGTCGTTGCAGTAGGACACCACGGTGGCCTGCGGCCAGCCGTCGGGGCGGTTTGTAGCAACCGTGAGGATACGGTGCTCGTCGAGCAGCTGAATGATCAGGTCCCTGAAGGCACGTTTCATAGGCCGTCTCCGGCACAGATTCGCTATGGTATCTCGCGTTTGACCCGTCTCGTCCAGGGACTCTGATGCCACGCTACAAATTACTGCTCGAATATGACGGAACGCCGTTCGTCGGATGGCAAATCCAGGCCAGCGGGACATCGATCCAGGGCGCGATCACCGAGGCCATCAACGCCTTTGCGGGCGAGAAGGTTTCCGTACAAGGCGCCGGCCGCACCGATGCCGGCGTCCACGCCATCGGCCAGGTGGCGCATGTGGATCTCGCCAAGGAGTGGGACGGCGACACGGTGCGCGACGCCCTCAACGCGCATCTTCGCCCGCACCCGATCGCGGTGCTCGCGACGGAGCGTGTGGCGGACGATTTCGACGCGCGGTTTTCCGCAAAACAACGCCGCTATCTCTATCGGGTGATCAACCGGCGCCCCGACCTGGCGCTCGAGCGCACGCGCGCCTGGCGCATTGCGCGGCCCCTCGACGTGCCGGCCATGCATGACGCCGCGCAAAGACTGGTCGGGCGGCATGACTTCACCACGTTCCGCGCCGCCGAATGCCAAGCGAAATCGCCGGTGAAGACGCTCGATCGGCTTACGGTCGAGCGTCACGGCGACGAGGTGCAGATCCACACCGCCGCACGCTCGTTCCTGCACAACCAGGTGCGCTCGATGGTGGGGTCACTGGTGCTGGTGGGCGACCACAAGTGGAGCGCCGACGATCTCGTGGCCGCGCTGGCGGCGCGGGACCGCAGCGCCTGCGGCCAAGTCGCCCCGCCCGAAGGGCTTTATCTGATGGCGGTGGAGTATTGAGCCCCGCTAGGCGAAATATTTTTCCAGGATCCGCCGATAGACGGCGGTGAGCGCCGCAAGGTCGGCGACGGGCGTGCGCTCGTCCACCTGGTGCATGGTGTCGCCCACCAGCCCGAACTCGATCACCGGGCAATAATCCTTGATGAAGCGCGCATCGGAGGTGCCGCCGGTGGTGGAGAGCTTTGGCGTGCGGCCGGTGACCTCGGCGACGGCGCCGCTGACCACATCGAGGAAACGCGAGGGCTGCGTGAGGAAGACGTCGGCGTTTGACGGCTCCCACTCGATGCGCCAGCGGGCGCCGGCCGACGCCGCGGCGGCGCGGCGCTCGATCATTGCCTTCAGGTCCTCACGCGTGTGGTGATCGTTGAAGCGAATGTTGAAGCGGGCGCGCACTTCCGCCGGAATCACGTTGACGGTGCGATTGCCGACGTCGACCGAGGTGAACTCCAGGTTCGACGGATCGAAATGCGCGCTGCCCTGGTCGAGCGGCTCGGCCATGAGCGCGCTCATGATGCGCACGATGTGGCGGATCGGGTTGTCGGCACGGTCCGGATAGGCAACGTGGCCCTGCTTGCCGGTGACCGCGAGCGTGCCGTTGAGCGAGCCGCGCCGGCCGATCTTGATCACGTCGCCCAAGGCCCGCGCACTGGTTGGCTCGCCGAGGATGCAATGATCGAAGGCCTCGCCGCGCTCGGCCGCCCATTTGAGCAGCTTTATGGTCCCGTTGACCGCGATGTCCTCCTCGTCGCCGGTGATGAGGAACGAAATCGAGCCGCGCGGCTGGCCGCCGACGCTGGCGAGATAATCGAGCGCCGCCGCCACGAAGCAGGCGACGCCACCCTTCATGTCGACGGCGCCGCGGCCGAACAGCACGCCATCGTGGATCTTGCCCGCAAAGGGCCCATGGCTCCACGCCGCCTCGTCGCCGGGCGGCACCACGTCGGTGTGACCGGCAAACATCAGATGCGGACCTTGCGTGCCGATGCGCGCATAAAAATTTTCGATTTCCGCGGTGCCCGGCTCGACGAATTTGGGCCGGTGCACCGTGAAGCCGGCCGCCCGCAGCACGCCGTCGAGATATTTTAGCGCGCCGCCTTCCGCCGGCGTCACCGACGGGCAGCGCACGAGATTTTGGGCAATGGCGACAGGATCGGCCGGCATGCAGAACAAGCCTCTAGCGAGCGCAACGACCGGACGTCAATGCGCCGGTGCTGTTTCTGGGTGACGAGGACGTCAACGGCCGAGCTGCATCGCCAGCAGGGAATTCTGATTCCTGATCCAGCCGGGGATCAAGAACGCGTCGATCAGCACCCAGATGCCGAGCCCCAGCAAGAGCAGGAAGCCGATGCCGACGAACGTCAGCAGGATGCCGAAGATCAGCAACAGAAGCTGGGTGACGGCGGTGCCGATCTTTCCGGCATAGAACCGGTGGCCTCCGGCACCGCCGAGGAAAAACCAGAGCAGGTAGGCGACGACGATCGATCGCTTGTTGGCTTCGAACAGCATCAGGGCGCGGGCATCGCTGCTGACGCCCGGTTGCGGCGCGACGGTGCCCGATTGCTGGGGCAGCTGCTGAGACACGGGTGCTCTCCGACGCAGGCATGGAGACGTTCACGCCGGGCTGCCTGCGTGTCAAGAACCGACCTTTTTCTAATCCCGCAGCAGCTCGTTGATGCTCGTCTTGGCGCGCGTGCGCTCGTCCACGCGCTTGACGATCACGGCGCAGTAGAGGCCGGGCCCGGGCGAGCCGTCGGCCATCGGCTTGCCCGGCAGCGTGCCGGGCACCACCACCGAATAGGGCGGCACCTCGCCCTGCAGCACTTTCCCGCTGTCGCGGTCGACGATTTTCGTCGACGCGCCGAGATAGACGCCCATGGAGAGGACCGAGCCTTCGCGCACCACTACGCCTTCCGCCACTTCCGAGCGCGCGCCGATGAAGCAATTGTCCTCGACGATCACCGGGCCCGCCTGCAACGGCTCGAGCACGCCGCCGATGCCGGCGCCGCCCGAGATGTGGCAGTTGCGGCCGATCTGCGCACACGAGCCGACCGTCGCCCAGGTATCCACCATCGTGCCCGAATCCACATAGGCGCCGAGATTGACGAAGGACGGCATGAGCACGACGCCGGGCGCGATATAGGCGGAGCGGCGCACGATCGAACCCGGCACCGCGCGAAAGCTGGCGTCGCGAAAGCGGTCGTCGCCCCAGCCGGCGAATTTTGACGGCACCTTGTCCCACCACGCGGCATTGCCGGGGCCGCCCGGAATAACCTCCATGTCGTTGAGGCGGAACGACAGCAGCACTGCCTTTTTGAGCCATTGATTGACGCGCCAGCTGCCGTCGGCGCCCTTCTCAGCCACGCGCGCGGCGCCGCGGTCGAGCAGGTCGAGCGCCGCGTCGACGGCCTCGCGCACCGGTCCGGCGGTCGTGGGTCCGATATCATTGCGGTTGTCGAAGGCGGTATCGATCGTGCGCGCAAGCTCGGCGTGTGACATCAAGCCCTCCCGGAGGCTCTAAGTCGCGAACGCCGAAGGGCCTGTCAACCGGCCCGTCCAGGTTGCTGCGGCCCCACCATGGAATGCGCTACACTTCCGGCCTGCCGCATGGGGGAGGATATCGTGCGCCTGCGACCGCTGTGGTTTTTCGGCTCAATCCTGTACGTCTGGCTCGTGCTGACGGCACATCCGGCTTTGGCTCATCACGTCATGGGCGGGAAGCTGCCGTCGAGCTTCACCGAGGGCCTGCTATCCGGCCTGGGCCACCCGATCATTGGCGCAGATCACCTGGCTGCGGTCCTTGCGGTGGGTGTCCTGGCGTCAGTGCACCGGCTCGGCCCCGTGCTCGTCATCGGTTACGTGCTCGCCCAGATTGCCGGCGCTGCGCTGCATGTGCGGGAAGCAAACGTTCCGGCCGCCGAACTGCTGGTCGCGCTGTCGGTGATTGCGCTCGGGGGACTGTTGGTCCTGCGGCGCGCGCTGCCGGAATTCGTGGTCCTTGGCTTGTTCCTGGTCGCCGGCCTGCTGCATGGCTATGCGCTCGGCGAGTCGATCGTGGGCGCGGAGCGGGCGCCGCTCGGTGCCTATTTCGCCGGGTTCGCCGCCATCCAGATCGTCATCGCGCTCGCCGCGATGATGCTGGCGCGCCGGCTGGCACCGCAAGGTGGCGAACAGCATGCGAGCATGCGCCTTATCGGTGCCGGCATCGTCGGCCTCGGAATCGGTGCGGTGGCGACGCAGCTCGGAGCGGTCTAGCGTCACTGCGCCCCAAGCCGCTCCAGGAAACCCACGAGATCGTCGGTGACGTGGTCGACGTGGGGCGCGTCGCGGCCGGTCAGCTCCCAGTCCTCGCGGAACACTTCCCGCGTGCCTTCCGGCACCACCAGCACGGTGGTCATGCCGAGCGCATGCGGCGTTTCGAGGTTGCGCGCCAGATCCTCGAACATCGCCGCCTTGGTCGGGTCGACGCCGTGGCGGGCAAGAAAGCGGTCATAGGTCTGCGCCAGCGGCTTCGGCTCGAGCTCGGCCGCCATGATGTCGAACACGTCCTCGAAATGCTCGTGAATGGTCAGCCGCCGCATTACGGCATCGGCATGCCGGCGGGTGCCATTGGTGAGGATGAGTTTGCGGCCGTCAAGCTTTTCCAGCGCGGCGCCGAGCGACGGGTTGGGCTC
>Ga0075425_100003914_pt1 | contig 15236 bp, 12 predicted proteins | sample SoiMethybrSBSTD4_FD_75300 | JGI IMG/M metagenome (GOLD analysis project Ga0075425, IMG submission 75300) | Bulk soil microbial communities from a Populus tree surrounding site in Tennessee, USA - Soil MetaG P. TD hybrid SBSTD4 | ecosystem: Environmental > Terrestrial > Soil > Tree plantation...
TGCCAGCTCGGGCCAGGGGATTGATTCCGCCGCGAATTCAGCGGTCTCCAGGCATTCGTCGTCGACGCACAAGGCGCCGCCGACCGGCGTGGCCGCGTACACCACGATGACGGGCGTGCGTCCGGAATACGAATAGATGTTCACCAGCGCGTCGACGCGCACCTCGAGGCCGCACTCCTCGCGCGCTTCGCGCACGGCGGCATCGGTCAGCAGTTCGCCGCGGTCGACGTAACCGCCGGGAAACACCCACTTGCCATAGCCGGGTTCGATCGCGCGGCGCACGAGCACGATGCGGTTCTCCGGCGTCGCGATGATCGTCCCCACGGCAATCTTCGGATCGATGTAGAGGATGAAGCCGCACTGCACGCAGACCGGCCGCTCCGGTTCCGACGGCTTGAGGCGCTGCCGCTCGAGCGCGCCGCCGCATCGGAGGCAGAAGCGGTACGCGGTGGTCTCGTCGTGCGGATGCGGATCCACGCGTGTCAGTATAATTCTCGCGAGTATGTCGATTTTGAAGGTCGCGCGCATGGGCCATCCGGTGCTGCGCGCGAAGGCGCGGCCGCTCGAACGGAGCGACATCCGCACGGCGGAGGTGCAGAAGCTCATCGACGACATGATCGACACGATGCGCGAGTATCACGGCGTCGGGCTGGCAGCGCCGCAGGTCCACGAATCGCTGCGGCTGTTCGTTGCGCTTCTCGATACCCGGCGCCCGCCCGCCGATGAGCATGAGGCCGACGAGGAGCCCGAGCCGATCGTCGTCATCAACCCGGAGATCACGATCGTCGACAGCGCGATCGTCGAAGACTGGGAGGGGTGCCTGAGCATTCCGGACATCCGCGGCAAGGTGCCGCGCGCGCGTGAGATTCGTGTGCGGGCGCTTGACCGCGATGGCGGCCGCATCGACCTTCGCGCGAGCGCGTTTCCCGCGCGTGTCATCCAACACGAAACGGATCATCTCGACGGCGTGCTGTTCTTCGATCGGATGCGAACGTTCGAGTCGCTGACGTTCCTGGAAGAGTACTCGCGGTTTCAGAAGCAGGACGATTAGCGTTCCTGCCGCTTGCGCTCCAGCAGGCGTTCAGACTGCAGCCGTTCCAGTTCCACTTCGGAGTGATCCGCGAACTGCATCGCCGCCGCGATCGCGCGGTGACCGGCGCGCTCTGCGATCGCGCGGTGCATCAGCTGACACACGCGCCGGTAGGACGGATGCCCCTGCGGGCTCGTGCGGAGCTCGATCACGTGCATCGCCTCGCGCGCGTTCATGTCCATGTAGAAGCGCACGCGATACGCCATGACGACGGCGTACGAGGCGACATCTCGCAGATCGTGCGCGACGAGCCGATCGTACAGATCCGCCGATCGCTCCATGATGGTGCGCCAGTCGGCGAGCGCGCCGGCTTCCTCGATCGCGTTCGGCTCGACGAAACCATGGCGGGGACTGAGTGGCTGCCATTCGATCGTCAGCAGGCGATGCCGCTGCAGATCGCGGAAGGCGCCGTAGTCCGCGAGCACGTCGAACCGATAGTGCGTCCGCTCGAACGCGCGGCCCGGCTTGTGGCGGCGGTTGGCGCGGTTGCCGACGTACGCGCGAAGGAGCGCCGTGCGATCGTCGATCGACATGCGGCGCGCGACGGCGAGCAGCTGATCGTCCGGCAGCGCCGACGCGGCGTACAGCGCTGCCGCGACCACCTTGATTTCGCCCTCCGGATCGAATTCCGTCAGCGTCACCTCGTCGCGCGGCTCGGCGGTCAGGTCGTCCACGATGTCGGCGGCGAGGTGCTCGAAACCGCGTCGGGTGGCGGCGAAATACTCGCTCCACCGGCCGCCGCGTTCCGGCTGGTCCACGCGCGTCAGGAATGCAGGAATCACCAGCCGCAGCTCCGCGAGCATCTGCTGCGCGCACGCGCGCGCTTCCGCGAGCGGGTGCGCGGCGAGCCGCAGCAGCAGCGCTTCGAAGGCCTGGCCGGTGCCGAACAACCCGACGTTGGATTGCGTCGCGGCAGGGAGGAGTCCGCGGAGGGTGTCGAGCGCCTTTGCGCGGATGACGGACTTGTAGACGCCGTCGGAGTCGTCGGGCGACTTGGGGTACTTCGCGCGGAAATGCGCTTCCATCGCCGGGATCCAGCGCGCGTAGGTATCGAACGCCGCATCGAGCGTGTCGACGAAATCGTTTCTGAGCGGTGACCCGTCGAGCTCGGCCGGCACGTGATACTTCCATCGGCCGTCGGGCTTGTCTGTGTACGGCACGTAGCGCGTCGACTGTTCGAGGTACGCCATCAGGCGTCCCCACTCGAGCGCCTTCGTCAGCACGTTTGACACGCCTTCGCAGGCGATGTGCGCGCCGCCAAGCTGCGCGACCGAGTCGTCGCCGTACTCGCTCAGGACGCGGGCGTAGAGTTTGTCGGCTCGTGTCGTGCCGACCGTGCTCGTCTGCGGCGCGGCGCCCGCGTCGACGTGCCCGAGGAATTCGTCGAGAAACAGCCGCCGGACCGATTTTGCGGATCGCGAGTACCGCGCGAAGAGCGCGCCTTTGACCGTTTCGGGCAGGTTGGTGAGCGCGAAGATCGGCTGGTCGGTGTTGGTGAAGTACGGCGCGAGCGCGCGCGTTTCCTCGGGCGTGAAGGTCTCCACGGTGGTCGGGTATTCTACCTCTCATGTCTGACGGCTGGGCGTATCGCCATCGCCTGTCGGTGCGGTTCAGGGACTGCGATGCGATGGGGCACGTCAACCACGCCGTGTATTTCACGTATCTCGAACAATGCCGTCTGACGTTCTGGCGCGAGCTGACCGGATGGCCGTCGCCGCACACGCGCGTGATTCTGGCGCGCGCCGAGTGCGATTACAGGGCGCCGGCGCATTTTGGCGACGAGCTCGAGGTGCGGCTGAACGTCGCGGAGATCGGGCGATCGAGCTTCGTGCTGGTGTACGAGATCGTCGCGGTCGCGACCGCGCGCGTCATCGCGAACGGGAAGACGGTGATGGTCAGCTACGACTATGACGCGAGGAGGGCGGTCCCGCTGCCCGCCGATGCGCGGGCGCTGCTCGCGGGGGTGCGTGCCGGGGTCTGACCCCAAGGTGTCGCGGATCGAGCGTAGTCGGGGTCAGACCCCAGGTTGTTCGACGGCCGTCTCAGACCCCTCCGTTGCGACCTCGCCCTTGCACAACAGTCGATACATCAGCTGCCGTTCGCAGGCCGTCTTGCCCAGCGCGAGATAGAGGGCATGCGGCACGAGCCACGTCGGCTCACCGTAGGCGTGCACACGATAGCTTGACCACTGATATGCATCGGGGCTCGTGACGATCCCGGCTTCAACCGGATTACGCGCGAGGTAGCGCATGCAGTTGTAGAAGTACCGATCGTCGGCAACGATAAACGGCTTGTACCGGCCGTCCCACAACGTGCCCGTCCGACCGTACTTTCGGTTGTAGTACTCGACGTATCGGCCGCCGAACACCTGGACTGTCTTGGGCAATGCGGTGGCGTTTTCCGGCGTCACGATCAGGTGATAGTGGTTCGGCATCAGCGTAAAGCTGTGGACCTGCACACGCCAGGTCGCTGCCGCTTCGCTGAGGAATCCGAGAAACGCCTGATAGTCGTCGTCGTCCGAGAAGGTGCGCCCGCGATTGTTGCCTCGTTGCGTGACGTGGACGCTCGCTCCCGGAACGAAAACTCGTCGCTGTCGTGCCACCGATGTGAGCCGAAATCACGGAAGCAACAATCGATCTCATCCGAAACCTCTCGAAACTCTCCGCCAATCGCAGATCAAGCGTGCCAGGCATTGCAGCTGCCGCATCGTCCAGCGCGACCAGGTACGCAGATTCTTCAATGGCACCCGGTGATGGGGTCTGACCCCCGAGACACGGCAATCTCGCGAGCTGGGGGTCTGACCCCGTTCTACAATGGCGCTCATGGTGACGATCTTCGGCAAGGACACTTGACCCTACACGCGAGCCGCCCGGGACGACTATGAGCGGCGGCATGTGGCCTTCGAATACATCAACGTCAAGAAGAACGCCGCGGAGCTCCAGCGAATGCTGGAATTCAGCAAAGGCCGCCGCGCGGTGCCCGTGATCGTCGACGGTGATCAGGTCACGATCGGGTTCGGCGGCACGTGAGGCGTCTGACGCACGCCGTGCGCGTGCTCGCGCTCTCCGCTCACAACCCCAGCCCGATGACGGCGGCGGGGAACAACACGTACCTCCTTCCGGTCGACGACGGACGCGCCGTCCTCGTCGACGCCGGCGTCGGACACGAGCAGCATCTCGCCGATCTCGCGCGCGAGCTCGATGCCGCGCACTGCCGCCTCGCGCACGTCATCGTCACGCACGGCCATGCGGACCACGCCTCGGGTGCACCCGCGCTGGCGCGCCGCCATCCGGCCGCGACGTTCGCGAAGTACCCCTGGCCCGAGGAGGACGCGCAGTACGCCGTCGGCTGGCGCCGTCTCGCCGACGGCGACGCGATCGCCGTAGGCGACGACGAAGTGATCGCCCTCCACACACCCGGGCATTCGCCGGATCACCTGGCATTCTGGCACGCGTCGAGCGGGACGCTCTTCACCGGCGATCTCGTCATCCCCGGCGGCAGCGTCATGATTCATGCGAGCCGCGGCGGGAACCTCGGCCAGTATCTTGCCTCGCTCGAGCGGCTCCTCGCCCTCGAGCCACGCATCCTGCTGCCCGCGCACGGCGCCGCCATCGACGACCCCCGCGCCGTGATCACCGGCCACCTCGAGCATCGCCGCCTGCGGGAACGACAGGTCGTCGCGGCCCTCGGCGCGGGGCACGACACCGTGCAGACGATCGCGGAATCCATCTATCATGGTCTCGATCCGGCGCTGATGCCCGCCGCTCACGAGAACGTTCGCGCGCACCTCGAGAAGCTGCACGCCGACGGCGCCGCGGCCGAGGCAGGCGGCCGATGGAGACTCTCCTGATGGACAACGTCATCGACTTCATCAACGTCAATCGCGACCGTTACCTCGACGAGCTGAGGGCGTTCCTCGCCATTCCCAGCATCAGCGCGCTGCCCGAGCACGCGGGCGACGTGACGCGCTGCGCGGAATGGTGCGCGGACGAGATGCGGCGCATTGGACTGCAGAACGTCAAATTGATCCCGACACCGGGCAATCCCGTTGTCTACGGCGACTGGCTCGGGGCGCCCGGCGCGCCGACGATCCTCTTCTACGGCCACTACGACGTCCAGCCGGTCGACCCGCTGAATCTCTGGCAGTCGCCGCCGTTCGAGGCGACGATTCGCGACGGCGAGATCTACGCGCGCGGCTCTGCCGACGACAAGGGTCAGGTGTTCATGCATTTCAAGGCGGTCGAGGCGCACATGAAACAGAACGGGCGTCTCCCGATGAACATCAAATTCATCCTCGAGGGCGAAGAGGAAGTCGGCAGCGCGCACCTCGACGACTTCATCCGCGCCCACAAGGACGAGCTCGCCGCCAACGTCGTCGTCATCTCAGATTCGCCGATGTTCGCCCGCGGCGTGCCGTCGATGTGCTACGGCCTGCGCGGCCTCGTGTACTTCCAGGTCGACCTGCGCGGCAGCAGCACGGATCTCCACTCGGGATCGTTTGGCGGCGCCGTCGCGAATCCCGCCTTCGTCCTCGCGCAGATGCTCGCGCAGATGAAGGACCGCGGCGGCCGCATCAAGATTCCCGGCTTCTACGATGATGTGGTGGCGCTGCAGGAGGAAGAGCGGCAGGCGTGGGCGTCGCTGCCGTTCAACGAGCGGCAGTACAAGAAGGACTTCGGCATCCCGAAAGTGTTCGGCGAGAGCGGCTACACGACGCTCGAGCGGACATGGGCGCGGCCGACGTTCGAGGTGAACGGCCTGCTTTCAGGATTCACCGGCGAGGGCGCGAAGACAGTCCTGCCGGCCGTAGCGATGGCTAAAGTCAGCATGCGCCTCGTGCCGAACCAGGATCCGGACAAGATTGCGAAACTGTTCGAGGAGTACGTGCGCGCCCTCGCGCCGAAGACGGTGGAGGTCACCGTCACGCGCATGCACGGCGGCAAGCCGTGGATGACCGCCTACGACAACCCGTTCGTCCAGGCAGCGGGCCGCGCGATCGAGCGTGGCTTCGGCCGCCCGCCCGTGTTCACGCGCGAGGGCGGATCGATTCCGGTCGTCTCGACGTTCCAGGAGGAGCTTGGACTGCCGTCGGTGCTCTTCGGCGTCGGCCTGCCCGACGAGAACGCGCACGCGCCGAACGAAAAGCTGGACGTCGGGAATTTCCACAACGGAATCATCGCGTCGGCGATCCTGTATCAGGAAATCGCGTCGATCAACGGACACTCCTCGTAGGCACGTGCCGCGGCTGGACGATCTGCTGCGGCGGCTGGAGCGCTTCTACGGCCCGCAGCCGAGGCCGCCGCACGATCCGTTCACGCTCTTCGTCTGGGAAGTCCTGTCGCCGCACTCGACGCCGCGCAAGCGCGACGCCGCGATCGCCGCGCTGAAGAAAATCCCCGCGCTGACGCCCGACGCGATGTGGCGTGCGCCGCAGAAGAAGCTCGAAGCTGCGGTCGTGCTGGCCGGTCCCTACGCGGAGCTCCGGCGGCGAGCGTTGAAGACCGGCATCGATCATTTCCGCCGGATGCCGGACTTGCCGAAGATCATCCGCGGCCCGATCGGACCCGCCCGGAAAGCGCTCAAAGGTCTGCCGCAAATGGGTGAGGCGGGGGCGTACCGCATGCTGCTCTACGCGGGCGGTCATCCCGTACTGGCGGTCGACGCCCGCGTCGCCAGAACCGCGTGCCGCCTTGGCTACGGTGAGCGGCAGGACAACTTCACGAAAATGGCGCGCTCGGTTCGGGAGGCTGTCGCCCGCGAGCTGCCCGCCGACGTCCACACGTATGGCCGCGCGTTCGTCTATCTGTCCCACCACGGCGCCGCCGCGTGCACGGAAGCGGACCCGCATTGCTCGGTTTGCCCGCTTCTCGACGATTGTCCTGAGGGGAAAAAGAGGGCGCGCTAGTTGAGCGAGGCCATGCGCTTGCGGAGCGTCTTCACGTGCTCCCAGATCTTCTCGTGCTCGCTGCGCTCGTCCTCGTCGGGATTGGTCTTGCCGGCCAGCTGCAAGTAGGCCTGCAGGTCACGCAGCGCCGACGCAAAGTCGTTCAGATAGAACGCGAACAGCCCGCGATCCCGGAGCTCGTCGATCGCCGACGGGTTGACGGCGAGCAGTAGCTCGGTCACGTCTCTCGCCTGCGGGTACGACAGCATCTGGACGTAGACGCGCTTCAGGTTCAGCAGCATCCGCGAGAGAATCTGCGACTTTACCGCTCGCGGCAGCAGCCGCGCCGGATCGGCCTCGCCGTCGTCCTCCGCCTGCGCGTAGCGCCGGAGCAGGTCGCGCTCGGAGAGCAGGGCTCCGCGATGGTACGCGTCGATGATCAGATCGTCGGTCTCCACCACGCCTCTCGGCGCGCGGCACCGCACGAGGAAGTGTCCCGGGAAATTCACGCCTTCCACGTCGACGCCGGCGCGCCGCGCCACCTCGAGATAGATCAGCGCGAGCGTAATCGGAATGCCGGTGCGGCGATCCACGACTTCGTTCAGGCAGCTGTTCCGGGGGTCCTCGTAGTTCGCGTCGTTGCCGACGAATCCCAGCTCGTCGAAGAGGTACGCGTTCAACGCCATGATCCGTGCGTAGCGGATCGGATCCACCCGCGGCGGCAGATCCTCGAGCGGGATCGTGGCCTGTGCGACGCGGCGGCGCGCCTCGGCGCCCCAGGTGTCCAGGCGATCGAGATACGGACCGGCATCGAGCTTCGGGTACTCGACGCGCGCGATCATCAGCGCGGCGACGGCGAGGTCGGGGTCGGGACTGAGTGCGGTCCGGCCGAAGCTCTGGACGACGCGCTGCGAAATCATGCGGCTATGGTACCGCACCGACACAGCAGAGGGCTGACGGTAGAGATACGAGGGCAGACACAAAAAAAGGCAGAGGGTGCGGGCTCGTATGCCCTCATCCCTCTGCCCTCTGCTCTCGTGCCTTGCAGTCTTACCAGTTCACGCGCACGCCGAAGCGGACAACACGCGGCGCCACGGTCGCCTGAATGTTGTTCGCGTTCGACGCGTTCTGCGTCCCGCGGATCGCCTGCACTGTATTCGAGTTGCCCACGTTGAAGACGTCCAACGATGGGATGAAGCGCGCGGTGCCGGCCTTGATCGGACGCTCGACGTGGAAGTCGAGGTTCTGGTAGGTCGGCAGCCGCGAATCGCCGATCGCGTCGAGCAGCACGAGCGGAATGCCCGCGCCGTTGGCGCGCGACGGACCCTGGACGACGCGCTCGAACGGATAGCCCTGCCGCGCGTTGTAGAACGCCGACACATTGACGTCGTACGGCAGGTTGTAGAGGCCGCTCAGTTTGAACAACCACTTGGAGTTGATGTAGACGTTGCCGATCCCGCTGCCCGACGTGGGCACTTCACCCTGCTGACCGTTGCGAGCGTCGCGGTTCGTCGGATCCTCGACGAATGCCGTCGACGTCAGCGACGTCCCGTTGATGCTGCCAGGGAAGCCGTTGAAGTTGAGCAGCCCGCTGCCGTAGGCGAAGCTCGAGTTCATCAGCCAGTGATGCGACATCCGCTTCCGGGCGTTGAACTCGAGGCCGTTGAACGTGCGCGTCGCGTCCGGCACGTTCGTCAGCGTCACGACGGTCGGAATCTGGAACGTCGGCTGGTAGAAAGTCACCGTCCGGCAGTCGGCGCTCTGCGCCGCTGGGCAAGCGCTGGCCGCCGCCGTGAACGACAGCGGCACGTAATCGGCCGTCGTCAGCCCGTTGCGATCGCTCCACTGGAAGTTTGCATATCGGCGATAGACGTAGTTCGCGCCGACAGCGAAGCCGGCGCCCACCTCGCGGTCGACACCGAAGATGATCTCATCGGTCGTGTCGTCCTTGAGGTTCGGATCCACCGAGTTCGCCGACACCGTGTTGGCCGGGTTTGCCGCCGTCCAGTTCGTGCTGGCTGACAGCGGATTCGCACTGAGCGTGATCTCGTTGGCCTGTGCGAAGCCGTCGCCGTTGAGATCCGTCCACGGGTACCGCAGCGTCGTCGAGCCGACCGGATTGATCGTGCTCGCGATGTTGCCGTTGCCCAGCTGCGAGTAGTAGCGCGAGTAGTTCGCGTGCGCCACGGTCTTGCCGTTGCCCTGCACGTCGTAGGTCAGGCCGAAGCGCGGCGAGAACACATTCCACGTGATGCCGGGATCGGCGCCGGGGAAGTCGATCCCCGGGAGCCACGGGCCGCCCAGCGGGTTGGCGACGATGCTGGCCGGGAGCACCTTGTCCCACATGCGGTCGTATCGGACGCCCGCTTGCACCGTGACGCGGCCGTGGGTGATGCCGTCCTGCACGTACATCGAGATGTTCGGCGTGTCGTAGATGCTGAGACCGTCGCGAGTCAGGTCGACCTGGCAGCCAGCGGTCGCGCTCACGCACGTGTTGCCTGCGAGCGCTGCCTCGTTCGGGTAACGAACCGTTGCGTAACCGCCGGTGTGGTTGATCGACTTGCTGTAGGCGTCCTTCCAGTAGCCGCCGAACTTGAACGCGTGATCCGATCCCATCTTGCCGGGCAGGAAGTAGTTGCCGTTCAGCGTGACACTGTTGACCGGGCGAAGGAACACGCTCTGCGCGCCCGACCGGCCGTTCAGACCGGTGGAGACAATCAGCGTCGGCTGCACCGTCGCCAGTTCGGGCAAGTGGAAATCGAGGATGAAGTTATTCCCCAGGTGCGTGTACTGCGCGTCGACGAGCAGGCGGTCGCTCACGACCCACTGATCGCCGAACTTGTAGGTCGGGTTCGGGCCCGTCGTCCACCAGTTCTTCCCGAAGCCCGGCGACACGGCCGACTGCGGCGTCGTCGTCTCGATCGGATGCAGGTCGTCGGCGCCACGGGCGTTGCGAACCTTTTTCGCAAAGTTGTTGAAGAGCGTCAGCTTGTTGCCCTTGAACAGCTGCACTTCGGCCTTCAGGTTCGACTGCTGCAGCAGCGTCTCATCGGTGTTGAGGCAGTCGTTGACCTGTTCGATGCCGAATGAGAGCGGCGTCGCCTTGACCGCCTGGCACGCCGCCGTCGGCTGGAAGAAGCCGAGCACGCCGACGTCCACGAGCTGTTTCCCGTAGGCGCCCCAGATCCACGCGCGCCCCTTCTTGATCGGGCCGCCGAGCTGGAAGCCGTAGTCCTTGATGTTCTGAATCGGGTTGCCCGACGAGGCGCCCTGGTTGCGCTGGGCGTCGGTGATGTTCTGCGATTCGAACTTCTGATCCGTCACGTAGAAACGGCCCTGACCGCGGAACTTGTCGGTGCCGCTCTTGGTCACCAGGTTGATGCCGACGCCGCTGGTCTGCTGCGTCACGTCGACGCCGCCCGTGGTGATCGTCATTTCCTCGAAGCTGTCGAAGTCGTAGTAGCTGGCGGACGCGCCCGTCGCCGCCATGTCGGTGATGTCGACGCCGTCGAGCGACCACTTGTTGTTGAACGTGCCCGCGCCGCGCGAGGCGTAGTTGGACTGCTGGCCCGACATGTTGCCGCCGATGTTCTCGCGGTCCATGGCGATGCCGGCGGTCTGCTGCAGGATGACCCACGGGTCGCGCGCCGACGGGATGCTCTGGAGCAGCTCGTTGGTGAACGTCTGCTTCGTCCCGGTGCTGCGCGTGTCCACAATGGGGCTCTCGCCCGTCACCGTGATGGTCTCCTGCACCTGGGAGATGCCCAGCTGCGCATTGACCTGCGCGGTAAATCCGACGGTGACGAAGATCTCCTGGTTGACGACGGTCTTAAACCCCGTGAGCTCGAACTTGACGGTATAAGTGCCGATCGGCAGCCGAGGGAACTGATACGTTCCCGTGTCGCCGGTGACGGCGGTCAGCGGCTGCAGCAGGTGCGGCGCCGTCAGTGTGACGGTGACGCCCGGAAGAACGCCGCCGGAAGTGTCCGTCACCTTGCCGATGATTTCACCGGTTTGCTGTTGCGCGCTTGCCGCGGTGCTCACCGCCAGCAAGGCGGCAAGGGCAAGGACCATTGCTCGACCTCTCATCGTGCCTCCTCGATTCAAAGTACTGGGAACCCTCAGTGCGCCGAATTCGCACACAGTCTCAGCTGCGCACGCCATCCGGATACGGCCAGTGTCCCGCCCCGCTCTATCTTCCGTAAAGGCGAAACCAATGTGAAAAAACGTCAAAACAGGCCGGAATCCAACTTATTGAATCATTGTTCAAATTCGAAATTGCTAGCGGAAGCAGGTCTCGAGCGCCTCGAGCGTCAAGTCGTGCAGTGATGGAACAATCAGGTCGGCGTCCACCAAATGTGACGCCTCGTATGTGGTTGTCACGCCGACGACGCGGAGACCGGCGGCACGGGCGGACTGAATACCCCAGACCGAATCTTCGATGGCCGCGCAGTCGCCGGGCGCGAGCGGACCGTGCCCCGCGGCCGCAATTTTCGCCACCGCTTGAAGATAGGGATCGGGCGCGGGCTTGCTTGGTGCATCCTCGGCCGCGACGATGGCGGTGAACGCCGAGGATAGCTGCTCGCGATCGAGAATGCGTCGAATCTCAGCCGTGAGCGCGCCTGAGGCAATCGCAACCGGCACGGCTGCCGCGATCCGGCGAATGGCGTCGGCGGCGCCGGGAAACAGGACCGACACGTTCTCCATGAGCGCCTCCATCCGCCGTGCCTTGCGGACGACGAGCGCGTCGATCCGATCGCTCCCCCACACGCGCCGATTCGCGTCGCCCACGGCGCGAAACACGCCCTCATCGTCGAATCCGAGATAGCGCGCATAGTAGTCCTCGGTGGTGAGGCCGATACCGTCCTCGCGCAGCACGTCCTGAAATGCCCGTAGGTGGAGCGGCTCGCTGTCGGCGATCACGCCGTCGAAATCGAATACGACGGCGCGCAGGCTCATTTCTTCATGCGTTCACCGGCGTGGACGGGGACCTGCAGCCGGTTGTCGCGCGGCGGAAACGGGCATTCGTAAGTGGGGTTGTAGTAGCAGTACGGAATGTACGCGCGGTTGAAGTCCAGGTTGTAGATGTTCGTGGCCGTGCGATCGAGATCGAGGTAGCGGCCGGCCGAATACGTTTCTGTTCCGGTCGTCATGTCGGTGAATGGGACGAACAGGCGTTCGACGGTTTTCGCGCTGGCCGCCACGAATGCGGTCAACGTCAGGGAACGGCCTTTCAGCACGAACTCGAGCGTGCCGACGCGCCGGAACTTATCGGCGCCCCCCGTCGACGTCGGCATCTCGATGATCGTCGGGTCGTCGACGGTCTTCAGCGATGCGGGAACGTTGTACTCGGGATCGATCGGAAAGTACGCGAGCGGGAGAAACTTGTCGTGGCTCGCGCGCGGAATCGGGTCGTCGGCCGCGGCGAAGGCGGCGTCCTTCGCCGAGCGATCGGACGCGATCTTGCCGGCGTAGTCCTTATCCTCGACCGGACCGCCGCCACACGCAACGGCTAGCAAGAGGGCTGGAAGGGCAGGAAAGGCGGGAGGGAAGAACCACCGACGTAAAGTCACTGTTTTTCCATCCTGCCCTCCCGGCCCTCCTGCCCGTCATGCGAACGGATACGCCCCTCGCGCAACGGCCTCATCGGCGAGACGGCGCCGCAGCATTACCGTATTGACCGGCGTCACTTTGAGGAGCCGGCGCAGGCCGGCGAGCATCGTGCGCAGCGTGTCGCCTTCCGTCATCGCGGCCAGCGCCTGCCGCGCCGCCATTTCGATGCGCAGCGCGGCGTCGTTGACGAACACACGCGCCGCGTCGACGTGCAGATCGGCCCGCGCGCCGCGGCGGCCGGCGGCGCGAAGCACCGCGCTCTCGCCGGCGTAGGCGTCCATGACGATGTCCGCGGCGTGCATGAGCACTTCCTGCTGGTCAGACAGCTTCTCGCCGTAGGTCTGCAGCCCGAGGCCGAGCACCATCAACGCGACTTTCTTGAACGCGTCGACGGCGCGCCGCTCTTCCGCGAGCGGAGCGTCGTCCATTTCGGGGAGCGCGGCGGGGGAGGCCAGTTCGTCCTGCAGCGCCTTCGCTGCCGGAATCAGCGCGAGGTCGCCCTTGAGGGCGCGGCGGATCAGCATCCCTGGAATGAGCAGGCGGTTGATCTCGTTGGTGCCCTCAAAGATGCGGTTCACGCGGGCGTCGCGGAAATGGCGTTCCGCCGGGTAGTCCTTCACGTACCCGTTGCCGCCGTGAATCTGGATGTTCTCGTCGAGGATGAAATCGACCGTCTCGCTGCCGGCGACTTTCGCGATCGACGATTCGATCGCGTATTCCTCGAACGCGGCGAGCGCCGCCGACCCGTCCGTGGCGGCGTGCGGCGTCGCCGCCATGCGCGCGTCGACCAGACCCGCGGTGCGATAGAGCAGGCTCTCAATCGCATACGCGCGGCTCACCATTTCGCCGATCTTGTGCTTGATCGCGCCGAACGACGCGATGGGCTGCCCGAACTGACGGCGCGTCGCCGCGTATTTCGCCGCCTCGCCGATCGCGCCGTACGCGCCGCCGGCGCACGACGCGCCCAGCTTGAACCGCGCGAAGTTCAGTACGTTGAAGGCAACCTTGTGGCCTTTGCCGATTTCGCCGAGGATGTGGTCGGCGGGCACGTGCACGTCCTGGAAGATCAGCGCGGTGGTCGACGAGCCGTGGAGGCCCATCTTGTGTTCTTCCTTGCCGCTCTTGACGCCGTAGCCGCGCTCGACGAGAAACGCCGTGAATTTGTCGCCATCGAGTTTCGCGAACACGACGAACAGATCCGCGAAACCGCCGTTGGTTATCCACATCTTCTCGCCGTTCAGCACGAAGCTGCCGTCCGGCTGCCGCGTCGCGCGCGTGCGGGCGCCGAGCGCGTCGGAGCCCGATCCGGTTTCACTCAGACCGTACGCGCCGACGAGCTCGCCCGTCAGCAGGCGAGGGAGGTACGTTTTCTTCTGCTCTTCGGTACCGAACAGGAACAGCGGGATGATGGTCAGGTTCGCCGTCGCGCCCCACGTGGCGCCGAACGATGCCGACCGCGCCATGTGTTCGCTGACCACGAGCGAGCTGACCTTGTCGAGCCCGACGCCGCCGTAGGCCTCGGGCACGTCGACGCCCAGCAGGCCGAGCGCCGCGCACTTCTTCACCAGCTCGCGCGCGAGCGTCCAGTCTTTCTGCTCGAGGCGGCTGAGGACCGGCAGCACTTCCTTGTCGACGAACTCTTGCGCCGTTTGCGCGATGAGGCGGTGCTCCTCGGTCATCCGCTCGGGCGTGAACACGGCGTCGGCGTCGGATGCATGAAGGAGCCATTCGCCGCCGCGGAGGAGTGCGGGTGCAGTGGTGGTCATGTCAGTTCCTAGTGGACCGTATCCGCTGAAGTGGTACTACCACACGTGCGGATCGACCGCGGTTTCGAGGCCGCGACAACGGGGCGGCCGGTAGTAATCCTGAAGAGACACGCCACTAGATGGCTTCAAAGATACCAGCAGCGCCCATCCCTCCACCAACACACATTGTCACCATGCCGTAGCGTGCCTGGCGGCGTTTCATTTCGTAGAGGAGCGAAGTCGTGAGCTTCGCGCCGGTGCAGCCGAGGGGGTGACCGAGGGCGATGGCGCCGCCGTTGACGTTCAGGCGATCCGGGTCGACGGGGAGCAGCTTCTGGCAGACGAGGACCTGCGCGGCGAAGGCTTCGTTGAGCTCGACGAGGTCGATCTGATCGAGCGTCAGGCCGGCGTGTTTCAGCGCTTTCTGCATCGCGGGGACGGGACCGACGCCGAAGCGTTCGGGTTCGACGCCGGCGGTTGCGAAGCCGACGAAGCGCGCCATTGGGGTCAGACCCCGCTCGCGGGCGTACGCGGCGGAGGTCACGATGACCGCCGCCGCGCCGTCGCTCACCTGCGAGGAGTTGCCGGCCGTCACGGTGCCGCTGACGTGGAAGGCGGGCCGCAGCTTGGCGAGCGCGTCGAGGGAGGTGTCGCGGCGCGGGCCTTCGTCGACCGCGAGCGTGTGCCGTGTCACGATGGGGTCTGACCCCAAATTCGCGTTTTGAGTGCTCAAACGGGGTCTGACCCCGTTTGCGACGACGGCCGCGCAGATGGGGGCAATTTCTTCAACGAAGCGGCCGGCGTCGATGGCAGCAATTGCACGCTGGTGGCTCCGCAGCGCGTATGCGTCCTGCTCCTCGCGCGAGATTCCCGACTCGCGCGCGTGTTTTTCGGCAACCAGACC
>Ga0075425_100003915_pt1 | contig 15234 bp, 11 predicted proteins | sample SoiMethybrSBSTD4_FD_75300 | JGI IMG/M metagenome (GOLD analysis project Ga0075425, IMG submission 75300) | Bulk soil microbial communities from a Populus tree surrounding site in Tennessee, USA - Soil MetaG P. TD hybrid SBSTD4 | ecosystem: Environmental > Terrestrial > Soil > Tree plantation...
TTGATTCTGCTGATTGATAATCTGTTGAATCTGATCGGTAACCGTTGTATGGTAAGCAAAAAGTTGCGAACAACTAAAAATGAATACATTAATGAATAAAAATAATTTCATAACAACTTCCCTTCTTCATATTTGTAAAAATATAAAAGCACCTTTATGATAAACAAGCAATTCTTTAAAAATTCAAGGATTTTTATGAGTACCGGAAAAGGTCGCTTAGAAGTTATTTGTGGTTCAATGTTCTCTGGTAAATCAGAAGAATTGATCCGTCGTTTAAAACGTGCACAATGGGCACAACAAAAAGTAATTGCCATTAAACATATTTTTGATGATTCACGTACTACGGCTGAATTTGTGGTATCACACAATGGCAGCAAACTTGCTGCGTTTTCTTTAGAAAATGCACATGGTCTTGCGCACACCATTCCTGCCAATACCAATGTCGTTGGTATTGATGAAGTACAATTTTTCACTGCTGATATTGTCAATGTTATTTGCCAGCTGGTTGATAAAGGCATTCGCGTGATTGCTGCTGGTCTTGATCTTGACTTTCGTGGGCAACCGTTCGGGTGTATGCCCACACTCATGGCAATTGCCGATGATGTAACCAAACTAAAAGCAATCTGTATCTGCTGTGGTGCTGATGCACATTATTCGCAGCGTCTGGTGAATGGAAATCCCGCTAAATATAATGATCCGGTGGTCATGGTAGGCGCACAAGAAGCGTATCAACCACGCTGCCGCAATTGTCATCAAATCGATCAACAACCGTTTTAATCACCTCATGGCAAAACAAAAAATTCAATATCATTGTACCAACTGTGATTACCGACCTCCCAAATGGATTGGCTGCTGCCCAGAATGCAGCGAGTGGAACAGTATTGTTGGAACTGAATCGGCTGCTGCTACCAATCCACTAAGCAAACATGTTGGGCATGCCACCAGTATGAAATCACTTTCATCTATTGAAATTACTGAACAACAACGATTTGTCAGCACTATTCATGAATGGGATCGGGTACTGGGTGGTGGCATTATGCCCGGTTCTTTTTTAATTATTACCGGGGACCCGGGTATTGGTAAATCAACTTTATTGCTGCAAGTTGCCCATGCACTTGCGCAGCATTATCGCGTTTTTTATTTTTCTTCAGAAGAATCACTCGAACAAGTAAAAACAAGAGCGCAACGATTACATTGTGATACATCACAACTGTGGTTTTCTGACAACGCTCATTTAGATACCATCATCGCAACCGCACAGGCAGAAAAACCGGATTTAATTATTATTGATTCTATTCAAAATTGTTATGCTTCCAATATCCAAACTATACCGGGCAGCATCGGCCAATTGCGTGAAGCAGCATTTGCATTAATGCGACTTGCAAAAGAACACAATATTGCCGTAATGGTAACCGGACATATCACCAAAGAAGGTACCATTGCAGGACCAAAAATGCTGGAGCATATGGTTGATGGCGTATTTTATCTGCAAGGTGAAGATCGTTGGCAAACACGGGTATTGCGTTCGGTAAAAAATCGTTTTGGTGCTATTAATGAACTCGGGTTTTTTCAGATGGTGCACGAGGGTATGCAAGAAGTACCCAACATTAATAAAGAGGTGCTTGAAGCAACTACGCCATCTCCCGGATCAGTGCTGATCAGTTGCATTGAAGGATCTCGCCCTATTTTAATTGAACTGCAGGCGCTCACCATTGCATCAAAATTTGGTATTCCGCAGCGCGTAGTAACCGGCATTGATCAAAAACAGGTAGTACTGGTTGCATCAATTCTAGAAAAATATTTGCGCATTCCGATTAACACCCATGACATATTTTTTAAAGTCAGTGGCGGCTTTAAAGTTAAAGATAGCGGTTGTGATCTTGGTATTGCACTTGCATTACTATCAAGCTACTTCCAACAGGCGTTGCCGGAGAAAACAATTGCATTAGGTGAAATTAGTTTAACCGGCCATATTAAACCGGTAAATCAGGTAGAACTACATACTAAAGAAGCACAACAGTTTGGCATTGCTCAGTTTTTACTTGCGCGCAAACAAAAAGCTAGCAACGTACAATGCAAAGTAACGCACTTTAATACCGTATATGAACTGTTATCGTTATTTCCAGAAAATACTTTCAAGTAAAAACCTTTTCAGTCTTGCCCGTAATATTCTTCAATGCCAACAACGCTATCTGTGTCTTTAATGTGGAAAGATTTTTTATCAATATCAATAACTTTAATATTTTTGCGTGTCATCTGCCACATTGTTTTAGCAGCATCAAAGGTTAACGTAGCAATAGTGGCAAACGTGAATGGTATTAAATATTTACGCTTATAAATATATTCGACTTCTCTTTCTTTTTTTTGAGATCTTTCTTGTGTATCTTCCTCTTTATTTGATTTTTCTTGTTCTTTAACCGGTAATTTTTTTCGAACTACCTTTTCCATCGTTTTGCCTACTTTTCGTAAATAGCCATGCTGATTATCAGGAAAACCTAATATTGTCACGGCAGAACCGGGCACTAATGGAATAATATCTTTTGCTTTCTGATTATGATCCCACATATTATAAACGCCTTTATTACTAATTATGTTTCGCATTAATGGGGGACAACTTTTGCTAACTCCTTGATACGCACCGACATGGGCGACTACTGTATGAGTAGGATTATTAAATCCCCAGTCAAATAATTTACGCAATGGATAATTGAGCCACATAATCATAGTGCGAAACCAACTTTTATGTTCTTTACTCCATAAATTTAACACGGCACGCGTTAACTCCTTACTCCATTGCCAACTCTTACTCTTATCGTCATATCCTATTTTTTTCTCATCATCTTGGAAGCTATCGTGACAAAAGCCAAGATTGTAAACTGCCGGATCAAATTTATTATCTTTTATATCAGTAATCGGAACATCTTTTTCAGTAGAAACTTCTTTGACTAAATTATCATGCGTACCATCTTGTACGACGTTATTAATCTCTTGTATAACCGGCATCGGCAATTTCTTAATTTGCTCTGAGCGATTGATATGGGTGAGCCATTGGCACATCTGAGTATTATCATCTGCTAATAATTGGTGCGCACCTTGGTATCCTAATTCCAAACCTCGCGATGCACAGACATATTGGGTATAATTTTTACCTTTATTTTTTATTCCAATAAACATTGCCACCGGTAATAAACGATACAGGCTATTCATCCTTTCTAAAATTATTTCTGACGGTTTTTTATGGGCATTTTCTTCAAGAAATGCCTTAACAAGTGCTTTATTTTCCTTGCGATTAGGATCGATCACTGCTTTGAACAGTGTTTTTTTTGATTTTTTTTCTTTTTTCTTAGGGACAGATTCAATATCAAATTTTATTTTAGCTTCATCATATAATCCGGTAATATTTTCCACAACATGTTCTTGAGCACCACGGATCAAAAAAAACTTATCTAAATTTGCATTTGCAAGACATAAAAGTGTATACCATACTTCGCTTGAATAAACACCTTCATTCCCACAATTTCCTAAACAAATTATTGCGTTGTTATTAAGAATTTTTAAATCATTATCAATAACTCCATCTTTTTCCCATTGCTCTAGGACTTTCATAAGTCCTTTTATATCCCCATAAATATTGGTTAAAAAATGAAATTTTGTTGGCTCAAATATCTTTTTTAGCACAAATAGTCGAGCACATTCTTTTTTTAATTTTTCTTCTTCTTTTATTAAATATTGTAACTCTTGTGGTGGTAAATTTTGTCTTTCTATCTCTAATATCTGTGCTGAAAGTTCATCAGGTAACACTCCTTCTTGCATATTAAAAAATATATCTGAAGGTGGTTGTGATCCTTTTGGCCAAGAATACTTATTTTGAAGTAAATTTTTTCTATAAAATGCATATCGATCTATTTCATCTATAAGATCATCTGCCTTTAATCCACAGTCTATTTCTCTTTTTTCTTGCAATATACTCAGGGGAGCATAACCGTATGTTATGGAATAGCGCAACTGAGAAAATCTATTGCGTAATTTAGTAATAGTTTCACGATACACATTCTCAAAGTGCTCATGAGAAGTGGTTATTCCTTTCTGATTATTCAGACAAGAAGCACTATATACCTTAAATATTTTAACCGGTTTAGATTTTGGATTTTCACTTTCCATAGCATGCAAAGCAATCAAAACAAATTGGGCCATGCAAAACAGTAGTATTGGATTCATAGGATCCCCCTTTACTCAAGGGTAATAAAAAATACCCACGTAAAATCAATACTTTAAGAATTTGCTTTTCATAAAAAACAGATTAGGTTGGTAAAAACTTCATTCCATTTTCTGGAGATCTCAGCATGTTATTATCTTCGGCACAACCGCTTTTGCGTCGTCCTCTTTTTTGGATACCATTTATTGGATTCTCGATTTTGTGCGCTTTGTTTGCATTCTATTATTTCCCTACTGCCTTTCCTTTGGTAAATATCGATATCAAAATGGATCGCGTGCAAGCACTTAATCACGCTAATGAACTGGCAAAACAATATGGCTGGGGACCAGAACATGCACAACAAGCGACTTCTTTTATCGCTGACACTAAGGTGCAGCATTTTGTTGAACTTGAAGGTGGGGGCAACAAAGCATTTATAGAGATGCTCAAACAAAAGTTGTATGAAGCATATACCTGGCAAGTGCGTCATTTTCAGGAACACAATCCGCACGAACTGACAATTATTTTTACGCCAGAAGGTAACCCGTATGGTTTTACGGAAAAATTACCGGACGATCGACCAGGTAGCAATATAAGCTCGGTACAAGCACAAACAATTGCTGAACAACAAGCATCATTTTGGAATATTGATTTAAGCAACTATCAACTGGTTGAACGCTCCCAAGAAGAAAAGGCAGGAAAACGTATCGATCATACCCTCGTCTATGAGCGGCCAACTCCTACTATTGGAGAAGGTACGTACCGCGTTCAATTTGTGGTGAGTGGTGACAAATTAACGGAAGTCAAACAACTGGTTAAAGTACCAGAATCATTCAATCGTAAATATGAACATATGCGTTCGGTTAACAATAGTATTGCATCCGCCTCATTAATGCTTATGTGGTTATTATATATCGCATTACTCTCCGCTTTAGGAACGGTATATCTTATTAAACAACGCGCGCTTTCCTGGCGTACAGCACTCTATTGGGCATTATTTCTTGCCGTTATACAAACACTTACCAGCATTAATGATTTGCCATTGCGTTGGATGAAATATAATACCGCGCTCTCAAAAATGGTATTTTTAGGTGCCATTGCCAATACAATGCTCATTAGTTTTTTATTTTATTGTGCATTTTATTCATTAATATTTGTTGCCGCTGAAGGATTAGGCAGATTAGCATTTGGTGATCAATTACAACTATGGCGAATGTGGCAACCGCGCGTTGCAAATTCAATAACGGTATTGGGATATACTTTCAGCGCCTATCTTCTAGTACCTATGATGCTTGCGTATGTGGTGCTTACCTATTTTATTACCCGCTCATTTTTCGGGTGGTGGACCCCGTCTGAAGCATTGCTCGATCCTGATATTTTGGCAACGTACGTTCCGTGGCTTAATGCCATTGGCAACTCACTCAATGCCGGCTTTTTTGAAGAATGTTTATTCCGGGCCGTGCCGCTTGCAAGTGCTGCATTAATCGGCCGTCATTTTAAAAAAGAAAAACTTTTTATCGCTATCGCCTTTATTGCGCAAGCATTTATCTTTGGGGCAGGACATGCAAACTATGCAGCACAACCAGCATACGCACGCGTGGTTGAACTTATTTTGCCATCATTTGGTTTTGCCAGTATTTATTTAGCATTCGGTTTGTTACCCGGCATCATTATCCACTTTCTTTATGATGTCGTGTGGTATGCCCTTCCTATTTTTGTTTCCCATGGAACATCCGCATTAATAAATCAAATAGTAATCATACTCTTATGTCTTGTTCCTCTGTTGATCATTGCATATCGCATGCAGCAACAGAAATCATTAAGTGCCGTTGATGTTGATTATTTGAATCGTTCATGGCAATCAGATACGCCAGAACAGAAAACAAGCTGGTTTTCCACCACCAAACATATCACCTTACCCGGCTTTATCATTATTGGATCAGCAAGTATTGCCCTCGCATTACTTGGTTTTCTGCTGTTGCGACCATTGCAAACCAATGGAGTTATGATACAGCCGAATCGCACTCAGGCAGTACGTATTGCGCGCAACACCATTGAAGGTATGAATATATCACTATCTGCTGATTGGCAAGATTTACCGACCATCAAAGATACGCTCGAACCTGCTGATCGATTTATTTGGCAATATGGTTCTCAAACACTCTATGACCAATTGCGTACCTCCTATTTAAAACCACCACGTTGGGTAATACGCTTGGTTAACTTTAATGCACCGGTTGCTGATCGCGCTGAAGAATATAATATTGCGATTCTTGAAGATGGATCGGTACAACGCGTCCAACATAAGCTCCCTGAAGGACGTCCGGGTGCAGATCTGCAAGAAGAACAGGCACGCGCAATGACACTGACAACACTCAAAACTTTATTTAATGTAGAACCACCTGCTATTGTACCGATTTCAGCAGTTGCCAATAAACAACCAGCGCGCAAAGATTGGACCTTCACCTATCAATATCCGGCAATATATCCGCTCAAACAAGGGCAAGCACGATTGGTGGTGGTCATCAGTGGCGATCAAGTAACTGATGTATATCGTTACATCTATACACCAGAAGAATGGACGCGCAGAGATCAGAATGAGCAAGGACTGCTGACGATTCTGAAACAATTCTGTTGGGTTGCGGTTATTATTATTCTTGCTGTTTCAAGCTTCTTTTATATGAATCAATATCGATTAATGTCCGGCAAATTGGTACTGTATGCCATTCTCATTATTTTTCTTATAAAAAGTGCCTACTTTTTGAATGCATTACCAACGCAGATAGCGTCATTCAACACGAGTGTACCGCCAACAACACAACTTTTTTTATTGATTGGTCAATGGCTACCAAAAGCATTAATTCAAGTATGCGCGCTGAGTATGCTTATGGGCATGCTTATGTTTATTAAACCAACTATGTGCATCGCTAATCGTTACAAAATTACGGTAGGATTTAGTTTTGGTATTATAACGGCATTAGTGATCGCACTGCTCAAAAAACTGACCACGACCAATGCTCCATTTTTGGCAAATTATAGTTACTATGCCCATTACAACGCGGCATTAGCATTTTTTACCAATACTCTCGAAGATATAATTCTACAAGCAATGATTTTATGGATGTTATCTGCCTGTATTCAAACGCAACGGCTATCGTCACTAACTAAGGTAGGCATTATCTTGATGACCGGACTTTTTATGGGCGGATCATTGTTCAGCGTACAGAATGTAACAACATTTGCGGTGATGGCTATTTCTTTTGCCGTCTGTTTATTAATAGCTTATTTTATGGCTTTACAGTATGAACCGGCACTTGCCATTCCATTTTCTACCGGTTTTTATGGTTTCTTGACCTTACAACAAGGAATAGCTCAACCATATCCAAGCGCACTTATAAGTGCCGGCATTGCCGTTGCCATTATTGTTGCAATCATTACCTATCTGTTTCAGCGAGTGACCCGATTAAAACCTTGTTAAACAAGTCGTTAATTTCTTAAACTTAAGAGCGTATACATAAGAAGGGGACATGTATGCGCTCTTATTTTTTCTTTAGCATGCTCATCGTATTCAAGCTATCTGCCATAATCGATAATGATAAACAACCTCTACCAACACCACATAAAATGGACATAACGATTGGACCTCCTCCCGGTATGGGCAAACTGATTGCCAACACCCAAGCACGGGCAATGGCATCAGGTGAGCTTAAGATCGCACATGACAAAATCAATATCTGTTTTTATGGAACTATAGGCGTGTGCAGTACCATTGGTGTAATGTTATTTATGTATGTAAACTTGACAAAAATGAGTGGGTCTATTTACTAGAACTTATTATGTTAAGGAAAAACCGTATGCCTTTTATGAATTTCTTATCTGTTGCACGCATACTATCTATCGCTTTCTCTTTTGATTGGATTTGGGCGTAAGCCCATCATCTTTTTATTTAACTACGGTTAAATAGTTAAATATCTATATCTACATCTACCGAATTTTATTTACTGAAATTTTTAGGACCTTTATGAAAGCATTTCATATTATTGCGCTTGCAAGCGTTATTTTAAATATTGTTTTACTTGGCTCGTTGAGTAATCAAAAATCATCAGGAACTCCTCTTGTTGCTCAACAACAAGGACCTACCTATACCATCGCAATACTCTCTCCCGCAGAACATCCTTCATTAACCAATATTGTACAAGGATTTAAGACGCGGCTTGCTGAACTTGGCATATCATGCAATTTTAAAGAATACAATGCCAATGGCAGCAAAACACTCATGCGCGCTCAGGCAGAAGAGATTGTTTCAGCCTCGGCCGATCTCATTTTTACGATCGGAACCAGTGCAAGCGGCATGATTCATCAACTCCTGACGAAACAACAACTGAAGATTCCCCTTATATTTAGTGCCGTCAGCGATCCAATCACCCTGGGATTAGTAAAATCGCTCGCACATCCTGAAGGAATTACTACCGGTATTTGCGATGTCACTAACCATGAACCGGCACAAGTAAAAACGTTGCTAACCGTTAAACCAAATGTACAACAGGTATTACTGGTGTATGATCCATCCCAAAGTCTTACGCTTGAACAGGAACGAGTACATTTTGAAACATTATTTGCTGATGCCGGTATCACTATGCAGACGCTCGTGGTAGAACATCACAACCAAGTACTATCAAAAACAACGTCCGTGCTTGAACAAATGCTTCAAAAAACAGATGCTGCTGACACCGTTGTTATGATCTTAACTGATCATACGGTCGTATCTGCCGTTGATAGTCTCATTAAGTTATGCAACAACACCGGCGTAACTTTATTTGCTTCAGAACTTGAATCGGTTGATAAAGGTGCGGCACTTGCATTCGGTATTGAACAATATCAATATGGCAAACAGGCGGCAGAACAGGTTGAGCAAATACTCGTTCAACATATGCCGATAAGCAACATTCCCGTAACACCACTGCAAGATTTTAAAGTAAAAGTAAATCGCACCGCTGCAGAAAAACAACAACTGAATATTGATCCGGAATTATTATTTTTGATGCAATCTTCGATAGTAGTCGAATAGGTCCTTCGATACATCCTACTACGCTAAAGCTTCGTAGGACACTCAGGATGACCGGAATAAGGAATCAAATATGATTTATTTATTATTACGCGTGATAGAACAAACACTCATCTATCTACCCATCGTATGTGGTAGTTATATCTCATTATCGTTAATGAAAGTACCTGATTTAGCATTAGAAAGCGCATTTGTATTTGGCGCAATTACTGCAACAACCTCACTCACCTTGTGCCCACCGATGCCGCTTATTGCACTAATAGTTATTATCCTGGTTGCAAGCGCACTCGGTGGTATGCTCGTCGGCTTTGTCTCAAGTTGTATGGTACAGCATGGTAATATCCCTTCATTACTTGCCAGTATATTAACGATCGGATTGTTTCATGGGATTAGCCTTGCAACATTGCAAGGAACGTATCGTTCTTTAAATCAATTACCCAATCCACTGACGGCATTATTGGTTATTTATGGAAAACCGGAAATCATGATGCTTGCACTCATCAGTGGTATTATCATCGCATTTCTCTATTATTTATTTAAAACACAGCTTGGTTTTGCATTATGCATTTACGGCAATAATCCTTTCTTTTTTTCTTACTTTCATCAATCAACCTCATACGTTTATATCAGTGGACTTGCACTCGCTAATGCGTGCGCTGGTATTTCTGGGTATTTATTTGCGCAAACCAATGGCTTTGTCGAAGTTAATATGGGATTTGGGATTGTGCTATTGTGCATCACCGCATTGATTATGGGCAAAACGATCATTCCCACATCACATGCATTCATCGTAATACCGGTACTCGGATTATTTTTGTATACCCTATTACAACAACTTTTATTGCGCGCTGGTGTTACGTCAGCCTATTTTACGATGATACGTGCAGCGCTCGTGTTACTCCTGGTGCTGTATCGCTATCGTCATATGGCAACCAATGGACAACAACTGGGAGTATGAGATGAAATACGCACTCGAATTACAAAATATCTCTTTTAAATTTAACGCTGACGCTCCCTATTTTTTTAAAAATCTGAACGCAAGATTCCCGGCACATGCGATTCATTACATAAAAGGAAAGAACGGCGCCGGGAAATCTACGTTATTCAGAATCATACAAGGGATCACCCATCCGTATGAAATAATAGAAGGCAATATTGTCATTAATGGCAAACAGATCGCACTGTCTTCCGGCATGAAACGGATTACACATATAAAAATGGTGCCGCAAAATTTTGATCGTATGATTGCAAATCAATTTTCTTTTATTCAAAATCTGCAATTTGCCAACATGCCAATGCAGCCCGGTTTTTTTCAACGACTGCCAGCGTATCAACCATTGCCTGCATTTCTTGATCGATTTGGCATTAATATTCATCAATCAGTTTCTCTACTATCCGGTGGGCAACGGCAAATTCTTGCAATATTAATGGCGCTACAACAACCAACCGATATTTTATTGCTCGATGAACCAACCGCCGCGCTCGATGAGAAAAACTCTCAGCTGACTATGGCATTTTTACATGATTTAATTCATACGCTGCCGATTACCATCATTATCATTAGTCATGATCGTGAACTGGTCGATACGTATGCAACTGCCGGTTATTATGAGCTTATTATTGACCCAGCAACCTCCAACAGATTATTGGTATACTAGCCCCAATTTTTAATCGGGGAACCCCAATATAGGAATAGCCGTATGGAACATTCCTTTACCCATTTAGTAGATGCACAACGGAAATTTTTTGCACAAGGTCATTCTCGCGATTATAACTTCCGACGCAAACAGCTGTGCACATTAAAAAGAATGCTGAAAAAGCATCGAGCGCAAATAATAGCGGCACTTGCCCAAGATCTTGGCAAACCATCTTTTGAGGCATACATAAGCGACTGGTATTTATGCATGCAAGAACTGAATATTGCATTAACCAATCTCCATAATTGGATAAAACCAAAATACGTATCGGCAGCACCATTCTTTCTGTGGGGAAGTAGAAGTTGCATCCACGCTGAACCATACGGTGTTAGTTTAATTATTGCACCCTGGAACTATCCGATTAATTTAATTATCATTCCATTAATTCATGCAATTGCAGCCGGCAATTGCGCCATACTCAAACCATCAGAACTTGCACCACACACGGCAAGTTTACTCACGCGCCTAATACAAGACTATTTTCCTGCAGATTATATTACGGTGATTGAAGGTGATATGCATGCGGCACAAGCGTTGTTACAAGAACGTTTTGATTATATATTTTTCACCGGCAGCAAACGTGTCGGCCCAGAAATTATGAAAGCTGCTGCGCGACATCTAACACCGTTGACACTGGAACTTGGCGGCAAAAATCCGTGTATAATCGATGCGAGTGCATCGGTTAAAAATGTTGCATGGCGTATTATGTGGGGCAAATTTTTCAACGCCGGTCAAAATTGTCTAGCACCAGATTATGTAATGATACACCAATCTTTGTACCAAGAATTTGTACGTCATGCCATTGATGCATTAAAAAGTATGTATGGATCAATATCACAAGAAAGCCTTGATTATGCGCGCATTGTCAGCGATACACACATGGAACGACTTATAAACTTGTTACCACATAGCACCATTGTGTATGGTGGCACCTATGATCGAGCATCACGTTATTTTACTCCCACGTTGATTACTGATATCAGTCTTGGGCATGCAAGCATGAAAGAAGAAATTTTCGGACCGATTTTACCAATCATCACGTATGAATCATTGGATCAGGTTAAAGAATACGTGCAAGCGCATCCTGATCCACTCACGCTGTATATTTTTAGTAACCATCAAAAAGCTATCGATTATGTAATGCGTACCATTCGTTCCGGTAGCGTGTGTATTAATGATACGTTATTGCAGGCCACCAATTCTTATTTACCTTTTGGTGGCATTGGTAGTAGTGGCTTTGGTGCGTATCATGGCAAAAAAGGATTTGATACCTTTTCTCATCAACGCAGCGTCATACATTCCTCTTCTTACACTGGTCTACTTCGCTATCCACCCTATCGCTGGATACACCAATTGCTACGTTCCTTTCTTCAAGTGTTAGTCAAATAAAGTCCCATTAAAACCGTACGGTTTTATGGGATAAAATATTGCCTTTCCTGACGGCTTTATTTCATACTTGTACTAAGAAAAAATAAGGGGAGTGCCTATGAGAGCTTTATGGAGTGGAAATCTTACCTTTGGCTTAGTAAATATCCCGCTTGAATTATATACCGCGGTACAATCACAAACAATGGACTTTGATATTTTACATGAGAAATGTAAAACCAAACTTCAATATCAACGCTGGTGTCCTACCTGCAAAAAAGTAGTGCCATGGCAAGATGTAGTTAAAGGACTTAAAGTTGATCATTCATATGCCGTGTTTTCTCAAGCAGATCTAAAAAAATTAATGCCAGAAACAACGGGCGCGATAACTATCTTTGAATGTGTCGATCAAAAGGCAGTATCTCCTATTTATTTTGATCACCATTATTATGCAGCTCCAGGCAAAACAAAGAGTGAACATTCTTTTATGCTTTTTGTTACAACACTCAAATCAATGAATAAAATTGCCATCGGTTCTGGCGTATTGCGCAACAAAGAATATATTTTTGCAATTCAACCATATGAAGAAATATTACTCGTAACGACACTCAACTATGAATATGAAATACGACCGATCAAACCGCTCATCCCTGCTAAAAAAAGCGCTATTTCTGCCAAAGAGGTTTCTCTGGCAAAAGAATTATTAATGCGTTTATATGCTAAGAAATTTGATATGAGTGTGTACAAAGATACGTTTAAACAAAAAATAGAAAAAGCATTACATGCTAAAAAAACAACTAAAGTAAAACAACAACCAAAACAGAAAAAAGCAACACCAGAAACAAAGACGACGCGAGCAAATCTGCTTGATCAATTGCGTCAGAGTATGAAGCAACCAAGTTCTCTCCAGGCAAAAAAAAGGGCTACTCGTTCTACTAAAAAAACGAGCAAGGCTAAAAAATGAAGCATTCTTATAAAGTTATGAACGCCAAAATAGGCGCTCAAGAAGATCTGAAAAAAAAAGATTGTATTTTTGAACCTAAATTAGATGGCTTTCGTGCGTTATGCTATGTAAACAAAGATACCGCGCTTATATCGCGCAATAATTTAACGTTTTATTATGAGCTGAACGTTCGTCGTGCAATCAAAGCACACACCTGTGTGCTTGATGGAGAACTTATTGCGTTTGATACCAAAGGGAATCCTAGTTTTACTGCGTTTCAAGAAGGATACCCGATTCATTATGCCGTATTTGATATTTTAATGAAAAATGGTCGTGTTTTAGTGCATGAACCGCTCATGGAACGTAAAAAAATTTTAGCACAAACGATACAGCAAAATCAGGATATCAGCATTATCCCCTTTGCTACTAACGGCCCTGCTTTATGGCGCAGCATGATGAAGCATCATATGGAAGGGGTGATGGTAAAAGAAAAATATGCACCCTATTATATGGGCAAACGAAGTGCGACCTGGCTTAAAGTTAAACGCCATGGTTCGGTTGATTGTGTCATTGTTGGCTACATTCAAAAGAAACGCATTATCTCATCATTTGCACTTGCTCTTTATAATCAAAATAAAGAATTGGTCTATTTTGGTAATGTTGGCACCGGTATGGACGAGCCATTATTGAGCAAACTTTATCCAAAATTAGAACGCTTAAAAACAGACAAACTGCCGCTTGATGCCGCTACTAATAAAAAAATTATTTGGGTAAAACCAAAATTTGCGTGTGAAATAAAATACGCAGAACTTACGCGCCATAATAAATTTAGATCACCGGTGTTTTTGCGATTACGTACTGACAAACCACTTTCTGAATGCACCATCAAAGATCAATTACCGAGACTTGCCAGGAGAAAATCATGAAAAGTGTACCATTTAAAGGTCGTATTCTTATTTTTGGTTCTGGATCTGTAGCACAATGTTTATTACCACTCATTAAAAAACATATTGCTATGGATTTTTCAAAGCTTACCGTTATGGATCCTTTGTATTATGAGTCGGTTGGCAAACGACTTAAATCAATGGGAGCCAACTATATCCAAAAGAAAGTACTGAAAGAAAATTACCTGGATATATTAAAAAAACAGGTCGGTCCGGGCGATATTATTATTGATCTTGCCGTTGATATTGAAACGATTGATATTATTGATTGGGGACAGAAAAACAACGTGCGTTTTATTAATACCTCCGTCGAATGGTGGAACCCTTGGGAAGATGATCGCATTCCGCGCATCATCGATCGCACGCTCTATGTTCGTCATATGGCACTCATTAAAAAAGCACAAGAATCATGGAAACCGGATGGCCCTACTGCCATTGTAGAACATGGTGCCAATCCAGGATTGGTAAGCCATTGGACTAAACAAGCGCTAATAGAAATCGCTCATCAGATACTGAACAAAAAATTAGCGGACAAAAAACGGACCGTCTTATTGCATGAGGCACTCGATAGTAAAAATTTCCCGGAACTTGCGCAACATACCGGCACTAAAGTTATTCATATCAGCGAACGAGATATGCAAATTACTAACAAACCAAAATTAGTTGATGAATTTGTTAATACCTGGTCTATTGCCGGTCTTTATGAAGAAGCGATGGCTCCGGCAGAACTGGGTTGGGGAACGCATGAACGCACCATGCCTTCTAATGCAGAACAACATCGTTGGGGTCCCAAAAATCAGATATGTTTAGCACAACCGGGTATGGATACCTGGATGTACTCTTGGATTCCGAGTGGCCAGATTATTGGCATGCTTATTCGTCATGGAGAAGCATTTAGTATTAGCCGTTACTATACAGTATTGAACAAAAATAAAGCGGTATATCGACCAACGGTACATTATGTCTATTTACCAACTGATTGCACCGTTGCTTCTTTAGTAGAAATGAAAATGCATAATTATAAA